>OHAY01002580.1_pt1 | contig 14069 bp, 10 predicted proteins | sample 1577191 | NCBI WGS metagenome assembly OHAY01 (sample SAMEA3541504, study PRJEB24748) | human gut metagenome | biome: human gut; feature: human-associated habitat; material: faeces | place: China | collected 2012 | reverse complement strand
GGCTGGCCACGAGTATGGCGCAGCCACTGGCCGTCCCCGCCGCGTTGGCCCCATCGACCTGGTGGCAAGCCGCTACGGCGTCTTCTGCCAGGGCTGCGACGAGGTCGCCCTGACCCTGCTGGACGTGCTGGACTACATGGAGAAGATCCCCATGGTCACTGCTTACAAGCTGAGCGACGGCACCACCACCACCCGCTTCCCCATGGGCGAGGCTCTGGACACCGCACAGCCGGTGGTGGAGTATCTGCCCGGCTGGCACTGCGACATCACCGCCGCCCGCAAGTGGGAAGACCTGCCCAAGGAGGCCCAGAACTACGTCGAGTATCTGGAAAAGGCCGTGGGCTGCAAGATCACCTATATCTCTGTGGGCGCAGAGCGTGAGGCATACATCCACCACGTGGTCTAAACCCTGAATTCACCGGAAAGAAGGATGCCGCTAATGTTTGACATCATCGCCGACAGCGCCTGTGACTTTACGCCGGAAATGGCGCAGAAGATGGGTGTGGAGATCGTGCCGTTCTATGTTTCGCTGGACGGTGAGCACTACCGCAAGGAGGGCAAGGAGATCGCTGTGCGGGATTTCTACCAGTTCATGGTGGACAACCCCTCTGCCTACCCCAAGACCAGCCTTGCCTCCATCGAGGATTTCGAGGAGGTGTTCCGCCGTCAGGCTGAGGCCGGCCGCCCCACCCTCTGCCTCTGCTTCACCGGCAGGATGAGCGGCTGCGTGGGCAGCGCCCGCAACGCCCGGGAGCTGGTGCTCGAGGACTACCCCGACGCGAAGATCGAGGTGATGGACTCGGCAGCAGCTACTGTCACTGAGGCGACTATGGTGGAGAACGCTGTGGCCATCCGCGACGCAGGCTGCACGCTGGACGAGGCGGTGACCTGGCTGGAAGCGGAAAAATCCACCAACAACATCTTCTTCACGGTGGGCAACCTCGATTACCTCATCAAGGGCGGACGCATCGGCAAAGTCTCTGGCCGGGCGGCGAACCTTCTGGGCATCAAGCCGATGATCCTCTTCAAAGACGGCGAGATCTTCTCGGGCGGTGTGGCCCGGGGCCGTCAGAAGAGCTTTGAGAAGGCCCTTGAGCAGCTGATGAACTATCTGGACGCCAACGGCGGCACGCCCGACGACTACCGCATCATCGTGGGCTACGGCTACGATGAAGAAGAGGGCAAACGGCTCTGGATGCAGACCCGTGCCGCTCTGCGTGCCAAGTACCCAGCCGCACAGTGCGAGGTGGGCCTGCTGCAGATCGGCTGCACCATTGCGGTCCATACCGGTCCCTATGCGCTGGGTATGGGCATCATGCGCCGCTGGAAAAAGCAGTAATCGCTGGATCAAAAAAATCCTCTCCCATCGGGAGAGGATTTTTTGCGTGTGATAGAGTGTTATCGGCCCTCGGTGCGCTGCGCCAGACGGGAAAAGCGCTTGTCTTTGTCCTTTTCGTCGTCCTGCGGGGCAGGTGCGGTGTGGGTGAACCGGACTTCGGTGACGCGGCGGCGGGCCGTGCGGGTCACGACGCCCTCGTAGTCGTTCAACTGAAAATGGTCGCCCACCTTGGGCAGATGGTGGGTCTTTTCCTGCACGAGGCCGTTCACGGTGTTGGAGTCGATGTCCTCATCCTCGGGCAGGTCCAGCGTCTCGTAAAGGTCGTCCACGCTGGCCGAGCCGGACACGAGCCAGCTGCCGTCCGACTGCTGGCGGAAGTCCTCAGTGGCCTCGTCGTGTTCGTCCCAGATCTCGCCCACAAGCTCTTCCAGAATGTCCTCGAGGGTGATGATGCCCTCAGTGCCGCCGTATTCGTCCACGACGACTGCCATGTGATGGTGCTGCTCCCGCAGGGTGCGCAGCAGCTGGGAGATCTGGGTGGAGCCGGTGGTGTAGAGGGTGGGGGCGATGAGGTCTTCCATCGTGACGGTCTTTTTCAGACGGGCGATGTAGAAATCCTTCTCGTGGACGACACCGATGATGTTGTCCACGGTGTCGTGATAGACGGGCAGACGGGAATAGCCGGATTCTGCGAATGTCTGCGCAAGCTCTTCCAGCGAAATATCGTCCTCCACGGCCACCACGTCTACGCGGGGCGTCAGGATCTCTTCCACCTCCACGTCATCGAACTCGATGGCGCTGCGGATGAGCTGGCTTTCCCGGTCGGTAAGCTCACCGTCGTTCTCAGCCTCGCTCACCATGGTGATGAGCTCACCTTCGGTGATGGCGTCGCTCTCGCTGCTGTGGACGAAGCGTCCCAGCAGCTTCTTCCACTGGCTGAACAGCCAGGTCAGGGGGGTGAAGAGGGTCAGGAGCAGACTCAGCACCGGCGATACAGCGGTTGCGATCGTCTCGGGCATCTCCTTGGCGAGGGTCTTGGGGGTCACTTCGCCGAAGATGAGGACGACTACCGTCAGCACGATGGTGGAGGTGGTGGCGCCCCGCTCTGCACCCAGCCACTTGGTAAAGAGGACGGTGCCGATGGAAGCGGCGGCGATATTCACGATGTTGTTGCCGATGAGGATGGAGGAGAGAAGCTTGTCGTACTTCTCGGCCATCGCCAGCACCCGGGCGGCGGAAGTGTCGCCTTCCTCAGCGCGGCTTTTCAGGCGTATCTGGTTCAGGGAAGAAAATGCGGTCTCGGAGGCGGAGAAGAATGCGGAAAACGCGATCAAAACGATCAGCGCCACCAAGAGCGTTATACTGCCATCGTCCATAATAAAGGTTGATCAACTCTACTTTCTTATAATAATATGTTAACCAAAAAGTGCTTTCCACCGTTGCCTTCGACGATGAAAAGCACTTTGTTCAACGCCTATAATATCATATTCCACCCGCCGGTGCAAGCGTTCCTGTCAGGAGGATGGATAAAATAGGTAAAAAGTTTGCGGTTTTTAGCGGAGCACAAGGCCCGTGCCGTCGTAGTCCACCGTCAGGGTCGCGCCCTCGGCGTAGCTGCCCTGAATGATGGCCTTTGCGATGAGGGTCTCCACACGGCTCTGGATGAACCGCTTGATGGGACGTGCGCCGTAGACGCTGTCATAAGAGGAATCAATGATGAAGTCCTTGGCTGCCGTAGTGACGTCCAGCTTGAGGTGCTTGCCCTCGTCCATCCGCTTGCGCAGATCTTCGAGCTGCAGGTCCACGATCTTGCGGGTCTCGTCCTTGGTGAGGCTCTTGTAGTAGACGATCTCGTCCAGACGGTTCAGGAACTCGGGACGGAATTTGCTCTTCAGCAGCAGATCGATCTGCTTGCGGGCATCCTCACTCAGCTCGTTGGAGCCCTCGGCGCGGCGCTGCTCCAGGTCGTTCAGGATGATGTCACTGCCGAGGTTGGAGGTCAGGATGATGACGGTGTTCTTGAAGTCCACCGTGCGGCCCTGACTGTCGGTGATGCGGCCATCGTCCAGCACCTGCAGCAGGATGTTGAAGACGTCGGGGTGAGCCTTTTCCACCTCATCGAACAGCACGACGCTGTAGGGTTTGCGGCGGACGGCCTCGGTCAGCTGGCCGCCCTCTTCATAACCGACGTATCCCGGAGGCGCGCCGATCAGGCGGCTGACGCTGAACTTCTCCATATACTCGGTCATGTCGATACGCACCATGTTCCGCTCGTCGTCGAACAGAGCCTGTGCCAGAGCTTTTGCCAGCTCGGTCTTGCCGACGCCGGTGGGGCCGAGGAAGAGGAAGCTGCCGATGGGGCGGTTGGGGTTTGCGATGCCGGCGCGGCTGCGCAGGATGGCTTCGCTCACCTTGGTGACGGCCTCATCCTGGCCGATGACTCTCTTGTGGAGCACATCGTCCAGATGCAGCAGCTTCTCGCGCTCACCCTCCACCAGCTTCTCCACCGGGATGCCGGTCCAGCGGGCCACGATGCGGGCGATCTCCTCGTCGGTCACGCGGTCGCGCAGCAGGCTGTCTTCCTTCTTGGCGGCAGCGATCTTCTCTTCTTCTTCCAGCTGTTTCTGCAGCTGAGGCAGCTTGCCGTATTTCAGCTCAGCGGCCTTGTTCAGATCGTATTCGCGCTGTGCCTTCTCGATGGCGGCGTTGGTCTGCTCGATCTGCTCGCGCAGAGACTGCACCTTGCCGATGGCATTCTTCTCGTTTTCCCACTTTGCCTTCATGCTGTGGAACTTATCCTGCAGCTCGGCCAGCTCTTTTTCGAGGTCGCGCAGACGGCTCTGACTCAGAGCGTCGGTCTCCTTTTTCAGGCTGACCTGCTCGATTTGCAGCTGGGTGATGCGGTGGGCGAGGTCGTCCATCTCGCTGGGCATACTGTCCATCTCGGTCTTTATCATGGCGCAGGCTTCATCCACGAGGTCAATGGCCTTATCGGGGAGGAAGCGGTCGGTGATATAGCGGTCAGAGAGGGTGGCGGCGGCGATCAATGCATTATCGCTGATCTTCACGCCGTGGAACACCTCGTACCGCTCTTTCAGGCCGCGCAGGATGGAGATGGTGTCTTCCACGGTAGGCTCATCCACCTGAACCGGCTGGAAACGGCGCTCCAGAGCGGGGTCTTTCTCGATATACTGGCGGTACTCGTCCAGCGTGGTCGCGCCGATGCAGTGCAGCTCGCCGCGGGCCAGCATGGGTTTCAGCAGATTGCCGGCGTCCATTGCGCCGTCGGTCTTGCCGGCACCCACGATGGTGTGCAGCTCATCAATGAAGAGGATGATCTTGCCCTCGCTCTTCTTCACCTCATTCAGGACGCTCTTCAAACGCTCCTCGAACTCGCCGCGGTACTTTGCGCCAGCCACCAGAGCACCCATGTCCAAGCTGAACACGGTACGGTCTTTCAGGTTCTCCGGCACATCGCCCCGGACGATCCGCTGGGCCAGACCCTCGGCGATGGCCGTCTTGCCGACGCCCGGCTCACCGATGAGGCAGGGGTTGTTCTTCGTCTTACGGGACAGGATGCGGATGACATTTCGAATTTCCTGGTCACGGCCAATGACGGGGTCCAGCTTCTGCTTGCGGGCCAGGTCAACGAGGTCCTGACCATACTTCTGCAGGGCATTGTAGGTGTCCTCGGGGTTGTCGTTGGTCACCCGCTGGTTGCCGCGCACGGCGGTGAGCTGCTGTAAGAACTTATCCTTCGTGATGCTAAAGGCGCGGAACAGCTCGGAGGTGTTCTGGGTCTGCTCGTCCAGCAGGGCGAGGAAGACGTGCTCGACACTGACGTAGTCGTCCTTCATGGCCTTGGCTTCGCGGGCGGCGGCGCTCAGCACCTTGTCGGTGGCCTGCGAGATATAGACTTTGTCGGGGTCACGGCCAGAGCCGGACACCCGGGGCATTGCGGAAAGCTTTTCGGCCACAGCGGCGGAGAAGCTGCCTGCGTCCACATTCAGTTTCTGGAGCAGCTGGGGGATCAGGCCCTGCTCCTGTGTCGCCAGAGCGTGGAGCAGATGCTCCGGCTCCAGTGCGTTATGCTGATACTCCACGGCCAGCTGCTGGGCTGCCTGCAGAGCCTCAAGGGTCTTCTGGGTATATTGATTGGTATTCATAAAGTCAAGCCTCCATTCGTACCGGAAGTTGAGATCTGGTGTCGGATGAGAGATTACATTCTGTTGATTTAGCACTCTTACTCATCGACTGCTAAAAATATACTCCAAACACGCTGCAATGTCAATAGGCAAAACCCGGAAGAGCCTCGGATTCACAAAAAGTTTGCAAAAATGCAAAAAATCACACCATATCGTCTCACAAAGGCAAACAAAAGGCCCCTGCCGGGCGGAAAGCCGCAGCAGGGGCGGAAGGAACGAGAGGATCATTCAGCAAACAGCGGGGTGGACAGATAACGGTCGCCGGTGTCGGGCAGCAGGACGACGATGTTTTTCCCTTTGTTTTCGGGCCGCAGAGCGAGTTGCGTCGCCGCCGCCGCCGCCGCTCCGGCCGATATGCCGACGAGCAGTCCTTCTTCGGCGGCCAGCTCGCGGCTGGTGCGGATCGCATCGTCGTTGCTTACGGGGATTATTTGATCGACCACGGAAGCATCGAATGTCTTGGGAACGAACCCGGCGCCGATGCCTTGTATTTTATGGGAGCCGGCTTTACCTCCCGATAGAACCGGTGAGTCTTTCGGTTCTACGGCTACGATTTTTATAGCTGGGTTGTGTTTTTTAAGTCCGGCTCCTACGCCGCTGACGGTTCCTCCCGTACCTACTCCGGCGACGAATATGTCGATTTTGCCCTCGGTGTCTCTCCATATTTCTTCGGCCGTTGTTTTCGCATGAATGGCGGGATTGGCAGGGTTTTCGAATTGTCCCGGAATAAAGCTGTTGGGAATTTCTGCCGCCAGTTCCCTGGCACGTTCAATGGCACCCTTCATACCCTTTACGCCCTGTGTCAGCACGATCTCCGCACCGTATGCTTTCAGAATGTTCCGGCGTTCCACGCTCATGGTTTCCGGCATGGTGAGGATCACACGATACCCCTTTGATGCAGCAATGGCAGCCAGTCCGATACCAGTATTCCCCGAAGTCGGCTCAATAATCACAGAACCTTCTTTTAGCTTGCCTTTCTGCTCTGCATCTTCCAGCATTGCCTTTGCGATACGATCCTTGACGCTGCCTGCCGGATTGAGATATTCCAGCTTCACCAGCACACGAGCTTTCAGTTCCTGTTTCTTTTCCAGATTGGTGACTTCCACCAGCGGGGTGTTTCCAATCAGTTCTACTGCACCTTGATAAATCTTAGACATAACGCGTAACTCCTTTTCCAGAATAATGATATAGACAACAATATAAAAACCAAGGGCAATCTGCCGAAAAATCTGACAACGCACCTTACGCACAAGCTTTGTGCGGTGTTGCCCAAGTTTAAATGAATACGGAATCGTCCTGTAAGGACTGGTTTTCCAGCAGGTAACATTTTTCTCCTGCAATGACAAACAGCCGGTAGAGGAACACATCTACGGTTTCTCCCACCGTAATGGGTTCTTCCTCCAAGTCCCGCTTGGCGATCAGCAGATCTCCGTGGACACGCACTGCCAACTCGATCCAGTCGCCGCGGAACGAAGTCCGTTCTACCACGCCCTTGGAAGCGGAACTGCCGTACTTCTGCACCTCGTTCTTGCGGGTGATCTTCAGGAATTCCGGACGGACAATCGCCTTTTCCACGCCGTCCATACGCTGGAATGTGTGGTACTTCTGATAGTCTGCCAGCACGGAGGTCTGCCCGAAGAACGATGCTGTAAACGCAGTCTGCGGGTGACGGTAGATCTCAATGGGCGTTCCCATCTGTTCAATGTGTCCGCGGTTGGTGATGATGATCTCGTCCGCCACCTCAATGGCTTCGTCTTGGTCATGGGTCACGAAAATGCTGGTCACGCCCAGTTTGCTGATCATTTCCTTCAGCCAGCTGCGGAGTTCCTGCCGTACCTTGGCATCGATCGCCGCAAAGGGTTCGTCCAGTAGCAGCAGCTGGGGATTCGGTGCCAGAGCACGGGCGAATGCCACACGCTGCCGCTGGCCGCCGGAAAGCTGGCTGGGATACCGCCGCTCCAGTCCCCGAAGTCCGATCAGGTCTACCAGTTCCATCACACGGCTGGCAATGGTCTTCCGGTCTACTTTCTGAATCTTCAAGCCAAAGGCGATGTTGTCATACACGGTCATGTACCGGAACAACGCGTAGTTCTGGAACACAAATCCAATGCCACGCTTGCTCGCCGGAATGTCATTGACCACTTTTCCGTCAATGCGGATCTCACCGCTGTCGGGGTGTTCCAGACCGGCGATCATGCGGAGAATGGTGGTTTTGCCGCTGCCGCTGGGTCCCAGCAGACCGATCAGCTTTCCCTTTTCAATACCGAAGCTGACATCATCAGAAGCCTGATAATTGCCATATCGTTTCTGAATATGATTTAACTCTACGTACATCAGCTATCCCTCTTTCCTCCGCGGTGTTCGATCAGACTGCGAATCACCAGAATCACAATTGCCATAAGCACCAGAATCGACGAAGCCGCAAATGCCGGTACATACTGAAATTCATTGAACAAAATTTCCACGTGTAGCGGCAGGGTGTTGGTTCTGCCACGCAGGTGTCCGGACAGTACCGAAACCGCACCGAATTCGCCCATGGCTCTGGCTGCACACAGCACCACGCCGTACAGCAACGCCCACTTGATATGGGGAAACGTCACCTTGCGGAAGATCGTCCACGCGTTGGCACCCATCAGGGCAGCCGCTTCTTCTTCATCTGTCCCCTGCGATTCCAGCACCGGAATCAGTTCGCGGGAAACAAAGGGGAATGTTACAAAGATCGTTGCCAGCACAATGCCCGGCACCGCAAACACCACATGGATCCCCAGATCATGCAGCAGCGGATAGATCACACTCTGTCTGCCGAATGTCAGCAGGAAGATCAGACCGGCAATGATCGGAGAAATGGTCACCGGCACATCGATCAGCGTAGTCAGCACTTTCTTGCCGCGGAACTGATACTTGGTGACTGCCAGTGCTGCAAACACGCCGAATACCGTGTTCACACCTACGGCAATGGCAGTAGCTTCCAGCGTCAGCAGTACAGCTTTTACCGTGTATTTATCGGTGACAGCTGCCTGATAGGTCTTCCACCCGTCCCGCAGTGCCTCGGAAATGACAGTCGCCAGCGGCAGGAGCAGCATGACGACCAGAAACAGCACGCTGACACCGATCAGAACCCACTTGACGATTTTCGAACCAACGGTTTCTTCATGCATGCTCACTGCCCTCCTTTCAGAATCTTCGAACTTCTGGACTGCACCAGATTGGTCAGGAACAGGATCAGGAACGCTGCGACCAGCATTACCAATGCAATGGAAGTGGCACTGGTGTAGTCATATTCCTGCAACTTTGACATAATGATGAGCGGCGTGATTTCGGTTTCATAGGGCTGGTTGCCGGCAATGAATACCACGCTGCCGTACTCTCCAAGACATCTGCCGAATGCCAGACCAAATCCGGTCAGGGCTGCCGGCAGGATTTCCGGAAATATCACCTGCCAGAAAATCCGGATCCGGCTGGCTCCCAGAACCCCTGCCGCTTCTTCATAAGTGGAGTCCAGCTTTTCCAGAATCGGCTGCACCGTGCGGACTACAAAGGGGATTCCCACAAATACCAGTGCCACGGTAATGCCTACTCTGGTGTAGGCGATCTGAATGCCGAACCGTGCAAAGAACTTTCCCACCAGACCGGTGTCTGCTGTCAGGGAAGTCAGTGCGATGCCTGCAACCGCTGTCGGCAGGGCGAACGGCAATTCGATCATGCCGTTCAGCAGCCGCTTCATGGGGAACCGGTACCGCACCAGCACCCACGCCAGAATCACGCCCATTACCGCATTGATCGCAGAAGCGGCAAACGCCGTCAGCAGGCTCACCCGAAAGCTTGCCAGCACACGGGGCTTGGTAATAGTTTCCCAGAACTCCGCGGGGCTAAGTTTTGCGGTATAGACCACCAGCGATGCCAGCGGGATCAACACGACGATACTAAGAACGGAAAGCGTCACTCCCAAGGATAATCCAAATCCGGGAATCACCCGTTTACTGCCTTTTTTCATAGCTGCTCCTTATTTTTCATAGATCTGATCGAAAATGCCGCCGTCGGAGAAGTGCACCTTCTGTGCCTCGTCCCAGCCGCCGAAATCCTGAATGCTGACCAGATCGATGTTCAAGTCAAATACATCTGCATATTCTTTCAAAATTTCCGAATTGGTCGGTCGGTAATAATGCTTTGCCGCGATTCGCTGTGCCGCATCGGAATACAGATACTGCAAATACTCGGTCGCCACATCGCGTGTGCCGCGGTCGTCCACCACGTCATCTACCACTGCCACAGAGGGCTGTGCCAGAATGCTGATGCTGGGATTTACGATCTCATAGTCCTCCGGATTGTCCCGCATGGAGAGATACGCTTCATTTTCCCATGCCACCAGCACATCGCCCTGTCCGTTTTCCACAAAGGTGGTCGTGGCTCCTCTCGCACCGGAGTCCAGCACCAGCACATTCTGATACATCTTCTTGACGAAGTCCTCCGTCTGCTGGGTGTCGCCGTTATATTTCCGGTCGGCATATGCCCATGCGGCAAGGTAATTCCACCTTGCACCGCCGGAGGTTTTCGGGTTCGGGGTAATGACATCTACGTCGTCCCGCACCAGATCGTCCCAGTCCTGAATGTGCTTCGGGTTGTCCTTTCGCACCAAGAACACAATGGTCGAAGTATACGGAGCACTGTCGTCCGGAAACTCGTCCACCCAGCCGTCCTCGATCAGTCCCGCCTTTTCAATGGAATCAATGTCGTATTCCAACGCCAGCGTGACGACATCAGCTTCCAGCCCGTTTGCCACCTCCAGAGCCTGCTTTCCGGAACCGCCGTGGGACTGAATGACTTCCACGTCCTGTCCCGTCTGCTCTTTCCAGTGCTCCGCGAATATCGCATTATAATCTGTATAAAGTTCTCTGGTGGGGTCATAGGAAACATTGACGATGCTCACCGTGTTATGATCTCCGCAGCCGGTAAATGTCCCGCCTGCCAGAACCGCCGCCAGCAACAGTCCGATGCACTTCTGAATCTTCATACAGCTTCCTTCTTTCCTGCGGAGAATCGGGCTTTTCCCGCTTCTCCGATAATACATACTGTTTTGATATGTTTAGTATGTTACATATCATACTGCAAAACTAGTAATTTGTCAATAGGATTTCTCCGGTTTTGTAGAATTGCACAAGCAAAGCACTGAAATCATAGTAATTTCATAGGCATTATATATAAAAAGCTGTCCGATGCCGTTCTATCTCTTCGCTTGTCTGCATAGGATAAAGCAAAGGCAGCACCGCACGGTGCTGCCCAAGCCAACGCCGCCGGACGGCAAAAAAGGAGGAGTTCCATATGGACCTGAAAATCAATCGGGAAATGCTCCCTGTGACTGAAATTCTTCTGGACGAAGTACAGGAGCAAAGTGTTGAACTGGACTACGTACTGCCGGACTATGATCCGGACATCTTTCGCATCATCGGCTGTGAGATCCAGCCGACCATTGTCAATTCCACTACCGGAACCGACCGCATCACCTACGAACTGCGTGCAGACATTCGCGTGTTGTACTGTGGTTCGGAGAGCACGCTGCTGCAATGCGTGGCACAGCAGATGACATTCACCAGAAATGTAGAACTGCCCCGCCCTGCTGAGGACCTGCAAGTGCAGATCCGTCCCCGCACCACCTATGCCAACTGCCGTGCCGTCAGTCCCCGCCGGTTGGAAGTCCGCGGAGCCGTTTCGGTTTCGATTCGGGCTGCCGGCGACCGGAAACAGGAGGTCATCGAGGACGTTTTCGGCATGCACGTACAGCTGCGGAAAGTTCCCGTGGAATACGCCGCACAGAAACGCCGTGCCACCAAGCATATCCTGCTCAACGAAGATGTGGAACTGGGACAGTCCAAACCGCCGATCCGCAGCATTGTCCGGAGCAGCGTCCGGCTGAACCACGAGGAGCAGTCGATCCTCGCCGGCAAGCTGGTGGCAAAGGGCGAAGCAACGGTGCAGTTTCTCTACACATGGCAGCAGGAGGACGGTTCCAACGGACTGGAACAGATGCAGTTCACTGTCCCCTACAGCCAGATCGTGGACATGGAGCAGATCGATGACACCTACCGCGGCAGTGTGGACACACAGGTGGTACGGTGCGACCTGAAGCCCTGTACCGGCAAAAACGGCAGCATGGACAGCTTGCAGTGCGAACTGGAACTGTGCCTGCGGTGCACAGCGATCAAAACCGCTTCCATTCAGCTGGTGACTGATGCCTTTTCCACGCTGTACCCCTGTGAGCAGGAAACGGTTTCTCTCCAGATCGACATGGCACCGGTGCCGGTGCATGCGATGATGCCGTGCAGTGCTTCGCTCCAGCCCACCGACACCGTGCCGGAATGCATCTATGATCTGCACTGCCACGTCCGGAACATCAACATGCAGCTGCTCTCCGATACCAACCGCATTCGCATCAGCGGCATGCTCTGCTGTAATCTCCTCGCCGGTGATGCAGACGGCATGCCCATGATGCTGGAAAAGGAGGAAGCGTTCGAGGTGTACACCGACTCGGAAACGCCGGTAGACAATGCTGTATTGCAGGCGGAGGTGCTCCCCACAGACTGCACCTATCATCTGGCTTCTGACGGCAAGATCACCATTCAGGCATCACTGCTGCTGCGGGGATACCTCCGTCCCTCTGCCCGCCACACCTGTCTGTCCGGTCTGACAGTGGACGGCGAAAACAAACTGGTGCGGGACGGCGACTATGCCCTGAAGCTGTACTATGGAGTAGAGCACGAAAACGTCTGGGACATTGCCAAGCGGTGCCGCACCAGCGTCGGGGCGATCATGGAGGAAAACGACCTGACAGACGAACAGCTTACCGCTGCGGGCATGCTCTTTATTCCCATTGTACAGTAACGGCAGGAGGTACAGAATATGGCAAACACGATTTATCAGGACATTGCCTGCCGCACAGGCGGTGACATTTACATTGGCGTAGTGGGTCCTGTGCGTTCCGGAAAGTCCACGTTCATCAAACGATTCATGGAACAGCTGGTCATTCCCCACATTCCCAACGAAGCATGGCGGGAACGTGCCACCGACGAACTCCCCCAGTCCGCCGCCGGCAGAACGATCATGACCACCGAACCGAAGTTCATTCCGGAAGATGCGGTGGAACTGACGCTGGACGACAATGCCCGCATGCGGGTACGCATGATCGACTGCGTGGGATATATCATTCCCAGTGCACTGGGCTACATCGAAAATGAACAGCCGCGTATGGTACATACCCCGTGGTTTGAACAGGAAGTCCCTTTCAACATGGCGGCAGAAGTCGGCACGCGGAAAGTCATTGCAGAGCACTCCACCATCGGGCTGGTAGTCACCACTGACGGCAGCATCACCGACCTGCCCCGTGCGGAATATGCCGAGTGCGAACAGCGTGTCATTGCAGAATTGCAGGAACTGGGAAAGCCCTTTGCCGTCCTGCTGAACTGTCTGGATCCGCACACTGCCGCCGCCAAGGCAATGGCAGAACAACTCTCCCAGCAGTATCAGGCACCGGTGCTGCCTGTCAGCTGTCCCGATCTGGATGAAAACGACATCTGTCAGATCCTGACGGAACTGCTGCGGGTGTTTCCGGTGCGGGAGATCAACGTCTGCATGCCACGCTGGATCTCCTCGCTGGAAAAAAGCCACTGGCTGCGGGAATCGGTCTTTTCCTGTATCCGGCAGGCTGCCGCAGAGATCCACACCATTCGGGATACGGCTCTTTTCGCCGAGGCAGTGAGCACCTGCCCCTATGTCACGCGGGCAGCCATTCGGGAGATCGACATGGGCACCGGCAGCGTCTGTGCCGAAGTGGAACTGGACGCATCGCTGTTCTACCGCATTCTGGGAGAAACCACCGGTCTGGACATTCACGGTGAAAGCGACCTGCTGCCTATTCTGCTGGAGCTGAGCCGAATCCAAAAAGAATACGCCAAAATCGAACCGGCTCTGCGGGAGGTAGAAGCCACCGGCTATGGCATCGTGATGCCGGAGCAGGAAGAAATGACACTGGAAGAACCGGAGATCATCAAGCAGGGCGGACGATACGGCGTGCGGCTCCGTGCTTCGGCACCGTCCATTCACATGATGCGTGCCGACATTCGCACAACTGTCAGCCCCATTGTGGGCACGGAACGCCAGAGCGAGGAACTGGTCATGTACCTGCTGGAGGGCTTTGAGGAGGACCCTACAAAGATCTGGTCGTCCAACATCTTCGGCAAGTCCCTCCACGAGCTGGTGGGCGAAGGGCTGCACAACAAGCTGTCCAAAATGCCCATGGACGCACGGCTCAAGCTACAGGAAACACTACAGCGAATCATCAACGAGGGCTGCAGCGGTCTGATCTGCTTCATTTTGTAATCGTAAAACAGCAAAACGCCGGAACGGTTCTGACACACGTTCCGGCGTTTTGCGTTTTGTGGAATGGGTTATCGAAAAGTCCTCTCGGACTGAAAATAGCTATGGCAATACCGCACAAAGAGCGTCTGGCGACTTTGCACGCCATCTGCTTGCAA
>OHAY01002575.1_pt1 | contig 14089 bp, 9 predicted proteins | sample 1577191 | NCBI WGS metagenome assembly OHAY01 (sample SAMEA3541504, study PRJEB24748) | human gut metagenome | biome: human gut; feature: human-associated habitat; material: faeces | place: China | collected 2012 | reverse complement strand
CTGCGTTTCCGGCACCCAATCACAGGCGAAGAAATGCATTTCACAGCGCCTGTGCCTGAAGATATGTTACTCTGATAAATATATTTAAGTGATTCCCATCCCCGGCACATAATACTCTTTTTATGGAAGAATTTCCCATATGCATTTTCCGGTCAAACAGAAGAAGAGCTCCTGAGAGAACAAAGGGATTCATTCTCCCAGGAGCTCTTCTTTTATTTATTTCTTATTTCTGACGATGGATCACACTAAAAAACAGCGGAACGGATTCAAACTGCCTCTATAATCTATATCGTTCTCTCACCATGTGGCCAGCTTCAACATTCTACAAATCGAAACATCCGCCTCCAATAAATTCCCTCAAAATCGAATTCTGCGGAACATACTCACTTCCGATTCCCACGAAATAATCCAGGAATTTGAGCAATCTCTTCGCCTCCTGATATTCGGCACAGTCCTTCTCAATTCCAAACAGGATCGGTTCTGCATAAGCTTTCAGAACTGCCAGCTCATAAAGAAGAGCTGAATTGAACATCACATCCGCGTCTTCCTGATACGGGAAAATATTCCGCTCCTCGCCCCGGCGGACGGAATCCCACATCCGGATCGTGTCCTGTGCCGACGCACCGCGCGTTCTCGCATCGCGGACCATCCGCCGGATCAGACGTCCGTCCGTCGTCGGAACGCGGTTGTGATCGTCGATATTTAACTGGGTCAGCGCACTGATATAGATCTTAAATTTCTTATCACGCGGCAGTGAATACGACAAATCATCATTCAGGCAGTGGATTCCCTCGATGACCAAAATATCCTCCGCCCCAAGCTGCAGAAAATCGCCCTTATATTCGCGCTCGCCCTTGACAAAGTTGTAAACCGGCAGCTCCACGCGTTTTCCCGCCAGAAGTGCTTCCATATCTTCATTAAACTGTTTCACATCGATGCAGTTTAATGCCTCATAATCGTAATTTCCGTTCTCATCCCGCGGACTGTCCACACGGTTGACAAAATAATTGTCCACTGCGATCGGATGCGGTTTCAATCCCAGCGCACCGAGCTGAATCGACAGACGGTGCGAAAATGTCGTTTTCCCCGAAGAGGACGGTCCCGCAATCATAACCAGCTTGCGTCCGCTCTCATGAATCTGCTCCGCGATATCTCCGATCTTCTTTTCCTGCAGCGCCTCCTGCATCAGGATCAGGTCGTTCATGCGGCCCTGCGCGATCGTATCGTTGAGTGTTCCCACGTCAAATACACCGAGCTTGTGACCAAGCTTTTCTGCCTCCTGCTGGACATCAAACAATTTTTTCTGCGGATGGAACGGCTGAATCGCCTTCGGCTGCTTCTTGTTCGGCAGACGCAGGATAAATCCTTCCTCGTACATCTGTAAATCAAAATATTTGAGATACCGGGTGCTCATGACCATATATCCGTAGAAATAGTCGTCATAATCGCCAAGCCGGTAAACATTGACCCGCGACGCCCGCCGGTAATTGAACAAACGCGCCTTGTCATACATGCCCTGCTCCTGGAAATGATCCATCGCCTCATCCGTATTTTCACTCCGTTTCTGCAGCGGCAGATCCTGCTCAGACAGGCGCTTCATCTCCGCTTTCACACGGTCTAAGAGCTCCTGGCTGAGTGTTACCCTGCCTTCCACCTCCACATACAGACCATTTTCAACAGAAAAGCAGACCGTGATATTTTTCACATTTTCCCTGCCTGCCACATCCTGAAAGGCTTTCATCATCAGAAAGACGGCACTTCTCTGATATGCCAGATAGCCAGCCGTATCTGCCGCTGTGATAAATTCCATCTGGCAGTCCTTCTGCAGTGTTTTATGCAGCTCCCGCAGCCGTCCATTTACCGAGACCAGAAGAATATCATTCTCGTAATTCTTCTGATATTCCTCCGCAATCTCCGCATAGGCGGTTCCCTGCGGATATGTTTTTATCTCACTCCCAATCCGTACTTCCGGCATGTAATCCCCTCCCTAAACAATCTGGATTGGAAACGCCGGTTTCTCCCGCACAACCTTCACGGCGTCTCCCAGCTTCCCCATCAGATATTTCTCCATAAATTCAGTAAAAATGTGTTCAATTCCATAATGTCCAGCGTCGATGACCGCCATGCCCTGTGCAACCGCGTCGATTCCTTCATGGTGGCTGATATCTCCTGTGATATAAACCTGCGCCCCGGCTGCCAGCGCCTCTCCCATCGTGCTTCCGCCCGCACCCGGGCAGACCGCCGCTTTCTGAATCACTGCCTCACCGTCCAGCTTACCGAAGACCGCCGCATACGGCAGGCCAAATGCCTCCTTGACCCGCTCGGCAGCTGCCTGCAGCGTCATCGGCTGTTCGAATCGTCCAGTGCATCCGATTCCGTAGGAAGTGCCGTCCCCGGTCTCTCCCATTTTCTCTAAAACCTCACAATCCGTCAGTCCCAGCTTCTTTGCCGCCAGATCTGCCATGCAGCCCGGCGCCGCGTCAAAATTGGTGTGCATCGCATAGTAGGAAATATCATCCTGAATCATCCGCAGGACTCTTCTGCCGATGAAATTCTGATCGGACACCTGCTTGATTCCTTTGAAAATAAGCGGATGGTGCGTCAAAATCATATCCGCCCCCGCCTGCTCTGCCTGCTCAATCACAGAATCGGTGGCGTCCACCGCCAGAAAGATCGTCTTCACTTCCTTCCCGCTGCGCCCCGCTAAAAGCCCCGGATTGTCCCAGTCACATGCCATGCTGCGCGGCGAAAGTGTTTCCAGGATCTTGATAATCTCACTGCATTTCATGTCTCGTCTCCTCTATCAGCGCCAGATAGGCGGTCAGTTCGTTGATGCGCGCTCCACGGCGGCTGATCGCCGTCTCTCCCGCTTCACTGGCTTCTAAAGTTCTCTTCTTGTTCTGGGCATCATTTTCTGTCAGCCCTGCCAGCACCTGCCGCGTCATCTTCTCTTCTTTCTCCAGATACGCAAGCAGCACCGGATCTTTCTTCCGGATCAAATCGGCTCCAAAACGGTAATCCTGCTCTCTCCCCGGCCGCATCGTGCCTCGCGCCGCTTCTATCACTATGTAATATTTTCCCTCGTCCATCAGCATCGCTTCCCGGAGAATCGAAAATCCCTGTTCTTCCAGAAAATGACGCACTTCGTCCTGCTCCGACTGCGGCGACAGAATCAGGCGTTCTTTTCCCTCGCTCCAATTCTCCCACACATGGCGTCCCTGTTCCAGAATCCGGCAGGTCAGTTTTCCGCCCATTCCTGCGATCACAACTGTGTCTGCCTCGCCTGCCTTCAATTTTGCCAGTCCGTCTGACAGGCGCAGTTCAATTTTCCCGGAAAGCCCTACCTCTTCCACGTGTTCTTCCGCCCGCTCCAGCGGGCCTTTCCGCACATCCATCGCCAATGCCGACGGGCACACGCCCTTCTGCACCAGCCAGATCGGCACATAACCGTGATCGGTGCCGATATCTGCCACCCGGCTGCCCGGCTGTACAAAAGAAGCGATCCGTTCCAGACGCTTCGAGAGTTTTACTTCTGTCCGCATGATTTATTCTCCTGTGTTCTACTTTTTATTTCTTCTTTCCAGATCATTCATCCAGATAATCCTTCAATTTTTTGCTCCGGCTCGGATGGCGCAGCTTCCGCAGCGCTTTCGCCTCGATCTGGCGGATCCGCTCGCGGGTGACATTGAACTGCCGTCCTACCTCTTCGAGCGTGCGCGGTCTGCCGTCGTCCAGGCCAAAGCGCAGACGCAGCACCTTCTGCTCCCGCTCGGTCAGCGTATCGAGCACTTCCATGAGCTGTTCATGCAGCAATGTATAGGTTGCCGCATCGACCGGAACCTGCACATGATCGTCCTGAATGAAATCGCCCAGATGACTGTCTTCCTCCTCGCCGATCGGTGTCTCCAAGGAAACCGGATCCTGTGAAATCTTCATGATCTCCCGCACACGCTCAACCGGCATCTCCATCTTTTCCGCGATCTCCTCCGGGGTAGGTTCCCGTCCAAGTTCCTGTAAAAGCTGTCTGGAAGTCCGGATCAGACGATTGATCGTCTCCACCATGTGAACCGGAATCCGAATCGTCCGCGCCTGATCCGCGATCGCGCGCGTGATCGCCTGACGGATCCACCAGGTTGCATAGGTGCTGAACTTAAATCCTTTTGAATAATCATATTTTTCAACCGCCTTGATAAGACCCAGATTTCCTTCCTGAATCAGGTCAAGGAACTGCATGCCTCTGCCGACATAGCGCTTTGCAATGCTGACAACCAGGCGCAGATTCGCCTCCGCCAGACGTTTTCTGGCATTTTCATCTCCCAGCTCCATCCGCTTCGCCAGTTCAATTTCCTCTTCCGGGGAAAGCAGCGGCACTTTTCCGATCTCTTTCAGATACATCCGGACTGGATCATCGAGGCTGACGCCATCCGGGATGCTGAGATCCAGGTTATCCACGTCGATCGGCTCTTCCTCCTCGCCGTCTTCAAAAAGTTCTGGCTCCATGTCCTCATCGTCATCCATCCGGAGAACGTCTACATGATGATTTTCCAGAAAATCATAGATCTGATCGAGCTGTTCCGGGCTCAGTATCTCACCATGGAAATAATTCAATATTTCTTTATTGTCCAGTACATTTTTCTTTGTTTTTGCCAATTCCAGAAGCTGTGTGAGTTTTTCTTCAAATGTAACTTTTTTCTCTTCCATAGTTCGTCCTTCCTTCCATCCTCAGAACCTGCCCGACCATTTCCAATTTTGTTACTGAACACGCATACGTGTCCAGTAACGGAATTTGCCGTGGCTTCGCATTTCAATACGGCAAATTCCTGCTGCCACCACGTTTTCTTACGGCACTTTCGGTTCCAAAAGTGCCTACCCGTGTACAGTAACCCAATTTTTCCCAATCCGCAATCACTCCAACGTAATTACGAGCGAAGGCAATCCCGCCTGTTCCCGTATGAGCCGCTGCAGCTCATTCAAATCCGACGCCCGCCGGATCTGATCGTCGAGGCTGTTCTTCTTGATCCGGCGCACCGTCTCCGCAAATGCCTTTTTCTGCTCCTCATTGTTTAAGGATTCTTCCAGACTTGCATTGAAAAGCGCCGCGACTTCTTTATAATTGCCCTCGTCGTCGATAAAGCGGTTCAAAATCGCCGCCGGATTGACATTTCCAGCTTCCAGACCCTCAAATACAGCTTTTGCTGCTTCTTTATAAAGTGGTTTTACAAAATCCTCCGGTCCGATGATGTCCTTGATCCGGGCATACAGCGATGGTTCTTCAATCAGCCATGTAAGAAGCAGGCGTTCTGAACGGCGGATGCCCTCGTCCTTCTCCTTCTTCCTGCCCACCGGTCTCACCGCCGGTCCCGTATTTCCCGGAAACTCTGCATTTCCAGCACCGCGGTTTTCCGCCATTGCCCCGGCACTGCCGACGCTTCCGCCTACCTCCCTGTTTTGTACCGCACCAGTCGTATTTCCGGTTCTATATGAATCCCCATAGCGACCCGCATATCCGCCTGCTGCCGTCTCCCCGACGCCATACCGGCTTCCGAGCTGGTTGACCAGCCGCCGCAGATCTTCATAATTGATAAAGTATTCCCGCGAAACCGCCTGTATATAATTATCCCGCTCCAGCGCCTCGCCAAATTCAAGCAGCTTGCGCGCCGTCTGATTGTAAAATGCCGTCTTCTGCTCCGGATCTTCCATATCAAAGCCGGCTTTCAGCACATCGATCTCATAGAGAAAGCTGTTTCTAGCCGTCTCGATCCGCTTTTCAAACTCCTCTGCTCCCAGGTTTTTCATAAATTCATCTGGATCCTTATACGGACGCATATTCAATACCTTGGTTGAAATTCCTGCCCGCTTGAGGATCGGAATCGCCCGCAGCGCCGCTTTGACGCCCGCGCCATCGCTGTCGTAGGTCAGAATGACCTGATCCGTATACCGCTTCAGAAGCGCCGCATGCTGCTCGGTCAGCGCCGTTCCCAGCGATGCGACCGCGTTCGTATAACCCGCCTGGTGCATGGAAATCACATCCATGTAGCCCTCGCAGAGCATCATATATTTCTTTCTCGAAGTACGCGCGTAATTAAGTCCGTATAGATTCCGGCTTTTGTCAAACAGCATCGTCTCCGGTGAATTTAAGTATTTCGGTTCTCCATCCCCGAGGACACGACCGCCAAACCCGATCACCCGGCTGTTGACATCCATGATCGGAAACATGACACGGTTCCAGAACTTGTCCCTGGCGCCGCGCTCCTCAATCGTTACCAGCCCCGTATCCTTTAAAAGCTCGTCCTCATAGCCCTTGCTTTTCAGATACCGATACAGATCGTCGCTGATTTTATTGGAAAATCCCAGTCCGAACCGCCGGATCGTCTCATCCGTCAGCTTCCGCTTTACCAGATAATCATATCCTATCTTTCCCTGCGGCTGCTTGAGCTGGTAATAAAAATAATTGGCTGCCAGCTTATTGATCTCCAGAAGCGCCGCCTTGCGGTCCGCCTTCGCCTTTGCCTCTTTAGAATATTCCATCTTCGGCAGTTTCACGCCCGAACGGTCCGCCAGCATCTCAACCGCCTCGCGGAATGAATAATTTTCATATTCCATCACAAACGTAATCACATTGCCGCTGACACCGCAGCCAAAGCAGTGGTACATCTGCTTGGACGGCGACACCGAAAAGGATGGCGATTTCTCATGATGAAACGGGCAGAGTCCAAACAGGTTGCTTCCCTTCTTCTGCAGCTTCACGTATCCGGAAATCACATCCACAATGTCGCTACGCATTCTGACTTCCTCGATTACCTCTTCCGGATAATACATTTCTTCCTCCTTATACGCTCCAGGCTTTCGGAATAAACAATTCCTTAAACCGGTCAATCGCGTAAATATCTGTCATACCCGCGATATAATCGCATACCGCGCGCTCTTTCGTCTCATTTCTTATCTCCATAATCCGGTGGGATTCTTCCGGAAGTTCCTCCGGATGCGCCATATAATATCCATACAGCATCTCGATCATCTGCTGTGCGCGCCCTTCCTCCGCTTTCGCAATCCCGTCATGGTAGACATGGTCAAACATCCAGCGGCGCAACCCGTGCATCGCCTCCTCGCGTTCCGGTGACATCGCCACCTCCGGCTTGTCCTGGCTGTGCTCGATGATGTCGTGGATCATGATATTCAGCCGCTCATGCACACTGTTTCCCAGAATGTCCGTGTACTCCCGCGGCAAATCCTCTTCCTTCATGATCTTTCCCCGGATCGCATCATCTATATCATGGTTTATGTAGGCAATTTTATCTGAAAGCCGCACAACATTCCCTTCCAGCGTCGCCGGATGACCGCTCGTCCGGTGGTTCAGGATCCCGTTGCGAACCTCCCAGGTCAGGTTCAGCCCCTGCCCTTTCTGCTCCAGCACCTCCACAATACGGACACTCTGCTGATAATGCGCGAACCCCTCGCTGCAGAGCCGGTTGAGCACCGCCTCCCCCGAATGACCAAACGGCGTATGTCCCAGATCGTGCCCCAGCGCGATCGCCTCCGCCAGAGACTCATTCAGCCGCAGCGCTTTCGCGATCGTGCGCGCTATCTGCGATACTTCCAGCGTGTGCGTCAGGCGCGTCCGGTAATGGTCGCCCTCCGGCGCCAGAAAAACCTGCGTTTTCTGTTTCAGACGCCGGAACGATTTGCTGTGCAGAATACGGTCGCGATCGCGCTGATACTCTGGCCGGATGTCGCAGAGCGGTTCTTTCCGCTCCCGTCCCCGTGTATTCGCACTCAGCGACGCATACGGACTCAGGGTTTCCTGTTCCCATTTTTCGATCGTTTCTCTGATATTCATCCAGATCCCACCTTTATTCAGAATAATTTACGGAATAAATTCGAAAGTTCGCCCATTATCTTATAATAATATCATATTTTTGTAATTTGGGACAGAGGTTTTCCATGGATTTTTGATCTTTTTCTATTTTCTTTTTTTATTTTATGTGGAAAGAAGGGGAATTATGACTACTTATTTCCATCTATTGAACAAAGGGGCTTAGAATGAAAAAGAGAAAACATCTGTTCTTTTGAATACAGACATCCTCTCTTTACTATCATACATACAAAACGTAACGGCTGTCCCTGATGGACCTCATCTACATTTTATTTTCACTTATTATTTTTACTTATCCGCTTTTTCAAGCAGTTTCTTGATACCCTGAATTGCTACTAATACACCCAGGATTAACAGCAGCACTGCAAATACAAGCTGCAGTGTATTTCCCAGATCCAGACCGGTCGTCATAAATGCGTTTGTGAGCTTTATGATGGTCATGCTCAGTGCAGTAAAGGTAACTGCCATCATGAACAGCATCGGCACCCAGAGCATCCAGCCCTGACGCTTGGTTTTCTTTAAGAATACTGCACAAGCTACAAGAGCAAGTACCGATAACAGCTGGTTTGCAGAACCGAATAACGGCCAGATCTCTGCATAGCCGACCTTGGTAAGCAGGTATGCGAGTACCAGTGTGATGATGGTTGCAAAATATTTATTGGTTACTACTTTTACAAACGGGCTCATATTTTCCTCGTCTGTGTCCGAATCCATGAAAAATTCCTGGAACGACAGACGTCCTACCCGGGCAACCGAATCCAGGGAAGTCAGTGCAAATGCAGATACCGCCAGGTTGATTAATGTAAATACAAGCGAATGCGGCAGACCAACTACGGAAAGAAAGTTTGCGATCGCGCCTGCAAAAATCTGCGGCTGGGTGGTAAGTCCCTGTGCTGCTGCCTCGCCATCTGCAAAGGAAGCAACTGCAATCAGTGCGATGATAGCAAGCATACTCTCCATCAGCATTGCGCCAAACGAAACTGGAAGCATGTTCTTTTCATTTTTGATCTGTTTAGATGCAGTACCGGAAGATACCAGAGAATGGAAACCGGAAACTGCGCCACAGGCAATCGTTACAAATAAAATCGGGAACATATACTGTCCATTTACATTAAAGCTTGTAAACGGTTTCAAATTACATGCCGGATTGGCCACAAATACACCGATAACTGCACCAACGATCATAAAGATCAGCAGATAGCTGTTCAGATAATCACGCGGCTGAAGCAGCGCCCATACCGGAGCGACACTGGCAATCAGAATGTACACAAAGATAATAATATGCCAGGTTCCAAGATCGACATAGACCGGGAAATTCAGTCCCAGCGCGATCGCTGCCACCAGTAATAAGATAGCGACGGCTGTGTTGATCCATTTGTTGAATTTGGTATATTTGAGGAAATATCCAAGTGCAACTGCCTCGATGATAAATAACATAGAAGTGGTTGCAACGGCTCCATTTGCCGCTATCTTTGTGACAGCACCTGCCTCATCGACCGTAAATCCCTTAAATGTTCCCGCTACAACGTCTGCAAACGCTGCAACAACCAGAATACAGAACAGCCAGCAGAATAAAAGAAATAATTTCTTTCCTAATTTTCCAATGTACTCTTCGATGATGTATCCGATTGTACGTCCCTTATTTTTGACAGACGCATACATAGATGCAAAATCCTGAACGGCGCCGAAAAATACGCCGCCGATTAAAATCCAAAGCAGGACCGGAAGCCAGCCAAAAATTGCCGCCTGGATCGGACCATTGATCGGACCCGCACCGGCGATCGACGCGAACTGATGACCAAACACAACGTTTGTATCAGCCGGTACATAATCGACACCGTCCTCCATCTCATATGCCGGAGTTTTGGCATTCGGATCGATGCCCCACTTATTCTGGAGATAACGCCCGTACAGGAGGTATGCTCCTCCCAGAACAACGATGGCGATTATCATCATCATTACTCCACTCATAGTTAAACCTCTTTCCTTTGTTTATTTATAAAAAAACGCCTCTGCTATCCAGTCGGATAACAAAGGCGAATTTTCTATCCCAACAGCTTTCCCGATCCATCCAGTGACTCTCTGTATTTCCATTCTTTTATGTCTTTCCATGCTCATTGCATTTTATATCATGTAAATTATACTCTTTTGAGCAGAAAATTCAATTAACACTTTAAATATAATTTACAATTTCATTTATTGTTTTTTGTGCACCTTGCACTTCCTATTGTTTTTACAACGGGAAACTTCGCTCCAGACACAATGCCCCATACCCTACCCGCTCATTCGGATATACCGTCTCCCCCGGCAGACTCCGCGCCCCGCGGATGAGATATGCTTTCAGCTTCTCCCCATACAGGTAGGGATCGTTCCCATTTACAATCCCCCATTGCATCATCAGCGCCGCCGATCCGGTCACAAATGGAGCGGCAAAGGAAGTTCCTGTCACCGTCTCATATCCGCCGCCTGCGCGGGCGGTGATGATATTTACACCAGGTGCCGCCAGCTCTGGTTTGATCGGATGCCCCAATCTTGCAAATCCACGACCGGAAAAATCTGCATACGCCTGCGTGGCGTCATCGTACGCCCCCACCGAGATCGCCCGGCTGGCGGTCGATGGGATTGTCAGCGTCGTGTCCGGCGATGCCGTCAAAAAACGTGTTTCCCTGTTCAGTGCCATGCCCGCTGGCAGCCACAGATCATACTGACCATCCCGTATTTCTTCTGGAATCAGACGGATTTTCCAGAGCCCGTCCTGAATGTAGCTTCCTTTTGGAATCAAATCCAGATAAATCTCCTGCGCCTGACTGTATGGACTCGGCATCCCATAATATAGAAGAATCTCTTCCGTCTCATAGGAAAGCCGCTGTGCTCCCAACGATTCCCGGATCAGCCCGGTGCTGCTGCCGCCCGGGCTGAAAATTTCCACTGAAAACCGGTCCTGATACAATTTCCATAGCTGCACACCGAAGCCCGTCTGATATTCCCCCACTGCAAGCTCTATCTCCACCGGACGTCCCATCTGCAGAAATCCCGCCCGGTGTCCCATGCTGTATCCTTCATTTCCGGTTCCCACGATGATGGAAGTCCGCCCCCGCTCTGCCATCGAATTTAGATACGTCTCCAGTAGGCTGGTTCCGTCATGAGAACCGTAGGTATTTCCAAAGCTCAGATTCACCGCCACCGGCATCCGCCATTCCTGTGCGATTCCCACCACATAGTCCAACGCCCGCATCAGCTCTGTTGTCCTGGGAAATGAATCCGCAAGCGGCGTTCCAAGCTTCACGACCAGAAGTTCACTCTCCCAGGCTACTCCCCGGTAGTGTCCGCCGCCCTCCCAGCCATTTCCGGCTGCAATCGCCGCAACTGCCGTCCCGTGCCCACTCACATCCCGCGACTGGACGATCTCGTAAGCGCGTTCCCGGCTGCCCGCCTCCAATGCCCGGTTGAGCTCCTCCCGCGTATAAATCCGGTTCTGCTCCTGATCCCAAAGTGCGGCGATGCGCGTCGTTCCATCTGCGTTTCGAAAGTCCGGATGGAAATAATCGATTCCGGAGTCGATGATGGCAGTCAATGTGCCTCGACCACTTAAATCAGCATCTCTGCCATACACGTTTTGAGAGACTTGATTTCCGCTCTGCACCGGCGCAATACAGGTATCACGAATCGCCCGGTTCACCTCAAAATAAAGACGCTTCGGCTTTTCTATATACTCAACCTGTGATAATCCTGCCAGATCATCCACCTGCGATTCAGGGAGCCGCACAATCGCGTAGCCGCCGGAAAGTGGATAAATTTCCGCCTGCGGCAGCTGTTCCTGCAACTTTTCCACAGTTCCATTATATTGAATGATTAATTCCCAGCGTTTCGTATTCTGGTCATATCCCATCTGAAGTGCCGGGGACTTTTCCCGTTCCGCTTCTGTCGCATCCAAAGATAAGTTTAAAAGGTTTTCTTTTTTCTGGCTCTTGCCATTCACTAATTCACTCATTTTACAGTTTATGCTTATATGGCAAATCCCAGCATCATATTCTATCTATTTTTTTAACAAAACAAAACCCGGTACATCTCTGTACCGGGCTATCGATCATGCAGAAGAAGGGACTTGAACCCTCATGATGTTGCCATCACACGGACCTGAACCGTGCGCGTCTGCCAATTCCGCCACTTCTGCTCACTGCGGGAGATGGGACTTGAACCCACACGAGCATACACCCACAAGATCCTTAGTCTTGCCTGTCTGCCAATTCCAGCACTCCCGCTTACTGCTTTTTATTTTTGCCTGTCGAGTGAGTCACTCACTGACGAAGCTTAGTATAGCACAGGCGCTCCGCGAATGCAAGCATTTTTTTGTTTTTTATATTTTTTTTTATTTGTTCTAATTATTCCTATATTTTTATAGTTTCTTTCTACTGCAAAATCATGTATTTCAGCCCTATCCTACCACTCCGCAGCTCCCTTAAAAAATCCTTTCTTACTTCTTAAACAGGAAAATAGACAACCATTACACATTTCTGGTTACTGTTCACGCATACGTGCCCAGTAACCATTTCCGCATTCCTATAGCCACAAAATGTCTCCTTTGAGATTGAAAAAGCGCTGTCTTTCTGCTATAATACATAGTTGCATTGATTTCTTTCATTAAAATTAAGAAACATTACAAAAAGGGCGTAAAAAGGCGCAATAAGAAACCGAAAGAAAGGCGGAAATCCTGATAAGCAAAGGATTTTCGGATAGGTAAATCATAAAATGAAATTAGGTATCGTAGGTCTGCCAAACGTAGGCAAAAGTACACTGTTTAATTCTCTGACCAAGGCTGGCGCTGAGTCTGCCAATTACCCGTTCTGTACCATCGATCCGAACGTCGGTGTCGTACCGGTTCCAGATCCGCGTCTGGGTCAGTTAGCAGCTCTTTATAATTCTGCCAAAATCACTCCGGCTGTAATCGAGTTCGTTGATATCGCTGGTCTGGTAAAGGGCGCTTCCAAGGGCGAAGGTCTTGGAAACCAGTTCCTTGCCAATATCCGTGAGGTAGACGCGATCGTACACGTTGTCCGTTGCTTTGAGGATCCAAATGTTATCCATGTAGACGGCAGCGTCAATCCGCTCCGCGATATCGAAACCATCAACCTGGAGCTCATCTTCTCCGATATGGAAGTTCTGGAACGCCGTATTGCCAAGACCACCAAGAGCGCCATGGGAAATAAATCCCTTGCAAAAGAGCTGGAAACTCTGAAAAAACTGTATGCGCACCTTGAAAACGGCAATCTGGCTAAGAGCTTTGAGCCGGAGGACGAGGATGAACTCGCGTTCATCAATACGCTGGACCTCTTAACCTGGAAACCGGTTATCTTCGCTGCCAACGTATCTGAGGATGATCTGGCAGATGACGGTGCTTCCAATGAATATGTAAAACAGGTTCGCGAATTTGCAGCTGAGAACGACAGCGAGGTATTTGTTATCTGCGCCCAGATTGAGCAGGAGATCGCTGAGTTAGATGAAGATGAGAAGAAAATGTTCCTCGAAGATCTCGGTCTGACTGAATCCGGTCTTGAAAAACTGATTGCAGCCAGCTACCGCATTCTTGGCCTTATCAGCTACCTGACTGCCGGTGAAACTGAGACCCGTGCATGGACCATCAAAGTCGGCACCAAAGCACCGCAAGCAGCTGGAAAAATCCACTCCGATTTTGAGCGTGGCTTCATCAAAGCTGAGGTAGTCAACTATCAGGATCTCTTAGACTGCGGTTCCTATAATGCAGCCAGAGAAAAAGGGTTGGTACGCATGGAGGGCAAGGACTACGTGGTGAAGGACGGCGATGTCGTACTCTTCCGCTTCAATGTTTAATATCGTGTCATAAAATCTCAGAAGCTGCCATCCGCTGATCAGATTCCCTTTTCGTAGATTTGGGGGAGGGGTATCCTCTCAAAGCATATCAACGGATGGCAGCTCTTTTTATTTCTCCCTTTTTACAAAAGTGTGTCTGATGCATACTAACTCATAATTATACGAAACACCACACTTTTATTCATTTTCTATTCATTTCCGGCTAATGGGTATTCATTTTTAATCTAAGTTATCATGCAATTTATTAGAATGGAATTTTTGAAAGAGCCAGCACCTTGAATGGGCTGACTCTTTCAATGTCACTTGTAATTGACAAACTGGAATTTTCAAATTAGTCTTTGCAAATAACCTTTGAATCTTCACCATCAA
>OHAY01002573.1_pt1 | contig 14099 bp, 10 predicted proteins | sample 1577191 | NCBI WGS metagenome assembly OHAY01 (sample SAMEA3541504, study PRJEB24748) | human gut metagenome | biome: human gut; feature: human-associated habitat; material: faeces | place: China | collected 2012 | reverse complement strand
TATTCTGATCTCGGACCTGTACTCCAACACGCAGGTGATGACCGGCGAGACGCTGGCGGGCCTTGGCAGCTCTGCGGCCATCCTTTACTACAATGATTTCGTCACCTACCCGGACAACACCACCGAGCCCACCGACCTGCTGCTGGCTCCCCTGCCCCACGCCGCAGGCACCGCCACGCCCCTGATGCCGCAGGCCGGTGTGGGCCTGTGCGCCTTCAAGACCACCGACCAGAAAGCCGAAGCCGCCGCCGTGTTCCTGCGCTGGCTCACCGAACAGCAGCGCAATCTGGAATTTGCCGCCGATACCGGCTACATGCCGGTGTCCAGCGCCGCCTTTGACGCCATTGCGGACTATCCCTTTGAGCAGCAGAGCTATCAGCGGCTGTACGACGTCTACAACGAAATGCGCATCCAGAACACCCCCCTGTCCGAACCGGGCATCGTGGGGTACCACGCCAAGGCCAAAATCTTGTACGACAGCCTGCGCCAGCGCCAGAAGGACTACCCCCAGCGCCTTGCGGGCGGCGAAACGCTGGAAGCCCTTGCCGAGGAAACATGGCAGCTGCTGTGTGACAATGCCTGAGCCTGCCGCTCAGCCGGAAAGGAGGGACTTTGATGCACTTTGTTGACCGGCACCGTGAAAAGATCCGCCAGAGCCCCATGAGCAGCCGGCTGCTGTGGGCCTGCCTGCTGCTGGTGGTGCTGCTGGTGTTGACCTTTGGTGCGGCACTGTTCCTGTTTGCTAGCCTGCACAACACCAAAAAGGACATCAGCCGCAGTCTGCAGATCCAGTTTTCGGTGTTCCAGAACGATATGGAGCGCTATTTTGACCAGCTGGCGGTCATGGGCGTGAACCTGTCCGAGGACATGAGCGCAGAGGTGGACAAGGAGCTTGCTCTGCGGCAGATGTCCTTTGCCCAGCTGAACGACTCCCCCGAGGTGCTGAACGCGCTGGAGGAGAAAATGATCGAGCCGCTGTGCCGCCGTCTGCGCCAGACCGGCTGTTCCGGCGCTTTTGTGCTGCTGGATGCCACCGTCAACACCCGCATGGAGGGGGCCGGGTACTCCCGCGCCGGGCTCTATGTGCAGAAAGGCGGTGCCGACACCCCCACCGTGCCCCTGCTGCTCTACCGCGGCAGCGCGGATGTGGGCAAGACCCACAGCGTGATGCCCCACCGCAAATGGCGCATGGAATTTCAGACCGACCAGTTCCCGGACTACGACCGCTGGATGACCCCCAGCAGCACCCCGCTGTACCAGGCTTATACGCTGACGGAACGGTTCAGCCTCCCCGGCACCTCGGAGGAGGTGCAGCTGTTTTTGCTGCCCCTGCGGGGCCGCGACGGCACCATGTACGGGCTGTGCGGCTTTGAGATCAGCCAGAGCTTTTTCAAGCAGAACTTTGCCCAGCCCACCGGCTTTGACCACCTGATCTGCCTGCTTGCCCCGGCAGACAGCGGGCTGAACGCCAGCGCCGCCCTCAGCAGCGGCACCACCGGCGGCTACTTCCACGCCCCCCGGGACATGCTGGTGCTGCGCAGCATGGGCGGCAGCCTGACCCAATTGATCGGCTCCGACAGCGCCTATGCAGGCATCTCGGAGCTTTGCCGCCTGAGCGAGAACCAGTCCTACCGGCTGGCCGTCTGCATCCCCATGACGGACTACCGCAGGCTGATCTTTTCCGGCAACCTGCAAATGCTGCTGATCGGCCTGTTCATCCTCTTTTTTGTGGTGTTCTGCTGCATGTACTTCCACCAGCACATCCTCTCGCCTGCGTTCCGGCAGTTTGAGGAGGACCGGCGGGAGTCCCGGCGGCGGATGGACGAGCTGCAGATGGAGCGCCAGCAGATGCAGACAGAACTTTCCCGGCTGGCGGACGTGTGCCGCAACGAATCCGTCCCCGATGCCTTCCAGACCTTTCTGGAGGGCATCCCCAACCTGACAAAGACCGAGCGCCGCATCTTTGACGGCTATGTGGCCGGGCTGCGCTCCCGGGAGATCGTGGAGCAGCTGGACATCAAGGACAGCACCCTGCGCTTCCACAACAAGAACATCTACGAAAAGCTGGGGGTCAGCTCCCTCAAGCAGCTGCAGCAGTTCGTGGCGATCCTGAACTCCGGCAGCGGCAGCGCCCCGGACGAAAGCGGCCCCAAGAAGGCCCGCTGAATGGAACATTCCCGCGCCGCAGCTTTCACCGGAAGCAAGCAAAAATGAAGGGGCCATTGCAAAATAGCCCCAACGAAAAAAATGAGATAGACTTCCCCGAGAGGGGTTGTCTATCTCATTTTTTGTTGTAAGCTGAAACTGCAATGAACCAACTACAACACAAACAGTAAGCTGATCTCTTACGAAATGATATTGTCAATATCAAATTGTGAATCAGCATCGCATTGACAACGGAAACAAAAAAGCCCGCTTCCTTCAATGTCAGTGTGATCGGTCTCCAGTACGTACTGGTATTAAAAAACACAAACTGCTATAAGCTACTTCATTCCCCTTCTTTTTCGCTGTTTACGATAGCCTGCACCTTGGTGGGCAGACCATAGATGCTGATGAAACCGGTGGCATCGCTCTGCTTGTAGTCGCCGCCTGCGGCAAAGGTGGCGATGTCCTCACGATACAGAGAGTACGGCGACCAGACCTCTGCATTGATGAGGTTGCCCTTGTACAGTTCCAGACGCACCTTGCCGGTGACATGCTCCTGTGTGGAGGTGACAAAGGCACTCAGAGCTTTGCGCAGCGGGCTGAACCACTGGCCATCATACATGATTGCAGTGCCATTATACAGGCGCTTGGAAAATGTGTAAAAAGTGTTCTGTATATAGCAGCAATATGAAAGCAGTATTTCACAGCGGGGCATTATGAACCTATAATAGTAGCTGGAAATAAACAGAAAGAGGGTCTTTTGATGGCAACGATATTTCCAAGAGAAGAAAAGGCAGAGGCACTGTTCGGGGAGATCCTGAAAAATCCAGAAGCCTGCCACCGCCTGATGGATACCTTCAACGACTCGCTGGACATGGCAGAAGTACTGGATGCACCGGCCGTGAGTGCACAGCAGTTTGCCGCAGCGCTGTTCAATGCCTACGAGAACAAGGATCTGTCTGCCTTTCTGATGGCGATCTGCCAGCACAGTATGTTTGACCTGCTACGGAACGCTGCTCTGATCCCGTTCAAATTCAACGCCGATGGTCAGCCGAACCCGGTGATCCTGACGGATGATGCCGGCGTTCTTTTGCCGAACAACAAATTTGCCGTGAGCAGCAAAGTATACGACCGGTTCATCCGGGTGTTCCAGAAGCAGGAAAAGGTAAAAATGTACCTTGCCAGCGGCTACTGCAAGTATCACGGCTACGACGAAGGCTCGATGGATGTGGTGGAGTACCACTACAACCAGCATTTGGGGCTGCTGCTGATCTACGAACTGCCGGACACCGTGAAGCAGAAGGTAACGGAAGCGGAGGCCTACTCCACCGTCTGGGATATCCAGATGAGGCTGCAGCACGCACTGCCCCGTTCCGTGGTCTACTATGGACAGGATACGCTCAAGGACGGCGGAACCCGCTACGATGAACTTGGCGTTTTTCTGCCGCTGGAACACTTTGCCGACCGGCTGGAACGCCATGTGGAAACTGCTACCAAGATCGTTTACGGCGAGTAAACGCCCTGTAAACGAACTCCCTTTATAAGTGCATCACAGCAAAACAAAACGCAGCGAACCGTTAAAAGATTCGCTGCGTTTTGCCTTATAAGGGAGAATGGAAATGCTGCACATCAGGTGCAATAACGGAAAGTCTTGTCAGTGACAATACGGGCGAAGATCAGCCCTAACGGCAGTGCCACGATGATGAGAATGGCATCTGCAAACCATGTGGCGGAGTCCATCAGAGACAGGATGCCCAGATTATAGATGGCACGGTAGAAATACAGTCCCGGTACCATGATAACGATGGACGGCACGGTGACGGAGATGCGGGGATAACCGACGGCGCTCTTCAGGCAGGAGGCCAGCAATCCGGACAGCAGTGCACCCAGAAACGCTGCAATAGCGGGAGGAAAGCCCGCAAGGCTCACCAGCTCCAGCCGGAACGTGTTCGTTACCGCACCGATAAGGGCGGCGCAGACTGCCAGGTTCCGGGGACTGTTGAACATGAGCGAAAAGCCGAACACACCGCCAAAACTTGCCAGCAGCCGGAACACGATCTCTTCCGGGAGTGTCAGGCTCAGGGCAGGGAACTGCACCGGCTGCAAATGCAGCAGCAGTGCCATGATCCAAGCCGTCATGGTTGCCACCAGAATGATGAGGACGGCATAGGCCAGACGTTCCAGCCCGGAGCGCATATCCAGCTTGGCAAGGTCGATGCCGCTGGTAATGAACGGAAAGCCCGGAATGATGAAGAGCATGGAGCAGATATACCCCGCCTCGTGCTGCGCCGATACGGCAAACAGCACCTCTGCCAGCTTCAGCAGGATGGCATACACGAGGCTTGCTGAACAGACCGATGCCGTAATGCCCAGAAACAGGGTGAAATGGTGTTTTGTCAGCTTACACCGTACAAAGTTGCCGATGCCTGCACCGCAGAAGGCACACAGCATTTCCACAATGCCGCCGCCAAGCAGAAAGGTGAAGCAGCCGCAGGCCAGTGCGGCTGCAAAGCCCAGTGCGATGGGCGAATACAAGCCGTGGATGCGCTCAATCTCATCGAGGTGGCTGTGCAGCTCTTCGCCGGTCATAAATTTTCCTTCCCGGTCGAAGTCGTTGACGAAATGCTCCAGCCGGTTCAGCCGGGAGGTATTCACGCCCGTGTTTGTCAGACAGAGTGACTGGGTATAACACTGGTCACCATCAAAGCAGGTGAACTCAATGGACAACAGGCCGATGTCCGCTGTTGTTGTGACTCCCAGTTCCCGCGAAAGGGCGTTCATGGAGCTTCGGACACGCCATGCGCCGGTGCCGCATTCCAGCAGCATCAGCCCGGTGCGTCCAATGACGGAGGCTTTTTCCACAAGCCCCGCCCCGGTAATGGGAATGCCCTTGCTGGCCGACGCATAGTCGTGCCAGTAGACTTCCATGTGATTTTTGATGATCTCACTTTGCCGTTGTCCCATACCGGAAAGCCTCCTTTGTGATATGGGAATGTTGCAGCCGTTTCAAGACTGCGGTGCTATTATAAGGGAAATTGCAGGGCGGGTAAAACGTATCTTGGATATGCCGGCAATGTTCGTTTGGTATTTCAAAGGAAGATAAATGGATCGAACACCGGAACTGTCCAGTAGCTCTTTCACTGCCTTTGCATGGTGCGATTTCATATTATCCATTGCGAGGACAGAATTGCCGTTCAGATGGGGAAGCAAATCGGTTTCCAGATACCGCTTAAATCTCTCCACAGTACAAGCACATATTCGGCTGCTTTCTAAAAAAGGCTGCAAAGCAACTTTTGCGGTCTGCCGTACAGAAGATAGTGAATACAAACCGCCCCCTCTTCCGTTTTCACTTTCACCTGTTCTGCATGTTCAAATATATCGCGCAGACGGCGGTACTCTGTCCGCTGCGCATCCGTGTAGTGAGACGGCATATCCGAGGTAAGGAACACATTGCCCAGCAGGGCATTGACCGTGGCAAGGGTGCGTTTTTGCTCTGCCGTCAGCTTGCAGTTTTCCTCCCGGAGGAAGAAGACATCCGGGTCGCTGCCATAGGCACGGCCATTGAGCTGCCGCCGGAATAGCGTGTTGTTGATGGCCTGCTTTGTGGACACCCGCTCCCGGTGGAACAGGCGCATATACCACACATCGTCCCAGTCCAGCCCTACGTCACAGCTGACACGGCAGTAATCCACCAGCCCAAAAGCCGGCATCACCGGTACGCCGCAGCCGAGAATCTGCTTTTGCCCGCACCATGTGCGCAGCAGCTCCATAGCACGGTACATCCGGGCTGCCCGGCTCTCGCGGGCGTTGCCAAAGGGGGCAGCACCGTACAGAAAATCCAGCTTGACAAGGTCGAAGCCCCAGTCGTTCAGCACCCGGTCAAATACCCGGCGCAGATAATCCAGCACGGCCGGGTTGTCGATATCCAGCGCATAAAAGCTGCTCCAGTTGCAGCCGCAGCACCACGGTGCACCGTTCACCTTCAGCAGCCAGTCCGGGTGCTGCCGGAAAAGGGCGGAGTCCTTTTCGCACACAAAGGGTGCAAGCCATAGCCCAGCCTGAAATCCGGCGGCGTGAATTTCCTCCACCATGCCTTTCAGCCCGTGGGGGAATTTCTGTGCATCTGTTTCCAGCCAGTCGCCCACCTTGGGCTCCCAGCCATCGTCGATCTGGAACAGGTCTCCCAGACAAAGCAGGCTGCGACATCCGGTCAGGTCCTCCCGGATGGTATCCTCGGTGATGTCCTGATAGCGGTTGTACCAACTGGAATAGCCTGCCAGCTTCTTTTCAGTCCGGGGCTTGATGCCCATAGCCTGAAACCAGCCGTCGAACACCTCGGTCTCGCCGCCCTCGGCAAAAAACAGGTCAAGGAGTGGGAAACTGCCGCCGGGATGCTCCACCCCGGCGCAGTCACGCTCCAGCGTCAGCAGGGCTTTGCCGCTGTCGTAGCGGAGGATGGTGTAGCCCGGCTTCTCGTCCAGCGATGCCACCAGCCGGAACTGTGTGCCCTTGCGGAAATAGCAGTAGGAAAAGCCGTGGCTCTGCCCCTTTTGATGCCCATAAGGCGCAAAATGATAATCGCCGTAGCGGTCAAAGGCATATTTTTTGCGCAGAAAGCCGGGGATGTGGTCGGTGCCGCGCAGCTTGCCGTTCCGGTCTAGCTCCGGGCTGTAGGTCCATGTCTGGTAGCCGTTCATGAACAGACGCTCGTCTGCTTCCATCGTCCACGGCATCTCGGCACGCACCGCCTTCAGCGTCCCGGCGGGCAGGTCTGCCGTCAGATGCAGCGCACCGCCATTCTCCGTGACCGTGCAGTTGCCTGTCTGTACGCCGCCGGAAGTTTCCGCGTACCAGTGCAGCGTTTCAGTCATGGTGCGTTTCCTCCCTGTGGAGCTGTGCGCTGATCTCGGCAGCGCGGGCATCGGTCAGAACAAACTTGCGGCGGAACAGCACCAGCGCACCAGCCAGCACCAGCATGGGCAGAACGGTCATCATCAGGCGCAGACCCAGCAGGGTTCCGGCGCTTTGTACTGCCACCGGGCCGGTCTCCTCCGTGTTGCCCACAAGACCGATGAGGTCCAGCCCGATGCCGGTCAGGAATACCGCCACACCGGAGGCAGCCTTGACCACAAAGGTCTGCATGGAAAAGATGACGCTCTCCTCCCGGCGTCCGGTCTTGAGCTGACCGTAATCCACGCTGTTGGAAAGGAACAGGGTGGTCAGCACGGTCAGCATTCCGTTGCAGGCGAACACCACCACGCCCGGAATGCACAGCAGGGCAAGGCTGTGGGACAGGCCGGTCAGGCAGAACACCAGCAGCATGCCGTAGCCGCACAGCGCCAGCAAAAGGCTCAGGTAAAATACCTGCGTACTGCTGAACTTTTTTCGCAGCAAGGGGTAAAGCACCATCATGCCAAGGATCTGCGCCGCACCGCCCACGGTGGAAAACAGGGTGTAGGTGGCTTTCCAGCCTGCACCGCCAAGGTCGTATTTGAAGAAATAGATGATGAAGTTGGAGGTAAGGTACAGCGCCGAGTTGATCAGCACGATGCTGCCTACCACTACCATAGCCTGATCGTTGCGGAACAGGGCGGAGAACATCTCCTTTACGGTGGCGGTCTTCATCTCACTGGGGGTGGTTTCTTTCATGGAAATGCAGCACACCAGCTCTGTCACTGCAAAAATTGCCGCTACGATCAATGCCACCCAGCGGAAGCCAGCGCGCTCGCTGTCGCCGCCAAGGGCTCCCACCAGCAGCATGGTGAACATGGCGATAAGAGCCGAACCAACGCCTGCACAGGTACGCCCCACCATGGAAAGGTTCTCCCGGTCTTTTGGGGTGCGGGTCACGGCCGGAATCATGGACCAGTAGGGGATATCCATCATGGTATAGGTGACGCCCCACAGGATGTACATCACGCTGAAATAGACCATCAGCGCCGCTTCGTCCAGCACCGGGGCGGCAAACAGGGCGTAGAGCACCAGCGCATTGAGCAGCGTGCCGGAAAAGATCCAAGGACGGAAACGTCCCCAGCGGGTGCGGGTCTTTGCCACCAGAACCCCCATAAAGGGGTCGTTGAAGGCATCAAAGAACCGGGCGGCCATGAGCACGATGCCCACAAAGCTGGCCGAAAGCCCCAGCACATCCTGATAATAATACATGACGTAAGAAGCCGACAGGGCATATACCATATCCTTGCCCACGGCACCAATACCAAATGCGGTTTTCTGTTTCAGGGTCAGTTCCATACAGCGTCCTCCTTTTCAATGGTGAACTGCAGCACAACGGGTTGGGTCTGCGGTGCAGAAACGGTCAGCAGGGCTTCTCCGGCAGTGCCCACGGTGCGCAGATAGGTTCCGGTCATGCCGCCTTCGGCCACCGCCGTCTGCGGGCCCACAAGGGCGGCGCTGCCCTCCACCGCAAACTGCACCGGGAACTGTGCGTAGGGGGCTGGGGTGCCGTTCTCGTCCAGAATGCGCACCCGGACAGCCGCCATATCGTAAGTGTCTTTTTCCTGAAGAGTCGTCTGGCTGGCCTTGACTTCCAAGTGCAGCTTTGCACTGGGGCAAAGGGTCACGCTGCGCACCACGTTGCCGTCCTGCACGGCATCGAACCGCCATCGGGTGGATTCGCCGCCCCAGTTGCCCACATATTTGCCGTAAAGCGCCACGCCATCTTCAAAGCTCATTTTGTAGTGCAGCATACACCAGCCGAATTTGACCTTGTAGGCCAGCGGCAGTCCCGCCAAGCCGTATTTTCCGGCGGCCAGCAGGCAGTCCCGCACAGCGGCTGCCTTGGCGGGGGAAAAGTGCTCCTGCGTTTCCAGCAGCTCGCCAATGGGATCGTCCATCACAAAGGGAGGGTGGGGCAGCGCCGTCCACTCGCTTTGGCGCAGGGCGGTGACGAACACATCGTTTTTGTAAAGCCTTACCTGTTGGGCATTGCTGAAAACATAGGCCGTGCCCAGCTGCCCGGCGGGGTTATCGCCGATGTCCATGGAGGAGCTGACCGCCAGCACCGGGTCAGTATCGCCCTGACTGGCATAGACCGCTGCCGCCAATTTGGGGTTGCGGAAGCTGTCCAGCACCCCGTGGTAGCAGATGCGGTCACCAGAGCCAAAGTCCTTGTGGGTCTGGTAGTCGAACATGCACCAGCCAAAGCACCCGGCGTGCTCCTTGCTGGCATAGGCGGCGTTCTGCACCCGGACGTGCCGCAGGGCGTGCTCCTGTCGATGAGGGCCATCGTCAAAGGGCTTGGTGGGGTACATGTGACCGTTGCATTCCGAGATGAGCAGCGCCTTGCCCATATCCGGGGTCACATCCTTTTTGGGCTTTGCGCCGGGCGTTGTGCCGTTGTGGGAAAAATCGTTGTAGGCATAGACATCCTCCAGCAGATGGCTTTTTTCCAGATACCGCACACCGGAGGTGGCGCGGCTGGGGTCCAGCTGATGGGCAATTTGATTGGTGCGGGTGTAGAAGGCATCGTCGTCCACGCTCTCGTTGATGCGCACGCCCCACAGGATGATGCTGGGGTGGCTGCGGTTTTGCAGGATCATCTCCCGCAGCATTTCGCAGGCGGCGTCCTTCCAGTTGTCGTCCCCGATGTGCTGCCAGCCCGGCAGTTCGGTGAACACCAGCAGACCCCGCCGGTCGCACTCGTCCAGAAAATACTGGCTTTGGGGGTAGTGGCTGGTGCGCACGGCGGTGCAGTGCAGCTCCTCCTGCAAAATGCGGGCATCCTCCCGCTGCAGGCTTTCCGGGGCGGCGTAGCCGATGTAAGGGTAGCTCTGGTGTCGGTTCAGACCCCGCAGGAAGGTCTTTTTGCCGTTGAGGTAAAAGCCATCCGCCCGGAACTCTGCGGTGCGGAAGCCAAAGGTCACCTGCCTGCGATCGATGGGTTGTCCGGCTGCGTTCAAAAGCTCTGCCACGGCATGATGCAAAACCGGGTGCTCGGTATCCCACGGCTGTGCGTCCGGGACGGAAAGCTGCATCTTCCCGGTTTCTGCCGCCTGTGCGGTCTGCTCTGCCAGCAGGGTGCCGTCTGCGGTCTCCAGCCGGATGCGGACCGCCACGGCTGCGGGTGTAAGCTCTGCCGTCCACTGCGCCACAGCCTCATGCAGGGTGGGCGTGTAGACGAACAAATCGGTCAGGCGGCTTTCTGCCGTAGCCTCCAGCCAGACCTCCCGGTACAGCCCACCGTAGGTCAGGTAGTCGATGACAAAGCCAAAGGGTGGAATGGTCGGGTCTTCCCGGGTATCCAATTGTACGGTCAGCAGGTTTTCACCCTCCCGGTCTACAAGGTCTGTGATCTCCACCGCAAAGCCGGTATAGCCGCCCCGGTGCTGCCCGGCAACCCTGCCGTTGACCCGCACCACCGCCTGATGAGCGGCTCCGTCAAAGCGGAGGAACAGCCGGGGCGCAGCCTGCACCGGCGGCACCCGGAACCGCTTCCGGTAGCCGCAGACCATCTCGTAATCGGCGGGGGAGGCATAGTGCAGCGGCACCTCCCGGCAGGTATGGGGCAAGCGGACGGCTTGCTGTTTTGGCACCGGCAGCCCCTTGCCAAAGGCTTCGGTCCAGTGGTGGGTAAACTCCCAATCATCGCAAAAACTGTGTTTCATCGCGGCAGCACTCCTTCCAGTAAGATCGAGATCATTTCCTCCAGTACAGCCACATACTGCACCCCGCTTTCTGCCAGACTGCGGTCTGCCAGAAAGCTCTCAATGGACGCGGTGATCATCTGCCGCAGCACCGGCAGGGACACCGGGCGCATGACCCCCTCTGCCACAGCCTGTTCCAGCAGCGCCATGGTGGGTTCCCACCCGTTTTCCAATTGACTGCGCACCCGCGCCGCCACCACCGGGTATTTCTCGTCCAGCTCCTTCATCTGCCGCAGGTCCAGCGCAGCATATTCCGTCGGCATGGCAATGATGACCGCCCGCAGCTTTTCCTGCAAAGTACCGCTGCCTGCCAGAATTTCCTGCTTGCAGCGGTGGATGTCCGCAAAGGCATGGTCTACCATGTCCAGCAGAAGGGCCTCCTTGGAGGGGTAAACGGTGTAGATGGTTTTTTTGCTGATATGCAGCGGCTCTGCCACCTGCTGCATGGTGAAATGCAGCCCCTGTTGACGGAATAACTGCATCGCCTGTGTGCGCACAAGGGCATCGAGCTTTTCCTGCATGAGCGTCCTCCTTGTGGAAACTGTGCTTTCTTTTCTGGTTTCCATTCTAGTGCGGAAACCCACGCAAATCAAGTAGTTTCCGCATTTTCTGCGTTCTGCCAAGAAAGTGCAGACATTTTGCAGCAGAATGACAAAAAGAACCCCGGCGTGCCTTGAAAGCTGCCGGGGTCTTTTACGTGCAGGTGCTTTTCCGCAGCGGCAAGTCCTCGTCAAAACTCCGGGTGCCATTCGTCCCGGATGCCAATGTCGGCACAGACGATTTTTCCGCACAGCGGCGCAGAAGATTCTGCCATATGCAAAGGCTTATAGCTGTCGAAGGTTACGGTCAGATCCGCATGAGCAGCACCTCCGGCAACCTCGCCGGTATCCGTGTTGATGCCGCTGGGCAGGTCTACGGCCAGCACAAAGGCACCGCTCTTGTGCAGACGGCGCATCAGCCCGCAGGCAGCAAGGCCGGAAGGCCGAAGTGCACCATGGAACCCGGTGCCATAGAGAGCATCCACAGCAGCATCAAAGTGCTGGGTTTCCAGTACGGAACCGTCGGTGCAGATGTGCACTGGCAGGGAGTGCAGACGCTCAAAATTGAGGATGGCATCAGCAGTTTTCGGCTCGCCCTCGGCCAGAAAAACGGTCACATTCCAATCGTCTTTTGCGGCGGTGCGGGCAATCACAAACCCATCGCCGCCGTTGTTGCCCTTTCCTGCGACGATCAGCAGACGCCGGAGCGCCGGAACACGCGCTTTCAGCTCTTTCCACGCCGCGCGTCCCGCGTTCTCCATCATCTGTATGTACAGCAGGCCGGCCTCGTTCGCCGCCCGCTCGCGCTCCTTCATTTCGGCCGCCGTCACCGTTTTCGCCATGCCGCTTCCCCCCGTTACAGCGGCAGGTTCTTGCCGTTGACGCAGGCTTCCTCGTCATCCTCGATCGGAACGAGCAGGCACTTTCTGCCCTCGACGATGCCCGTGCGGATGGAAGCCGCGCGCTCCTCCGGCACATGAAGCTCGATGTTGATGCTGCCGCCCGTCACCCACGGCACATCGTCCTCGTCGGTTTCGTTTGCGGCGTGCTGCGCAAGCTCCTGCTGGAGCACCGCAACCTTCTGCTCGAGCGCGGCGGTGTGTGCGCGGACAGTCCCTTCCTCGACCAGACGGCTGTCCAGCACGTTATGCGCCGCCGGAGGCTGCTCGCCGAAGGTATGCGCGTAGGACTTTTCAATCTGCTCGCGCACCTTTTCAGGTACTTCCGCCTCTGCGGCAAGGCCGGAGACCGCCTCCGCTGTCAGCTCGACCGGCGGCAGGCTCTCGTCCTCCTCACGCTCCGCGACCATCGCGCTGATGGTGCGCTGCATCTTGAAGAACGCCTCGTCTGCCTGCCCCTCGTCCTCTCCGAATGCGTCAATCACAACATTTCTGAACGCGAGCTTATCCTCGGCGGCGGTGCGCTGCGAGATGCAGCCGAGCACGTTTTCGATGAACTCCGCGTGCGACGGACGGCCTGTGCGCACATAGTACATCACCGCGTTCACATCGCTGCCGCGGTCGGAGAACGCCGGATAGACAAAACCGAGGTCAGGCAGGCCGACCACCCAGTCGCGGTCGCGCGCGCCGATGCGGTTTTCGTCCTCCTTGTAGCCGAGCGCAGGCTTGGCCAGATCGACCGGGCAGACCGCGCACAGCAGGTACTCGTAGATCTCCTCGGACTCCTCCTGCTCCTCGCCCGAGGTCGCCTTGGACGGCACATCATAGATGTCGTGGTAGACCAGAATGAGGTAGTTGCCGGGATAGCTGTACTCCTCGATGACCTTTTCGTACAGGCGGTCGAGCAGCTCCTCATTCGCGAGCCTGCTGTCGCGCAGAGTCAGCAGATAGGTGCGGCGCTCGTCGGACGCCTCGTTTCGGTCGAACTCAAGCTCGAGCAGATTGCTGCCGAGCGTGCCGGAAATCGTCTTTTTCGCGATTTCAAGGTACTTGAAATACTCGTCCTCCTCCAGCTCGGAGAACATATCGGTAAATTTGAGCACGATCTGCTTGCCGCTGTTGACGTAGCAGCCGCACATGCGGTCAAACGTGCACTCTTTCTTTTTCATCCGGCGGCGCAGCTCCTGCACATCGCCCTTGGTAATATTCATAAGAGCAGTCTCTCCTTATTATATATAGAACACAGGCTGCCGGAAAACGCCCGTTCCGTGACAGCCCTATTATATAGTATACTATTTTCCCCGGCACAAACGCAAGCAAAAATCTCTCCGTTCCCTTTTCCCGTTATTTTCTTTTGCTGTTCCGCATTTTCCGTCGTTTTGACGTTGAAAAGCGCATTGGTTCTGTGCTATACTTACTCTATCTGAGAATATCTGCATCAAACATGGAGTGTATGAAAATATGGCATATGAAAAGAACCGCCGCCGCCCTCCGCAGGAGGATGACGGCACGCTGATCGAGGGCCGCAACGCCGTCCTCGAGACCCTGCGCTCGGGACGCGCGGTAGACAAGATCTTCCTCGCTGAGGGCGCGCATCTCGCAGACGTCGCCGCCGAGGCGAAAAAGCACGGCGTACCGACCGTGACCTGCGACCGCCGCAAGCTCGATCACATGAGCGTCACCGGCACGCACCAGGGCGTTATCGCGCAGACCGCCGCGCAGGAATATGTCTCGCTCGACGACATCTTCCGCGTCGCGGAGGAGCGCGGCGAAACGCCGCTCATCGTCGTCTGCGACGGCATCGAGGACCCGCATAACCTCGGCGCGATCATCCGTTCTGCGGAGACCGCCGGTGC
>OHAY01002571.1_pt1 | contig 14105 bp, 11 predicted proteins | sample 1577191 | NCBI WGS metagenome assembly OHAY01 (sample SAMEA3541504, study PRJEB24748) | human gut metagenome | biome: human gut; feature: human-associated habitat; material: faeces | place: China | collected 2012 | reverse complement strand
GCACCTCGCTCGCCGTATCGGCACTTAGAATTATGCGGTATTGCCTTAAAAATCCGGCCGCTGCCTGAGGTAGAAACAGGACGCGAGGGCACACAAACCCCGAAGCGCGATACGGGTCGCCGCAAGAGGATACCGCAAAGAGGACAACTCACGCACAACTTTATGAAACACTGCCGCCAAGAACGGCTCCAAAAACGTTAAACAATTTGTTTTTCAAAAAGGAGGAAAACAATGAAAAAGACACTTGCACTTGGTATGGCTGCTGCCATGACCGCAACCCTGCTCGCCGGATGCGGCGGGTCCTCTGGCTCTGCTGCTTCCTCTGCCGCTGCTTCTACAGCCGAAAGCACCGCTTCCTCTACTGCGGCTGCTTCCACTGCGGAGAGCACGGGCAGCTACACTGATTATTCTGCGGGCTTCCCGGAGAATGTCACCATCCAGATCCCGGTTTATGACCGCGGCTTTGAAAACTGGAACCCCACAGACAACTACTACACCCGCTGGATCCAGTCCGAGTTCGGCGATAAGTATAACGTTACCGTCAAATACGTTGCCATCGCCCGCTCCAATGAGGTGCAGGACTTTAACCAGATGATTGCCGCCGGCAACGCCCCCACCATTATCTTCCATTATGATATGCCTGCTGCTGTCAACTACTGGTCCGAAGGTGCTGAGCAGCCCATCGATCTGGATGAAGTTGCCTACTATGCCCCTACCTATTGGGATAACATGAAGGACACCATCGAGACCTACGGCAAGCTGGACGGTGAAAATGCTTTCATCTTCGCAGAGCGCGACCCCATCTACTACAACTGGGTCACGCTGATTCGTAAGGACTGGCTGGATCAGGTCGGGCTGGATGTGCCCACCTCCAACGAGGAACTCAAGACCGCCATGCAGGCCTTCAAGGACGCGGGTCTTGGTGTTGAGAACGCTCCGCTGATCACCAAGAGCTTCACCTACTTCTACAACTGGATCCCCGAGGGCACCAGCGATGACGAGCTGGCCCAGTACCTGGATTTGAACGTTGCACCGTTTACTTGGACCGCTACCAAAAATTACCTGCAGGATATGAACGAGAAGTACAACGCAGGCATCGTTGATCCGGAGTTTTACCTGACCACCGATGACACGCTGGCCAAGGGCAAGTTTGTCTCCGGTCAGTGCGCTACGTACAGCTTCTATATGTCCAGCGGCACCGACGTGTTCAGCAGCCTGCTGGCCAACGACCCCAACGCCGAAGTAGCCGTTATGGGTTCTACCGCTTCCGGCACGGTTGCCGACGGCTTCACCGCACATTACTATGAGTATCCCAGCTACGGCATGATTATGGGCATCAACGCCAACGCCACCGCTGAGGAGCGCGCCGCCACATATATGTTCCTTGACTGGATGAGCCAGCCCGATAACCTGAAGTACCTCCAGTACGGCGAAGAGGGCAAGACCTATAACGTCGTGGACGGCATCAATGTTTACAACACCGACTATACCGGTGACGACAAGCTGAGCAACAATAATAACAAGGACTACTGGTGCCTCGTTCAGGAGGTCCAGCACTACGGCGACGAGGCCGCTGACCTGCAGGCCAACAAGACAACCCTGGCTCCCGCCGGTTATGATTGGGTTGTCCAAGATGCTTACGACCTGCAAAAGAAGGGCGAGAGCGGCGGTATCATCACCCCGATCTTCTCCAAGGCAGTTCAAGCTACCACCGAATACAGCGCTGACCTGAACAGCCTGTGGCAGGAAGCCTATGTTGACTGCGTTACCTGCAGCCCCGACGAGTTTGAGTCCAAGTATGAGGAGTACTGCCAGGAGTATCTGGATGCCGGTTATCAGGAAATCCTCGATGAAAAGGCAAGCCTGATTGCTGATGGCAATGTCCTGGTTGTCAAGTAAGAAAATTTAAAATCGCGTATACATCATGCGCTGTTGGGGCCGCTGCCGGGCAGCGGCTCCAATTTTTATGCAAAACAACCGTTGCAAGGGACGGTGCCTGCACCGATCCGTCAACGCCCACGGAAAGTATATACCATTTGTTGAATGTACAAAGGAGTGTACATAAGATGCAGTTTACATGGAACATCGCGCAAGGCGTATCTTCCTACAACAAACAAACGGGTTTCGGTTTTGTAATCGGTGCGGTGTACAACGCCAATGCGGCGCTGCGCATTCCGGAAACGAACAGCAGCTTTTTGCCGCAGTGGTGGTACGCGGGTACCGCAATTTGTGATGTGACCTGCACGGAATACGGCGTGCAGGCAACTGCCACCGATGCAGTACGGGCAGAGGACCTGGAATGCCGCAGCCTGCCGGTGTGGTTCCGGGTAGATGTTCCTGCAGAGGGTGTTTACCGTACCAAAATTACCGTGACTGGTACAGATGGAGGGGAAGTGCTGGTATTCATCGGCCGCCGCCGTCTTGTCTGGCGCGGTACACTGGCAGCAGGGGAGAACAAAACCATAACAGCGTATTGCGATGTGTTTCCCATCGTGCCGCGCGGGCAGGTAGATGCCGTGCCAAGTACCGCTGTGAACGTGACGGTTGTGGGGGCGCACTGGCGGCGGCAGCGGTGGCCGAAGCCTCGGATGTCCGCCGCATCTGGGTGTGCGGTGATTCAACTGTGACCGATCAGACGGCAAATCTGCCCTATGCACCGGGCACAAGCTATTGCGGCTGGGGGCAGATGCTGCCCGCTTATCTGCCGGATGTCTGCATCACCAACCACGCCCACAGCGGCCTGACCACCGAGAGCTTTACGAGCGAAGGACACTGGGATATTGTCAAACCGCGGCTGCGGGCAGGGGATATCTGCCTCTACCAGTTTGGCCACAATGACCAGAAATTGGCACATTTGCAGGCATACGTCGGCTATACCGACCGCCTGCGTACCTATATAAAGGAAGCCCGCACAGCCGGAGCTGTGCCGGTGCTGGTCACACCGCTGGCGCGCAACAGCTGGAAAGATGCTGCACACTATAACGACTTTTTGGCAGATTTTGCTGATGCAGTGCTGACTTTGGGCAAAGCTGAAAATGTGATGGTTCTTGACCTGCACACCTGGGCCGTGGCGCTGATGCAGCAGGATGGGCTGGAAACGGCTAAGCGGTGGTTTTACCCAGGCGACTATACCCACACCAATGATTTTGGTGCTTATAAAATGGCGGGTTTTGTGGCCCATGCCCTGGGCGATGCGCTGGGGCTGATGGTGACGGATGCCCCGGAATGGACGCCGACACCGCCGTTTGTACCGCTGGAAGCTCCTGCAGACTGCGCGATTCCTGCGCCGGAAGGCGATCCCTTTGCCGATTACGATGCCACCCGCCCCAACGATACGCTGACTCGTGCCGAAGCGCTGGAACTGGCAATCAAGGCGCTTAAACTGTTTCCCATCAATGTGTACAATGACCTGTACAGCGATATTGTCGGGCATGAAACGTATGCCGGAACCATACAGTGCGCCGCGCAGAATGACTTGATCCCACTGGAATGGGTTGCGGATGGCAGCCTTTACCCGAATCAGACAGTAACAGCGGCTGACTTTTTGGCTGTGCTGATTCCCGGTGCTGCAGGCCGCCGCCCGTTGGCGGATGCCGTGCCTGTGCCGGACTCTGTGCCCGTTTACGCAAGGCGGGCAGTGGGCCAGGCTGTGGCGGAAGGCCTGATTGCCCCCGAAGCCCCGACAAAACCGCTGAACCGCAGTAACGCTGCAGAAATCTGCCGCCGCCTGCATATTTGAATAAAGGAGTGACTGGAGATGAAATTTGAACATACAAGCGGCGGATTTACGCTGCCGGGTGAATCTGGGCAGGAAAAACTTACGCTGGAACTGGCAAAAAAATGGGGCGCGGATGTGATCCGCGATAGTGATGGCACCCAGCTTTCCGATGAAATTCTCGACGCCGGGTACGATATTTACTCCACCATCTGCATCATCCGTGACCACAATGCCTGGGCAAAGGAACACCCGGAATGTTTACAGCAGTCCTTTTTGAGCACAGAGCCGGTCATTGCTGTCGAAGAGCCGCTGACCGTTAAGCCGATGGCGGGGTTCTTTGATGAGCAGTTCAAGATCAATGACCGCCCCGAAGCCCTGCGTTACTGGCAGGTTTGGGACCGCACGGCCAACAAGCTGCTGCCTGCGGACACATGGCAGTGGGATGCTGCCGCAGGTACAGTGACTGTGGCAAGTCCAGTGCCGTTCCATGCTTACACGGTCAGCTTTTTGGCATGGCGCACCTGGGAAGAGATCAACATGTACAACCATGTTACCAACAGCTGGACCAGTGAGCACCTGCTGCCTGTTGATCCGCGCACCAAGGAAGCTCAGGACTTTTTGTACGACTGGCTGAAAAATTGGTGCGAGACCCACCCCCAGACCAACGTGGTGCGGTTTACCAGTATGTTCTATAACTTCGTCTGGATCTGGGGCAGCGATAAGCGCAACCAGAATCTGTTTACGGACTGGGGCAGCTATGACTTTACCGTATCGGAAAAGGCGCTGGATGATTTTGCGGCCCAGTATGGGTATACCCTGACGGCAGAGGACTTTATCAACAAGGGCAGCCTGCAGGTGACCCACATGCCGCCGACGGCTCACAAGCGGGATTACATGGAGTTTACCCAGCAGTTTGTGGCCGGGTACGGCAAAAAACTGGTGGATTTGGTCCACAGTTACGGCAAGCGTGCCTATGTATTTTATGACGATAGCTGGGTGGGCGTTGAACCTTACGGCCCGCACTTTAAGGAATTCGGCTTTGACGGCGTCATCAAGTGCGTGTTTTCTGGTTATGAAGCCCGGATGTGCGCGGGCGTTGATGCGCCGGTGCATGAGCTGCGGTTCCATCCGTACCTGTTCCCGGTGGGCCTGGGCGGTGCACCGACCTTTGCACCGGGCGGCAACCCCACCCGCGATGCAGCTGAGTATTGGAACCATGTCCGCCGCGCCCTGCTGCGGGCCAAGATCGACCGCATCGGCCTGGGCGGCTACCTGCACCTTTTGAATGACTTCCCGGATTTTGTGGAGTATATCGCGGATATTTCTGACGAGTTCCGCGCTATTAAGGAGTTGCATACCCATGGTGCCGTGGCGACCCTGCCGTTGACGGTGGCGGTTCTGCACAGTTGGGGCAGCCTGCGCCCCTGGACGCTGTCCGGCCATTTCCATGAGACTTATATGCACACCCTTATCCACATCAACGAAGCGCTGGCAGGGCTTCCGGTGAACGTGAAATTCATCAACTTTGACGATGTGAAGAACGGCGTGCCTGACGATGTAGATGTTATCATCAACGCAGGCCGCGCGGGCAGCGCATGGAGCGGCGGCGATGCTTGGCAGGATGAAACCCTGGTTGCCGCGCTGAACAAGTGGGTATACAACGGCGGCGTGCTGCTGGGGGTAGAGGAACCGTCCGCAGTAAGCGGTTACGGCGATACCTTCCGCATGGCACGCATCCTGGGCGTGGACGAGGATACCGGTGCCCGTGTCTGCCATGGCCGCTGGCCGGTGCAGGCAGAACCGGTGGATGGATTGATCCCGGACGGTGCAACGCTGAAAACCCACGACCACCTGTACATGACCGACGGCGGTACCCGTGTGCTGGCTGAGGTGGACGGCACCCCCGCTATTGCTGCCCATGCGTTCGGCAAGGGCCGCGGTGTGTACATGGCCGGGTTTGAATACAGCCCTGTCAACGCCCGCATGCTGTTGAACCTGCTGCTGTGGGCCAAGGGGCTGCCGCTGAACAGCAATTGGCTGACCACGGACCCCGAAACCGAGACCGCATGGTTCCCCGCCGACAAAACTCTGGTTGTCATCAATAACAGCACGCAGAAGAAATCTACAGTGGTCAAGACCCCCGATGGCGATATTGCTGTTGAGCTGGATGGGCTGGAAACCAAAATTTTGCCCCAAAACTAAAAACATAACGTCCGGTGCACATTTTGATCAGCACCGGACGTTATGCCAACGGGAACCCCACGGTTCCTTATGCCAGTGGGATGTGCTGCGGCCAATACACTGAAATCGGCCCTTCATTCCCTGTGCCGCTTGCGGGGAAATGCACTGCCCTATGGAGGGGCTATGGTAAATTTATGAGCATTCGTGGACAGGTTCTGCGTTCCAACGTTGATATGACACAAGGGCGGCCCTTGAATGTCATCTTCTCTTTCGCACTGCCGCTGCTGATGGGGAACCTTTTCAACCAGCTGTACAATGTGGTGGATACCGCTATCGTGGGACGGGCACTTGGTGCAGACGCGCTGGCGGCAGTGGGCAGTACAGGCAATATCAATGCCTGCCTGTTTCTGCTGCTGGCTGGGCTTGCAACAGGTGTCAGCGTTATTGTGTCACAATACTGGGGTGCTGAGCGGTATGATGAACTGCGCCGCCTGTTGGGAACATTTTTGACGCTGCTTTTAGCGGCATCCGTTGTAATGTCACTGCTGGGGGTGCTGCTGGCTGAGCCAATGCTGCGCCTGCTGCAAGTTCCGGAAAATCTGCTGGATGCCGGTGTGACTTACCTGCGTATTACAGCAGGGCTTTTGCTGGGCAATGCCCTGTATAACGCCGCGGGCGCTGTGCTGCGCAGCACTGGGGATTCCCGCACGCCGTTGGCCGCTATGGTGGTTTCCAGCCTTTGCAACATTGTGTTGGACCTGTGGTTTATCTTGGGGCTGCACATGGGGGTAGCCGGGGCAGCATTGGCAACGGTAGCGGCACAGTTCCTTTCTGCAGAGGTCTGCCTTTGCGAACTATGGCGGCAGAAACAGCCCTTTGCCTTTGCCTCGGTACGGCTCTGTTTTAACAAAGTGGATGCCGCCCTGATTTTGCGTTTTGGCCTGCCTACGGCGCTGCAAAGCTGCATGATAACCCTTGGCGGTATGACCGTGCAGGGAATTGTAAACAGTTTTGGCAGTGTGGCCATGGCGGCTTACACCGCTGTGCAGCGGATCGATTCGCTGACGATTCAGGTTGTGGTATCGGTAAGCAATGCACTGGCCATTTACACGGGGCAGAATATGGGAAAACACGATATAGACCGCGTGTGCCAGGGCCTGCGTGATTCGCTGAAAGCGCTTTGCGTGATCTGCCTGGTGTTGGCCGTCGCAGTGTTTGCATCGCGCCGGCTGCTGCTGTCGATTTTCCTTGACCCAGCCACCGATGCTGCCAGCATTGCACAAGGGGCGGATTTTCTCAGTGTAATGGGGTTTGCCTATATTATTGCCGCGGTAATGAACAGTTATCTGAACGTGCTGCGCGGTGCAGGGGATGTAAATGTCAGCCTGGTTGCAGGCCTGTTTGAGATGGGGGCCCGGCTGGCGTTTGCCTCTTTGCTGGCGCCGCACCTGGGTGTGTGGGGCATCTGGCTTGCCACCCCGTTAAGTTGGGCTTCCGGCTGTATCATCCCGGTGGTGCGGTATTACAGCAAAGAATGGATGAAGCGAACGCTGATCTGAACCGGTGAGAAATAGAAGAAAGCACGACTCTGCGATAGAAAATCATCATGAGACCGTGCTTTGTCTTGCGTTTATGAATTTTGGGCAAAAGGCTTCAGTGCGCTTTTGCGGTATTGCTGCGGGCTTTGGCCTGTCATGGAAGAAAAGCGGGTGGAAAAATTGCTTTCATCCTCAAAGCCAACCTGGCGGGCAACCTCGCCGACAGGGAAATCTGTCAGAACCAGCAGTTCTTTTGCGCGGGTAATACGGGTGGATAACAAAAAATTGTACGGTGTTGTGCCCATATATTGCCGGAAAAGCCGCAAAAACCAGCTTTTGCTGACAGGGATCTGTGCCAGCAGCATATCCAGATTGATGGGCTCCGCATAATGTGCACGGATATAATCTGCAATCTGCTTGATCATGGTCCGGTTGGAACGGCTTTCGTCCCCGGAAAGCTGCTGGTGGGCAAGCAGTGCCAGCATTTTGTGCAGTGTCAACCCCATTTCGATCTGGGCGGTGGTGGTTTCCTTTTTCCACTCGGCAAACAGTGTTTCAAACAAAGGCTGCATCTCCATGCGGCTGACATGCGCAGCGGTAAGCCGCCCCTGCGACTGTACGGAATCGGCTAACGTTTTAACCCCAACACCGTCAAGGTGTACCCAGTAGTGCTCCCATACATCATAGCCGGGGGCCGTGCAGTAACTTTGCGGTGTGCGGCAGTTCATCAGCAGTGCGGCACCTTGCGGCAGCTCAATGTGCTGTTCGTTCTGCTCAATCAAGCCAGCCCCGGCCAGGGTATAAAAAAGGATGTAACTTTCCTTGTCTGTACGGGCTGTGGCAAAGTGGGAACGCCCATAAAACAGTCCGGCTTCCGTTGCATAAAACGGCTGTGCCAACACGGCGTTATTTGGCGTTGCACGCAGCCACACACTGCGCTCTTCCACGTCCATATTATAGGTCAACATAAGGGATCACCTCAGTAGAATTATCACAAAATAAACAGTGCTTTGTGGTATGAAATAGATCAGAAAAAAGCAATATAATGTAAATGAAAAGAATAGTAACGCTACAGTAATTTTACCAAAAATAAGGTGCGGATGCAACCTTGTTTTTTGACTTTGGTTTTAACGTAATACAAAATAAAAATGTTTGTACGGAAAGGAAATCAACATGGAACATATGGCATGGAAAGGCCGCATCAAACCCGGTTGCAAGGCAGAATATCAGCGCCGCCACGCAGAGATCTGGCCGGAGATGGTCAAGGTTTTGAAAGAGGCAGGCATCTGCAATTACAGCATTTTTTATTGCAAAGATGAACTTTTTGGCTACTATGAATGCGAAAAAGGCGTTGCCTATGCTGAAAAAGTGCAGGCAGAAAGCCCCATTGTGGACCGCTGGAATGAGTATATGAAAGATATTCTGGAGCTGGAAATGGACCCCGTGACCGGTGCCCAGCCCAAGCTGGAGCAGGTGTTCCGGCTGGATTAACAAACAAAGCAGAGAAGCGAGCCTTGCCAGAGAAAAAATGGTAAAGCTCGTTTTTTATTTGCTTTATTGTTGTGCGGCAATCAAGTCCTGCGGTTTATCGGGCATCCTGTTCAAGGCCATTCATAGCTTGAAAAGTAAATAAAGCTCTGCAAAAGAGTACGGTAAAAGTCATACCGTAACAGTTTCACTATATAATTGTAGAGATAAAACGATTGTTTTGCCTCAAAATGATGCGATCATAACATCTGATGAATTTGCATTCGCTAAATGAGCCATTTTTGTACATTTCAAAAGTACCATTTCTTCTTTTGCGATACATAAATGTTATATTTGACTTTTTAATAAATGTACTATGATACGTTAAAATATGGCGTTTGAATGATGAAATATGACAATGATAGGATCTGTCTAAAATAAAAGGATGCATTTGCGTACAAAGAAGTTGTAATAGCGGTATTTTCACGAAGGATGGAAGCATACATGGTAAACAGTATCAGATTTTGAGGAATATGACATAGAAAGTGATTTATAATGTCTGTAGTGTAGTTATCTTCTATACTGAAAATCCGGTCGAATCTGATTTTTCAAATGCGACTATTTGGGAAAGTTGAAACTTTAATTATTAGTTCAGGCATAATCCAAAAGTAACATTTTCAGCAAAATAAAAGTGTAACATTTTTAGGTGGGTTAATTCCGTTGCCTAAAAATGTTACACTTTATTTTTGCTTTATTGCACTGCTGTGACAATTTTGTGTCTCTGCTCGTCTGCGGTACGGAATGGAACGTACAAATTTTATGATAATAAATCAAACGAAATTCTCCTGCACATTACGATTCTAAAATACTAAGGCCCGATTCTATGTCGTAGACCCCGAAAATGAGTACGCGCCGCTTGTGCAAGAGTTGGGCGGCGAAGTTGCCAATATCTCGGTGGACAGCAGTACCTATTTCAACCCGCTGGACTTCAAGCCGGACAAATCCACTGATATCCCACCTTAGAAGTGAGAAGTGGCAGTGTGCGGAAAGATGCAATGGACTTTTTCGCGTGATATTTGTAGGAAATTTTCTTCCGGCTCCGACATAGCATAAGGCGTTTTGAAAAAAGGTGAAAAGTAACGAATAAACGATGTGTTGCGTTTCTTGAAGGATCTTGAATTTCACTTTTCACTGTTTTTCTCAAAAAATGTTATTTTGATTTTGCCGCTCGATTCGGATTTTTCAAAAAAGGCAATTTCAAAATAAACTGTGTCATTGCGCTTATGCAGATAGTTTGGTAGACTCAAATCAGAAATAAGCTACAGGATCTGAAGAAGCTGATGGACAGCCTAACGCTCAAGGAAAAAATCGGACAGCTGGTACAGTTGGATGGTAGATTCTTTGGCGCAGAAGAAGTGCCTACCGGCCCGTGCGCCGAACTGGGAATAGAACCTTGGGTGGCGGAAAACGCCGGTTCTGTTCTGAATGTTCTGGGTGCTGAAAAGGTATATGATGTTCAGAAACGTCATTTGGAGCATAGCCGAATCCGATTGCTATTCATGGCGGATATCGTGTACGGGTACATAACAAGTTACCCCCTTTCTCTTGCACTGGCTTGCAGCTGGGATATGGAGCTGGTGGAGGAGTGCGGAAAGCTTACCGCTTATGAAGCTTCCGCAGACGGTGCGCATGTCACATTTTCCCCAATGGCTGATGCAAGACACACTGCGCAAAAAATGGGGCTTTGATGGTGTTGTTATTACGGACTATGCAACCACTCATGAACTGATAGCACATGGTGTTGCAGAAAACGATGCCGATGTCGGTATGGATATCGATATGCAAACATCCTACTATTGTCAGCGATGATTTCTCACGTTGCAAAGGTACCCTTTATAAGGTATAATCTACTATGATAAGGTAAGGCAGGTGAGCAGACGTGCGGTTTTTTTTGATGCAGCGTGACCATCAAGTTGCAGTTATTGAAATTGCCGAAAAGACCGGCGATATTATTGATGTAGTAGAGGTCCTTTCGGAGCAAAGAATCCCCCTCGGCGCAAGGCACATTGATGGTAGTTTTGACGTTCTCTCCCTGCGCAAATGGTGGGCTGGACGTGGTATCCCGGCAAGCCGTTCCGGGCTGGAACAGGCGCTGGAACATTTGCACGTTCCTTATGCTGAACTGCTCCTCGTCAAATGCAGCGGTCTAAGCCTTTCCGATCAATACTGGGTCACGCCCTGTGATGCCCTGCAAAACTGGCACGATGTAAACTTCTATGAGAACGACTTTTCAGAAGATGTAGGGCGGGCCTTGTTTGGTGAGGGTGTCTTATCTGCGCAGCCGGATTTGTGTTCCCCGTGCAATACCTCGGATGGCTTTTTGCAAAAGCGCTGGCGTATTGCCGACGGAAAACGAATTCTGTTAAAAGCAGGATCCGGCATCTACCAACAAGAGCCGTATAATGAACTTGTGGCAACGGCACTGTATGAGACCCTCGGTCTGCCACACGTTTCCTACTGGCTTGTAGAGCAGGGCGGACAGGTCATGTCTGCCTGTGAGTGCTTCACCGACGAGCATACGGAACTTGTTACGGCTGCCCAATTTATGCGGTTACAGCCGCAGCAACAGGGTGTTTCTAACTGGCAGCACTTTAATAATTGTTGCAATGCAGGGGGGCTATCGGATGTACAAAAAGAAGTCTGCAATATGCTGGCCGCCGATTATATCCTAGCCAACACAGACCGCCATCTTGGAAATTTCGGCTTTCTGCGGGATTCTGAAACGCTGGAATGGAAAGGCCTTGCCCCCATCTATGACAGCGGCACAAGCCTTTGGCAGATGACTCTCACACGCTCCATCAGTGCGGACGCAATGGTTCCGGCAAAGCCGTTTGAAACATCACAGCAATCCCAGCTAAAGCTGATTGCGCCCTATATAGACTTGCCGCTGGTTCGCCTTGATGGATTCTCTGGCAAGGCAAAGGACATCTTGGAGACTGCTGCCCAGTTTGATGATGGGCGGGCTGCGAAAATTGCTGCCGCTATTGAGGACAGAATCCAAATGCTTCGATTTAATAGGGCATTGAAGTAGGTGTGTGCCAACTGGTGACAAATTGTCAGCAGTTGAAATAGGGTTATAAAAACAGCGTCCTCCCGGTCACATTCGGAGGATATTGTTTCCATAATCACCGTCCGCTATTTGAAATTATCAACAGAAGGTAGGGGCGGTTTGATTTTTGGGGTAAGAGGATTTTTGCATAAATCTTAATCAACGCATTTACGTAAACACCTATTATAATAAGGAAAATCGACCCTTTTTGTTTTCTCCTGGTTTTCTCTCCTACATCTCGCCGACGTGCCGAAAATGCCCATTTTTCTCTCTTTTTTTCCCGAAAAATCAGCATTTTGAAATGGGTTCAAATTGCGATGTTTTGACGTTAAAAAGCCTGCTTTTCTGACTTTTATCTACGTTTGACTGTCGAATTATCTTCCGATAACTTCTGCCTTTTACCGGCAAATACCGCTAATGGCGGCGTAGACAATAAAACTCGAGATGCGTTACAAAGAAAATGATTAAATGGTATTTCGTATCATTTTACAAAATGTCATTTTCGTCAAGGTACAGATAAGGGACTTCCCGGACAACAAATCCATGGATCGCAATAAAACCGAGATGGCGGACGTTCGGCTCTTTGATTGCTGCAACCTGCTGCGCTTCATGATGAATCTCATTTAAAATCATGGCTTGGCTATAATATTTCACTTCAAAGATATCATACCCATCGGAAAATTCCAAAGCTGCATCAAATCCGCCGTTTCTGCAATGAACGGGGTCGTAATAATAGTAACTGCCAATGTTTCGCATGTTTTTGAGCTTCTCGTTGCGTACCTGTGTAGACTGAAATAGTCCCGGTAAATGGCCTCAAAACGCCGGGCCTTTGCCCCGCCGCCAATTCCTAACTTAAGGCAATACCGCATAATTCTAAGTGCCGATACGGCGAGCGAGGTGCGGCAGATGCTAAGCCAAAAGCGCAGATAATACTGGATGTCTTATCGAGCATTTTGGCAACGCAAATGCCGTGCCGCAGCCGCCGAAGCGGTGCTTAAGCCGTCAGGCGGGAATTGTGCGGTGTTGCCTTAAATCTTCCCCTTCATCACTCTCTCCACCATGGCGCGCTGTGCGTGCTCGGCTTCCAGGTTGGCGGGATGCTTGGGGAAGGCGCGCATGACTTTCTGGTAAAGCTTCAAGCCCTGGTCGGTGGTGCACATGCTGGCAACATACACCATATAATCCGGTACCTGGCCAAACACGCAGCGCTCGGTGTTCGGCACATCCCAGCGCTTTGACTGCTTTTCAATAAAGGCGGCGCGCATCTCGTCAGGGGTGGTGTACTGGGCCATTTCCTGTTCCCACTGGGGCCAGATCGGGTCCACCGAAAGGTCAATAATGGCCGGGCCGCCGTGGTCACCCTTGACCAGAGCAAAGGACTGGCACATGGGGGCAGAATCCGACATAAACACCCAGCCCACATACTGCACAGCCGGAATACCGTACACGTTCAGGGTGCGTACTACCTGTTCGGCATTCTGGTAGGTGTTGTTCATGCGGCCGTCAATGCAGTTCACAATCTCCCGCACATGGGCATCGCTGATGGTATCGGTAGTTTCGGTGGTAAACAGCTGTGCTTCGCGGTTGAGCGGGTACATGTTGGACGGTACCTTAATATCCTTGCCGTCGGTGCGGTCTACCATGCGGAATGTGTGATTTTCAAATGTATAAGAAGCCATGTTTCTTCCCCATTTCCTTATCTTTCGTTTATCCAACAGTATACCAAAAACGGCCTGCTGATTCAATGCCGGGCAAACAGAATCCCCGCCGCCAGAGCACAGTAGCTTTGGCGGCGGGGATTCCTGTATCAAAACCCACCCCTCAAAAAAGAAGAAGGAGACGGCAGATGAGGTACCCGCAGGGCGGGCAAGGAAGAAATGTGCGCGAGGTGTTGCCAACCTAAAGCCCATATAAATTGGAATGGACATCGGGATGATATTTTGTTCGACGATAGGACGATACGTCTGCATGCGCCCCTACGGGAGGATACTCCCAAAATGACGTGCCGTGAAATGTTTTATAAAGGCAATACCGCACAATTCTAAGTGCCGATACGGCGAGCGAGGTGCGGCAGCTGCTAAGCCAAAAGCGC
>OHAY01002566.1_pt1 | contig 14130 bp, 28 predicted proteins | sample 1577191 | NCBI WGS metagenome assembly OHAY01 (sample SAMEA3541504, study PRJEB24748) | human gut metagenome | biome: human gut; feature: human-associated habitat; material: faeces | place: China | collected 2012 | reverse complement strand
GCTATGATGGTACCGATTCATGCGCTACAGTGGTACCGATTCGCCGATACTGTCAGTTAGGACGTAAAATTTGCGCATAAAGGCAATTTCTACGGAATTTTCACAAAAATAGGGACAATATGGGAAAGATATTAAGTTATAAGCTGCTCGGTACAGCTTTGAAGTCATTGAGTGATGCTTGCTTTAAGGCAGACGAGCAGCAGAAAAATGGTGAGAAGGTCACCGCTTGCGGAATGAGCGATGATGACCTGGATAGATTGTGCGACATCATCCCCGATATGCTCAATCCGATGATGAGCACTGAGGAAGTCAAAGAGAAACTGCACGTTTCTGATGCGACATTGAATAGAATGGTAGCGAGAGGCGATATTCCTAACGGTGAGTGCAAGAAGCGTGGGCACACCCGATATTGGAAGAAGTGGGATATTCTTCACTTCATTAAGAGTAAGAGAGGTAAGTAATTGCCTCTCTTTTTTATTTGGTACAATATAATAGACAAAAACACACACATTTCCCCGAAAAATATACGCACTTTTTGCCTTAAATTATACGTAACGATATATGATGCTACCTTCTATCACCTTAAAACACTGATAATCAACCACTAAAAGAAAGTGTGATAGAGTTATATTTGCTCTCCCCTATTCTTTGTACCTTTGCATCCGTAACGTTACAATAGTGTTAGTTAATATTAAGGATTTCAAAAGATTGTATTATTATGGAGATGACAGATGCAAAAGTAGTAGAGAAGAAAATCTACGAAGAGGGGAAGAAGCACGATGATTATGCTTCTAAGACAACAGGTAATGCTGGTCTGACCCTTGGTATCATCGGCACAGCACTCGGTGCTGGTGCTTGGTTGCTTGGCGGTAACAACCGCAGCGTATTTGGTTCACTCGGCAGCAATATGCCTGAGAACGTGAACATCAACGCTAACGGCTATGGCGCAAATGCGAATGCTAATCAGCCAACCGCCTTGCAGGTAATGGAGAAGGAATGTGCTGATGAGGTGAAGCTGCTTACCGACATGTTCGGTTTGAAGCTCGACACCGCTAACAAGTTTTATGCTATGCGTGAGACAGATGTTGCCGAGAAATTCGGTCTTTACAAGTCGCAGGTAGATGCTATCAACGCTGAGAACCGCCGTGCAATGCAGGCTGAGTTCGGTTTGTATAAGTCTCAGATTGATGCGGACTTCGGTTTGTACAAGAATCAGAGAGACCAGTATGACGCACTACAAGCTAAGTATTGCGACCTTGACAAGAAGGTAGCCGTTATGGAAGCCCTCACTCCTTACAAGGAGAAGCTTATGATGGCTTACGTTAACGAGAAGACCTGCAATTGCTTGCGTGGTCAGTTGGTACTCCCATCTACGCCAGTAATTTCAGGCTACGGCAGCTATTGCTGTAATAGCACCGCTCCTTCCACTCCCACTACAGGAGCGTAGCAGAGCTGTAAGGAAGTCGGCTAGACAGACTAAGAAAAAATGAGTTGGTGAGGGGTGTTTGCCCTCGTGGTGGATGCCCTCTCACCTCTCTATAATATATCACCAACTTTAAAGATATTGATTGTTATGATGAATTTTGGAAACAGCCCTTTGCTTGATATGGGCACAGGTCAACAGCAGCCGCAGATGATGGATGCCGAATTACAGAAAATGTATGAGGCAATACAACAGAAGCGAGCATCTATCAATATGCAAGCGCAGCAGTCACAGACACCCCTTTGGGATGAGATTGACAAAATTGAGGACAATCTTACAGGGGCGCAAAGGCAGTATTTGATGCAGAATCAGGAATACGTCAATAGCTTGCAATATGTGTCTAAGCTAGTGCAAGACGAGGAATTGCGCATCATACGCCCTCGTATCGAAAGCACTCAGCAAGGACAGGAGGCATTAAAGAAACATTTGTCTTTGATGCAACGACTGAGAAAAGAAGTAGCACAGGCGGAAGAGCAGAAAACCGCTATGCTTAACGACTATATGACAAATCATAGTGATAAAACTTGGCAAGAGTATCTCGCTATGGTTCAAGGGACAAAGAAGGGAGGAACTAAGAAATGAACGTAACAGAATTGAAAGAGAAACTGCTTACATCGCTTGATTTGTGGGCAGATGCTAGAATAGACGATATGGTTAAGACTAACCAGATGCTCGCCATACCATCAGTATACATGAAACGTGCGGCGCACAACATCATCGCCAAACACAAGGATAGTTGGGGCAAAAGTATAGACAACGCTACCCTATTTATCGCCGATGAGGACGGAAACATTGATGCCGATGCCATATTCTCAGACCTCATGCAGATGCTAGAGAATATAAGTAACTATGAGTTTGATTTCGGATTTATCAAAGGTCGCATTGATGGCGGTGCTTTGGTTATTGATTTGCCTGATAATATTATAACGACAATATTGTTCGGCAGCAAGAAGAGTATCAGCTTTACCAAAAATGATTTTGAAGAGTTGAGAAGTCTGATAACAGCAGAATAATCACAAACATAAATATAAAAGGATATGGAAGCAAAAGAGATTATGAGTAAATTTGATGAGCTTTATGGAATGATGGCTTCATCAACAAACGTAAAATACATGCACGTATTCGGTAACACGATGCGCTGCATGATGAATGATATGGCAGCGAAGCACCCAGAGTTGGCACAAGAGTATCTTGATAAGCTTTGCGCCATAAAATGGAAGAACTATCTCACCAAGAAGGAGGCATCTGAGATTGTAAACGGCATGAATCCATCTGCAACCTGGGATATGCAGACATGGATCAATGCAATGAATGGACTCGGACTTGCTACAGAGGAAAAGCCTTACTACAACGATTATGCTTTGTACGTTGCCATGAATCAGGTTGTAAGCGACCACGGATGCACCATTGCCAAGATACTCGGAAAGGATGACGTAAAGGATATTGGCACTGAGCATCTGGTTAAGTATGCCAACCACCTCGCACTTGACCTGCTGAAGGATAAGGATGGCGTGTACGACATCAGAGAGTATTTTCTGAAGTAAAATCAAAAATATACGGTTATGAAAAAGGTATTCGAAGACATTATAGCTAGCAATGACATGCAGGCTATCAAGAACTGCGTTACGATCATGGCAGATTGCTGCGAGGTCGGAATGAACGATAGTGTAATGCTTGATATGATGAAGCAGGTCAAGGGAGAGATTGGTGCGTGTCATTATGACGAAGAAATGGCAGATATGCACCTTTGTCTCATTGAGCAGCTTCATACTAAAGATGTTGCAAAAGACTATTGGCATGAGGTCAAGAATGACAACATTACTATTAATGATTGGTGTGTTCTCTGGGGCGAAATGGTAAGGCGCAACGACGCAAAGATAAAGAAATGGTTCCCGAAAATCAATACGCTCGACTACGAAAGAAAGATTTTCGACGAATGCATTTCTTTCCTGGAGAACGGAGGACTGCCGTATTATGATCTGAATATCTGATTTTTTTCGTTATTCTGAATGAAGTCTCGACTTTTTTTGCTATCTTTGCAGAAAGAGACCGGGACTTTATTTTTTAATATATTATTCAGGATAACAGATTATGACAGATTTATTAGATTCTTCACAGATCCGGCAGATAGGGGTTACTATTTTCTCCGCTATACTTGCCTTTGCAACGCCAACGGAAGGTTTTATTTTGGCGTTGGTTATTGCCTTTGGCTTCAATATCTTCTGTGGTATGCGAGCTGACGGCGTGAGTGTTGTACGATGCAAGAACTTTTCTGCATCGAAGTTCAAGAACGCAATTTTGGAAATGCTGCTTTATGTATCTATTGTTTATGTGATATACGGCATCATGCTAGGTTGTAATGACGGTACGGAAGCTCTATTTGTAATCAAGATGCTTACGTATATATTCTGCTATGTGTATATCTGCAATGCGTTCAAAAATCTCATTAAGGCGTACCCCAAGAACATCTCATTCAGGGTTATTTATTACATTCTGAGGTTTGAGTTTGCGAAGGCATTACCGAGCTATTGGAAGCCTATCTTGGAGAGATTGAATCAGGAGTTTGATAAAAAAGAGGAGGAAAACAAAAATGGAAGTATTAATTGATCGAGCTTGGAAAAAAGATGGCTATACTATTAGTCGTCTGTGCGTGAATGGCAAATTGTTCGGATGCAACACTTTAGAGGACACAGACAGAGGATTGAGACAAGATATGTCTCCAGAAGAGATTAAGAGAGTTAAGGTGTACGGAGAGACCGCAATACCAGTTGGAAGCTACGAGTGCGTCTATACATACTCCAACCGATTCAAGAAGATGTTGCCATTGCTTCTGAATGTTAAAGGATTTGAGGGAATACGCATACATAGCGGTAACTCTGCAAAAGACACGTTAGGTTGCATTCTTGTCGGTAAAAATGACAAGAAAGGTTGGGTTAGCGATTCCCGATTCTGGACAAACAAGCTCATTCAGACAATGAAAACGGCTTGGAATAAAAAGGAAAAAGTAACGATTGTAATTCAGTAGCTTATGAAACTGATAGATAAGATAACAAAGGTTGTAATTACCATTGCAGTAGCGATGCTGATTCTTTCGATGTTCTGTAGATGTAAAGCTAAAGAACGAGTGGTAGAAAAACAGACATATATCACTGACAATCGCAATGAGGCTAAGTGGGATTCACTCTTTAACGCAAGGCTTATTAAGGAGCTGGAATCATATAAAGCATCGCATAAGGAATCCGTGAAGTCCTCCACGAAAGAGAAGACGCATATAAAGGACAGTACAGCTTTGAAGTACGATGTGAACGGAAACAAAGTCGACGAAGACAGATTCCACTACGAATATCACGAGATATCACAGGAAGATGTACAGATACTGAGAGATAGTATTTCGAGCCTTAAGGAATACAAGGATAGTGCTGCGATATATCATAGCAAGTGCGACTCATTGATCTCAGTAATAAGCAAAATATCGAAAGACAGGGTATGTGTCGAAAAACAATTATCAAAGACAGATAGGGTATTCCTGAACATCGGAAAGGTATCATCTGTCTGTTTATTCATAGGTATCCTCGCCATCTTGGGCTGGATATGCTGGAGGTTGAAATTACACAAACGTTCTTAGTTTTTTCTCATTTTAACTTAATGGATTTTGTTTATATTTATTATTTGGTTAAAACAAAAAAAGAGGCGACCGTCCGTGATGGATAGTCGCCTCTTGACATTTGTGTATCAATCTTCTTCAGCTTGCAGGAACTTGATACTATACTCCGTTTCGTAGTGTTTCTTCTGCTCGTCGGTCAGCAATCTAGTTTCGCTGTCGAAGAACAAAGTGAGCAGCTCTCCGTAATCCTTGTCGTAGAAGTAGTTGTACTTGCGGCAGAGATAGTTCCTGGCGTTCATGCACTTGTCCGGAACTGTCTTGAACTTTCGCTTTGTCTTCTGTGACAAACCGCTAGCAGCTCTCAGTTTCTCGACGGCAAGAACCTTTCTCAGCGTTTCCTGTCTCTTTCTGTTAGCGTCATCGGTGCGGGTACGAGCAGCACTCTCCTTCTGTATTCGTTTCGTAGTCTCATCTGTATGCTTGACCCCCAGTCTCTTTGCAAGTTCGTTGACCGAAGCTTTTGTTATACCAAGCCTCTTTCCTACCTCTGTGGCCGAATGAGTCGGATAGAGCTCACGGATAACCTGATTCCTTTCCTCCTTCGCCTCCTTCTTACTTTGGATAAAGGAATCTCCGTGCAGTTTATGTAGCCACCAGTAGATGGTCTGTACGGTGCATCCGAATGACTTTGCCAATCTGCTTGGCGACTCACACGGATGCTCCTTTATGTAATTTTTCTGTTCGTCTGTAAGTACGTTCATAGGCTACTTTTTATCAGAAGAGCCGTAGCCGTTATCGCCACGCTCTGTTTTGTTTAATTCATCCGTCTCTATAAACATGATGTTGTCACTTGTTTCTAGGTGAAATTGCACGATTTTATCACCAACCTTGTATCGCGGCATATTTGGCATAACGTGATAGAATACGGCAGAAATCTCGCCGGTATAAGGGTCATCGATAGTGCCTTCACAGTTACTGAGAATCATACCAGTCTTCCATACGGAAGAACGAGGGCGGAACGTAAAGCATCTAGAAATGTCGGCAGGTTTGTTGCGATTTTCAATCTGTAACGCAAATCCGAGACCGTATTTCCACACGTTAGGTGCAATCTCTTTCTCTGATACTGCATAGCAGTCATAGCAGAAATCATCGTCATGCGCCTTAGATGGCATGATAGCGTTCTCGTTTGTCTTCTTAAACAAGACTGGCACGCCAACAACCTCGGTGAATCTATCAATTTCAACGCCATCAACGTTCACCTTTCCGTAGAACATACCAGCAGGACGAGTCCAAACCTTGCGCTCCCCATAGAGAGCCTGATAAACAACTTCTTTCTCCTGAGTCTCACTATTAGTGACCTCAGTAATAAATCTGTAATAACCTCCTTTGAAATGTCTGTAAATCTTTTCCATTTTAATATTTAAAGTTTAAAATTCATGTTCATCACATACTTGGTCGCAAGATGATTCGTGCTCGTTATTACTGCACCATCCTACGCCGTAAACGTCTTCATTGTCAAACCAATGACAGTTACCGCAACATCTTTCTTCTTTCATACGTTATACTGTTTTAATCTTTCTGCATCACATTGAACATTGCTTAGCTTGAACGGATGCTTCTTATTAGACTTTATCAATTCGTTTATATACCTACGGGCATACCAGTGATTTGTTAAACTTATCGCCTTGATGATACGGTGGTCTTTAAAATCGACTTTATATCCAGCTCCTGGTAATAATATGCGATTATAGCAGAGGTAACGAAATATCCAATAAGGCGTATTGTGCCTCATTATCTTCTTTGCTAATCTAATCTCCATTATTACACCTCCTCCCAGTCGGTTGCAAGAATATCCTCAGAATCTTTGAATACGCAAGGGAACATTTGTTCATCACATACAGCCCAAATAGTCATACCGACAATATAGATATAAGCTCTACATTCTTCCCAAATTTCTCTTCTTACTTTCTTCCCTTCCTTCATTCTTCTCAGAGCCTCCGAGAAGTCAAATATTTCCTTCTTCATTTCTTATTTCTTTTTAATTAATATTCTAATATCAAACTCCCAAAGCAGAAAGCCTACATTAATTTCACAAACGCCATCATAAGGCTTCCATACGATTAAACTTGGAATGAAATAAAAGCACCAATCGTATTTGGTTATAAGATATTTGAGACTAAAACTTATCTTCTTCATACGCTACTCCTCCTTATCAAATTTCGATATTAATACAATGATTCTCTTATGCCTTGATATAAATATTCCGAATGGAACATCAAGACGAGAATTTGCTCCACTAATAAATTTGCAATCCAATCTTTTCAATCTGTCATTCCATACTACCTCAATAGCACTTCTAGTTTCGAGGTTGGAAATGATGTCACCGATATAAATTTCTGTTCCATTCATATCCTTCTCGCCTGTATATTGACAGACGGTAGAAGGGTCAACGCCAGCAACACTATAATCACTCATACTGCTAAAGTTATCTACTATGTAGGCTCTTTCTTTTACCCCAGCAGTACTTCTGATTAGGCTACCATAAACCCATTCTCCATTGTCAAGACGTTTAGCCTTGAACTTTATGTTTTCTATTTTCATAAGCTTATTCCTTTTTCCAATATTCATCAATTAAAAAACTAAAAAAGTCACACATAAAAGCTGCAAAAAGAATATAAAATCCAAGCATAACTATTCTTATTTAAGTTCTACTGGTTCATCTTCCCAAGTAAGTTTTCTTCCGATGAGTTTTTTGATTGAGCCTTTAGGAATTTCAACGAAATCATAGAAAGCTTCATCAGAGCGATAGTCCCATGAATCTGGACCCCACTTGTCTTTACCTCGAAGAGGCTTCTTGTCTGCATAGACACATTCTGTACCATCTTTATCAACTGCTAACCATGCCGCCATAACTATTCCTCCACTTTTACGCCAAACGAAGTTCCGTCGGCAAAGGTATAATCTTCAAATACTCTCTTATAGCTAAAAGGAGTTTCATTAAATCCAATTACCACTTGACTTGCAATACCTTTAATCATGTAATACCCACTTTCTGTATCTTTCAACTTCACCCACCCAAATGGCTCATGTTTGAGCATTTCTGCCCAGCACTCTTCTGCATTTGCAAAAGGGCGGTACTTTGGTTCTGGCTTGATGCGGTACTGAATATTTGCCCAATATTCAATCTCCTTCATTTCTACCCATCCATTCGGAGTATCCTTTCCTTTTAATGTACTTGGGTCTGTTCTAGTTTCTATCACCTTTCCCTCTGCAAATGCTTTCATGATAGGATAAAATACTTTAGCCTCTTCTCTTGTCATATCAATCCTCCAACTTTTCAATAGGTTTCCAATGAGTGATGGGAAACATTCTTACTTCCCATGTGATAATGAAGTCATTTCCATCTTTTGGGACGATAGTGCATTCCACTCTTCTGTTTTTGAAAATAGTATCAGGCGACATCTTACTTGTCACCCAAACCACCTTATCATAAGGTGGCAAATCTTCCTTAACAGATACCCAGTCTGACTTTCCTAACTCTATCAAAGCATCATGCAATAAGCTATTCGCTTTTCTCAAAGGAGCATTATGCTTATCGTTTCCAAACTCCAAGCTATCAACATTGTTGCGGATAACTTCTTGTATCAGCTCTTTAACTTTCTTCTTATCCATAGTTCTTTATATTTAAATATGTTTCCAATGGGTGATACTACATACACTCCATCGTCAGTGATAGATATAGATTGCGCTCCGTCTATCTTCTTGCCGTTTACGTAGGTAGTACCATGGATACCGCCTATCGATGATTTTGATGAATTATTAACTATAATCATAATATATATTTTTATGCCCGAAGGCGTTAAACACCAATCTTTATAGCAATAGCCGATACAACTATTGTGAGGAATATCAATACTCCTAGAATCAATCCTAGCATCATATCATCTTCATTTCCCATACCTACACCTCCATTTCTGAGTTAATTCCTAAACCAAAGAGAAGGTGCTGCAAACTATGTACATAAAGAAGGTCTACGCATATACTGCTACTATAATCAAAGTCGTCAAACCAAAACTTACCATCTTTCGATGTATAAGTAAGAAATAATCCGTCTTTGTAATAGAAATATGCACAATCATTTATCTTTGATTTCTTCCATCCATTCTTCTCCAAAATTACGGGCACAAGATTAATAGGAACAATATCCTTAACCCAAGCACAGCAATCTCCGAAGAGATAACCTTTATCTCCTAATTCCGCACCTTCGATGTTCTCTAAGCGGACAACACCTTTCAGAACCGTTCTATCGTCTAACTCCAAAGTCTTTGATGGGTCTGATGATGTTACTCGGTAAACGACATCTTTAGCTGTACCTAGTGGTACTCCGTTTGTCATCACCAAATCTCCTGGAATGTACTTTACTTCTTCCATATTAATCTCCTTTCTTTTTAGGAACATACTCATTTAACTCATCGTCAAACTCATAGCAGTCTGGGCAGTAGTGCTTGTCACCAATCTCTGCCCATTCGCTTTCCATTGCTTGCTCTTTGGCTGTTCCTTCGTCCAACCAAGCCACAATGCCATTAAACTCTTCAATGAAGGTCTTTCCACATCTGTCACAAACGACAGAGTACATAGTAACTGACTTAATCATGGTTGCATCCTTTCAGTAAATCGTCAATATATATCCACCTCTTGATAGTATAGTCGCTGCGCTTAAAACTAGATTCATCCCAACCAAAGTTGGTTAGGTGCGAAGTAACATAGTCTATCTCATCCGTCATGTTGAGTGGTCTATGATACACAACTTCTACCAAACATTTATGGTACTTTTTTGGATTTTCATCAATAGCATGCCACAAGTCTTTAATAAACTCATTGATAGCCCACTTTGCACCTAGTCCAATAGCTTCTTTGATGTCCCCCTCATAGAACATTTCTTCCTTTTCATCATTGTTGAAGACTATCTCTTCGCCATTTAACAGAAATCTATCTTCATAGATTTCTTCCTTTGCAGCTTCTATTTTCTTATCGTCTATCATAATCTACCCTTTCTTTTTCTAAGTTGATTCTTTCTACGCATTCTTCTTTGCGCCTTACCATCTTGTATATCTTCACACTTAAAGTGTGGTGGACAATACCAAGGTATGCAATTCGTTAAATCTTCATTGCCCATAATCAGCCCTCCACATCTTTAGTCGTACCTAAAAGATGCTCGTTGCCTTCGTAAGGAATGCAGAATTTCCAAGTAAAACATGTAGTTACATATCTTCCATCATCTTCTTTAATATGACTAAAGAAACATGCTCTCCACATATCATCATAACTATCTCTAACTAATACTTTCTCAAAAGGTTTGAATTGGAGTTCTTTTTTAATATCCACAACTTCTTTCTTTTCTGCATCCCAAGCCTTGCCTTTCTTTGCAAGAGCTTCAAAGAGTTGCTGCTTCTCTTCTTCCGTAGATGGACGAGCTGTACTGAAGTCTTTTTGACAATAACTATCTTCATTAACAATGGCTATGTTTCCGTCAAGGAAAGCATTACCATAATACTTCTCATTATCTTCTGCTTTGAAGAGATAGATAAGCTTATCTCCAATGCGAGGCATAATGGTAACTATATCTCCATTCTTGAACTTTTGCTGAAACTTCTCAATTTCAAGAGTCTTGCGATTGAGTTTACCACCCAATTTTTCCTCAATGGTGTTGATGTAGGTCTGAGCAGCAGCATCGTTGGCTTTCTCAAATACAGAAGTTAACATTTTGGTTTCTTCTTTATTATAATCTTCTTCGTCATATTCTTTCCAAAGATAATGCTTGCCTTTAAATCTTGTGTAGGCATCATCCTCAAACTTTTCAAAGATAATATGCACGTTATCTTTACTAACCAACACATCACCTTTCTTCCATGCGAACTTAGACCAATCACGCATTGATTCGCTAGGGTAGATGCACAAAACTCCTTCCTTGCACAATTTACCGTCTTTATCGAACCATGGCTCTTTATTATGATGCTTAACTTGAAAAGCATCACATGCATCAGTAACGAAATATAACTTAACACTTCCAAACATATCAGTCCAGAGTTTCGTACCTTCTGACTTATCCTTAAGGATTTCTGCTATATTTATCTTTTCTTCCATATTATTTTATTCTTTTGAATTGAACGTTCTTTCCGTCACTGTTCTTTGTGTAAAGCGTTGGAATCTTTTTCATTTTTCTTGCGTGTTAAGTTAGCTATTCTAGTTTCTCTAAGGTATTCCTCTGATTTCTTCAATCCGAGTTTCTTCGCTTGCTTTGTAACCTCGTAAACACTTCTGCCGAGGATCCTGGCAATCTGTTTATTCGAAGTGTTAGAATAAGCGACCCTCAAAGCCCTTACGTGAGTCTCGTTCCAAGGAGTACCGGTATTATCCTGTTCATTCTCCAGGAATTCGCCGTCAGCATTAAGGTTGAAGCCGTTGAGGATACAGGCATTCGCCAGAGCTTTCTCGGCACGTTTCCAGTCGAGTACCTTCTGACCGATAATCTCGAAGCCGAGGTTGAACTTGTCCGGGCATTCAGAGAAGACTTCCTTGTCAACCTTGACCGGGTAGAGAATCTCCATAGCATTGCGCATGCGAGCGTGAACTCCTCGAATAGGATTCGTGAAGCGTTCTGCGATGTTGACGGCATGAATACCGTTATACTTATCCATCATCTCAGCAAAGCGTTCTACAGAGCTTACAAGCATACTGCTCATCAGTTCCGACATCAGGAGCATTGTGTACATCTTATGCTCTTTAACGTGATGCTTGTGGAACTGATTATCGATGGCATAGAAGCATTTCTGTACGTCCAGTTTCAAGTCATCCTCGATGTTGTCAGTCATATCCAGCCAGAGTTCGGACATACCGCATTCCTTCATATAGTGCATAAAGGCATCGATGAGTTCGTCAGAGCACTCCTTTGCTTCCATAATTCTCTTCTTTGCCTCGAATCGGAAGATTTTCTTGTTCTCCTTGATGAGGTTATACGTATCGGTGATTTGCGTCTGAACGATTGATGCGAAACCACCGACCATAGAATAGAAGAGCATATAGAAGCGGTTCACCTGCTCTTCGGTTGGTACTTTGACCGGAATTCTAGCCAACACCGGTCTTGAGAAGTTTGGATTCCATCCTGTCTGCATGCTACACCTCCCTCTCTACAGCCAATGCGCAACTGATACAGAAGACCATCAGGAGCGAAAGGAAAACGTGTTCAACCATAAAGCAGATGAATCCGTAACCTGCGATGAATGCTGCGATAACGAGCAGGATCATTACTATTGTATGTTTGTATTTCTTCATATTTACTTTGATTTAATGTTTCCGTATGCAGCCATATAGCTATCAAGCTGCTGTGTTGCGTGAACTAACTTCTGATTATAGCTATCTCGCTCTGCCCTTGCCTTAGAGATAAAGACGAAGCTAACGATGAATGATATTACTACCGTTATCACGATGAACAACCAAGGCAGCTTGTGAACTGCCTTATTGATTGCTCTTCCAAGGTTTCTGACGATAACCCAGGAGTAGATCCAGATGAACACGACCGCCTGCTTTGTGGTTGCGTTCTCAATACGTTCTTTCTGTGTCATAATTCTAAATTTACTTGGTTCGGTTGCACCAGTTATCAGTTGATTTCCAATAACCGGCCATCCATATTTCTTTTTTTGTCGCATCAGGGTGCTCGTTAAGCCAATCCTCTGCCTGCTTACTTACGTCCGCTATCTTTGCCCCGTTTTGATTCTCTTTCAAGCTTCTTGTTCAAAACTTCAAGAGGAGATTTCTTAATATCAATACCTTTCAGTCGGCAGTACTCTTCATAAGATACGGCGTTTCTCCTAGCTTCTTCGTCCGCTTTCTTCTGACGTAATATATTCTTTTGGCTCTCTATCTCGGCTCTCTTCTCGTACACCTTACACATGTACCTTTCGAGAGCGATGAATAACTTCTGTGGATTTACAGTCCTGCCGACATAAATCTCACCGTACTCACCCATGGAGAATTCATAGAAGAATCGTGTAAGCTCTCCTGGAGATACATGGTAATATTCCTGCCTGATACGCTGAGCAATCGCCTTGAACTGATAAGGAGTAGTAGCATCGAATGCACCTATAACCATAAACAGGTCAATAACCATTGTTTTGATCCACCATTCGCTTGCTCCTTCCTTGAAATACTTGTCGATTTCCACAAACGAAAGTCCGCCGTTCTTTACAGAGTCATACACCGTAGGAACGCTGCTGATTCTCTTTTGAAGAGTCGGGTATTTATTCAAGAACAAAGCGTATTGCGCGCCAAATTCCTCGATTGCCTTTTTGTACTCATCCGGCAAGGATTGAGTTGATCTTGTTGAAAGTTCGTTGCTGCTGTTCATAACTATTTATGCTATTATTTTTCGGAGCATACAACCCGGAATAGTTGTTTCCCATCGAATGCTCAACGATAACCTTTGCGTATTCGGGATTTCCGTTTGACAACTGTAGAAGCTTCTTTTTGAGAGCTGCGAGTCCACGAGGCTTGTAAGTCTGGTGTTTCTCTTTCTTGTATGCAAGCCACATATCGAGAGCTCCTTGACATGGGTAAATCTCCTCCTGTTGCCCTTCTTCCTCAAAGTCGGATAAATCTATGCCTAACGAGAACGCAGCACCCATAAGAAATATTCTCTGTTTCTCTGCGTCATTAGGGAACAATTCGCTAGACTTCTGACGTATGTTAGTTGGTAACATCATAAGCTATTGTATGTAATTTTGTTGTCTTTCTATATCATGTTGAATATGAAGTAGTGCGATATATTCATCAGAATCAGGAAAATCAAATCCAGCTTCTTCTTTTGCCCACACTTTGAAATCAGAAATTGATTTGCTCATTTCGTCTTTAGTGAGGTCGGCGGAAGAACGGAGATACTTATAGCATTCTCCTGTAAATTTATCAATCCCTTCTCTGAGGAACATATCTTTATTCACTACCAGCTTATAGAAATGCGTCTTAACTTCGTCTAGAGTGTAGCCGTATT
>OHAY01002565.1_pt1 | contig 14139 bp, 16 predicted proteins | sample 1577191 | NCBI WGS metagenome assembly OHAY01 (sample SAMEA3541504, study PRJEB24748) | human gut metagenome | biome: human gut; feature: human-associated habitat; material: faeces | place: China | collected 2012 | reverse complement strand
CCGTATAGCCTCTGAATTCCGCAGGTTTTGTATACTGCGGATATTCCAATATCGGCGTATAAAACGAATCTTCCGCCGCTCCGGCCGCCGCCCCCAGCACGCCAGGAATCATCCGCGCTACCGCGTCGGCTACTACCATGGCCGGCAGCTCGCCGCCGGTCAGGACATAATCGCCGATGGAAAGCGTTTCATCTGCCAAATATTGTTCAACTCGGTAATCCACGCCTTCATAATGTCCGCAGATCAAAATCAGCTGGTCATATGCCGCCAGTTCTTTCGCCTTATCCTGCGTAAACGTCTGTCCTGTCGGACACATCAGCAGCACCCGGCTCCGCCCTTCGCTTTGCCGAACCGCTTCCACCGCTTCAAAAATGGGAGCGGCTTTCATCAGCATGCCGTTTCCGCCGCCGTACGGCGTATCGTCTACCATTCGATGCTTGTCATAGGTAAAGTCCCGCGGATTGGTTACCTTCATTTCCAGCCGCTTGGCCCCAACGGCCCGTTTGATGATACTGTGCTGAAAAAAAGCGTCTATAAATTCAGGGAACAGCGAGAGTATATCTATTTTCATTCGTCTTCCCATTCCGGCGGATCGACCACCATTTTTTTATTTTCTATATCGACCTGGACAATTACGTCTTTGATCGCCGGCAGCAGCAGCGGTTTTCCGTCTTTCGGCTCCACTACATATACGTCGTTGCTGCCCGGCTGAAGCACTTCCGTCAACGTCCCCAGTAGATTATTTTCCGTATCATACACAGAAAGCCCGATCATATCAAAAATGTAATACCGGCCTTCCGGCAATGGCACCAGCTCGTCCCGTTTGACCTGCATTTCTTTCTGCACCAGAAGTTCTGCCGCATTGCGGTCTTTTATGCCTTCAAAGGTCATCAAAACAAACTGCTTATGAAAACGCGCGCTGGTTATCGTATATTTTTTCTGTTCAATATAGCATTCGTCCATATCCAAAAAACGTTCAGGGAAATCCGTAATAGGATATATACGAACATCACCCCGCACACCGTGCGGGGCAATGATTTTACCAATGGTAATAAAATCGGTCTTGGACATTACTGACGAATCGCCACGATCTTGCCGTCTTCCAGCAAGATTTCCGTATTCATCAGTGCATTCAGATCGTCGCCGACACTTACGGTAACGGTCTGTTCCATCGTTCCCTGACTGATTTCAGCACCAATTTCTAATTTTTCTGCATCTTTGAGCTTTGCAGTTACTTCTGCTTTAAAGTTAAGGCGTTTCTGTTTTTCCTGCTCTACCTGAGCGCGAAGAGAAATCAGCCCCTGGGCATCCATTTTAGCCTGTTCGCTCATCATCCGTTTTGCTTGAAATTCAATATTCTGAAGATCTTGCTCTACCAGACGAAGGCGTTCGTTCAGGTCTTCTATGATTTTGCCTTTTAACGCTTCCGTAACTTTGGATTTTACGGCGATGGGGCACCGAAGTGTAATCTGTTCCATAGTGTCTCTCCTTATACAATATCAATGGAAACTTTAACGTTTTCCTTCACCGCAGCCGCTTTCACGACTGTGCGAATCGCTTTGGCTATCTTACCTTGCTTACCGATTACTTTTCCCATATCTTCTGGAGCGACATGAAGTTCATACACTTCACTGCCATCCTTCTGCACCAAGGTAACGGTCACTGCATCCGGTTGTTTTACCAATGACTTGGCAATACATTCAATCAACTCTTTCATGTCAATTGACCTCTCTTACTTTCTTTTAAGCTCTTCAAATTTAGCCATAACGCCAGCTTTTTTGAAAAGAGAACGAACCGTATCAGTCGGCTGTGCACCGTTCTGAAGCCATTTCAAAGCTTTTTCTTCATCAATGTTGATTACTGCTTCCGCTTTGGTCGGGTCGTACTGACCGATCGTGTCGATAGGACGGCCTTCACGAGGAGCGCGAGCGTCTGCTACAACGATACGATAGAAAGGAGCTTTTTTAGCGCCTAAACGAGTCAAACGAATTTTTACCATGATCTATTCACCTCCTTCAATTACTTTACAATCTATCAAAAAGGAAATTTGAATTTCTTTTTGCCTTTTTTCTGCAAACCGGACATTTTTTTCATCATTTTCCGAGTTTCTTCATATTGTTTCAGCAAGCGGTTCACGTCCTGTACTTTTGTGCCGCTGCCCATCGCAATACGTTTGCGCCGGCTGCCGTTCAGCAGTTTTGCATTCTGCCGTTCTTCCATTGTCATAGATCGAATGATAGCTTCCAACTGACGAAGCTCTTTTTCTTTTTCGTCCATATCAATGGCATCTAATTCTTTTTTATATTTGCCCATACCCGGGATCATGCCCAGCAGGCTTTTCATAGAACCCAATTTTTTAAATTGCTGCAGCTGTTTTAAGAAGTCGTCCAGCGTAAAATCGCCTTTGCGAAGCGCTTCTGCCATCTCCGCCGCTTCCTTGGCGTCGATGTTGCCCTGCACGGTTTCTATCAAGCTTTGTATGTCCCCCATATCCAAGATACGGGAAGCCATACGATCCGGATAAAACGGTTCCAATCCGTCGAGCTTTTCGCCTACGCCGGTAAATTTAATCGGCTTGCCGGTAACAGCTTTAATGGAAAGCGCCGCACCCCCGCGGGCATCGCCGTCCATCTTGGTCAAGATAACGCCGTCTACGCCGAGCGCTTCATTAAACGCTTTTGCTGCCGTTACTGCGTCCTGACCCGTCATCGCATCTACCGCCAGCAAAATCTCATGCGGCCGGACTTCCTGCTTGATGCGCACCAATTCGTCCATCAGCGCTTCATCGATATGAAGGCGGCCGGCGGTATCGATGATCACCACATCCCGCAGATGACTTTTTGCATACTCCATTGCGCCGGAAGCGATCCGCACCGGATCTTTTTCTCCTTCAATCGTAAAGACCGGCACATCGACTTGCTCACCCAATACCTGCAGCTGCGTGATCGCCGCAGGACGATACACGTCGCAAGCCGTCATCATCGGCGCTTTTCCCTGCTTTTTCAGCATAAGCGCCAGCTTGCCTGCCGTCGTCGTCTTGCCGGCCCCCTGCAGGCCAGCCAGCATGATCACCGTCGGCGGCCGGGAAGATATCATGATCCGGCTCTGCGTGCCGCCCAAAAGTTCCGTCAATTCTTCGTTGACGATCTTGATAACGGTCTGCGCCGGATTCAAGCTGCCAAATACCTCTTCTCCAATCGCCTTCTCTTTTATTTTTGCGATAAAGTCTTTCGCAACCGTAAAGTTTACGTCCGCTTCTAAAAGAGCGCGGCGCACTTCTTTCAGCGCCTGATCTACGTCGTCCTCCGTGAGGCGGCCTTTTCCTTTTAACGACTTAAATGCATTTTGAAGTTTTTCTGTCAAGCTTTCAAATGCCATGGTTATTCTCCAATTTCACGTTGTATACGGGCAAGCAGTTCGCCGATTTCTTTCTGCCGGATCAGCGTTTCCCCTGCCAGCAGTTCTTTTGCTTCCTGCAGCAGCTGCCGCTGCCGTTCCCGTTTTTCCACGATATGCAGTTTGGCTTCGTATTCTTCCAGCGCCTGCCCGGCCCGGTGCAGGTTATCATGAACCGCCTGCCGGGAAATATGCAGGGAAGACGCGATCTCCGCCAGTGACCAGTCAGACATGAAATACAGCTCCATGCAGTTTCGCTGTTTTTCTGTCAGCAATGCGCCGTATACATCGAGCAGCGCACCTTTTCGAATCACATCTTCTATCATTGTTCTTCACACATTTCTTTTCATTTCGTAGTGCAACATGGTGTATTATACGCCCGATTCATATAGATGTCAAGTGTTTTTACTTGTCACTCATTCAATCGTTCGGATCTTCTGCCGTTTCAGCCGCAGCGCATTTCCTACGACCGATACGGAACTAAACGCCATTGCCGATCCGGCCAGAAGAGGCGATAAGAATCCGGCCGCTGCCAGCGGTATGCCCACCGCGTTATAGATCATGGCCCAGAAAAGATTTTCTTTGATATTCTTCATCGTTTTTCTGCTTAAATCCACTGCGGTATACACGCCGCCGATATGTTTTTGCAATAATACGATATCCGCCGCTTCAATGGCAATATCCGTGCCGCTGCCCACGGCAATCCCCACATGCGCCGCCGTAAGCGCGGGAGCGTCGTTGATGCCGTCGCCTACCATGCCTACAATGCGGCCGCTCTGTTTCAGCGATTCAATTTTATCGGCTTTCTCTCCCGGCAAAACTTCCGCCAGCACTTCCTGTATCCCGGCCTGTTTGGCAATGTAGGCGGCAGTCCGACGATTATCGCCGGTCAAAAGATAGCAGGTGATCCCCGCTTCCTGAAGGGCCCGAATCACTTTAGGCGCTTCCTCACGCAAGGTATCCTGCACCGCCCACGCGCCGCAGACATGGCCGTCTTCCGCCAGCATCACAGTCGTTTTTCCCTCCTCCTGCCATTGTTCCACCTGCTTGGCAAAGTCTCCCAATGCATAGCCTTCTTCTTTCATCCATTCCAATTTTCCAATTTCATACGTATGACCGTCCATCACTGCCGAAATGCCTTTTCCCGGCACAACCTGATAGGCAGTCACCTCTTTTGCTGCATATTCGCCCCGTTCCATACCAGACAGCGCCCGAGCAATCGGGTGATCCGTATACGACTCCAGCCGGGAAAGAATCCGGCTATACCGCTCATCGGCAGTCCGCTGATCCGTTACGGTAAGCTCACCACGGGTGATCGTTCCCGTCTTATCAAAGACCAACGTGTCAATATGTCCCGCTTTTTCTAAATATTCCGCGCTTTTTATTAAAATCCCCCGTTCCGCGCCCATGCCAGAACCTACCATAATAGAAGTCGGCGTTGCCAAGCCCATTGCGCACGGGCAGGCAATTACCAATACCGCCGTTCCATGAAACAACGCTTCTCCGACCTGCCCCGGAGCCAGCCAAAAATACCAAACGAAAAAGGTCAGGACCGCAATACCGATTACCGCCGGTACAAAATACGCAGCCGCTTTATCCGCAATACGCTGGATCGAGGCTTTGGAACTCTGCGCCCGTTCTACCACTGCGATGATCTGCGACAGCAGCATATCTTTTCCAACTTTTTCCGCCCGCATTGTAAATGTGCCCATCTGATTGACGGAGGCGCCGACAACCGAGTCGCCCGGCGCTTTATCTACCGGTATGCTCTCGCCGGTCAGCATCGATTCATCTACCGCCGATTCACCGGAAAGCACGATACCGTCCACGGGTATTTTTTCCCCCGCATATACCTGAAGCACATCGCCGATCCGAACTGCTTCGACCGGTTTGTCCGTTATCTTTCCATCGGCCAGCACGTGGGCAATCGGCGGCTGCAAATTCAGCAGTTTCGTAATCGCTTCTCCCGTTTTTCCCTTAGCAATTTCTTCTAAAAGTTTGCCGAGTAAAATGAACGTGATCAAAAATGCGGACGTTTCAAAATACATTTCATGATTTCCAGCCAGCACGTTATAGCAGCTGTAGATATAGGCAACAGAAGTGCCCAGCACCACCAATACATCCATCGTAAGCGCGCCGCTTTTTACCGCCGACCAGGCTCCTTTATAAAAACCCCGTCCCGGCCCAAACTGCACAATCGTAGCAAACAGCCATTCCATCCAATGGGGAAGCATCGGCGTTTCCCACAGCCAGTGCCCGATCATCGCGGCCATCATCGGAATCGATAAGCATGCGGCAAACACCACCGTATACACCTCGTTCTGCAGCCGCTTTTTGGTTTCTGCCTTCTTTTTAGCCGGCTGTTCTTCTGCAAGCGCTGCGCCAAACCCAATTTTCTCAATAGCCTGGATCATGTCGTCCGGGCTTATTTTTTCCCGGTCATAATAAACTGCGGCCGAGTTCGACAGCAAACTTACTTCAGCCTTTTCGACTCCGGCCTTTTTCCCTAGTACCTTTTCAATGCGTGCCACACAAGCAGCGCAGTGCATGCCCGTAATTTCCAGCCGCACTTCTGCCAGCTCCTGACCGGAAACGGCCGCTTCAAATCCAATGCGTTCTATCCGTTCGATGAATGCTTCCGGCGTACAAAGCGCTTCGTCATATACAATGCAGGCTTTTCGTGTCAGCAGATTGACCGCTGCCGATTCGACTCCTGCTATGCTGCGCAGCGTTTTTTCAATCCGCGCAGCGCATGCCGCGCAATGCATGCCTGTGATTTCCAACTCCATTTCTTTTTTCATACCGATCTCCTCATTTCTTGAAAGCCTTAATCACCGTCATCATTTCTTCGATTGCTTCTGTTTCCCGGTCATGCTTTATCGCCGAAACGACGCAGCTTTTCGCATGGCTTTCTAAAATAATCATTCCGACCGTATCCAGCGCCGATTTTGCCGCCGCAATCTGCCGCAGAATATCGATACAATACCGGCCTTCCGTGATCATTTTCTCTATACCGTCTACCTGCCCGCCGATCCGATGCAGCCGGTGCGCCAATTTTCTTTTTTCATCTTCGTTTAACATATCCACCTCCACATACCCCCATAGGGTATATGAGTATCATATCTCATATTGAGTTTTATTGTCAAGATAAAGAACTGCTTGCCCATTTTTCCTCTTTTGGGTATCATAACGATAAGAATACGAAGGAGGCTCATCATGACGGAATCAATTACCAGCGTGCTCGGCGAAAGTCGCTCGGAATATATCGTACAAAAATCCCGTTTTATCGCGTCATTAAAAGAAGTGTTTACGGAAGAAGAAGCCGCTCAATTTATTGCGGCTGTCAAAAAAGAATTTTGGGACGCGACGCATAACTGCTCCGCTTACCAAATCGGAGAAAAAGGAAAATATCAAAAATCCAGCGATGATGGTGAACCGTCCGGAACTGCCGGCCGTCCCATGCTGGAAGTATTGAAAAAGTCCGGGATCACCAATACCGCAGTCGTCGTTACCCGATATTTCGGCGGAATCAAGCTGGGAGCGGGCGGCTTGGTCCGCGCATACAGCCATGCGGTTTCACTCGGTTTGCAGGAAGCCGACGTTGCCGATTATATCCCGCACAAAAAAGTAAAGCTGACGTTGGCCTATTCTTATCTGGCGTCTCTCGAAAGGCTGCTTCCTCTCCATCATATCCTGCCTGCCGATCGGGAATTCAGCGATCAAGTCGCGCTCACACTGCATATCCCAGCCGGATCAGAACAGCCGTTTTACGACGCAGTAACCAATTTAACCAACGGCTCGATGCAGTACAAAGAAATCGGTACGCTCGCCGTCCCTGTGATCCGTCCTAAACAGACCGCCGATACACCATAAAAAAACACCTTTCTCCTTTGCCGCGCTGCGGCTAAGAAGAAAGGTGTTTTTATGTATGTTATGGCAAGAGGAAATAACGTACGTACAAATACACATGCGATACCATTACCGATACGATCATCAGCGGGAACCCTACTTTAAAATAGTTCATAAAGCTGATGTTATAGCCTTCTTTGGCTACAATCGCTGCAATGATCAGGTTTGGCGAGGCGCCAATGATCGTGCCGTTCCCGCCATAGCAGGCGCCCATGGCCAGCGACCACCAGAGATAATCTACATGCACGCCCATGAGGTGCTGTACTTCATGAATCAGCGGGATCATCGTTGCTGTAAAGGGAATATTGTCAACAAATGCCGAAACGATCGCTGCCAGCCATAAAATCAGGAAGGTCGTCGCTTCTAAATTTCCCTGCGTAAACATCAGGGCTTCTTTGGCCAGAAACTCGATAACACCGGCCGCTTCGATACCGCCGACCAGCACAAACAGGCCGATGAAGAAAAACAGCGTTCCCCATTCTACATACCCAAAGGCTTCTACCGGGCTGGCTTTACTGATGATCAGCAGCACTACCGCGCCGGTCATCGCAATCGTTGCCGATTCCAGTCCAAGCGCGCTGTGCGTTACAAAACCTAAAATCGTAAATCCTAAAATAACGAGCGAAATTTTCAGTAATTTCATATCCCGAATCTCTTTGCGCACGTTCAGTTTTGCCAACTCTTCCGGACTGGCATGTCCGTGGAGATCTTTTCGATAGATGATCAAAAGCAGCGGAACAATCACCAGCATCGTCAGTGCTACGCCAGGCGCAAGATTTAAGAAAAATTCATTAAACGAAAGCCCTGTAGCACTGCCGATCATAACGTTGGGCGGATTGCCGACCATCAGCGCCGTACCACCAATATTAGAGATGAGAATTTCCATAATCAGGAATGGATAGGGCCGGATCTTCAGCCGCTTTGACAACGATATCGTCATAGGCGCCAGCAGCAGCACTGCCGTCACAGAATCAAATACAGAAGAAGCTACCGCCGTGATGATAGAAAGCACCACCAACAGCGTCTTTGGCTTGCCTTTGGTAATCTTGGCTGCCCAGACCGCCGTCGCTTCAAATATACCGGACTGGCGAATGATCGTAATCATGATCATCATACCGATCAGCAATCCGATCGTATTGAAATCGATAAATCGGGTTACCGCTTCTTTCTGTGTAACAAATCCAGTCAATATCATGATCAGGCCGCCTACCAGGGATACATAACACCGCGGCATCTTTTCCGCCATGATCATCGCGTATGTTCCTATAAAGATCGCTACTGCAACATAAAACATTACATCATGCATCGTTCCTTCCACCCTTCTCTTACCGGACTTTCTCTTATATATACCCTTCCTCAAAAAGACTGCAATATACACCGTCGCCGATAATAATATGATCGGCCACTTCAATCCCCAGTGCTTCCCCAGCCTGGCAAATCCGTCTGGTAATCCCAATATCTTCTTTCGACGGAGACACATCTCCGCTGGGATGGTTATGTATTAAGATCACTCTTGCCGCGTTGTGGAGCAGCGCCCGTTTAAAGATATCCCGCGGGTGTACAATCGTTCTGTCCAAGCTGCCCCGCGATATTTCTTCCACACAGATGAGTTTATTCCGAACCGTCAAAAATGCCGCGCCCATTCGTTCTTCCTGGTAATGCCGGTACTCTTCCATCACATAGGCAGCCACCGCTTCCGGAACCGACAGCTCTTCCCGGTTCAGCTTAACCCGGCTTTTGGCGATACGCCTCCCCAGCTCTGCCGCCGCGCAGATCGTAATCGCTTTATCCCGGCCAATTCCCGGCACCTGCATTAATTCCTGATAGCTCGCTTCTCCCAGCGCATGCAGCCCGCCGTCTGTCAGGCGCTGCAGCACGTCGCGGGATACTTCCAGCACCGACTTTCCTTTCATGCCCGTCCGAATGAGTATCGCCAACAGCTCCACTTCCGTCATGCCCTGCGGCCCTAAAGCGGCAAATTTTTCCCTGGGCTTTTCCTCATTCAATAATTCCCGTACCAATACCGAGCCGCCGTTCATAGCAGGCCTGCTGTCTTGCACATCTCATAGAGAACTTCCAGAGGAAGTCCCACCACATTTGAGTAGGAACCGTATATTTTCTCTATAAATACGGCGCCTCTGCCCTGTATCCCATATGCACCGGCTTTATCCAACGGTTCTCCGGACGCGATATACTGCCGGATCTCCTCTTCCGTCAGTTTCCGGAACCACACATCGGTCTGTACCGTCCTGCTGTATACCTGACTTCCTCTTAGCAGTGCAATTCCCGTCATAACCGTATGCCGTTTTCCCGACAATCTGCGGAGCATATCTGCCGCTTCGGCTTTATCCGCTGGTTTTCCCAATATCCGTCCGTCCAAAACCACAATCGTATCGGCGCCCAATATCCAGCCGTCATATCGGCCGGCCGCTTCTTTGGCTTTGCCTTCCGCCTGTATCCGCACCAGTTCTTCCGGTTTCATTCCCGGATCATTTTCTTCTTCATACGCACTCGTTACTACCTGAAACGCAATCCCAGCCTGTTCCAGCAGCTCTCTGCGCCGCGGGGACTGCGATGCCAGATATATCATATCCTCAGCTCCTTATACCCGCCGATACAAAAGCACCGCCAGCACGATAAAAATCAAACTCAGCAGATTCGGGAAAAAATGTATGCCAAACTGAATATCCAATACATACAGATCAATCCGTATCCCGCTGATATTCAATAAATCATGCGTCGTCAACAAAAATGCCGCACTGTCGGCAACCGCCGATTTCGCCAGCATATCTGCTGTAAATCCGCCCAATATCGCGCCGCCGGCAATGAAGAGAAAAAGCATCCACGTACTTCTTCCTTTCATTTCTATGCCTCCTTATCAGCCGTTTTACTGCCCTTCGATTTATGTTCCTCCGTATCCGCTACCTGCTCCAGCTGCCGCGCCGCATCTTTGACGTCTGTTTCCGGCACATCTTCAAAATATCCTTCCTGACGAAGCCGCATTTCTTCCCGTTTATACGTATAAGCAACGACCTCTGCTTCCGATATGCGGATCCGATCCGGAACACGCGCAGCAAATGTTTCCAGAAACTCCTCCGACGCTTTCATCAAGATACGTCCTGTTTTATTTCCTTTTTTTCCCGGAATATTGTATACCAGCGACCAGATCGTTCTGCCGTCCAGCTTGGAATACATCCGATACGTATACCGGTAGGAAATCGGTTTGATCAGCTTATTCTTGAAATAATGAAGTCCGTTGATCTCTTCATAAGGAATTTCAAAATGCTTATTGCTGAACAAACTCTTTTCATTGATGATGAGCGCGTCGTCCGTCAATTCATATTCATACGTCGCCTTGCAGAAATTAACCAGAAAAAATAGTCCGGCAGCCTGAATAATATAATCGGTAATCGGAAATATGCCCCGTTTCATCGCTACAGATACCGAAAAATATACATATACCGCCAGCCCTATAAAAAAGACCAGCGCCGCGATGGCATAAGCCGGGGAAATAATCGAGCGTTCTAACGTTTTTTCTTTCATTCTATTCCTCCTATAGCAAAGCGGAAACAGACCGGCTGTCTCCCTGCTTTGTTATCCTTGCTGTTTCTGCATTTTTGCCCAGCTGTCCCGCAGCCCAACGATACGGTTGCAAACCAGTTTGCCGTCTTCCGTATCCGGATCCACTACGAAATATCCCTGACGCAGGAACTGGAATTTATCTCCTGCAGCCGCCGATTTCAAGGAGGCTTCGCCTTTGCTCCGATATACTTTCAAGCTGTCTTCATTGAACTGGCTGATGAAATCCTTGCTGTCCTCTGCATCGCCGTCTTCTTTTAACAGATAATCGTATACCCGCGTTTCCATATCCACCGCCTGGCTTGCTTCTACCCAGTGGAGCGTGCCTTTTACTTTCCGGTCGCAGCCGCTGCCGCTCCGGCTTTCCGGGTCATAAGAACAGCGCAGTTCAGTGATCGTGCCGTTTTCATCTTTAATCACTTCGTCGCAGCGGATAATATACGCATGCTTCAAGCGGACTTCTTTCCCCGGCGCAAGGCGGAAGAATTTTTTGACCGGCACTTCCATGAAATCGCCCCGTTCGATATAGATCTCCCGTCCAAAGGGAATTTCTCTCGTACCCATCGCTTCATTTTCCGCATTATTTTCTGCCGTAAGCATTTCTATTTTTCCTTCCGGATAGTTCGTAATCACCACTTTAATAGGATCGATTACGGCCATCACCCGCGGCGCTTTGAGTTTCAAATCTTCCCGAATACAGTATTCCAGCAGCGCGATATCCACCATGCTGTCTGCTTTGGCTACACCGACGCGTTCGCAGAAATCGCGCATCGCTTCCGGCGTATATCCGCGGCGGCGAAGTCCGGCGATGGTCGGCATCCGCGGATCGTCCCAGCCGCTTACCAAGCCTTGTTCTACCAGCGCGCGGAGTTTGCGCTTGCTGACAACGACATGCGTAACATTGAGCCGGGCAAATTCGATCTGTTTTGGTTTTTCCGTATCTTCCCAATCTTCCAGCACCCAGTTATACAGCGGCCGATGCGCTTCAAATTCAAGCGTACAGATCGAATGGGTAATCCGTTCGATGGCATCCGACAGCGGATGGGCATAATCATACATCGGATAAATGCACCACGTATTTCCTGTCCGATGGTGTTCGGCATGAAGAATCCGATACAAAATCGGATCGCGCATATTCAGATTCGGGCTGGCCATATCGATTTTAGCCCGCAGAACTTTTGCCCCGTCCGGGAATTCTCCATTTTTCATCCGTTCAAACAAATCAAGATTTTCTTCTACGATCCGATTGCGGTACGGACTTTCTTTTCCCGGCGTATTGAATGTGCCCCGGTACTCTTTGATCTCTTCGCCGGACAAATCATCGACGTACGCTTTGCCCAGGCGGATCAGTTTCTTTGCGTATTCATAGAGCGTATCAAAATAGTCCGACGCATAAAACAGGCGGTCGTCCCAGGTAAATCCCAGCCATTCAACGTCCCGTTTGATCGAATCGACATACTCTACTTCTTCTTTCGTCGGATTCGTATCGTCAAACCGCAGATTTGTAAGTCCGCCGTATTTTTTAGCCGTGCCGAAATTCAGGCAAATCGATTTTACATGCCCGATATGAAGATAGCCGTTCGGTTCCGGCGGGAAGCGGGTATGCACCCGGTTTCCATATGTATTTGACGCATTGTCTTCATTAATGATCGCTTCAATAAAGTTTGTGGAATTGGACTGTTCCATAGTTGATCTTCCTTTCCCATAATATGGTTCTATTTTAATCATTTTATCATAGATTACCCTTAATATCATTACTTTTTTGCACTTTCAGATAGAAAGCCGTTATATTTCTTTAAATTTTCGATATTTTTTTGTCCCCGCGGCCCTTCTTCCTCTATTATCATAAAAAAGAGCATGAGTACCCCCATACTCATGCTCTCTTGCTTATCCATTCCCCCGAAGGAAAAGCCCCCTCTATTCACGAACGCAGTCTACACTACAGCCCCTCTGTTTCTTACATCGCTTCAAATTTTCCATTTCGTACGATCAATACGTTGACGTCCATGATCGGTTCCCGATGATCATCAAACTGCACGTTTCCGGCAACGCCTACAAAATCTTTCATCTGCCGAAGCGCTTCAGCAAATTTTTTCCGATCCACGGCGCTGCCGCTGTTCTGTACTGCTTTGTATGCCATGTATACGGCGTCGTACCCCTGTGCGGCAAACTGATCCGGATCTTCCCCATATTTTTCTTTATAGTTCTTGCGGAATGTCTGCACTTTGTCGTCCTGTTTTTCCGGGAACCACGGGCTGCCGACAATCACGTTTTCTGCCGCAGCGCCTGCATTTTGAATCAATACGGGAGAATTGAACCCGTTGCTGCCGATAACCGGCATGTTCATTCCCATTTCCCGCGCTTTCTTTAAGATCAGCGTGCCTTCTTTGTGATGCGCTGCGACGATGAGCACATCAGGATGAAGCGCTTCAACCTTCGTCAGCTGCGCGGAAAAGTCCGTATCTTTATCGGCAAAAGTTTCCGTAGCAATCGTCTGTACCCCTAATTCATCCAATGCTTTCTGAAAACTCTTATACCCCGATACCAGCTGATCGTTGTTGCTGGAATATAAAATTGCTGCCGTTTTAAATCCATAAGCATCATGCGCTTTTTTCACCGCCGCTGGTATGGCCTGCGATTCCGGCAGACAAGTCCGGAATACGTTGTCCCCAATATCCGTAATTCCTTCTGCAGTCAGCGTAGCTCCCAATACGGCAACGCCGGCTTTTTGTGCGATCCCCCCGGACGCGAATGCCTCGCCGCTGAGCAGCGGCCCAATCACTGCCACCACCTGATCTTTATGCACCAATTTGTTCATTGCGTTCATCGCAGCGTTTTTATCTCCGCCCGTATCTTCCGCAATCACCTGGATCTTAAATCCGTCTCCCGCCTTGGCATTGATTTCTTCTACGGCCATATTTACCCCATTCTGCACCGATTTTCCATATACCGCAGCGTTGCCTGTCAATACATCAATAAGACCGATCTTAGCCGTCTTGCCATCCCCCGCGGCGCTGCTGCTCTTTTCTCCGCTGCCCCCACAGCCGGACAAAGAGAGAGCCAACACCGATATCATTGATATACTGATAATTTTTTTCCAAATCGTTTGTTTCCCCATGTTTGTTTCCCCCTTGTTATACTTTATCTCCAGCTGAACGAAAAAAGCGCCCCTATCCGCCGCATATTCTGCGTCGGATAGGGGCGCTGTCTGCGCGGTACCACCCTACATTGTACTCTAACAGAGCATCGCACGGT
>OHAY01002557.1_pt1 | contig 14176 bp, 15 predicted proteins | sample 1577191 | NCBI WGS metagenome assembly OHAY01 (sample SAMEA3541504, study PRJEB24748) | human gut metagenome | biome: human gut; feature: human-associated habitat; material: faeces | place: China | collected 2012 | reverse complement strand
TTCGGCGAAGTATTTTATATTCTGGCAGCCGGATGCCGTCCGTTACTTGTGGTATCTGTTCTAGATGCTGCCAACGTTGAGCATGTATTATTTGAAGGTATCCGCCCAATCCTACTGATATCAATGTCATGGAGGGGGCTAAAGCAGTCAGGGAAAATGGCTGTATTAAAACACAAAAAGGACGCAGGATTACTCCCACGCCCAAATTACTATCTGGCTTTATCTGTCCTTACCATTGGCACTTCTTTCGCTGCTTCAACCTTCATATCTGCACCGCCTCTTGCTTCAAATGCATCCGCATTGTACTGATACTCATATGCTTCAGCAACCATTGGAGCATACACAATCTCTGCGTTGACTTTCTTTCCACCTTATTCCTCGTGCTCTCCTTATGCTTTTTGTTGGCTTTACATTACGCCCCGATCAGCTCCTCTCTCCGGCTTATCTTTTCCCTGTTTTTCTTGAATAATCTTCTTATTGATTTCAAGCCGTTCATGAATGGATAATTTCTTATCTTTTCCATCTACCGTCTGCTTCTGCTGTGCCGTTTTTCTATCTGTCTTTCCTGCCTCCTTAACCACTGCATGGCATCAAGATCGGAGAGATTGACGGAGAACTCTGCCTCCGACTTGACCGGGAACACAGAGAATATCAGCATCTGTTTGAACCTTTTCATGCATGGCAGCAAATGGCTGCAAAACTGGAATCCGGAGAAATCAGCCAGGAAGAATACGATAACTGGCGATATAATTATCCGGAAATGGACACCTCAGAGATTCGGGCAAAGGTTCCGTCTCAGGAACTCTCTGACGAACTCATCAAGGCACTGAAAAAAGAGAATCAATAAAGAAATGCAAAAAAACCTTACTGACTGCTCTTTCCAATTTTGGAAACATCTCATCAGTAAGGTTTTTATGTTATAGAAATATAATTTTATTCAAGGAATATTGCAAAAAGTGTTGCCAATCCGTTGCTACAAATTAACGTAATTTGCTTGGAATACGCATAAACATTGGGTTTATTTTTACAAAACCCTACTCAAACTCGCAAAGTCTGGTTTGATTTTGATTATTTCAGTGCAGTTATCTATACTGTTTTGTATTGATAACTTATACTTTTTCCACACGTTATTCTTCGTTTCACATATTTTTAGTACCAATCCAGTACCATTGCTATATTGTCATTATTGTGTGTAGTTCCGGTGGCTTGCAGGTTTGTTCACTATTCACAGAATAAATTTCTGTCGGTTTGCAAGTCCACCTATGGAAATTATAATCTCCAGACGATGTTTCTGCAACTAGAAATTTTGTGGTACTAATGGGCAGTACCACAAAATTTCTATGTACTGAATAAAATCGATTGCCTTTGCAAGATTTCTCTTAACTTGTCTGCTCAGGTATACTTTACTTTCTGCTACAATCGTCAGTAAAAATCTGATAAATCATGCCTTTTGCTAAATTACTATTTGTTTCTATTGTTATTTATATAAACTTCACTTATATTTTAGTCGTTCTCTTAAAAATGGCTTGATAGAATATGCTATCAAACCTCTTATCTTTCTATGCTGCTGTTCTGTAATCTCACTCTTATTTCTTTTATTGAACATATCCAACATAAACTGATAATCATTTGTTCCATCATACCTATTATATTTATTGGGTGCAAATGCTCCTTCTTCATACAATGCATATAGTAATTTCTTCGAAAAGTACTTTGAAGTTAATTCTATTCGTTCCCCTCTTTCCATAGCATGCGCTAAACGATACATATCCATTTGAACATCTACTTCATAATCTAAATCATCTCGCTCAAATTTTTCTATACAAGAAGATCCTATCGGGTATAAACTTCTACCTGTTTCTCTATTTCTAATCGTAAATAAGTATCTCAGATTCTCTTTTCCACATACACATTCTGATGCATGTTCCTCATCTTCTTCACAATCAACAATATCCCATTCCCGCACTGCTATTTCCCAATTATCCGTTGTAGATGCTTCTAAAACACGTTTAATTAAGTTTTGATAATAAGAACTCGCCATCATTAACACCTCTCTCCTGCGTTTTCGTTAGTAATATCTATAAAAAGACCCGATGTGGATTCGAACCACATCTTTCCCCTTCATAAGTGCACTGTTGCAAATGCACTTATGAAGGGGGACGCCCTACCATTAGACTATCGGGTCAATAATCATGTTAAGAAGTTTTGGTATTTGCTCTATGAACTCTTCATCCACCTTATACAAGGTCTTTATGTACAAGCAAAGCGCTTTCTCTTGACGGTTTTTACTATATTTCCGCCATTTACTTATTTGCTTATCTGGAATATCCAAAGCTATTTTCCGTATTTATTTATCTGCCGGCATACATCTTTCAAAAATGTTTCAAAACACAAATGAACATTAACAATATAACTTCTGCATATTTCGCAAACCATCGAATCTGCATCATAATTTGTCAGAGTTACTGCATATTCTGTTGCTAACTTCACAAATGTATCCCTTTTCTGTATCTCGTTTTGATGTTCAACCAAAAAACACCTTTTTGACAATTCAACAAACTGATTAATTGCGCAATATTTTCCCAATACATCTTTAAAATTATTTAGTGCATTCTTCTCATACATTTTATCTATTTCCTAATAAACCTGCCTGATAATCTTTCTCGAAATAATTTCCAATTCCTTTTGCTTATGTCATGATTTTGAACCTCCTCAGTCTCAAATCTCGTGAGACTTCATTGAGACTAACTTCGGAATATTCTTGAATAAAAGTTTGGGTGTCACATTGAGTGCCATATTTACTGTCATTCACTTACTTAATTTTCCATTTACCACCATTATCTGGACCTTTTCGTTCTATGATACCTTTATCCTTTAATTCTGATATATATCTAGCAATTGTTCTATCCGTAACGTCTAAGGCTATTCTTAATTCATCAATAGAAATATTCGGGTTTTCCGAAATCATTTTTAGAATCTCACATGCTTTAGCAAGCTTCTTCTTAGAATACTCTGGCATTAACTTCTTAATTTTTTCTTCCGAAATTTCTATGACATTTTCTATGACATTTTCTATGACATTTTCATTTGCTTGTGTTGCATAACTAGAACCATAATTCAGATTATATAAAGTCAATATAAAATCATCATTATCTGCCTCAAATACTGGCATCTTAGTCTCATCAAATTCAACTTGTCCCTTATAGTCTGCTAATATTTTCTTAAATCCACTACCTCTACGCTCCATGTATTTCAAGCGGCTGAATATATCAGCCAATATCGGATTTCTTCGCTTTGATGGGATTTTCAATAAATCTTTTTCCTCTAAAGATATTCCACTTACCATTCCACCCGGTGAATATATTTCAATTCTGTCATCAAACATATCTATATGGACTTCGTTTCCTTTTATTTCTTCGCTCCATATGTTGCTGTGCTTTCAGCAACCTTCATGGGCGCATAATTTGCTTCTGCATATGATATTGATTTGTCTCGAAAGTTTACAACCTTTTCTTCTCCCATATCATTATTATCTGTCCAAAGTTCGCACTGTGTCATAACAGTCTGAACTGCATCTTCCATACCCTCAGGCGGATACTTATGTTTTTTCAGCAGTTTCTTTATAAGCATACGCATTTTTGCTCTTGCTGATTCTCGCTTCTGCCAGTCAATTGTTTTATTTCTTCGTAGAGTATCTGCAAGTTCTTTTGTAATTGCTATCAGTTCTTCATTTTCATAGAAATCCTTTATTGCCTGTGGCTTCGTTAATGCATCATAGAAGGCAAGCTCATCAGCAGTAAGCCCAAGCTGGTCACCTTCCTTTTTGGCTGCTGCAATCTGTTTTGCAAGATTCAGCATTTCCTCAATAACTTCTTCATTTGTCAACATACCATTAAGATATGCATTAAGCGAACGCTGCATAATTTCACTAAACTTCTCAGATTTAACTACATTAGTTCTGCGATATACTGAAACCTGTTCTGCAATCAACTTCTTAAGAAGTTCAACCGCAAGATTCTTCTCTTTCATATTAGCAACTTCTTCAAGAAACTTCGGGTCAAACAGCGAAAATTCCTCTTTGATATCTGAGAAAAGATTGATAACTCCATCACTTTTGATACTCTGCTTTAAAAGCTCATTTATCCTTGCATTCATTTCTGGAAGAGAAATCTTCTTTCCAACTCCTGTGTTTGTTAGTCTAAGAACGAGAACACGTACCGATTCAAAGAATGCTGCTTCAAAGCGGCTTTCTTCATCTACCAACGAAGAACAAAGAGACAATGCCTGATGCAACATAAGTGCTTCTTTTACAAATGAGTCCTTATCATCAACTTTTTCTCTGTCCATAATAAAGTTAACAGCACCACTGATAGTTTTTGCTCTTTCAAGGTCTGTTCCACCTGTAAACTTCGAGTAATCATATCCGTGGAACATATCCCGACAAACTGACAACTTTTCCAAGAACTTCGGATATGCTACCTTTGCGACATCAGTATCACCATAGTTCTTTTTATCACGAGAAGTATAATCGTTCATTGCCTGTTTCAATGCAGAAGCAATTCCAACATAATCTACAATAAGCCCACCTTCTTTATCACGAAATACGCGATTTACACGAGCTATAGCCTGCATAAGGTTATGTCCGGACATTGGTTTATAAACATACATAGTTGCAAGTGAAGGAACATCAAAGCCTGTCAGCCACATATCAACAACAATTGCTATCTTCATAGGGCTGTTATTATCTTTGAATTTCTTAGCAAGTTCATCCTTATGATGTTTATTGCCAATAATCTTTCTCCATTCTTCCGAATCATTATTACCAGAAGTCATAACAACTCCAACTTTCTCAGTCCATGCAGGACGAAGTTCTAAGATACGCTTGTATATCTTCATTGCAATAGGACGAGAATAAGCAACTATCATTGCCTTTCCTGTTAAAAGATTCTCTCTGTTATTCTCATAATGGTCAAGAATATCACAGACAAGGGAATTGATAGTATTATCATTGCCAAGAACAGCTTCCATCTTACCAAGTTCACGCTTGCTTTTCTCAACTACTTCTCCATCAGCATTTTCAGCCATAACATCATATTCACTATCAATCAACCTAAGAGTATCTTCATCAAGGTTAAGATTGATAACTCGGCTCTCGTAATAAACAGGTCTTGTTGCTCCATCCTCAACCGCCTGTGTCATATCATAAATATCAATATAATCACCAAATACTTCACGAGTGCTGCGGTCTTTTGATGAAATAGGCGTACCGGTAAATCCGATATATGTAGCATTAGGCAAAGTATTTCTGATAATTCGTGCTGTTCCAATTTTTATCTTACCAGTTTTAGCATCAACAGTTTCTGTCAGTCCATATTGTCCTCTGTGTGCTTCATCCGCCATAACTATAATGTTGTTTCGCTCCGACAAAGCTTCGTGAGATTCTTCAAACTTCTGCATTGTAGTAAAAATAATACCATTTGCCTGTCTGCCGGCAAGCAAAGACTTTAAGTTTTCTCTGCTTTCAGCATGTATCGGCTCTTGTCTTAAGAATTCTTTACACTTTGCAAATTGCCCATAAAGCTGATCATCAAGATCATTTCTATCGGTGATAACAACTATAGTTGGACTATCCAATGCTTTTTGCAACAAATGTGCATAAAATACCATAGAAAGTGACTTACCACTTCCTTGTGTATGCCAGAACACGCCTCCCTTACCATCCGTAACAGTAGCGTGTTTTGTGGATTCAATTGCTTTTCTAACTGCAAAATACTGGTGATATCCTGCAAGAATTTTGAATGAGTTAATACCCTCATTTGAAAAACAAATAAAATTCTTTATAATATCAAGTAGTCGTTCTTTCTTGAACATCCCCTCAAAGAAAGTATCAAACTGTGCAAACTGTGTATTCTCATAATCTCCATCTTTCGTTTTCCATTCCATAAAGCGGTCTTCACCTGAAGTGATTGTACCTGCCTTAGATGTCAACTGGTCGCTCATAACGCAGATAGCATTATAAATAAACATAGATGGGATTTCCTGCATATAATTACGGAGCTGTCTGTATGCTTCAGAAGCGTCCGTTTCTTCTCGAGAAGGAGATTTCAACTCAACCAATACAACCGGCAATCCATTTAAAAAGAGAATTACATCAGGACGCTTATTACTATTTTCAATGAAAGTCCACTGATTCGCTATGATAAATGAATTATTGTCAGGATTTTTATAGTCAGCAAGATAAACTATAGAAGAACGCTCCTCACCATCTACAAAATATCTTACTGGAATGCCATTTTGCAGATAGTCCATAAATGCAGCATTTTTCTGCACAAGTTCTCCATTTTCAAAATTTTTAAGCTTGAATAAGGCATCCTGAATAGCATCATCAGGCAAACCTCTGTTCAGACGATACAGAGAATCGAGCAGAACATCCTCATATAGTGGATTGTAAAAATCTCTTTCTATATCAGGACCATAAACATATTCATAGCCTAAATCATTTCTAAATAGCTCTATAACTGAATTTTCATAATCAGCTTCTGTGTATAATCCTGACATAAATCTCTCCTCCTTATATCAACGCAATCTGTTTTCTCAGCTTCTTTTCAATGTTTTCCTGCGCTACCACATCATACGATTCTCTAAGTTTATCCAATGCCACATAAAGGCTATCTCTATATTTTTTCTCTGAAAACAGTTGTGATAACTCTTCTAAAGACCTAGGGTGTTTGCTGTTTTCTTCATTTATCTTTTTAATAATAATCTGATACTTATACATTGCAGTTAATGTTTTTTCATAATCTCTCAAAAAATCACAATATGGCAGTACTACATCACCTTTGAAAATAAGCTCCAACTCTATTGCCATACTTCTAAGTTCTTCTAGTTTCTTCAAAAAATTGTTGTGAAATGGTTGTTCCAGCGGATGTTTGATAGCCTTAGCCTGTGATTCCATATATGCATTATTCGTAAGGCTCATAAAGAAAAAATCATTAGTTAGTTGCGGTTCTGCTTCTCTTTTTCCTGAAATCCACATATAATTTTCTCTGCAAAGAGAAATAATACCATTTACCAACATGTATGCTTTCAATCGTCGATCAAATAATTGCTGTTTATTACTTAGCTGAATTTGACGGACTGATAAATATATTGCGATGAAAGCTGCAATGGATGTCATAACAGTACACCAGAAATTCCAATCTTTAAGCATAGATATTTCCCCTTTCAACAAATTTTAAACAATAATTTAGAGCAGCAAGCTCAGGCAATATTCAAGTCGTGGTTTGTTGATTTTGAACCATTTAATGGAGAAATGCCACACAACTGGATAGTTTCCAGACTTGGAGATATTGCATCCATCAAAACTAATAGCTTTTCTCCTGTCAAAAATCCTGACGCGCAGTTGGAGCATTATAGTATTCCAGCATATGACGAACAAAACTATCCTGTTTTTGAATCAGCCGCAGACGTAAAAAGCAATAAATACATATTAAGCAAAAATTCAGTAATGATTTCCAAACTGAATCCTGATATAAAAAGAGTATGGCGTCCAATGTGTCTTTCAGAGCTTGCAGTCAGTTCAACTGAATTCATTATCTTTGAAGCCTTTAATCCGGCATACAGAGATTTTGTGTTCTCTATTATTGATAGTGCTGCTTTCTCTGATTGGATGTGCGCCCATACCACTGGATCTACAAACAGTCGACAGCGTACAGCTCCAAGTGCAACGCTGGAATTTCAAGTGGCACTTCCTGATGAGAAAGCAATTATAGATTTTTGTGCTATTGTAACGCCAATGTACGATACCATTGCTTCTAACATCTGTGAAAATCAAAAGCTGGCACAACTCAGAGACTCTATACTGCCAAAGCTGATGTCCGGCGAGCTTGATGTCTCAAACATCGACCTTTAAGCCACTAAATTATTGTTTATCTCATTGTCTTTCCTTATTTTTTCGTCTATACTTGAAAGGATACAAACCAAAGCATCTTGTGTTTTTCTCTCAATTAGAGGGATTGGCATTTTACCAAGCGTTTGAGCATTTATGTTTCCACGTGTGCTCCCCGTGTTAAATGAATTAATCCAATCTTTATACTGTTTAGACTGACAGAAATACTTTATGTATTTAGGATTAACTTTTTTCTCATCAATACTGAACTTAATAAGAAATCCTGCATATACAAATTCTCCGTCCGTTCCATCATAAAAATAGTTTCTTCCAGTGCTTGCGCCTGTTCTCGCAAATACAATATCGTTAGGTTTTAAAAGATATTCAGAAGCTTTCTCATTATCAACTGATTTCAAATCTTGTAGATTTAGTGTGCCATCATCTTTTATATCTGTTATTCTCAAATAGGTGTATAAATCTTTTGAAAAAGGAACTGCACTTGCACCAATTCCATACGACCCTTTTCCATCTATCGTTAGTGAAGCTAATGTGGTAATTTGTTCATCCATAATCTTTTCCTCTCTATCCAATATATTTACGATGAGCAATCTTAACATTGCTCTGCTTAACCATTGCATATTGCAAGGTTGTATCTATCTTTCTATGCCCCAAGAGTTGTTGAAGCTGCTCAATAGGCATTCCTTTATCTATTGCCATAGTTGCAAGTGTACGTCTGAATTTGTGCGGGTGTACCTTGTTAAGTCCTAATTGATTTCCAAATTCTCTCAGACGGACTTCAACGCCGCCTATTTTCAATCTTTCGTGCGGTGATTTCAGCGATACAAACAATGCTGGATTATTGTCCGTCCTGCTCTCCAAATAGTTCTGCAAATGTATCTTTGTACGAGCGTCAAAATAGACCACTCGTTCCTTACTGCCTTTTCCAAAAACAATACATTCTCTTTCATTGAAATCAATATCATTTTGGTTAAGCATGGCTTCAATAGTTGCCTTATAGTATTTAAGAGATTTCTCGGAACAGCCCTCTATTCTCTTTGCCGATAGAAATAACTCTACATAGTTCTGCTCCGAGTATTTCTCTTTGTTTTGATTTTCCGTTACCTCATACTTTGCAAGAGTATATCGCAATACCTCTTGCAGTTTTTCATTTTGTGCATTATTCAGGTAAGGTAACATTCCCTGAATAACATCTTTGATTAAATCCTGTTTCACAGTCAATTCTCCTTTTAAATATTTTAGAGAACGACTATGGGGCGGAAGTCCCCTGATATTAACTCCCGCCACCCACGGAAGTTATGGGATATGTTATAAACAATAATTTAGCGGCTTAGATGTCGATGTTGGAGACATCAAGGTCACCGGACATAAGCTTTGGTAATAATGTGTCACGTAGAATTGATAATCGCTTTGTTTCTTGATAGTTGTTTTGATACATTGCAATAATAGGTTCAACAACTAAAAGCCACTTTTTCTGTTCGCTGATTGGTGGAATTGGCAAACAAATCTTTTTCAGATTTGAAGCTGGTTGAGCGATCGAAGGAACTCCTGTTTGATTAGCATAAGACAGAAGTTCATGTTGTCCCTGTTTACTGTGGAAAAATAATAAGACATATTCTGGAGCAACCATCATTGTATTGCAACGCAGATAAAATTGACGCTGCGAAAGCACATAGTAAGGATATTCGCAGCCATCAGATATCATAGCTACTTGACCTATGTTTCCAGCATGAGTAAATACAATATCTTTTGGGTACACAATAGAATTTTTGAGCTTGTCAGCGTGTGCTTCTGTTATGTAGTTATAAGATGGTTCCTCAAGAAAATAGCCTCTTAGATGATTACCACTAATTATTGGAACACCTGACTCAACAAATGTGGATACCTTGATATTAGAACCAAAAGGTCCCATAGCTACTTTTTCAGCAATCTCACCGATGGACAAATAATTCCATTCACAACGAGTTGAAAACTCTATAAAAAGCTGATTTAGTTGCTCCAGTAAATTATTGTTTATCTTTTCATTTTGACGAATTTTGCTATCTATAGTGTCTAAAATGGACACTATTTTACTTTGTATAATTAAATTAGGTAGCTTAAATTCTAAATTCTCTATGTCAGATGGCTTAATAGATGGATATGTTGATACACTTTGTTCTGCAATCGCCTGCAATTGCTCTGTTGTATTGTTCTGTATTAAGAGATAGTAAATGAATTCTGGTATTGCTTTATTAGTGTCAACATCAATTACTGTAAATCCTGTAGAAACTAATAAATTATCAACTGGCTCCTTTATAATTCCATAATGTAACTGATTTGGTCTTACTGTAGAATATAATATGCTATTCTTTATTACTTTTCGCCTGGCTCTACTTGGCATCTTATCCGTTTTAGTATTGATATACTGTAACTCCGTAATTTTATTTTCTGTAAGACTCCCCGTATCTAAATAATTAACAAATTTCCAATTATCTTTTGGGTAATAGCTGTTTTCATTTGTTTTACAAATATCTCCCAAACGGATTAATTTCCACTCTAACATATATCAATCCTCTCTTTCACATTTATCCAATAGTCATTTCACCAAAGTATCTATTCTAACACTATAAAATCTGATACATTGCAATCACCCATCGTTAAAGTTTCATAATGATTTGTTAATAATACATCGTCACTAAAGTCATAATAAATATCAAACTGCCTTTCTCCTATAATTTTATACATATCTCTATTCTTACACTTTGCGTAATACATTTTTATTTCTATCTCAACCTTATATAATATCCTGTTATGTATCTTTATATCATTACAGTTAAGAATATTAACTTTTTTCACTTCGAAATCTGATATTGTATCACCATCATTCCATACAGGATCTTCCATAAGCAAATCATATAATATCTCGTTATTATGACTTAGGCAGTTTTCTATTCTCTCATTAAGTTGTGAAGAAAATGTCTTCTCTGTTTCATTTTTATTACACAGTGTAGTAAGTCTTTTCATTAGTGCATTTTTCTGCTCTATATATATTTCATCTCTGAAATCTTCTTTAAATTCTTTTCTTAATGCATTACTTGCTAGCAAATTATCATTACAATAGAACACTATAGTATCATTTATATGTTTTTCCTTATATTCTTTTATAGATTCCCAAATCAGTACATCTTTAAATCCTTTATCACTATGCTTTTCTTTTCCTTCGAATGGAGGTTCTTTTTTTATAGCCCTTGATATAATACTGTTGAGCCTGTCTGAAGCAGGAAAATCTACAACTTCCACTGCAACAATGCCTTGTTTTAATTCCGTTATTGCTTTTTTAAATGTTGTTTCTAAATATTCTCCATAGTTAAATGCTCTATCCTATTGCATATTCGGCATGCTTACATTTTCAAGCCTTTTATTCAGATCATCAAACATTTCTAATTGCTGTTGATATAATTCATTAAGTACCATTCGAGGCAATAAAATTTTAATTTCTGTATAAATATCATTTATCTCTATCTCGCCAATGATTTCTTTTAATTTTTCTACAAACAATGCTTTATCTAATTGTTCATTTCTGCTATGCAAAATATTCGTATCAATAAATACATCTATCATAGCTTATACCCAATTGCCCCCAGTTTCCTACGAATTTCTTCTTCCAACTCATGTGACTTTGCAAACATATCAGAAAGCTCTGATGTAAGGCGTGTCATCTTTTCTTCAAATGGTTCTCCATCATCCGGAGTTTCTTCAATACCAACATATCTACCCGGTGTCAGAATGAAGTCCTGCTTTTCGATTTCTTGAAGGTCTGCTACAACACAGAAGCCCTTCACATCTTCAAGCGTACCATCTTGAAATGCTGTAAATGTATCTGACAACTTCTGAATATCTTCATCTGTAAAGTCTCTGTGCTTGCGGTCAACCATATACCCCATCTTGCGGGCATCTATAAATAAAGTTTTACCTTTCTGCTTTTTGTTCTTAGAAATAAACCAAAGTGTAACCGGAATTGTAACGCTGTAAAATAACTGCGTAGGTAGTGCAACAATACCTTCTACAAGGTCATCCTGAATAATGTTCTTCCTGATTTCTCCCTCACCACTGGACTGAGACGATAAAGCTCCATTAGCAAGTACAAGACCAATTTTTCCATTCGGTGCAAGATGATGTATCATATGCTGAATCCACGCATAGTTGGCATTTCCTGCTGGCGGCGTTCCATATTTCCATCTAACATCGTCTTTTAGCTTATCTTGTCCCCAGTTTGAAAGATTGAATGGCGGATTTGCCATAATAAAATCAGCTTTAAGCGTTTTATGTAAATCATTGAAAAATGTATCTGCCTGATAAGGTCCAAAATCCGCATCGATACCGCGAATAGCCATATTCATTTTTGCCATCTTCCAAGTATCTGCATTAGACTCCTGACCATAAACTGCAATTTCGCCACGCTTACCACTGTGTGCCTGAATAAACTTTGCACTCTGAACAAACATACCACCTGAACCACAACATGGGTCATATACACGACAATTTTTGAATGGTTTCAAAATAGCAACGATTGTTTTAACAATACTTGCAGGAGTATAGAACTCGCCACCTTTAACCCCTTCGTATGCTGCAAACTGCTGAATACAATACTCGTATGTTCTGCCGAGAAGATCTTTGCTTTCTTCTGTATCTCCCATATCCATATTAGTGAAAAGATCAACAACCTCGCCTAATACTCGTTTATCCAAATCTGGACTTGCATAATTCTTTGGAAGCACATTTTTAAGAGTTGTATTTTCCTTTTCAATAGCTCTCATTGCATCGTCGATAACAGTACCGATTTCTGGAGTATGTGCAGCGGAAGAAATCTTGTTCCAACGGGCATCCTCTGGTACAAAGAAAATATTATCTTCTGCATATGCATCCTTATCATCTTCAAAACCATCACCCTCTTCAACAAGCTGTTGATAGCGTTTTTCAAATGCACTTGATATATAACGCAAAAAAATAAGTCCTACGATAACCTTTCTGTATTCTGCTGCCGGAATGTGTCCCCAAAGAACACAAGCCGCATCCCATATTTGTTTTTCAAAACCAATGTTAGCGTTATTTTGAACTGCCATTTATAAATTCCTTTCCATTAGTAATTTGCCATATTTATCTGCACACGTTTCTTCATTTCACAATATCACTATCATTCTATTTCCACAATATCATCAAAGCCACATTTCAATTCAACACATATTCTAGCCAGAATATCTAACGATACATGTTGGTCGTTGTTCATTTTGGTAAATGTACTTGGCGCTATTCGTGTTTTCTTTCTTAATTCTGTTTTTGTCATATCCCTGTCAATCAACAACTTCCATAAAGGTTTATAAGTTATTTTTACTTGATTTTCTGACATGTTATTTCCTCCGATTATCACGTCAAATAGTCCTTTTGTCTTGATTTTTATTATATCATCAGGTTTTCGCTTATGCAATCGCAAATTTCGAGTTCTCGAAATCATCTAAATTTTTTATTTAAATTCACCCCTAACATATCATTAAGTTTCATATACTCTACACCTAATGATTACCTCTCTAATGTATCAATTTACCCATCACATCTTGCACTTTCTCCGACCATATCAACATCCTCACCTTCTCCTCCCAACCTTCAACCTCCGGCTTACCACATCTCAGATTATCCGGACGCTCCGACACACAACAATCTTTATACCAACACTCACCCATAAGAGTGCCCTTCACGGACCACTTCTCATTTTGCGTAAATTCACCTACCAATGACTTCATCACACGCTCTGTAGAGTATCTCTTAAAACCTGCCAAGTACTGCAATGTTTTCTTATCATCAATCCTTGATAAATCGATTCTGTGATTCTCAACTGCCGTCAATACATCTTCACGAATCTTGATTTTATCTGTCTTTCCGGTGCCTGTCCATTCTACCAGCTTGTCAAATGCAAGAATCAGGTACTCAAAACAAATCATATCCAGAATCACAATCCTTCCATCTGACTTATCTGTTATTGACTTCAACATACGATACTTGTTGCGAATGTCCTGATTATCAACCACATAATCAAATGCAATATAGTATTTATTATCCTCTTTAATATTCAAGTCTAATACTGCATCCAATAATCCCTGATTGCTTCCTTTACTCTCAACGGCAAGCTCATTGTCAAAGAAAAGTTGATTAACTAATTTCCAGAAGTGAAGCCCAGCACCGGTATCCTCTGTCCATAAATATCTCATATCACAACTCCTCTTCCAGTGTTATCCT
>OHAY01002556.1_pt1 | contig 14178 bp, 7 predicted proteins | sample 1577191 | NCBI WGS metagenome assembly OHAY01 (sample SAMEA3541504, study PRJEB24748) | human gut metagenome | biome: human gut; feature: human-associated habitat; material: faeces | place: China | collected 2012 | reverse complement strand
GCCGCATCCGTAAGGCGGCAAAGCCGCCAACGGCTGCGCAGTGAGCGCCGCTACACCCCATACTTTGGCGTTTGCCATTTTAACGGCGGCCGGTACGGGACGGCGGTGCCTTCCCGAGATTGCCACGTCGGCCTGCGGCCTCCTCGCAATGACAATTCGGGAGCCGGTGCCGTTTTAGCGGCGGCCGGTACGGGCTGCGAGTGCAGCGCCGGGAGGGGCATGCCCCTCCCCTACAATGCCTATACTAAGACGCCAAATGGCCGGGGCTTGCGCCCCGGCCATGGCTTTTATACCCGCAGGGAGGAAGGATGGAAGACCTGCGGTGGGATTCTGCTTACTTTTCGAGCCAGCGCATGAGGATCGTGGCGATCTGTGCGCGGGTCGCGGTAGCCTGCGGCTCGAGGTTGGCCGTGCCGTTGGCATCGGCGACACCGTTGATCAGGCCGCTGGCAACGGCCCAGTTCAGGGCTTCCTTCGCCCAATCGGAGACCTTGGCGGCATCCGGGAAGGCGGAGAGCTTGTCTTCCTTGGCAGCCTCTGCACCGGCGTAACGGTAGAGCATGGTGGCGATCTGCTCGCGGGTGATGCTGGCATCCGGCGCGAAGACATTCTTGGCGACGCCGTTGACGATGCCGTTGTTCGCGGCCCAGATGACGGCCTTCGTGTACCAGGCGTCGTCCGCCACATCGGTGAACGGGTTGACCTGCTTGCCGGTGTCGGGCTCGCCCGCTGCGCGGTAGAGCACGGTGACGAGCTGCGCGCGGGTCAGCTGGCCGTCCGGCTCGAACTTGCCGCTGCCGACGCCGTTCATGAGGCCGTTCGTCAGGGCGTAGTCCACGCCTTCGTGGTACCAGGCGTCCGCGTCAAGGTCGGTGAAGGCCTTGGACGGGCAGTGGTCGGAGTTCGCGAAGATCGGACGCGTCTCAACATACTTGCAGACGGGGCAGGTACGGCTCTCCTCGCCGTCCTCGAAGCAGGTAGCCTCCTTCGTGACGGTCCAGTCGCCGAAGCTGTGGCCCTTGGCCGGGATGACCTCGGTGGAGAGGGTCTCGCCGCAGTCCTCGCAGACGACGGTCTTGCTGCCGTCCTCGGTGCAGGTAGCGGGAACGATGTTCTCCTTGACATGCTCGTGCTTGCAGCCCTCATAGACGATGTTGTCCTCGCCGAGGATGACTGCGTCCTTCGTGATGGTGAGCTTTGCGTCAAACGGGACGATGAGCTTGCCCTCGATGCAGAGCTTGCCGTCGATGGTAACATTGCCGCGCAGGGTGACGGTCACGCCCTCGGGGATGCAGGAGCCGTCGTTGTAGCCAATGTCGGTCTTACCGTCCCAGATGACGGTGGGCAGCTCATTCAGATCGGTGAAGCCCGCGACCTTGTTGCGCTGGCTGTTCAGCACGGCGATGACCTTGGCATCCGGGCGGAAGACACGGGCGCCGATGTTGCTGAGGGAGCCGTTCAGATAAATGGTGGTCGGGCCGACCCAATACTTGGAGCTGTAGTCCGCGGTGTACATCTGCGTGCCGAAGGCCGTATCGCCGAGATACTGCAGGTTCTCCGGCAGATGGATGGTCTCGCCGTCCAGATCGCCCGCGAAGGCGGACTTGCCGATGTACTCCAGGCTGTCCGGCAGGTTGATCTTTGCATTCCTGCAGTCATAGAGTGCACTTTCCTCGACCCGCTTCAGGGTGCTGGGCAGATTGATCTCCTTGGCCTCCTTGTTGCCGTACAGGGAGTAGTAGCTCAGGTAGGTGATGCCCTCGCCGACGTTGATGGTCTTATAACGGTTGCCCGCAAAGGCGCACTGGTCCATGAATTCGATGCTGCCGGGGATGTCCAGTACGTCGGTCTGCCAGGCCGGGATCAGGCCCTGCTGCTCCAGCCGCATCTCCCAGCCGAGGTAGCCGAAGGACTGATAGCCGACGGACTTCAGGTTGGCGGGCAGCTTGCCGAAGGTACGGACATTGAACATCTGGTCAAAGGTGCGGTCGCCGGTCTTCTCGATGGTATCGGGCAGATCCAGCATGGTCAGAACCGACTGGTTCTGGAACAGGAGGCGGTCCGCCAGCTCGGTGACGGCATAGGTGCGGCCGTCGCCCTCGTTGGTAACGGTGGCCGGGATGGAGAAGGTCTCGGTCTTGGCGTCGTCGCTGATGGCAGTGACACGGACGGTGGTGTCGGAGGTGGGCATATAGCTGATGCCGTCCACGGCGAACTGACCGCCGAAGTAGGAGGTGTAGGGCGCGCCGTTGATCAGGATCTCGTGACCATAGCCGGAGTAGCGCAGGAGCTTGGCCTGCTCGGTGGTCTTAGCGTGCATGACACCGGTCTGATCCTCAAACTTGTTGTTCCAGAAGTAGAAGGCGTCCTGACCGATCTCCTTCACGCCGGAGCCGACCACGCAGTTCTCCACGCCGTCGCAGTAGATAAAGGCACGGAATCCAATGGTCCCGACGGAATCCGGAATGATGATTTCCTTGAGCTTCGTGGAGCAGAAGGCCCACGGCTCGATCTTCTGCAGGCCGTCCGGCAGGTTCAGCTTCTCGATGCCGGAGCTGTAGAAGGCAGCGTTTCCGATTTCCCTGACAGAGGACGGGATGTAGATGCGCTTCAGACTGGTGCAGCTCCAGAGCAGGCCGTTCGGGATCTTTTCCATGTTCTGCGGCAGCTCGACATAGGTGACATTGGAGCAGCCATAGAAGATGTTGGGGCCGTAGGTCTCCACCGTGGAGGGCAGGGTGATGCTCGTCAGGCCCGTGCAATTTGAGAAGGCCTTATCGCCGAGGTAGGTCAGCCCCTCCGGGAGATCGCCGTCCACCACGCCGGAGCCGCTGAAGGCGGAGTCGCCGATAAATTCAACGGAGGCCGGGATGGTCAGCGGCGCCTTGGAAACACCGTTGAGCGCCATCGCACCGATGGACCTGATGCTGTCAGGCAGGTTCAGGCTGGTCAGGCCGCTTGCAAAGAAGAACGCCGCATTGCCAATGGTCTCCAGGCCCTCGGGCAGGGTGATGGAGGTGGTCTTGGAGTTGAAGTAGAAGGCCTCGGCGGCGATTGCCGTCACGCGGTAGGTCTTGCCCGCATAGCTGACGGCCGCCGGAACGACGATCTCGGCCATGGAGGAATAGGAGCCGCTGTAGTTCTGGGTCTTGTTGTTCTCCGGCAGGAGCACGACGGTGTCCGGGCCGGAAACTCTCCACCACAGGCCGTCCTCGGTCGTGAAGATCTCGCCGAGATTCCCGCACTCGCCGAAGTTCCGCTCCGTGGAAACGCCCTGACCGACCGTGACCATGCAGTAGGAGGACAGGCGGGAGAAGGCGGTGGCGGTGATGCAGACGGTGCCGTCGGACAGGCCGGTGACCTCGCCCTTTTCGTTGACGGTAGCCACGGACTCATCGGAGGAGGTCCAGGTGAAGGCAGTATCCTGCATGGAGGCGGGATAGACCTTGTAGCTCAGCTGCTTCGTCTCGCCGACGGCGATCTCGGCAGGCTCGATCTCCATGCCCTGCGGGCCGATATCGATGAAGGTCGTGGAGGTATTGTTCGCGCAGTCGCCGAGCATGATGCCGACGCGGCCGGGGTTGGCGGCCTTCAGGGACAGCTGCTGGACCAGATCGGAGGCATCGAGCACGACGCGGACCGCTGCACCCTCTTCGGCGTCCTTGAACTCGTCGGCAGCCTCCAGATAGTAGTACTGCTGCGCGGAGTCGATGACCCACGCGAACTGGAGGTACTTGTTGTCGGAGACGGTCAGGGCCAGCTTCAGGTCGCCGTTCTCGTCCTCGTACAGCTCGGCACTCTTCAGCTCCGGTTTCGTGTTATCGACATAGAAGCTGTAGCTCTGATAGTCGTCCACGTCAGAGCCGACGCCGCGGCCGCGGACGGAGAAGGTATAGTCGCCCTCGGGGGCCCAGTCGCCGCTGTTGTAGGAGCCGTCCGCGCCGGGCAGGCGGCCGTTCCAGCCCTTCTGCACAAGGGTCGCCGTGGCCTGATAGCCGGTCTGCGTAACGGTGATGTAGGTCTTGCGGACAGCACCGAGGTCGCCGGAATCCCACATGGTCTCGCCCTTGGCGTTCTTGACCGTGATCTGATAGGCCTCGGAATTTCGCAGGAGGCTGGACAGATGCAGCAGCATACGGCCACCGCGCGCCGAGCCGAAGCCCATCCAGCGGCGTGCGAAGGTATCCGTGCGGTTGTTCACGCCGACGTAGTTGCCGCTCAGGGAGGCGTTGACATCGGCCAGAACGGAATAGGTAACGTTCGCGGGGCCTTCATCATAGGTGCCCTGGAAGACCTGCAGGCTGTCCCAGTCGCCATAGAAGCCGAGGATCGGCAGGCTCAGGCTGACGCCCTCGTCGGCGGTCAGGAAGGTGTAGCCCTCGACATAGGAGCCGTTCGGGAAGTTGTCCTGATAGGCCTGCTTGCCCGCGGCGGTCAGCTCGAGCTTCACGGAGAAGGTCGCCTCGCCGTTTGCTGGGGCGGTGATCTTGTTGCCGTCAGTCAGGCCGGTATAGGTGATGGTCACTTCATCGGCCGTCAGGTCGCGGTTGGAGTTGGAGGCGAAGCTTTCGCCGTTGATGACCTTGATCGTCTCGATCATGGCCGTGGTGTCGACGGTGTAGGACTTGGCCTCGCCCGTCATATTGTGGACGGTCGCGGTGTAGGTATAGACGCCGTCCTTGCTGGAGCCGGCCTCGGCCTTCGGGCGCTTGCAGCCCTCGACGGAGAGGTACGCGCCGGACTCGATGGCGTTGGCAATATTCGCAACGCCTGCGCCCTGACGGCGGACCGGATAATAGGTCCCGTCCAGCTCCCTGGAGGGGGAGGCAGTGCTCATGAGCAGGCTGTTGACCAGATCGCCGAGTGCCTCGCCCTTGACATCGGGATAATTCTTCTCGAGATACTGGCGCAGCAGGGCCGCTTCACCTGCCATGTGCGGGGTAGCCATGGAGGTGCCGGAGTAGACCTCATAGGCATCGGCCGCACCGAGGACGGAGGAGAGGATGTTGCCGCCGGGGGCGGAAATTTCGGGCTTGATGCTCAGGTCCGGAGCCGGGCCTTTGCTGGAGAACGAGCTGACGCCGCCGCCAACGGGGTTGTCCACAAGGCCGTAGTACTCCTTGGAGAAGGAGACCTTCTTCTCGGCAGCCGCAGCCAGCTTTTCGCTGGAAGCCTTCGTAATGGTGATGGTCGGGATGAAATACGTCTCCAGAGCGGCGTTCAGCAGGGAGCCGCTGACGTTGTCGTAGATAATGCACGCGACTGCACCGGCCTTGGAGGCGTTCTCCGCCTTCGTGCCGAAGTTCAGGGTGCCGCGCTGTACGACCGCGATCTTGCCGGTCAGGTCGAGACCCTCAAAGTCCTTCTCCTCGCCGAGGCCGGGGACCATAACGTACTCGAGCGTCTTGCCGTCCATGGTCTCGAGGATATCATAGGGGTTGGAGGTTGCGTTATCCACCGCATTGTTATAAGGGATCTTTTCCTCGCCCAGCATCAGATAGGTAGAGGTAAACTTCACGTTATCCACAGAGGCGACCGACAGGCTGGCCGCGACCGTGGAGGGCGACGCAACGATGCCGTTATCCGGATACTCGGCATACGTCAGGTTGCTGTGGGCCGTCACATACATCGTCGAGGAGGTCTCGTTGCCGGCTGCGACCAGGACGTTGACGCCGGCCTTCTCGGCACGGGTATAAACGCCGTAGTACGTCAGGTGCTCTTCCTCGCTCTCGTTTTCATCGCCATAATCCGTAAAGCCGGCGGGAGAGCCGAGGGACATGTTGATGGAGTCCGCGCCGAGCTTGACGGCATCGTCAATGCCCGCGAGGATGATATCGTCGGAGGTGGAGCCGGAGTTGTCGCCGAAGATCTTCATGATCATCAGCTGGGCATTCGGGGCAACACCGAAGAAATCCTTGCCGTTGTTGCCCGCGACGGTACCGGCGACATGGACGCCGTGCGCCTGGCCGACGGCCTCGGGATCGGCGTCGCCGTTCGCGTAGTCATAGCCGTAGGGGGCCTTTTCATTGATGTACACGGAATCGGCATCCGTCACCTTGCTTGCAAGAGACTGACTCTGCAGCAGGGAGGCAATGTCGTCCTTGGAATACTTCGTATTCGTCGGCATGACGGAGAAGGCCTCGTGCGTCTTCATGAAGCCCGTGTCGAGGATGGCAACGATGGTGCCGGTGCCGTCATAGCCCATGGCATTGGCCTCGGTCGAGCCGACCATGCCGGTGGAGCTGTTCATGGAGATCGTGTAGTCAGCGGCACTGAGATCCTCGGGCAGGCTGTACTGCTCGGCGACCCAGACGTTCTTGACGCCGTTCAGCGAGCGGACCTCGTCGAGCTTGCCGTAGGGGAGCTTCATGGAGAAGCCGTTCAGGACGGTCGTATAGGAATAGGTGAGGTCGCTTGCGCCATTGACGGAAGCGGTCTCGGTCTTTCCGGTCAGCGCCTCGATCTCGGCACGGACGGAGGCCTGTTCGTTCAGGAGGTCCTGCTCGAGCTGCAGGCAGGCGGGAGAGCTGATAAACGTGTCGAGTTCTCCCATGGCTGCGTCTGCCAGAGGCTCGCTTTCCAGCTCCACGATCACCGTAACGATGTCGGAGGCCTTGAGAGCGTTTTCGTCGTTCGAGAGATCAACTCCGTCCGCAGACGGGATCTCACCCTCGACCTCATGCGGGGTGATCTCCTGATCCGCGGGGGACAGGGAATTCTTATCGGTCCAGCGGGCGGAGATCGCATCGTCGCTCTCTTCGGCCGCGGGTTCGACGGCCATGGCCGGAACAACGCCGAGCGTTGTCAGGCACATTGCCAGAACCAACAGGATCGCCAGAAACCGTTTCATTTTCATGGTCCTTCTTCCTTTCATTTCGATAGATGGCAGTGCTAACTTTCTGCCTTGGCGGTATTCTACCACGTCGCTCAAAGAAAATCAATAGAAATTCTATATTTATCTTATCAAAATTCGATAGACATTAGAATTTAAATTATTCCAAGAATAATGCTCTATATTCGGCATATTTTCAAGATAATGATTGATTTCTCTCAGAATTTATATAGTTCCGCCTTTCATTCTTCCGCATTTGTCCGCGTATCGCGCACATCTGTTGTGATTTTTCCCGATAAATTCTACATTTTGCACGAGATATTTCGTTAAACTTCGATATCCGTCCGAATCCAGTGCTTGACTTTTCCGCTCATCCGGGATACAATATGCATGAATTACGATAGAAATCGAAAGACCACCTTCAGGAGGACTTCTGACTTGCAGATCCAATATTTTGAGCGCCTCAATCCGGAGATGGAGTGCATCTATCTGCTGGAGCGCCGTTATCAGGCCGGGGAGGATGCCCCGCACAGCATTCCCGCCCTGCGCGATTATCTCTCCGGGAAGTACAATATCCCAATGTTTGAGCTGGAGGCCATGCTGCAGCCGCTCATCGATCTGGAAAACTACGTCGTCTCCAATCTGCAGGTCAGCGAGGAGCAGCTGCGCTTTTTCTTTTCCTCGCGCGGCGGCACGACCTCGGCGCTGGCCCGGCCGCTCTATGCCGTGCTGCACAGCCGCCCGCACTACGGCAGCCTGCCGGAGGCCGAAAAGCTCGGCGCGCTCAAGCGCGTGCTGGCCCGCGTGCTCGGGCTGGAGACGGAGGACCTTGCCGGGATCGACAGCTTCGACGCTCTCATCCGCTTCCTGCTGCAAAGCCCGGCGACCGAGGATGTGAAGTGGATCTGCACAGCGCTGTTCTATTCCATTGATGAATATATGGAGGAGCTGGACATCATCCTGCGCAAGGCGACGGCCCTGTTCCTCGAGCATGTGCCGGACACGGCCGCGTCGCTTTGCCGCAGCGCAATGAAGGACGCAAAGGCCAAGATCGGCGACGATCCCGTGGCTCTGTTCGTCAACCTGAGCCTGCCGCAGCGCCCGGAGCGTCTGACCGTCGTGCCGTCGATGATGGCGTTCCACGGCGTGCAGTGGGACTTTGCGGCGGAAACGCTGTATTACGGCGTGTACTACACCCAGCTCGGCGAGCTGATCGTGAAATATTCCGACCAGTCGGCCTCGCTTGTCCGGCGGCTGAAGTCCATCGGCGACAAGAGCCGCCTGGAGATCCTGCGCGCCGTGAAGGACGGCCCGTGCAATGGGCAGGATATCGCCGAAAAGCTGTCCCTCGCCCCGGCCACGATCTCGCACCACATGAACCTGCTGTGCAACGAGGGGCTTCTCACGGCCACGCGCCGCGGCACGAGCCTGTATTATGAGCCGGACAGAGAAAACCTCAGCCGCTTTCTCCGTGAGCTGGAGCACTATTTGCTGTAAAATTTGTTGTAAAATATGTAGGGGCGGGGACAGCCAGGCCCGGCTCAAAACCGCCGATACGGACAGGCTGCCGTTAAAATGGCACCAGCCCCCGAATTGTCATTGCGAGGAGCGAAGCGACGTGGCAATCTCGCAGTACCGGAGCGGATAACAGGAAAGCCCCGGCGAAAACGCAACTGCCTTCCCGAGATTGCCACGGCCCCGTTGGGGCCTCGCAATGACAGCCCCGGAAGCCTCATGCCGTTGAATCCATGCCGCAAATATTGGCAGCCTGCATGGCGCTCGCTACCCGCAAGGGGCACGCCGCATCCGTAAGGCGGCAAAGCCGCCAACGGCTGCGCAGTGAGCGCCGCTACAGACGCAATTGGTGCATACCATTTTAACGATAGCCTGTACTGGCTGCAAGTGCGTCGCCGGGAGGGGCATGCCCCTCCCCTACAATTTTATTTATCCGGCTTCTCCAGTCTCTCCGGCACGGGGGCCTGACACGCCGGCATGGCGCGGCCGTCCGCGATGCTGCGGATGGCGGGCAGCTGCGGGTCCGCCAACTCGTTCTTTCGCCCTTTTCGTTCCATAAAAAATCCCTCCCGCGCTAGTTTGGCGGGAGGGTGCTCTTTTTATGCGGAAAAATCAGGCCAGCAGGCGGAACGCACCGTACATCCCGGCGTCGTTGCCGAGCGTAGCCAGCGCAAACTGCGTGTCCTTGCAGGCGTGGAACATGTGCAGGCGGAAATGGCGCTCGACGCCGCGCAGCAGGTAGTCGCCCGCGCGGGACACGCCGCCGCCGAGGATGATGCGCTCCGGGTCGCAGACGCAGCAGGCGTCTGCCAGTGCCTCGCCCAGATAGTCGAACACCTGCTCAAGCGTTTCGACCGCGAAGGCGTCGCCGCTGCGGGCGGCGTCGAACACGTCCTTGCAGGCAAAGTGCTCCATCGCGCGCAGGCAGGACGGCTCGGCCGATTCGGCAAGGCGTTTTTTCGTCACGCGGACGATGCCGTTCGCCGAGGCATACTGCTCGACGCAGCCGCGCTTGCCGCAGGTGCAGGGGGCCTTGTCCGGCGCACTGATCTCGATATGGCCAAGCTCGCCGCCGACGCCGTGCGCGCCCGTGAGCAGGCGGCCGTCCACGATGACGCCGCCGCCGATGCCGGTGCCGAGCGTGACAAAAATCGCAGACCGGCAGCCGGAGCCGCCGCCCTTCCAGAATTCGCCGAGGGCAGCACAGTTCGCGTCGTTCCCGGCGCGCACGCGCAGGCCCGTCAGGATGCCGAGGGCATCATGCAGGTTGAACACGCCCCAGTTCAGGTTCACGCAGCGGTTGACCATGCCGGAGGCGTCCACCGGGCCGGGCACGCCGATGCCGAGGCCGAGGCAGTCATCCCGCGAAAGCCCGCGGCGGACCATGCAGTCCTGCACGCTCCGCGCGATGTCCGGCAGGATGTTCTCGCCGCCGTTTTCCGTGCGCGAGGGAAGCTCCCACTTTTCCAGAAGCTCGCCCGCCTCGCTGAGCAGACCGAGCTTGACCGTCGTTCCGCCGACGTCGACACCGAATCCGTATTTCATAAGCTACCTCACTTGTTGTGTGTATTTGCAGAGATAATGTCATGCGTTGTAGGGGAGGGGACAGCCCGGCCCGGCGCTGCATTGGCGCAATAAACAGGCTGTCGTTAAAATGGCGCTGGCTGCAAGTGCGTTGCCGGGAGCGGCATGCCGCTCCCCTACAACTTTCCGCGAGATCTGTTGCTCTCATTATACACTGCCGCAGCATTTTTTTCTACTGCTGCGGCAGTTTTTTTCCGACGTGACTTGCGTTTTCGGCCGTTTTGCGATAACATAAGGGGGAGATACTGAACAAAGGAGCATGGTGTCCATGTTAAAAGTTGATCTTTCGAATGTCTGGGGCGACCTGTCCCTGCCTGATCTGCTCGCCACGGAGCAGGAGGTCTTCGCCGCGCACAAGACGCTGGCCGAGGGCCGCGGTCCCGGCAATGATTTTCTCGGCTGGCTGGAGCTGCCCACGTTTGAGGAGACGGAGGAGCTGCAGCGCATCCGCCGCGCCGCAGAGCGCATCCGCGCGGATTCCGACGTGTTCGTCGTCGTCGGCATCGGCGGCTCGTACCTCGGCCCGCGCGCTGCCATTGAGCTGGTCAAGGGCCAGAACCACAATCTGAAGGATTCCGACCCGCAGGTCTTCTTCGCAGGCAACAACCTGTCTACCCGCGCGTGGCAGGAGCTGTGCGAGCTGCTCGAGGGCAAGGATTTCTCCATCAACATCATCTCGAAGTCCGGCACCACGACGGAGCCCGCCATTGCCACCCGCGCCCTGCGCTGGATGCTTGAGCGCAAGTACGGCGCCGAGAAGGCCAAGAAGCGCATCTACGTCACGACGGATCCGAAGCACGGCGCGCTGCGCCAGATGGCCACGGAGGAGGGCTACGAGTCCTTCATCATCCCGCCGAATGTCGGCGGCCGCTACAGCGTGCTGACCGCCGTCGGCCTGCTGCCGATGGCCGTTGCGGGCATCGCCCCGATGGATGTTATGCTCGGCGCGGCCCGCGCCCGCAAGGAGCTGGACATCCGCTCGTTTGAAAACCCCGCGTGGCAGTATGCCGCCATCCGCAACCTGCTGTACCGCCGCGGCAAGGCCATCGAGCTGCTGGGCTGCTATGAGCCGAGCTTCCGCTACTTCGCGGGCTGGTGGCAGCAGCTGTTCGGCGAGAGCGAGGGCAAGGACGGCAAGGGCCTGTTCCCCGCGACCGTGGAATTCACGGCCGACCTGCACTCCCTCGGCCAGATGATCCAGCAGGGCCAGCGCAACCTCTTCGAGACCATCGTCCGCTTTGCCCCGCCGCGCAAGCGCACGACCATCGAGGTCGACTGGAAGAATCTGGACGGCCTGAACTACCTCGAGGGCAAGACGCTCGACTTTGTCGAGGAGCAGGCCTTCCAGGGCACGCTCAGCGCCCACGTCGACGGCGGCGTGCCGAACATCGTGCTGCAGACCGACGAGGTCGATGCCGATACGCTCGGCGAGCTGTTCTACTTCTTCGAGCTGTCGTGCGGCATCTCCGCCTATATGCTGGGCGTGAACCCGTTCAACCAGCCCGGCGTCGAGTTCTATAAGAAGAACATGTTCCACCTGCTGGGTAAGCCCGGCTATTGATCCGGAACGGGAATCTCCCCCGCACAGGATGCCGTTTGACATCCCGTGCGGGGGTTTGTTTTGGGCTTGACATTTGTCCGAAATCGTACTATAATACCGTGGTATGATTTCGGACAATGGAGGTTCTTATGCACGAATACCGATCCCCGGCGCTGAAGCGCTTCAACTGCCTGCTGAGCGAGACGGACGCCGCCTATCATGAGGCCGCACTGCGGCAGGGGCTCAATGACAGCTCCAGCCGCATTCTCTACGCCCTGTGCGAGCTCGGCTCGCCCGCGTCGCTGCGTGCCGTCTGTGAGAGCACCGGTCTGAGCAAGCAGACCGTCAACTCCGCCCTGCGCAAGCTCGAGGCGGACGGCATTTTATATCTGGAGCCGTCCGGCGCGCGGAGCAAGCGCGTCTGCCTGACGGAGGCGGGGCTGCGCGTGGCAGATGCCACGGCCGGCCGCCTGATCCGGCTGGAAAACAGCATCTTTGACGAATGGCCCGCAGAGGATGTGCAGCAATATCTCGGGCTGATGGAGCGCTATCTGCAGGCATTCCGCTGCAAGCTGCCGGAGCTGGGGGGGCAGGAATGAACAGCACATTTTCCGGCCACTTCGGCTACCGCCGCCTGCTGCGCGTGACGCTGCCGTCCATCGTGATGATGATCTTTACGTCGATCTACTGCGTGACGGACGGCTTTTTCGTCTCGAATTTTGCGGGCAAGGCCGCATTCACGGCCGTGAACTTCATCATGCCGTATCTGATGATCCTCGGCTGCGTCGGCTTCCTGTTCGGCACCGGCGGCAGCGCCCTCATCGGCAAGACGATGGGCGAGGGCGACAGAAAACACGCCGACCGGCTGTTTTCCATGGTCATCTGCGTGACGGCCCTGTCCGGTCTGGCGCTCGGTGTGCTCGGCATCGTGCTGCTGCGGCCCGTGGCGGAGCTGCTCGGCGCGGAGGGCGAGCTGCTGGAGAACTGCGTGCGCTACGGCAGGCTCATCCTGATCGCGAACCCGGCCTATGTGCTGCAGTTCGCATTTCAGTGCCTGTTTGCCACGGCGGGCAAGCCGAAGCTCGGCCTCGCGGTGACCGTGGCGGCGGGCGTGACGAACATGGTGCTCGACGCGCTGTTCGTCGGCGTGTTCCGCTGGGGCATCGCGGGCGCGGCCGTCGCCACGTCGCTGAGCCAGTGCGTCGGCGGGCTGCTGCCGCTCCTCTATTTCCTCGGAAAGTGGAACCGCAGCGAGCTGCATCTGACGCGCTTCCGCTTTGACGGGCGCGCGCTTGGCCGCATCTGCGGCAACGGCTCGTCGGAGCTGATGAGCAATATTTCCATGTCTCTCGTCGGTATGCTCTATAACGCGCAGCTCATGCGCTACGGCGGGCAGAACGGCATCGCGGCCTACGGCGTGCTGATGTATGTCAGCATGATCTTCCACGCGTGCTTCATCGGCTACGCCGTCGGCGTGTCGCCGGTGGTGAGCTTCCACTTCGGCGCGCAGAACCGGCCGGAGCTGCACAGCCTGCTGCGCAAGAGCCTGCGGCTCATCGCCGTGGTGGCTGTGACCCTGACGCTGGCTTCCATGTTCATCATCCCCTGTGTAGCGCGCATTTTCGTGGGCTACGATGCGGAATTGCTGGCCCTGACCAGCCGGGCCTTCCGGCTGTATGCGCTGAGCTTCCTCATCATGGGCTTCAACGTGTATGCGTCCTCCTTCTTCACGGCGCTGGGCGACGGCGTGACCAGCGCGCTGATCTCTTTTTTGCGCACGCTGGCGTTTCAGGTGATCGCCATTCTCCTGCTGCCGCTGCTGCTGGGCATCGACGGCATCTGGCTGGCCGTCACCGCCGCCGAGCTGGCGGCTCTGGCCGTGAGCGCTGCCATGCTCCTCACCAAGGACAAGGTATTCCATTACCGAAAGGCATGATAAGATCCCCTGCTTTCTGCGAAACGGCGAAAAGCGGGGGATTTTTTTGGTGATTCTGGCTCTGCCGCTGGCAGCAAAATCGTGTTAAAATGGACACAGCCTTTATTCACTTTTTATGAGGAATCATTATGACATTGTTTTTGACCAGCAGCCCCAGCGGCTGCCCCTTTGAGCCGGGGCCGGATATTCCGGTGCTGGACACCCGCAACCACTTTGTGGCGAACCTGCGGGCCGTCTGGCCGGATCACGCCGTGCTGGGCCTTGCCATTGCGGCAGACCCCTATGCCTACGAGCAGAACGACGAGATGTGCCGGGTGTTTGCTCAGAGCTTTGCGAACGCCCACCTGCCCCTGACGGCGCTCATCCCCTGCGATGCCCGCAATGCCGAAGAGATCGGTTCTCTTCTGCCCCAGAGCGGCTTTGTGATGCTGTGCGGCGGGCACGTGCCCACCCAGAACCACTTTTTTGCTCAGCTGGGCCTGCCGGGGCTGTTCCACAACTACCACGGCATCGTGCTGGGCGTGAGTGCCGGCAGCATGAACGCCGCCCACATCGTGTACGCCGCGCCCGAGGAACCGGGCGAAGCCGCCGACCCGCACTACTCCCGCTGGATGAACGGCCTTGGCCTGACCGAGACCCGCATCCTGCCCCACTACCAGTTCATCCGGGAGCACATCCTGGACGGACAGCGGATGGAGGACATTGCCCTGGCCGACAGCAGAAAACGGCATTTCCTCGCCCTGCCGGACGGCTCCTACCTGATGTGCTCCG
>OHAY01002555.1_pt1 | contig 14180 bp, 11 predicted proteins | sample 1577191 | NCBI WGS metagenome assembly OHAY01 (sample SAMEA3541504, study PRJEB24748) | human gut metagenome | biome: human gut; feature: human-associated habitat; material: faeces | place: China | collected 2012 | reverse complement strand
CTTAGCGACTTTATGTATTGTATCAGGTTTTGTTTTCCCTGTCAACACATTTTTTCAACGTCTCGGTGAGGCGGCTGCCTCATCGGTACGACTTGGATATCTTATCATGATTACCAGCCTGTGTCAACACATTTTTTATATTTTCTTGAAAAATATAAAAAATGTGCCGGTAAACGTGCCAGCACATTTTTCCTATCCTTTATATAGTATATTAATGAATCTTCGTCAGCGCCGGTTCCGCCGCATCTTTTTTCGGGCATACGTATTGGAACAGCAGGTATCCTGCTGCGCCGGACAGTACGGAGGCTGTCAGTATCCCGAGCTTTGCTTCCGCCAGATACACCGGATTGTCAAAGGCAAGGGAGGCAATGAACAGAGACATGGTAAAACCAATTCCTGCCAGCGCGCCGGCGCTCAAAAAGTGCGAATGGGCCGCTCCGGCGGGCATGGATACGACGCCGAGTTTGCGCAGCGCAAAGAAGCTGCCGAATACGCCGATGGGTTTTCCAATAAACAGCCCTAAAATAACGCCTAAAGCAATCGGCGACAAGAGGTGGGCAAAGGTAATGCCTTCCAGGGATACGCCTGCATTGGCCAGGGCAAAGACCGGCATGATTCCATACGCCGACCAGGGGTGGATCCGACGTTCCAGGTGATGGAGCATCGAAATTTCCGGATCGGCATGAGACGGTATGCAAAATCCCAGCACAACGCCGGCAATCGTCGGATGTATGCCGGAAGAGTAGAACGCATACCAGGCCGCAGCGCCTACGAGGACATATGCCAGCGTCCGCTTGACGTTCAGGCGCCCTAATATAAAAGCCGCCGCCAGCGCCAGCAGTCCCACGCCCAAATGAACCAGGGATACATCGCTGTTATAAAAGAGAGCGATGACGATGATCGCGCCCAAGTCATCTACGATAGCCAGCGCGGTAAGAAAGACGGCAATATTTCGCGGCGCATGGCTCCCTGCCATCGCCAATATCCCTAAGGAAAAGGCAATATCCGTAGCCATGGGAATCCCCCAGCCGCCGGCGGCGTCCGTTCCGTACGTCACCGCCGTGTACAGTATAGCGGGAACGATCATTCCGCCGATGGCCGCCGTAATGGGCAGTACCGTTGCTGACAGCGATTTCAGCTCTCCATAGCAGACTTCCCTTTTAATCTCCAAACCGATAACAAAGAAAAACACAGCCATGAGTCCGTCGTTTATCCAGTGGAGCAGGGAAAGGTTGACGCCAAATCCCGCATTGATATGGATATGGAGCAGGTCTTCATATACAGAGGCTGCCGGACTGTTTGCCCAGATAAGCGCGGCGGCGGCGCAGACTAAAAGCAGCACGCCGCTGAACGCTTCGTGATGCAAAAAACGGCGGAAGCTTTTCGTCAGGTACAGGGTATTATTTTTTATCGTATTTTTCATGGAATGCCTCCTGATTTGTTATTCTTATCGAGTCCTTATTGATTTCATTATATCGGACTATGGCTTGCCGTCAATTTAAATTTTTTTCATATGGTTATAAAATAATCTCCTGTTTTCTCTGCGCCGCCCCAGCTTATATATTAGTAATATATTGCGCGCCTTCTTCCGTCCTCTCGCCCCGCTTCTTATCCTTTATATCGAACTTTCTGTTTTTTTCTTCATTCCCGCTTCATTTCGCCGCGCTGCGCATAGCATGCATGCTCAATTTTCATGTATACCTGTTCAACTGTATTGAAAGCGGTTTTATTATCCTGTATATTCAAAGTATTATGCTTGATAGAAAGAGGGTTTGTTTTATGGATACTTCCACTTCTTCCGCAGGTCTTCACCGCGTGCTGGGTCTGCGGGATCTGATTATTTATGGGATCGCGTTCATGACGCCGATTGCCCCGGCTTATATTTTCGGTATTGCAACGGAAGCGACCGGCGGCATGCTGGCTTCTGCATATGCGGTTGCGCTTCTTGCCATGCTGTTTACCGCCGGCAGTTACGGTCATATGGCTTCTGCGTTTCCGGTTGCCGGCTCCACGTATTCGTATACGCAGAAAGGAATCCACCCGTATCTGGGTTTTATCGCCGGCTGGTCCATGTTTCTCGATTATGTTCTCGTGCCGCTCATTGTGTTCATGGTAGGCGCAGCTTATGCCAACGCGGCGTTTCCTGCCATTCCTTATGAAGCGTGGGTCTTTATCATTGCGTTGATCGTAACGACCGTCAATTATTACGGCGTCGAAATGGCTGCCAAAACCAATCTATTGCTGGTAGGGCTCATGGGGCTCATCGTACTCGTATTTGTCGGTTCCTGTTTCTCTTATTTGCAGGGAGCGGGCATGCCCCTTCTTTCCGCCGCGCCGTTTTATCAGCCGGACGGATTTTCTATGGACGCCCTGCTTGCCGGCAGCGCGATTGCCTGCTTTTCCTTCCTCGGCTTTGATTCCATCACTACGATGTCGGAAGAAGCGCTCCACCCTAAACGGGATATTGGCCGCGCCGCCGTTTTTGCCTGCATTTTAGGCGGGCTCATTTTCATCGTCCAGTCGTATGCCGCCCAGCTGGTATGGCCGGATCATACGTCTTTTTCCAGCTTGGATACGGCGCTCTTTGAAGTGGCGGAACGAGCCGGCGGCCTGCCGCTTGCCATGCTCTATACAGCGGCTGTCGTCCTGTCTACCATGACGGCCGGTCTTACGGGACAGTCCAGCGCGGCGCGGCTTTTATACGGCATGGGCCGGGATCAGGTGCTTCCCAAAGGATTTTTTACCTATCTGCACCCAAAATACAAAACGCCGACGTACAATATCCTCTTGATGTGCTGCATCGGCATCGTCGGCGCGCTGTACTTAGATATCAGCCTGGTAACGGAGCTGCTCAATTTCGGCGGTTTGTTCGGGTTCATGTGCGTTAATATCTCGGTCATTTCCTATTATTTCTTCCGCCAGCGCCAGCGCCGTTTCTTCTCCTATCTGCTGTTCCCCCTGATCGGGTTCAGCGTGTGCGCGTATTTATGGCTTCATTTGTCCCATATGGCGCTTTTCATCGGCTTTTCCTGGATGGCCGCCGGCCTGCTGTATTTAACGGTGTCTACCCGTTTTTTCCAAAAGCTGCCGGCTACTTTCTCGGAGTAAACAGATATAGGCATCCATGTTATAATAAAATCACTATCTTTATTTAAGGAGGATTATGATGAAAATAAATCCAAAATATATTTCCTTTTATTATGAAGGCATGACGGAGTATCCTCCGTTTGATCTGGACCCGAAAAAAACGGCGCTGCTCATCGTGGATATGCAGAAAGAATTTATCGATGATAACCTGGGCGAAGCGATCGAATTCAAGAAAAACGGCGAATGGGAGCGGTGGCAGCCGTTCCGCCGCCGGATCAAGGACATTGTTATCCCCAATTCCGTACGGCTTCTGAACTTTTTCCGCAGCCATGACATGCGCGTTACCTTCGGCCGTATCGCCTGCGTCAGCCCGGACGGCGAAGACCGTTCTCCCGTACAGAAATCGGACGGCTGGAACAATATCTTCATTCATAAAGATTCCGTAGAAGCGGAGTTTGTCGATGAATTGAAACCGCTTCCGTCGGAAATCGTTGTCGATAAAACGACGGACAGCGTGCTGACCGGCACGAATTATGCCCGCATCATTCGCAATATGGGCATTGATACCGTCGTCGTAACCGGCATCGTAACCGACCAGTGCGTCGGCGCTACGATCCGCAGCCTGGCAGACGAAGGCTTTAAAGTCATCTGCGTAGAGGACTGCTGTGCTGCCGGCAGCATGGAGCTTCACGACGCAGAACTGAAAATCATGAACATCATTTATTGTTCCGTCTTGTCTACGGACGAAACGATCCAGGTGCTGGAAGAAAGCCTGAACAAATAAAAGTCTATACAACAGCAAAACGCCCTGCACAGCAGGGCGTTTTTATTATGTCCGCTTCGTTATTTCTTATTTTTGCGCATCTTTTCTTTGCCGGCTGTATTTCTATAAGCGGCACAGCAAGGCCATCAGCAGCTTCGTCCGTTCAAAAAGCGAATCCACTTCCGCCCATTCCCGCGGCGTATGATTCCATTCGCCTCGAACGCCCATGGCGCAGAGCGTAGGAATGCCCAATTTCGTGGTATACGCCGAATCGGAACCGCCGCCGACCATGATCCCTTTCATTGCAGGGAATCCTTCTTCTTCGGCAATCTGATTGGCTTTATTCAGCAATGCCTCCGTTTCGTCCAGCCGTTCCATCGCGCTGAATTCCACAACCGGAGTGTACACGGTTCTCGTTCCTTCTATATACGTTTTTTCTGCGATCTTTTGGAATCCTTCTTTGACGATTTCCAGGCCTTTATTGGTCAGGAAGCGCACGTCCACGCGGATTTTTGCGTAGTCCGGCACCGCGTTGGCCACGGTTCCCCCTTCGATAACGCCTACGTTGCAGTTGTTGCCGATTTCCCAATCGGTCAGCGCTTCGATATCGAGTACCTTATGCGCCATTTCCCGAATTGCCGACCGGCCTTTTTCCGGAGCGTTGCCGGCATGCGCCGACTTGCCAAATACTTCAAATACAGCCTGGTACACGCCTTTTCGCTGGACGACAATGCTGTTGTCCGGAAAGCCGGTTTCAAAATTAAACGCCATGACCGCGCCCTGCGATTCCCGTTCATATACGGCGACGGCATCGCTGTTCTGATGCCCTACTTCTTCATCGCCTGCCAGGATAATCTTGATCGGATACCGGTCATATCCGGCTTCTGCCAAAAACTTCACGGCGTACAGCAGAATCGTAACGCCGCCTTTCATATCCAATACGCCCGGTCCGTATGCTTTGCCGTCCCGGATTGTAAACGGCCGTTCTGCCGCCGTACCGTCTTTAAACACCGTATCCATATGGCCGGTCAGAATAACGAAAGGTTTCGTCGTATCCCCATACTCGGCGATCAGCATATTTCCTGCTTTTTCAAACGTTTCAAACCGCACCCGCACCGGCAGATCTTCTAAAAATGCGGCAATGTCTCTGCCCACGCTGTCCACGCCGGCTTTATTGGCCGTGCCGCAGTCCCGATCGACCAGCTGTTTCCACCATTGCAGCATGTCTTCTTTGGCTGCGTCTGTTTTCGCATATAATGCCTGTAAATCCATGTTCATTCCCCCTCTTGCTATTTGTTCTCATTATATCACACCGCGCTGTGCAGAAAAGAAAAAACTTGCATTTTTTATAAAAAAACAGGCGGATCTCCGCCTGTCTTATCCTTTCAAACATTCTTCCGCCAGCGCTTCTCTGGCAATGATGTGCGTAAATATCCCGGTGCGCAGCGCCCCGCGCAGCGCTTTGGCGCTGGTGTTAGCCGAACAGAGGCCGATCACTCTCGGACAGTTTTTCAGCAAACTGATGGGGATCTGTATGGCAAAATCCATTTCCGAGTGAATGATATCGCCTTCTTCATTATAAAAATAGGCCAGCATTCGGCCGCAGGCGCCGTGTTCCTGCAGCGCCGTTCCGTATCTGGCGCCGGAAGCAAAATCCGGCGTTGCCGGGTAGTTGCCGATATTGACCAGAGCGGTATCCATCCGGCCCCAGTCCGCTTCCATCTGCCGGTATAATTCTGTGGAGCAGAGGATTTCTTTTTCTTCTACGCTCTCGGGAAAAGCGGGCAGGTAGAGAAAGCTCGGTTCCGCATGCAGTCCTTTTGCCAGCAGCCGCACCGTTTCGTTCGTATGGTAGTTGCGTATGGATAACGGCGCATTTCCGATAAGCGGCAGGATCTGCTTTGCCGTCAGCGTTCCGTTCGGCTTTTTTTCCAATGCCGCGGCCATGCCGCCAATGAAGGTGCCCCAGCCAATCCCGACGCTGCCGAGCTGCATCGTTTCCAAAAAAGAAAAGGCGCCGGCTGCGAGCCGTTCATTCGTTTCATGTTCGCTGGCTTCGTCTGGCACCAGCATTCCGCCGTACAGCCGGTAATTCTTTTTCAATGCCGTCATCAGCTGCCGGCTTTTTTCTTCCGGGTCATGTATTTTGATTTCTACGATGCCGAGCCGTTTCGCCGCTGTCAGCATGCGGCTGATCAATGGGCGGGATACGCCCAGTTCCGCTGCGATCTCGCTTTGTTTCCAATCGTCCAAATAATATCGTTTCGCTACCTGGACCAGTCGCTGCCGTCGTTCTGGCTTCATTTCCGTTCTCCCTTCGTGTTTATCTGTCTTCATACTCTATCATATTTGTCCACTAAATACAATGCAGCGATAAAACGGCCCTGTCTCCTTTGGAAGCCAGGGCCGCAGCAGTTATCCTTCCTGATACAGTTCCAGGATCGCGCCGTCTTTTTCTACAAAGGCAAGGCGGTCTTTTTCATTGGCCGGCATCGGCCCGCAGATAATCCGGTCCGCATCGGCAATATACCGTTCCAAATCGTCTACTTTATAAGCCACATGCGGGTGATGATGAAGGATTTCCGGAAAGGGCGTCCCTTCTTCAAATTTTAAATATTCTATGCGGTAGTCATAGTCTTCGGTACGGCTGTACCAGAATTTGCCGCCTTCGTTATAGGTCATTCCCGGTTTTTTATTGGTAATCGGTATCCCGATATGCATGTATTCTGCCGCCATTGTCTTTCCCTCCTAATTCGCTTCGTGTCTGCAGGTTTCATATACTTCATAGGCCTGCGCTGCCGTATAGCCTTCATGGACGACCTTGCTGATCGCCTGCGCCATGCCTGCCGGGCAGTCGGACTGGAATATATTCCGCCCCATATCCACGCCGTGAGCGCCTTCTGCAATCGCCCGATACGCCATTTCCAGCGCGTCTAATTCCGGCAGTTTTTTTCCGCCGGCAATGACGATAGGTACGGGACAAGCCGCGGCAACCCGTTCAAATCCGTCGCAGTAATAGCTTTTTACGATATTCGCCCCGTTTTCCGCCAATACCCGCGCCGCCAGCTGGAAGAACCGTTCCGTCCGTTCCATCTGTTTTCCTACCGCCACCACGCCCAGGGTAGGGATACCGTACCGGAGCCCCATATCGCTGGTTCTTGCCAAAAGTTCCAGCGACCGCCGTTCTCCCGGAGCTCCGATGAACGTCTGCACCGCCATGCAGTCTGCGTTCATGCGGACCGCGTTTTCAATATCGCAGGCAATGCCGCCTCCATCGGACATTTCGTCATACAAAACGGTAGAGTCGTACGTCACCCGTACGCAAAGCGCTGCTTTTGCCTGCGGCGGAATACAGGAACGAAGCACGCCTTTCGTGCCCATGAGTACATTCACATACGGCACCAGGGGCGGTATGACCAAATCGATCCGCTCCAAGCCTGCCGTGGGTCCCATAATATAGCCATGGTCAAAGGCGAGCATGACCGTATTGCCGGACGTTTCGTCAAACATTCTGGCCAGGCGGTTTTTCATGCCGTAATCGCAGTGCGCCGCGCCGCGGACAAAAAATCCGTCCTGCCTTGCCGGTATATCCAAATGATAGTTGTGCGCCGCTTTGTTTCCTATTGCATCGGCCATGATATCCCTCCTTTATTTCGTCAGATACGGCGTACGGCACGGAGCGTTCCACAGCCGCAGCAATTCATCGTCCATGCGCGCCATGCACATCTGGAAGCCCGCCTGTTCCTGGACAGTCAGCCATTCGCCTACATGGTTGGCAACGATTTCGATCTGTTTTTCTTTCAATACCTGTTCGCATTTCCGATAGATAATCAGCTGTTCCATCAATGTCGTTGCGCCGGAGCCGTTGATGAGGAGCATGACTTTTTCCCCTGCTTCTATCCCGATATCTTTGAGCAGGGCGTTGACCATAATTTCCGCCGTTTCGTCCGCGGTTTTCATCGGCTGCCGTCCGCCGCCTCCTTCACCGTGCTGTCCCATGCCGATTTCCATATCGTCTTCGCCCATATCCGCCAGCGACGCGCCGGTCGACGGGTGGGTAGCGCCGCGGACCGCTACGGCCAGGGTCGCCATGTTGTCGGCAAAACGCTGCGCAATCGCCGCCACTTCTTCCAGGCTTTTTCCTTCCGCAGCTGCAGCGCCGGCAATCTTATACGTCGGAATGCAGCCGACCAGTCCTCGCCGGTCGCCGGCATTTTCCCGCGGAGCATTGGAAATGTCTTCCTGCGTTACGACTTTTATGCACGGAATCCCCAGTTTTTTGACTTGTTTCATCGTCAGGTTTCCGGTCAGCATATCCCCGGCATGATTGAGCACGATATACAGCACGCCTTTTCCTTTATCCGCCAGTTTGATCGCATTCACGCACGCCTGCGGGCCGGGAGCGGCAAAAATATCCCCGACAACGGAAATATCGACCATGCCTTCGCCGACAAAGCCGGAAATCGCCGGTTCATGACCGGATCCTCCCTGGGTTACGATCGTTACCCGGCTGGCGGTTTCCAAGCCGTTATTGATGATCATATTGTCTTCGCCGCGGTGCAGGATTTCTTTGTTTGCCGCAGCCAAGCCATCGAGCAGTTCTGTAGTTAAATTTTCCGGATTGTTCATAAATTTTTTCATTTTCATGGATTCATTCCTCCCGCTCTTTATATTCCGTCTGCCATTCCCCGCAAAAAGAGCGCCGTCGATACCGCTCCGGCGTCCGGCGTACCGATCGTCTGCTCTTTATAGCTTTTTGCCCTGCCAAATTTTGCAATATAGCCTTCGCTGGCTTTCGCCCCTTCTTCCGCCGCCTGCGCCGCTGCCTGCCATACGGCTTTGGCATCGCCTTCACAGCGGGCTGCCGCCTGTACTGCCGGTATCAAGGCGTCCATCATCGTCTTGTCTCCGATACCTGCCGGCGTCAGATCCTGCATTTCCGCAAGACAGCCTGTCAGCATATCCTTGGCGCCTGCTCCGTCCAATTCCGCCCGGCTGCCTATCTGCGCGCCCAAGCCGCCGATAAGCGTACCGTACAGCGGGCCTGCCGAGCCGCCGCGGATCTCCATAACCGCCGTGCCCAGATCGTCCAAGAACTCTGCCGGACTTTCTTCTTTCCATTCCGGCACGCGCGCGCTTATCAGCCTGGCAATCTTCAATATGGTCACACCGTGATCGCCATCGCCGAAACGGGAATCAATCCGGCTCAAATAGTCCGCCTGCTCTTCCCAAACCGCCGCTGCCGATACCAGCATGCGGCTCAGCACCGTCTTATCAATCAGCACTTTTGTTACCTCCTTTTATAAAAGTTACATCTGTATCTTCATCATAGTCTGCACCGCAGCCTTTGTCAATGCACTTCTCGCATTTTATATTTTACCTTTTATCATACAAAAACTTTCTTCCGGCGTCTTTCCTGCGCATCCAAACGGCGCCGTTCTTTGCGGCGGCAGGCGTACGCAGACATAAAAAAAGACGCAGTCTCCACTGCGTCCTTTCTCTTAATTTGCGGTTGGTTCTGTTTCGGCGGAATCTTTTGTTCCCATGATCACGCCTTGATTGATGTCATAGATATAAATGGGCAGCCCGGTTTCTTTTTTGATGCCTTCGGCAATCTCTTTTGTCTGCTCCTGGCAGGTAAAGAGAAAGACTTGTTCCTGCTGTCCCAAATGTCCCAGGAATTGGAGGGCTTCTTTTTGCCGGTCTTTATCAAACCGCACCAAAATGTCATCTAATATCAGCGGCATTTGCTCGATTTGTTCCGCAAACGCTGCCGCCAGACTGATGCGCACAGCCAGATAGATCTGGTCGCCCAGTCCGCTGCTCCAATGCCCTTCCGGCACGCGGCGCTGGTTTTGATCCACAGCATACAGCGTCTTTCCATCGGCTGACGACTGCAGGGTATACCGCCCCTGGGTCATGTACTGCACATATTCGCCGGCTTTTCGGATTACTTCCGGCTGCCGTTCCCGTTCATAATATCCCTGGGCTTCCGCCATCATGCGCTGCGCAAAGGCTTTGACGAGCCAGTCGTCGATCGCTTCCTGCAGCAAAGTTTCGCGGTTCTGCTGTTCCTGCAGGAGTTTTGTGTAGTCTTCATTGCCCGCCAGCTGCCGGAGCCGTTCTACCAGCGCGCCCCGTTTTTCGGCAATAACCGCCAGTTTTTTCTCGCCGTCGTCCAGCTCTTTTTCACAAGCCGCCAGTTTCCGTTTCCATTCGGCGATATCCGTCGCTTCGAGCTGCTTGCGCAGTTCGTCGGCCTGCCGTTCTCCTTTAGCCAGCAGGCAGAGATGATCTGCCGACTGTTTATAGATTTCCTGATACTGCTTATATTGTTCATACCGCAGGATCTTTCGCCGAAATTCCCCGGTCGTCTGTACGCCCGCTTCTTTAAACAGGTCGTCTCTTTGGGTTCGGCGCGTTTCCAATTCCGCTTTTATACCGGCCAGTTTGGCGTCTATGGCCGTTTCCGTTTCTACCCGGCGCAGATGAGCCTGCACTTTTTCCCGCATCTGCCGCAAGACTTCATACTGCCGTTCTACTTCGTCGGGAATCGCTTCGGCCTGAATCCGCAGACGGGAAAAGAGAAATTCCGTCTGTTCACGGCATTCTTTGACCTGCGCCCAATCCTGTTCCCGCATGTCTTTGCGCCGCTGCGCGGCTTCCTGCCACTGCCGCCACAATTCCCACTGCTGCCGGGCCGCGCTGACGGCATCCCAGCGCACCGACTGCGTCTGATTTTCTTTCTGCCAGCCGTTCCAGCGGGCAAGCTGTTCTTCCAGCCGGTTCTGATACGTTTTTCCTTCTGCCCGCCAAGCCTCGCAGGCCGCTTCATACAATTCTTTTTGCTCTTTCTGCCACTGACGCTGATGTTCCTGTTCCTGCCAGCGGATCAGATCCCGCCGCAGGGCTTCTACGGCTTTTTCCATTTCCTCTGCATGCTCCTGATCGGCCGGTATTCCTAAATTCAGCTGCGTTTCGCATTCTTTTAGCCGCGCCGCCAGCGCCGCATCCTGCCGATCGAGCTCTGCCAGCCGGTTCGGCCCTCGATTGGAACGGCTCCGATACTGCATATAAAATACCAGCGCCAGCACTGCCGCCGCACCGGCTCCCGCCATACCTGCCATAAAAGGCAGATACAAAAAAGCCGCTCCTGCGCCCAATCCTGCCGCTATGGCCAGCGCACACAGGGAAAGCCACAGCGGACTTTTGGATACCGCTGCCGGCGTTTCTTTAAACCAGCGGATCTGTTCTTTGATCTGCCGCCGTTCCGACAGGATCTGCCGCACTTCTTTGAAGCGCTGTTCAAACGCGTCCCAGTCTTTTTGCGTACTGATCGCAGGCTCTGCCATCAGCTCGTTGCCGTTCTTATCGGTCGGCCGCGGTTTCTGGCTTTCCCATTCCACCGTCTTTTCTTTTGCTTCCCGCACCTGAACCGCCAAAGAAAACGCCGTCTCCCAGTCCACTTCCTGCGAAACGGGGCGCTGTTTGCCCCATGCGTCAAACGTATCGATCAGTTCCGCTTCTTTTTGTTCCCACAGCGGCTGTTCGCTCTTATCTTTTTCCAGACGCGCTTCCCACTGGCGCCACTGCTGCACTTTGCTGTACAGCCGGTCAAAGGTTTCCCCTTCTTCCGCCCAGGCCTGCGCTTCTCCTGCCGCTTCGCCGGTCAGGCTGCCTTTTTGCGCTTCCAGTTCTGCGATCTCCGCTTCCAGACGCACCAATTTGCCGTCCAGTTCATGCCATCGGCTTTTGCCGTCTACCGGGAACTGCGCCGCGTCCGACAGGTCGTTCATCTTTTCCAGCGCGTCCCGGCCTCTTTTATATACATCCCAGGCCGATACGGACAATTCGCTTTTTTCTTTCCGCTGCCGCACGTCGATCAGGGCGCTGCGCAGGGTTTCTTCTTCTTCGTGGGTCCGCGCTTCCTGTTCCTGCAGATCGGCAAATTCCAATTCCATGCGGGACATATCCCGCACGCGCCGGTTCCATTCTTTTTGTTCCGCCAGCAGCACGTTGATTTTCTTTTTTCCTGCCGGCGACGCTACCAATAAGTCGCTCATGGCCTGAGACAGTTCCCGCCGGGCCATCCCCAGCCGTTCCCCGCCTTCGATACTGAAAAAACGGCTCCGCACCGCGTCGTTGGACAGAATCTTGAATCCCTGCAGATCCTCTAAGCCCAGCGCGAAAATCTTTTCATACGTTTCCCGTTCCAGCCCATGCCACCACAGATCCGCCGGTTCTTCATGAATCGTTTCTTCGTCCGCCACGATATAGGACTGTTTTTCATTGCGGTAGATCCGGTACCGCCTGCCGTCCCGTTCTACTTCCATATTGCCGAAATATCCCTGCCAGGCGCCCCGTTCATACCCGAACATCATGGAGCGGACGTATTTCATCAGCGTCGTCTTGCCGCTTTCATTGCGTCCGTACATGATAATCAGCCCGTTTACCGGAGGCGTCCACGAGGCCTGATGATATATGCCGAACGTATCGAGTTTCATATCTGTTATTCTCATGCTCTCTTATCTCCCAACAATCGTTCCGTACCTTCCCATTTTGCCTGCCGGAACGCCCGGAGCAGCCGGCTGTCGCTGACCTGCTGGCCAAAACTTCCCAGCCTTGCCCATTCCGGCTGTTCTTCTATCATCGCCCGCAGCCGTTTCGCCTGCTCGTCTTCCGGCAGCTGACTGATATCGTCAAACACGTGGAGGAAATCGCCTACAATATCCGGCAGTTTGCTCCGTTCTTCAATATCGATCGGCGCTTTTGTCTGATTGATGATGCCTTCGATCATAACAAAACTGTATTTGCCCCGCTCTTCTTCTATCCAGGCTTCCTGCCAGGCTTCCAGCGCTTCCCGGGACGATACGGTGTCGTGCAGATCGCCGGCGCCGGTCAGCGTCAGATAGACGAATGTGGGCTTGCGCACTTCGCTGCGGATCGCTTCTTTCATCGCACTTACCTGCTGGTGCAGTTCTTCCACGGTATGCAGTCCGTCGATAGAAATTTCCGCCTGCTCCCAGCGAATGACCGCCGTATCCAAAAATTCCGTCTGTACCGAGCCGTACGGCCCTACCTGTACGAAATAGCAGCCCCGCGGCCCCGTTTCATTGCGGTGCAGCCCCTGGATATTGCCGGAATATACGATCGGCGGTTCTTCCTGCAGCATGCCGTGCGCGTGAATATGGCCAAGAGCCCAGTAATCCATGTTGGCGTCCTGCAAGTCCTGCAGCGTACACGGCGCATATTTGCCGTGCCCTTCTGTACTGCCGGCCATGCAGTGCAGCATGCCGATGCTGAAGCGGTCTTTCGCTTCGCGGCGATATCCTTTTGCCAGGTTTTCCCGCATATCCCCATAGGCATAGCTCTGGCCGTATACCGCCGCCACTTCTTCGCCGCCTGCGATCAGCGGCACCCGTTCCGGCGCGTCCCCGCCGAATACATGCACGCCCTGCGGAATCGGCACTTTGGCGTCCCACGAATCCAAAGGATCGTGATTGCCGTGAACGACAAACACCTGTATCCCCGCCTGCACCAGCCGATGCAGTCCCCGCACATACTGAAGCTGCGCCGCCAGGCTGTGCCGGGCGCTGTCATATACGTCGCCGCAGATCAGCACCGCGTCCGCCTCTTTTTCTATCGCCTGCTGAATAATCTGATAAAACGCCCGAAACGTGGCCTGCGATATGATCTGCTGCCACCGTGTATCCGGCGTCCGTATTCCTCGAAACGGGCTGCCCAAATGCAGGTCCCCGCAATGTATGAACGAAAATCCCCTTGCCATCTTCTCTATCCTTTCCACGCGCGGCACAACGCCTGCACCGCCCGTTCCATCTCTTCCTGCCGTATCGTCGAAAACGACAATAAAAATTCTTTTTCCCGCCCTTCTTGCCCAGGCCGGATATATTCCACCGCTTTGACCCGGCATCCTTCTTTTGCCGCTTTTTCCACCAGTTCGGCAGAAGAAAGATCCGATTCCAGCCGCAGCCGGCAGTATACGCCGGATGTCAGGCGCCGGTCCAGCACGGCTTCCGAGCCAAAATACTTCGTCAGGAGCTGCAAAAACAGGCTCCCTTTTTCCTGATAAAATTTCCGCAGCCGCCGGATCTGCTTTTCCAGTTCCCCGGCGCGGATATATTCTGCCAGCGCCAACTGCTCCACAACGGAAACGGTCTGCCGGTATAAATATTTCTTTTTCCGATACGCAAGCAGCAGCGGTTCCGGAAGCACCATGTAACTGATGCGCATCGACGGAGGCAGCACTTTGGAAAACGATCCCATGTACACCACGTTTCCCGCCCGGTCCAGCCCCTGCATCGCCGGTATC
>OHAY01002540.1_pt1 | contig 14231 bp, 20 predicted proteins | sample 1577191 | NCBI WGS metagenome assembly OHAY01 (sample SAMEA3541504, study PRJEB24748) | human gut metagenome | biome: human gut; feature: human-associated habitat; material: faeces | place: China | collected 2012 | reverse complement strand
TTGTAGGCTCCGAAAAGCCTTGTATTTACAGTGTTCCTAATAGGAAGTAATCATATGGAAAACCAGCAATATTGTAAATTGGCAGACCGCCCTTTGTGGTATGTCCAGAATACTTCATTTTCCAGAGGGACATATCCATGTTACTAAAAACACCATGCAAATGGTAACGCCCAGATTTATGCCGTTCTGGAACAATCAAATACTTTGTTCGACAGGATGAATGATCGCCCATATAACGTAAGAAATCAGACATACATTTTACTACTTCATCATAGTTAAATGAATCAACCAATTTTGGATCGAAAGTAAATGTAAGAAACCATTCCCAGATATTATCCCGCGCATAACTATAAATTTTATTTTTTGTGCGATTGAATGAAACAAAGAACGAATGAAGCATGTTTTCTTCTTTGCTTTTTTCTGATTTATTTATTCCAAAAGCCATAAAGGAATAAACTTCGAATAGTTCATTATCACGTTCCACAATAAAAGAATCTTTTTCTTTTTCACGCCCAGTAATAACGTTAGAATAATAAACTACCTCTGTAGATTCTAAATATTGTGAAATTTTAACGTTGTACATTTTAAAAACCCCTTTCATTTTGTCCAAACGTTTGGACAAAATAGAATTTTGAGAAAAAATTTGCATTTTTTCTCGGTTAAGTGTTGCCATAGTCAAGTAGGCAACACCCTACCGCGAAAATAGAATAGAACAGCTTTACAATAATATTTCAATTTGCTATAATGAATATATGATATTCAAAGGAGATACAATCCTATGCAAAAGAGATTGAAAAGTTTGGATGAGGGTAAAGCGCCTCAGATAGTGAATAAAACATCACTGGATAAAGCAATTCGAAGAAATGCCTTAAAATCTAAAACATATACTCACAATAAGAATGTTATGCGAGATATGAAAAATCAAAATTCACAAAAATCTGAACAAACCAATGGACTTAAAAAGTGTTTTGGATTTTTCGGAATGATATTAAAGTTTTTATTTGGTGTGGCAATTATAATAATTGCTATTATATTGTTAGTGGCAATTTCTAACACATATTAACTAAAAAAGTTTTCTACTATAGATAAAAGTCCTGATAATGTTTTTGAATTTTTGTTAGCTATTTTATCTTGCAGTTTTTCAAATAACCTGTATAAAATATATACAAGTTTGAAAATAGTAAAAAGACAACCACATAATATAGCAATATATGTTACATAAAAAGCACCTTCTCCGACTAAATACCGATAAGCACCGATAGATGCGAAAACAGGTAATTGTGATTCTCCGCCAGAAAAAGCGGTTGTCCACGATCTTACATATCCATTAATTTCACTGATTGTATCATAAAACTGATGTAATGAATCGGCACAGGTAGAGAAAAAAGTGATAATATATTGAAATAAATTTTTCAACATATCTAATATACCACCCGAAAAGAAATTAGACCAAGACGGCATTTCAATAAATAAAAACATAAAAATCACTCCTTATACATGAAATTTGTCAATTCTTTTTCGCAATATTGCGATAACAGAAGCAAAAAGAACAAAATAGGCACATGACATTAATAATTCAAAAAGTCCAATACCTGTAGTTCCCGGAAATGGTATATTTATACTTTTTAAAAATTCCAATCCTTTTAAAACATTATCATTGAAAAGCACTGTACTTGCTGGAATTTGATATAATCTTAAAATAAGAATTAGACAATTCATAAATAGAATTAACAGTGCAATAATAATGAGAATTAAAAGCATTAAAATATCAAAAATATTTTTTAATAAACCATTTCCATCATCTTTTTCTTCTGGTGTTTCGTCAGTTGGTTTCAGAATATCAGCAAGTTTTTGTGGCGTTTCTTCAACTGCTTTTTGAATTGCTTTCAAAGGATCAGTTAATGCTTCTGGAAGAGCGCCTAGTGCGGCTTCAATCGAACTAAGAACACCCGGCAAAGAAAAACCGTTTACTAAACCAAAAGTATCAGATAAAATGTTTGGCAGAGAAGAAGATAAAACACCGGGTAAAATTTCAGCAAGTGCGTTTGGCAAAGCACCTACTACAGATTCAAGACCAGAAAATGAAGAAGCAAACCCTAAAACTAACTTATCGGGAAGCAATTCAATAATTCGCCCTAGATTTTCAAATTGTGCAGGAAGTCCAAGTTCCTGTGCAATCGCATCTGGTAAAGCAGTAATAGATGAGATTGTATTGGAAAATAACTTGGGTAGCTCTAAACCATCAAATAGTTTCTGTAACCCTAATGAATCAGCAATATTACTTGGTAATGATAATATAGATGATTTGATAGAACCTAAATCGAATTTTGAAACCAAGGTATCCATCAAGGTATTAGGGTTCGCCCACTTCGAAAGAATGTCTACTATATTCTTTAAATACGAAAGAATACCCGATAAATCTATTTTACTATTTGTATCTTCTCCAGTGCTAGGACTGGAAGGAGCTGTTCCAGGATCGGGTGTTGGATCAACAGAGGGAGAAGTTTCTACTTGAATGTTTGCCGCAATATTCGGATTGCTTTCAAGGTCAAGAAGATCTTTAGTAATTGCAGCCGAAACCATAAAGGCACTGAATGCCGCGGCAAGTTTCTTTGCAATCTTGTATTTGTTCTTGTCTTTATCATCATTATCTGGATCGCCACCGTTTCCACCGCCATCAATAACAATGAATTTATCTGTAATTTCTTCTGCCTGTTCTTCTTTACGGGCGGAAGTACCATCTACATATTTTCCATAATATTCACTGATGAAGCTGTCAATCTGTTCCGATGTAATGGAAGCACCTGCGCTTGCGGCAATGGCGGCAAGAACGTAGGATAAATGCGAATAAGACTGTTCCGGTGTAAGGGCAGAAGTCTTTTTGCTGATTTCCCAAACGGTATTAATGTTTGAAATAACATTTTCTTCGGTGTCAGATGCTTTAATAGAAGAAAGTAATTTCTCTAAAGCATCGTTTGTAGCTGGAATATTAAAAATGTTACTTGGTGTGTAATTCTTGGCAAATCCTGTTCGTAGTCCAGACCATGTTTTTTCTATAGGTATAGTATCAACAAGTGAAGCTGACGAATCATCAGACGTGGTAAGCAATCCACCCATTGTTCCATATTGTGCATAAGATACGAACGAATTTCTATCTTTAAAAATAGGATAACCAAGCTTCAAAGCCACAGACAAAGGGATGCCCTCATAATCGTCTATATTACTAGAATAGGTATTGTTAATTGGATTGAACATTTTATACAGCATATGTACTTGATTGTCAGTGCTATAAATTCTATCGTTTGCTTTGTAACAAGCATACAAACTAACGCAATCAATGCCATATAGATTGGGAGAAGAATATTTATAAAAACAATTAAGAGAAGCACCCGATTCTGATGGAACAACGATATTAGCGTCTAAGCGTTGTACAGGAGAAATCTTAATGCTGGCGGCTTTTAAAAATGTATAATACGATCGCATCCAATCATACGGAGTATCGGAAATTATAGGAACTCTTGAAAAAGAAATTGAAGTGGAATCTTCCGATAGCGTTCCGCTTCCAAGAAATTCCCCAACCATTGAAGCAAATAACTTCATAGTGGCAAAGGTTGTGCCAGCTTTTACGGCAAGCCAATCCTGTAAAGTATTCATTCTTGTAGAATCATTTCCGTATTTCTCACGCACCCATGGTTCAAAATGGTTTGAAGCAAACGATTTAATTTCATTAGTTCCCATGTAAACACCATAAGCCGCCATAGCAACTGCAAGGACTACATAGGCGGCATCATCTACACCAACTATATAAGTTGATATTTCTGGATCGCCCATTGTAGTTAGAGGGTAATCTTCAAATGTCCATTCAATATCAGAATAATCTGGTTGTTCTGATTCTAATTCTTCTTTTATTTCTTCTCTTAATTTAAGTAGTTCTTCGTTTTTGGAATCATAGACCCGGTTTCCATTTTCATCAAAATAAAATGGTTCTCCCGTGTATGTATCTGGATCGAAGTTTTCCGGGGAATCATCATCTACAACGGGTTTACTAATGTTGAATGATTCATTTGTAGTAGGACTTGCAAAAGCGGTAAGAGGATTTTCTACGAATACAACAAAAGCAAGCATGAGAGAAAGTATCTGCTTGCTGTTTCGCCTTAGAAATCTAAATATATTATCCATAGCATTTTTCCTTTCGTTTAAAAATTAATAATGCCGTGTAAGCGTTGTCCGCCCCAAATGGGACGTACGATGGTCAATAGTTTGCGTGTTGCAACCGAAATGTATGGATGAAAAATAAAATGTCCAGACGTTTGGACATTTTTATCTAGGGTATCTGGATTCATTTCTGAAACACTGGCGCTTTTCTTTGCTGAAGCTAAAGAAAAGCGCCCATATGTTCCCAAAAGAAAATGAAATCATAGATTTACAATGAGTCCATAATTGTCCCGGTAAAAATTCGATAACTTGTTGCGCCAGTCTTTCATTCCCCAGTCAAAGTCAAGCGGTATGAACTGCGTATCATAATATACGTTCTCAAACAGCTTGGCATTGATGGGAACAGAATGAATAGAACTGGACATATCCGCAAGGTTAATCAATTTGTAATAAATATTTCTATCGTTTTTAGATACAACCACTACAGTTTGTGTTTGGTTTCGCAAGCGATTATATACCATTTCTGCTTCAATGGTAGTGTACACGAAAAGGCAATTCTGCTTGCCTATCGTATTGATGAAGATAGAAATTTCCTTTAGCTTCTTATAATCCTGTGCGTCCAGTCCGTTGTATATCTCATCAATGAAAAGAATTTTCGGACTTAAATCAAGTGGAAAATCTTCCAGTGAATTGATATAATGAAAATCATCCTGCGGACTGTAAATATTGGTATACACAGGAATGTTATAAGCTTCGTGAATCGCTTTTACCAGCTTATAGGCAAACAGTGTTTTTCCAGAACGCTGTGCACCAAGGCATCCAATGATTGTTCCAGGCATTAATTACCACCACCATTCTCGTTAAGCGTATTAACCTTGATACCCCGGACAAGCTCGTTCTGCGTGTAAGCAGAAAGCAGAGCTTTAAGATTCTGACTGCTAAAGAAATTAATATTCTTATTGTTTTGTAACTGTTTGTCAATGTCCTCAAAGACCTTACGCCATTCACTAAGGTCATACTTTTCAATGAAGTACATGAGCTGGAATTTTAAATGCATCTGTGTAGAATCCATATAGGGAATAATACCGTAAATGGATTTAATCGGATCGCCCGTGTCAACCGGGGCAGAAAAACCGCTCATGAGTGACTGGAAATCAACCTGCATTTTTTACCCTCCAATCCGTACAAACATAATAAATGTCAGAATGATATTTGCAATCATAAGATTTCGGGGAACTACGTCTTTTTTGAAGAAGTTGCCGAACATGATGCTGGAAAGTTTGCGCTTGTCCTGCACGAAATCCAGATCGGCGGCAGATAGAACCACTACACTGTCTGCACCTACCTGTTTAAACTCATCTTCTTCAAGCATCCCATTCATAGAACGATTTAACATGGGTAACGTTTTTGCCGTGTAAACACGGGTATCTGTGATAGCAATATACATTTTTCTTTCTTCCTTTCTTAAAGTGAAAATGTCCAGACGTTTGGACATTTTTATTCATGGGCACAAAGATCGGCAACATGAAGCATCTGTAATATTACATAGAGTCCAAGCATAATACCGAACACCTCGTTATAACAGGGATAGCTTATCATTTTCGCACCCCCCTACCATTATTGATTGACTTATAGACGCGTATTAGTCCAGAGACAATAAAGCCGCCTATATTTACAAAGGCGCATATAATAATGAAATAAGTGAAATATTGTAATGTCTCCATAAGCATTACTCCCTTTTTAATGTATGGAAGAGAATGAGAAGTGCACAACAAGCAGTAATGATGGCACACGTTAAAATGTTATCCAGACGATTTACTATAGTTGCTTCGTATGGCGGCAAATCGGATGCACTAGCAATCGTGTATACGCTTATTTCCTCGTCCTCTTCGTCATCGAGTGAATCGTAGACTTTTGCGTGGGTTTTTCCTGTGTGTGTAACCTCTGAATAGTTTTCTTCGGTATCAGTTTCGTTATTTCCTGTTTCTGCCGCTTCGCTGTCGGTATCTATTATGCCGCTAGTTTCGATATCTACGCTATCAGCTTCAGTTTCGGCTCTGCTATCTAATTCTTTCTTGATAGCATCAATTATTTCATCAACAGCAGAAGCTGTATCAGGCGAATCAGAGGTATCTGGTTTTTCGGAAGTGGATGAATCAGACGATTCATTATTATCCATTTTTTCGGAAACAGTATTTTCTGAATCCTTTTCAGAAACTTCCTTGTCAACCGCTTCACTGCGTTCTGGCGGCGATGAGCCTTTCTGTGTATCAGAAGAATTTTCTTCTCGCACTTCGTTATCTTCATTCATGCATTACACCTCACTTTCTTCTATGTCCGCGACTGAATCGCGGACTAAAACCAGTTCATTTCTTGCAAACTGCCACATTTCAACATTATTTTTCTGTGACTCATTCTGTAAGCCAATCTTGATAAGTGCATCTAAATCGCTAATTCGTGTTTCGATAATTTTTAAGGTTTTCTCTTTATTCATGGTTCATTTTCTCCTTTCAAAATGGTTGTTTCCACAATTCAATGCCGCGTTCTTTGCATACAGATTCAAGAAGATCGCTTTTTTCTCTTAAAAACTTTTCATAATCTTCTCTATCACGAATGTCTGATATATCATAGCCAAGATCATACATTCGTTCTGTCTGACTGCCTAAAGAATCAAGAACCGCATCGTAATACTCTTTTTCTAATTCTTCGTCAGTAAGCGTACACGCCCATTTGATAATGCTGTTGCGTTCTTTTCTTTTCATGTACATCTTCCTTTCTTTCAAAATGTCCAAACGTTTGGACATTTTTCAGAGGGAATACCCGGATTCGAACCGGGAATGCATTGGCGTATTGAGGGATTACACCGCCGCTTTTCCAGTTAAGCTATATTCCCATATTATGTTTTTTTGCTGGCGCTAAACGCCGCCAGCATTGCAGAAGTAATACATTTTTGGTATTTGATGGATAATAATTGATGGTTGCTGTTTGTAGGAAAACAAATAAATGCCAATTAAATGGCTTGTTGTAATGAAAGAATGAGCAACTAAGGCGGATAGCACAAAAGCGCTACCGCCTATAGCGCATTCTGGGGCGCGACCGTCCGCGTCAAGGGTAAAGGCACGCCCGGAATAGAACCGCCCTTGACACGCGGTCTGCGCCGTCATGCGGCTGAATTATAACCGCAAGGGAAGAAAATCCCCGGCGGAAGGAAACGCAAGCGAAGTAAATTAATGCTGCGTTAATGAGTCGCAAGCCGGGAATGAATAAGGGGGCGGGGGAATAAATCCCTCGCCCCCGGAAGAGTGCCTATCCCATCGGGTAAGCAAACCGCATCAGCGGAACGCCGCTTTTAAGGAATTGATAATAAGGAAACCAATTCCTAAACCAGCTGTGATATAAACGACTGGCATCAGAGCTTCGATGATGATGTTAGCGAAAGTGAACATCTGGTTAATATCGAAGTTAATCGAGATACCAGAGCCAGAACCAGAAGCACCTGGTTCACCGGCAAAAGCCGGAACAGCACAAGCGGTAGACATAGCAACAGCCATCAGACCTGTTTTTGTTTTCATGCCAAGGTTAGCAACCTTGCCACGTACTTTTGTCAGCATTTCATTCATAGTTTGTCCTTTCCGTCCTCAAAGGGACTAATTTTATTATTTCAACCGCATCCCAGAACAGGGAATCACAGACTTGCCGGGAGCGGGAGAAACCAAGTTAATGGTTTTTATCTCTGATTTTCTTCGACAGGTCGATACAACAATAGATGAAAGAAAACAGAATCATCAAAAGTAATACAACGCTCATTTTCACTTTTCTCCTTTCGTTTTGTCCAAACGTTTGGACAAGGGTTTATCATTGATTTGACAAAACAGCGCATAACAGCAAAAGCTGAACACACTGTATTCAATGAGTGAAACACCAAGAATCAAGGTAATCAATGCAGGTTTCATTGCTCTATCCTTTCTTGGGGTTGCCCCGGCGGGAAAATGTACCAAAACCGCCGGGGGAAATGTATGTCAAACGCAATTAAGCGTTATGACCTATTTATTTACAGGTGCTACACCCGGTTTATTGAGGAGCTGTTTCACACCTACGATACGGAAATCAGAACGATCGCCGTATTCTGTGAATGTACACAGGAACAGTGCTACATCGCCGCGGCGAACACCTGCATAAACTTCCTGCGGGCATCTGATAGTGGCAATGTCTACGCCATCATTCTGTGCCACATTCAGACGATAAGATTTCATTGTCTGCCCCTCGTTGTTCTTCCAATCACGCGGTTCTGGCTTTCCTACTACTTCTAATTTAGCTTCGATATTTAACATGATATTTTTCTCCTTTTCTTATGTGCCCCCGGAACGCCGGGGCGGTAATAGCTAATTAATAGGTTATATATGATAATTGTACATTTTAAACGGATTTAAAGTTACATTGCAGATTCATCCGGATAAACAATGTTAATTTCAATCTTGTATGCCTTGCCATCTGCGGCGCGGCGCTCATCGTTCAGAAACGGTTCACATACCTTTCGGATCGCATCGGTAACAACTGATTCCCAAGTTGCCCCGGTTGCCATGTTAAGACGCATAACAGGGATATTCATGTCCCGAACATTCTTCTTTTCTTTCTTTTCCTTTTTGTCAGCATCCTCGTTTTCTTCATCCTCTTCGGACTCATCCGAAGAATCAACTTCGGATGTTTTAGAAGCGGATAACTTCTTAATGTCTTTAATAGTTGCGTTCGGATCGACTTGGGCGATCGCTTCGTCATTCAGTTTAAGCATTGCAACCAACTGGGAACTTGAAAACTTCGCATACTCTTTACTAAGTAATTTCGTAGGTTGTCCGGCATCGTCCTTGACGGAATATTTCAAACATACGTTAATGAAGTTGTACGCCGAACTGCGGCTAAATCCGTACTGCGTCTGCACAAAGTCCTCAAAAGTCTTGAAGTCCAATTCTTTGTACAATTTCTTCTGGCGAATCAGAACCAGCTCATAGCCGATTTTAACGAAATTTTTGGTAAGGTCTTTTACCAAAGTATCGAGGGTTTTAATTCGATCTGAAAGCTCTTTCGAAAGCACATCCGGGGTAGAATCCTTTGATACTGGTGGATTCATAACATTCGGAGTGACGGAAGTTTTTGTATCTGTAGAAGCAGAAGCCGGACTATTTGTAGCTTCGGTTTCTTTCTTCTGTAATTCATTTGTATTCATATATACACGCCCTTTCTTGTTTGTCCAAACGTTTGGACATTTTGAGTTATACGGACTCTTCAAAGAATTTCTTTGCAAGTGCTTCGAAGTCGATTGATTCAAGCATTACTTTGTAAACATCCACATAAAGGGGATTTACCGATCCCGGCATGAAGCTAACAGCGATATAGTTCTTTAAGAGGTAAGCACCGCTTTTTAAGAACTCATCTACACTGTGTCCAGCTTGTAAAGCAAGAGCGGCACTTTCACGGCTGAAAATTTCACGCGCAACCATATTGAGGTTGAAATCATTGTTCAGATAGTACCAGAGGATTCTGGTTAATGAATCTTCCAGTGTTTCCTTTTTTACTGCAATCATAGCCATTTTCCTTTCTGTAAAATGTCCAAACGTTTGGACATTTTGCACAACCCATATAAAAAAATTAGTAGCATCAAGAACGTTCGTTCTTTATACTACTAATTATAAAACTTACAACTTCACTTTTCCCCTGTTATTTTTCTTGCCAATCTTCCCATTTTCCAGTATAATCATGATATCGGTGCATTTGGCACCTGCTTCTTTATATGCAGGCAATTTTTTCACATCTTACTGGTTCCTGCGATTCTCTTGTTCAGTTTTTTCGATGATTTCCATGACCATTTTCATACTTACGCACTCAAAAGGTAAACGCTAAAACTCTGAACTTTTTATTTATTTTTTAATCACTAAGCAATCTTTCTTCACATCTCAAACTTCATGACTGCTTCTTGATTTGATTCCTTAAAACTTATTCACACGGGGAAACTGTTTCTCATCTTGCTGAAATTCATAACCTACATGAGCAAGCGGGCATCCCCTATCTGCAATTTTATTTCAGGAGGTACTCTATGGTCTATGAAACTTTTTTGAAAACAATCCAGTCGATGGTGCAGACGCGCCTCAACAAAAAAGCCAACGTCTCCCTGCGGCGGGTTCTGAAAAATAATGGACTGATGCTCGACGGGCTGAGCTTTACGAAACCCGGCTCACGGTTATCACCGACTGTCTATCTGAACGCCTACTATAATGAAGCGGAGGAAGGGATGCCGCTCTCCATTATTACTGATCAGATCCTGATGGTGTATGAGACAAATCCAGGATTTTCGGAGGATATCTGCGAGGAACTGCGTGATTTTGATGCCGTACGCGGCCGGATTGCCTACAAATTGATCCACGCCGCTAAAAATAAGGTGCTTCTCTCCCACATCCCACATATTCCGTATCTCGATCTGGCGATCGTTTTCTATCTGATCCTCACTGACAATGAGGAGGGGCAGATGACGACCCTGGTACACAGCGACCATCTTGCCCTGTGGGATATTTCTCTGGAAGAGCTCGGCATACTGGCGGAAGAAAATACACCTCGCATGCTGCCGTACCACATCAGCTCCATCGAATCCACTCTCAATCAGCTCGAAATGGAGGACATCGTTGAAACGGAAGCTCTTCCATCGGTCGCTCTCTACGTTCTGACAAATTCGCGCGGCATCAACGGCGCTGCCTGCATGCTCTATCCCCGCGTCTTAAAAGAGTTTGCCGAAAGCCTGGGCGAAGATCTGATTATCCTTCCGTCCAGCATCCATGAAGTGCTTCTCACTCCCAGCAACGTCTCCCTTCCGCCGGAAGAACTCAATGAAATGGTTCAGGCGATCAATCAGTCGGATGTGCCCGCTGAAGACCGCCTGTCAGATCATATTTATTATTTTAGCAGGATTCAGGGCTGTCTCTACCTGCCGCCCAGTTCCACTACGACGCTTTATTCCGGAGCAGACGGAACAGTGAATCCACAATAAAGATGGCAACCGCCATCGCCCCCGCTATCTGGATCGTCTGGATCAGATAAAAATTGTACCATTTTGTCTGTCCCTGTATCAGAAAATAGACGCTCCGGTAGATCGATGCGCCCGGCACCGTCGGCAGGATTCCTGCCACCAGAAAGATCGTGACGGGCGCTTTTAACACGCGTGCAAATACCTGGCTCAGCAGAGCCGCTGCCAGACTGGAAAAAAATGCCGCCGCCACCTGCGAGGTTCCCACCTGCATCGATACCAGGTACGCCAGCCATCCGGCACCTCCGGTAATGCCCGCATAAACCAGATATTTCCGCGGCATATCGACCAGCAGGGAAAAACCAAAAATCGCCAGAAATGCCCCCACGCTCTGGATCATCAATTCTCTTATCATCTCTGTCATACCGATCCTCCCGCCAGCCGGACTGCCACGATCGCCAGACCGACGCCCGACGCAACCGCCAGCGCCACCACGACTGCCTCCGCCATCCGCGCGACTCCCGAACTGTAATCTCCATTCAGCGTATCGCGGATTGCCGCCGTAAATGTGACCCCAGGCACCAGCGGCATGATTGCGCTGATAATCACTACATCCAGGCTCATTCCCAGAAATGCCCCACGGCGCAGCAGATACGCCGCAACCGCCAGTGCAAACGAGCCAAGTGCATTTTGACAGAAATCATTCAGCATAAGGTTGGACGCCGCCCGCAGGACAAACGCAAGAACGACTCCCACGACAGCCGCCACCAGGCATTCGCCCGGACCGCCTCCAAACATCACCGCAAAAAATCCCGTCGTTGCCGCATAGCCAATGCATTTCTTCCAGAATCCGTATAATGTCGTATTAGCAATCCGATCCAGTCGTTCCTGCGCCTCCCCGACGGACAATTTTCCGCTGCAAAATTCCCTTGAAACATTGTTTACCTGATAGATGCGGTTCAAATTCGTTGCCCGGTTTTCCACCCGTTTTACCAAGGTAAGCGGCGGAAGCGATGCATCCGCAATCGTCGCCACGATCCCCGTCGTCACGACAAACACATCTGCCCGTGCAATCCCTGAATGCTTTAAAATACGGTGAATCGTGTCCTCCACACGGTAGACCTCCGCTCCGCTCGCCAGCATGATCTCCCCCGCCCGGACCGCCATCTCCATCAGCGCGCCATATTCCATACCAACCACCCTCTGATTTACGAATTTTCCAAATCCAGCAACATTTTCTTGACCTCTACCATACGGTCACGCAACACGACCGCTTCCTCGAAATTCAGCTCGGCTGCCGCCTGATTCATCTTCTTCGTCAGTTCCTTTACAAGTTTTTCTAATTCCTGGCGATCCATCGATTCCAGATCCTTCGTTACCTTATTCGTAACCGGTTCGGCTGCCTGCGAGATCGTGATCAGATCCCGGACAGCTTTCTTGATCGTCGTCGGCGTAATGTGATGTTCCTCATTGTACGCCTGCTGAATCGCGCGTCTTCGCTCCGTCTCCTCGATCGCCGCCCGCATCGAATCCGTGATCGAATCTGCATACATGATAACATGCCCTTCGGAATTTCGCGCTGCTCGGCCGATCGTCTGAATCAGGGACGTTTCCGAACGCAGGAATCCCTCTTTATCCGCATCCAGAATCGCCACCAGCGCAATCTCCGGGATATCCAGGCCCTCACGAAGCAGGTTGATGCCGACCAGCACATCGAAGACATTCAGACGCATATCCCGGATAATCTGGGCGCGTTCCAACGTGTCAATATCCGAATGCAGATATTTGACGCGGATTCCCGCATCGCGCATATAGTCGGTCAGGTCTTCTGCCATCCGCTTTGTCAGCGTCGTAACAAGCACCTTAAACCCTCGATCCACCTCCCGGTTGACCTCCGAAATCAGATCGTCGATCTGTCCCTCGACCGGTTTCACCTCAATCGGCGGATCAAGAAGTCCCGTCGGACGGATCACCTGCTCTGCCCGCAGAAGCTCATGATCCGCCTCATACTCGCCCGGTGTTGCTGAAACGCAGAGAATCTGATCCAGTTTGCTCTCAAATTCTTCAAAATTTAACGGTCGGTTATCCAGCGCCGACGGCAGGCGGAAGCCATATTCCACCAGCGTTTTCTTGCGCGACTGGTCGCCCGCGTACATACCGCGCACCTGCGGCAGCGTGATGTGCGACTCGTCCACAATCACCAGAAATTCATCCGGGAAATAATCCATCAGTGTACACGGCGGTTCTCCCGGTTTCGAACCAATCAGATGGCGCGAATAATTCTCGATACCAGAACAGAAGCCTGTTTCCCGCATCATTTCCACATCAAAATTCGTCCGCTCCGCGATTCTCTGTGCCTCCAGAAGCTTATCCTCACTCTTAAAGTAAGCGACCTGCTCCTTCATTTCCTCTAAAATATTGTTTGCCGCAATCTCCATCCGCTCTTTTGGGATGACATAATGCGATGCCGGAAAAATCGCGATATGTCCCAGCTGCGCCTTGATCTCGCCCGTCAGCGTGTCAATCTCTGTGATCCGGTCTACCTCATCCCCGAAAAACTCAATCCGGTACGCATCGCCGCCCGAATACGCCGGGTATACCTCCAGCACATCGCCGCGCACCCGGAACGAACCTCGCTTGAAATCCATGTCATTCCGGCTGTACTGAATGTCGATCAGCTTGTGAATGACCTCGTCGCGGTCCTTCTCCATGCCCGGGCGCAGCGATACCATCATGCCAAGGTAATCCTCCGGGCTGCCCAGACCATAGATACAGGAAACCGATGCCACAACGATCACATCTCTCCGCTCCACAAGCGCAGCCGTGGCAGACAGGCGCAGTTTATCTATCTCCTCATTGATCGCCGAGTCTTTTGCGATATAGGTATCCGTCTGCGGCACATACGCCTCCGGCTGATAATAATCATAGTATGACACAAAATACTCGACTGCATTCTCCGGGAAAAATTCCTTCATCTCCCCGTAGAGCTGCGCCGCCAGTGTTTTATTGTGAGAAATAATCAGTGTCGGCCGGTTCAGCTGTTCGATGACGTTCGCCATCGTAAAGG
>OHAY01002538.1_pt1 | contig 14235 bp, 10 predicted proteins | sample 1577191 | NCBI WGS metagenome assembly OHAY01 (sample SAMEA3541504, study PRJEB24748) | human gut metagenome | biome: human gut; feature: human-associated habitat; material: faeces | place: China | collected 2012 | reverse complement strand
TTCCGATCTAGTCGCCGCAGCCGCAGAGGCTGCGCATCGGAGCAGCGTCATGAGCGGGAGCGAATGGACGCGCGCGGAGATGCGGTCCGCGTGGAGCGGACCGGGAAGGGGCCCGGGGAAGTGTCCCCGGGCGGCCTGCTTGCCGGGACGCGGGGTGCAGGGATCTCCCTGCAAGCTGCCGAGATCTCAACCTCGAGGCAGCTTCGCTGCTGTCCCTTTTGAGCACGAGCGCAGACGCGCTCGTGCGAACAAGCGACGACACGATTGCTGCCTCCACGCCGCTGCGCGTCGTGCGCGGCCTGATCGCAGACCGGTTGCTGGCAAGGCGTGTGGGGGATCGCAGGCGGGGGCGGTAGCCCCCGAGGCCGGGAGCGCGAGGGTTTGCCCCTCGCTTCGCCGATGCGTTAATCGCCGTTGCTAAAGAGCCTGGCCTCCTTCTTTTCCGCGGCCTTGAGCTCGGTCGCCAGCTTCTTGTTTTCAATCGTCAGGGTGGCGTTGAGAGCCTGCAGAGATGCGAGCGCCTTCTTTGTCTCCTCGAGCTCGGATTCGAGCATGTAGCTGTGTTCACGAAGACTGTCGATTTCTGCTTCCCGAGCCTTGCGCGTCATGGTCTCGGTGTCAAGCTCGCGTGCGAGCCAGCCTTTGTCCTGAAGGTACTGGTCCGCTCGCATTTCGGCCTCGAGCGCACGGTCGCGCAGAGCAGCTTCGCGATCGGCAGCTTCGAGTGCGCGCTGTTTGTCTGCTTCGGCATATTGCTCCATCGAAGCGCTCAGTGCTTCCGCAACGGCTGCGCGGATAGAGGCCATGGCGTCGTCAATCGTCTTGGAAACGCCTTCATCAAGAACTCGAGACGAGAGAGTATTGATTTCGCGGGCCTTCTGTTCCGCCTTGAGCTGACGCCACAGCTTCAATGCCGGACTGACGTGGGAGGCGGACGCGTGGACTTCTGCAGCAATCACACGGATGGATGGGATGGGTTGGCCCTTTGCATCCAGAATGTCGAGGAAGGCGAAGATTTTGTTTTTTGTGGCTTCAGGGATGGCGGTTTCGGACATGAGCAACTCCTTATCTTGATGCTTCTATTATAGCACAAAATGTAATGCGTAACACGATACATGGTACAAAAATAAGGAAGGGACTCATCAAAATCTGGAGTTGGCAAAACAAAGGCCCAGCTGGTTACCGACAGCGGGGCCTTTGGACATTTTGGGTGGTTCTGGAGTTCGATGAAATCCTGAACCAGAAAAATGGTAGCACCTTTGAGAAGGGCAGACGATGACGAGGTTTTCTCTTCGTTCGCAAGATATGGAGTCCAGTGGATTGAACTGATAGGAAAAGGTCGTTTGATCGCCATTTTTGGTACAAAAAAAGGAGAGAAGAGCAGCTGAAATTCCAAGTCGGAATTTCAGCTTAATTCCTGCGGCACAGTCAAAAATAAATTGTTCTAGAAGCCCCTTTCAGATGTGTTTTGGGTTAATATTGCTTTGCAAGACCCGCGGCTTTGCCGGCTGCGAGTTTTGTTTTACCCCCTCGAAAAGTAATTTCCTAGGGGCCTCACCAGGGCGTATGCACCTCGATTCCATTTCATTGCTCTGTAACCAGCGCAGAAATGCGCATGGGTGAGGAAGAGAGCACGACAAAGCTCGCAACTTCACTTGCAACACTCAAAGCAAAAAAGAGCGCGGGATCGTGCTTTACGGGGCACGATCCCGAGCGGTTCATGAAAGTCTTTCGACTGCGTTTGCCGCCTTTTCACTCTAATGACAACTAGTACAAGCCTCACCATAGAGATCAGCGAGGTTGTTCGAGTTTTGTCGCCATCTCTTTCGGCAAAGCCCGCTGTTTAGGCAGCGGGCTTTGTTTTTTCCCTGGAAGGGGGAAGCAAAATCTGCTTTTCGTCGTGTCATTGGCCAACGCATCCTCGGGCAGGATGATCGGATCAACTCGTCCGAGGCATCTTATGAATTTTCTAGATAAATCCATCAACGCCGTCTACAACGTCGTTATTTCGCCGGTCACGCTTTCATGCTGGCTGTTTCGCCAACTTCCGTTTCGGAAAAAGAAAACGGTTGAGATCCTGGACGATGCGTGTCCGAAGTTCAGTGAGATTCCGACCGTGGCTGAAACGGATAAGATCGACGTGGCATGGCCGCCTGCACCGCATCCCGTAGAAGCTCTGTCGGTTCATGACCTCTTCAGAGCCAATGGCAAGCTCATCCGGGACCTCTGCTACGCTACGACGCTTTCCGAAGAGGAAGCCGAGAATTTCCTTCTGCCGGTCATTGCCAATCTCGCACGCATCGTGCACTTGACGCCGGCTTCCGAGTATGACCATCACCAAGGTTACGGCGGCTTGTTCACGCACAGCCTCGAAGTGGCCTACTACGCCGCCAACGATGCGAAGACCACGATCTTCGACCGCTCTGCTTCGCCTAAGGATCTTTATCTGAATAAGCGCCGCTGGATCCTGACGGCGGTTTTGGCAGCGCTTGCGCACGACATCGGCAAAGTTTTCACGGACATGGAAATCACGGCCCCGAATGGACAGCACTGGGTGCAGGATGAGCCGATTGTCGACTGGCTTCGCAAGAACGGGATCAAGAGCTACTACATCAGTTTCCGACCGGGAAGAGAGCACAACGCCCACAAGTCCGCCTCGCTGGCCAACAGCGGGATGTTGATTCCGAAGGAGACGTTCACGTTCCTCGGCCTGACCGGGTACGGGGAACAGATGCTCAAGGAGTTTCGCAACGCGCTTCTGGAAGGGAAGGAGGGCGGTCTGATCGGAAAGATCCTCGACAACGCCGACGGTCTGAGCTGCAATGTTTATAACATTCGTCAAAGGCTTGAGCGATCATGTGATTGCTCTCAGTCCGATTTGTTGTCAAAACGGACGGGGAGCAGTCATGATAGCTTTTCCCACTTTGAGAAGTCCGACCACAGTGCAGACATGGGAAGGGCGAAGAGTCCGTTTCCACCGGATCGCACTTCATTGCCGGCGTAGAGAATGATCCCGTTGAAGTTGTCTTTGCCGACGAGATCCTGGAACCATTTCAAATGCCTGAAGTCATCGGAGCTGACGCTTTCGCTAGCCTTCACCTCAATACCGACAATATGTCCTGTCTCGTTCGTGATGAGAAAATCGATCTCATGGCTACGAGAACGGAAGTAATTCAGCTGCCAGGTTGGGTTGAGGTCAACTTCCGGCATAAGTTGGTTGTAGGCCCATGTTTCAACAAGCTTTCCACCTTCATTTTGAGATTTCTCATTACTTTCCAGAATCATGGCTGGATTAAGAATGTGGAGGTAGTGAGCCATTAGGCCGCTGTCCGTCATAAAGCCTTTGGGACTGGATCCAGGGCGGTCGTAATCTTTTTTAGTCCAACCGTCGACCATGTCAACGAGAAACATGGCTTCAATGGCGGACCAATATTTGTCTAGCGTCTGCCAGGCAATGGCAAATTGATTGGCCAAGGCGGCTTTCTTTAACTCACGGCTGGAGAAGATGGCGGCACATTCCATGACCTTCTCGCAGATGGGCATTTTGCGCGTATCCCATTGTGCCCTCATGTCCAGAAGAACCTGGTTTTGCAAATAGGACGCGTACCATCGGCTTCTTCCTGCCTGGGTCTTGATCGACAGTATTTCGGGATATCCGCCACGGATGGCGGCTTCTAGCACCATTTCCTTGCTGCATTCAAACTTGAGGGAGAGCGGAAGGAGCCCGTCGAACAATGCTTGTAAAAAACCAGGCTGCATGCCGCGTTGTTCGGCTTCGGAAAACGTTCGAACACGAACCAGACCGGCACGACCGGCCAATGACTCATTGGCTTGAGGAAGCTTTCGGTAGTCCGACGATCCGGAGATGATGTATTGCCCTTTTTCCGGATTCCGGTCGACCTGGAACTTGATTTCTCCGATCAGCTGGGGAACCTTCTGAATTTCATCGATGACAAAAATTTCAGGAGACGTGCGCCGAACGAAATAACTGGGATCGGCTACGGCTGCGGAAAAGTTTGCCTGCACGTCAAGAGATTGAAACTTGACGTTGGGCAGTGGAGTTGTTAAGAGTATCGTGGTTTTGCCGGATTGGCGACACCCAACCACGGAAACCACACGATGCGTTTCCAATTGAGCTAGAAGTTCGTGCATTGCCCAACGCGGGATGATCATAGGAGAGCCTGCCATGGAGAAACTCTAAATTTTAAGATGGAGAAATGCCCAACTATCACTTGGCTTTTTTCTAAACTAAGATATGGCAAAATTATAAACTATCTGATGGAGAAAGTCTAAACTAGAGGTCGAAAAATACTGTACAACAGCGATATTTGTCGATTAGCTTTTTGTGGCTAAAGAGGTGAAAAGATACCTTCCGGAACCGTGTCTTTTACCGCGTGAGAATGGTGTTTTTTGCTCTCTTAGCGTACGCCCTAGGCGCACACTCCTAACCCCGCTCCATCCTTGTTGTTTTTGGTTCATTTCATCCATAATTAACAGTATTGTTAACCAAGGATCCAAAGAGGACGGCAATGCTCGTGGGATACGTGCGAGTCAGCTCGCTTGATCAAAATCCGGAGAGGCAACTCGAAGAACTGAAGGCCATGCAGGTCGAGAAGATCTTCATGGACAAGTTGTCCGGGAAGAACGTTGAGCGACCGGAGCTGCAGAACATGCTCAACTTCGTGCGCGAGGGTGATACGCTCGTCGTGCACAGCCTCGACCGTCTGGCACGCAACCTCTCAGACCTCCTCACGATGGTCCAGGATCTGACCGGGCGCGGTGTCAGCGTCCGGTTCCTCAATGAAAGGCTCGACTTCGATGCCGGCAAGGAAGCGTCGCCAGTGGCGAAGCTCATGCTCAGCATGGTCGGAGCCTTCGCCGAATTCGAGCGTAGCATGATCAAGCGCCGCCAGGCCGAAGGCATTGCGCTCGCCAAGGAGCGCGGCGTCTACAAGGGGCGGCAACGTTCCGTCACGGACGAACAGATTCAGGAAGTTCGCTCCATGATCGACATGGGCGTGCCGCTCTCGAAGGCAGTCAAGAAGGTCGGCATCAGTCGGACGACGGCCTACAAGTATTTGAATGCACAGAATCTGCAAGAAGGGAGTGCGTCATGAGCGGACTGAAACCCGAAGAACGTGCACGTGAGTGGATTGATCGCAAGCTCGAGGATGCTGGCTGGCAGGTCATCAATCGTGACGAATATGCGCCTGGCATGACGGCGGTTGCCGTCCGAGAAGCCGCCATGCGTGGCGGTCTCGAGGCCGACTATCTGCTGCTGATCAACGGGAAGGCCGCTGCCGTCCTAGAAGCGAAGCGCGAAGAAATCGCGCTCGACAATCCGCATCTGATTGCCCAGGCCGAGAACTACACGAAACAGGTGCAGCCTTGGTATCCGACGTGGGAGCTTCCGCTACCGTTCGTCTATCTTTCGAACGGTAAGGAAATCGCTTTCAAGGATTGCCGACAGGTGGATGCAAAGTACGAAATCGTTCAGAAATTCATGCGACCGTGGGACTTGGTACGCCAGCTCAACCTCGGAGAGTTCGACGGATTGCCCTACCTTTCTCCAGAAGGCCTTCGCGCGTGTCAGTTCGAAGCATTGACGAACTTGGAGAAATCCTTCAAGGAAGGCAAGCGCCGTGCCGTAATGGTGTTGGCAACGGGGTCCGGCAAGACCTTCACGGCCTGCATGATGACGTACCGCATGCTGGCCTACACGCCGATGAAGCGCGTGCTGTTCCTGGTTGACCGAAACAACCTTGGTACGGCTGCGGCTACGGCTCTGCAAACGTTCAAGCTGACGGAAAGCGGCAAGCCTCTCTCCGAAATCTTCTGGGTCGAGCAACTCTCGAATCGTCCGATTGAGTCCAGGACGCGGGTTGTGGTCAGTACGATTCAGCGTCTCTATTCGCAGTTGACCGGGAACATGGATGCCTATTCCGAAGAGGATGAGGATGCCAGTCTTGGACATCGGGAAGGGACTGAGGTTGAACTGCCGGAGAATCCGGCTCTTCCGTCCGATTTCTTCGATCTCATCATAATTGACGAATGCCATCGCTCCATTTACAGCGACTGGCAGAAGGTGTTGACGTACTTCAAGACGGCTCGCATGGTTGGCATGACGGCCACGCCGATTCCCGAGACGCTTGCATTCTTCGACAACAACCGCGTAGCGAACTACACCTACGAACAGTCCGTGTTGGACGACGTGAACGTCGGGTATCGCATCTACCGCATCAAGACAGAGCTCACGGAAGAAGGCGGCACGATTGATGCTGGCGACGTGTTGGCCGTCACCAATCGTCTCGATGCGAAAAAGCACGAGCAGATTGCTGTTTCCGAGCGGGAATTTGACAAGAACAAGCTGAATCGCAGCATTGTCGTGCGCGACCAGATTCGCAAGATCCTTGAGGAATACAAGGAAGCCGTCTACACGAAGCTTTATCCGGAACGAGAGGCGAACTTCGACTATCTGCCGAAGACGTTGATCTTCGCCGTCTCCGAAGCGCATGCGCAACTGATCGTCGATATTGCGAAGAAAGTCTTCGGTCGCACGGACGACAAGTTCGTGCAGAAAATCACCTATTCGTGCGGGAACACCAATGAGCTGATCAAATCGTTTCGCTATGACGTGGACTTCCGTATTGCCGTGACGGTGACGCTGGTTGCTACCGGTACGGACGTGCGTCCATTGGAGGTGCTGATCTTCCTCAATGACGTGCATTCCGAGACGCTGTACGCCCAGATGAAGGGCCGAGGATGCCGAACCATTTCGCCATCGCAGCTCCAGAGTGTGACGCCCAATGCGGTCACAAAGGAGCTTTTCTATCTCATTGATGCGGTCGGTGTGACGGAAAGCGAGAAGTTTGTGCCTAGCCTGGATGAAAAGGACGAGCGGACGTTGAATCCTACGCTTGAAGCCTTGTTCGAAAAGATGGCTCTGGGTTATTTGCCGGATGACTACTTCCAACTGCTGGCTTCGAAACTGAGTTGTCTCGGCCATCGAGCAGATCCGGAAGATCTGCAGGAATATGACGAACTATCGAAGACCTCCCCTCTTGAATGGGCAAAGATCATCATGGATGTGCTGGAGGAAGGAAAGCTTCCGCCCTTCACGTCCGCGTCGGATGACAACCACGAACGCATGGCCGTCGTGCATGACCTGCTCACCAATGTTCCAGCCCGCAAAAAGTTGGTGGAGATCGCCAAGGGCTACGTGAAGGAAGTGGTAGGCAAGACCGATACGGTTATCTCTGCCGGCTTTTCGACGGAAGATGCGCAGGCTTCGACGCAGGCTTTTGAGGCGTATGTCGAAGCGCATCGTGACGACATTGAAGCCTTGCGCATGATCTACAACCAGGAGACCGGAAAACTTACGCGAGCCGCCATCGACGACCTGGAAAAGAAGCTCTCGGCATCCCTCCCGGGGTTCCGTGTCGGTCGCCTGTGGAACGATTACGCTCTGCTCAATCCCGATAAGATCAAGCCGTTGATGAGCGATCAGCAGGCCGTCACGAACCTGATTCAGTTAGTTCGCTACGCGTTCAAACAGATCGATTCGCTCTACACGCTTACCTCATTGGCGGCGCAGCGATTCGCACTTTGGTGCGGTCAGGCGCAGCGTTCCATCACGCCGGAGCAGCGCGAACTCTTCAAGAAAATCGCGGTCTACATCGCACAGAACGGGAGTTGCGACATTCGCGGTCTGATTCAGACCATGCCAGAAGTGGCCGGCAGCCTGATTCGTTTTTGCAAGTCTGCGGATGCCGCGAATAAGGAACTCTTCACTCTCAACGAATTCATTCTCAAGGCAGCATAAGAAAAATGACTGAAACTCAAGCCAAGGAAGCTTCCATTACGAAAAAGGTCTGGCAGTTGGCCGACATCATGGCCGGTGCAGGCGTGGGCTTCACCGACTATCTCACGCAGCTCACCTATCTGCTCTTTCTGAAGATGGATCGTGAGCGTGTCGAGTTCTTCCTCGAAGCCTCTGCTGTGCCGGATGGCTACCGTTGGGAAGACCTTCTCAAGGAAACCGGCGAAGACTTGCTTGATCAGTACGAGCAGACTCTGGATGTTCTGAGCCGTCAGCATGGCCTCGTCGGCACAATCTTCACCAAGGCTGCCAATCGTATCGAAAGCCCCGTCTACCTTGAGAAACTTATTGCCTTTATCGACCAACAGCAGTGGTTGCTGATGGACGGCGACGTGAAGGGGGCTTTGTACGAAAGCATTCTTCAGAAGAACGGTCAGGATAAGAAGAGTGGTGCAGGACAGTATTTCACGCCGCGTCCTCTTGTTGATGCCATTGTTGATGTGGTGAACCCGAAGATCGGCGAAACGGTGACGGATCCGGCCTGCGGTACGGGCGGCTTCCTGCTTTCCGCCTTCGCGCACATGAAGAATCAGTCGATGGACGAAAAGCAGCAGCGCTTCCTTCGAAACGATGCGCTGCACGGCTTTGACATTACGCCGCTCGTCGTCACGATGGGTTCGATGAACATGTATCTGCATGGCGTCGGGATGCACAGCAGCCCGATCAAGTGTGAAGACTCGCTTTTGAAGGAGCCTCAGGATCTGGCCAGGGTGGTGCTGGCGAATCCGCCGTTTGGTGCTCGTCCGTCCGGTTCCGTTGAAATCAATCGCCCCGACTTCATCACCGAAACGAAGAACAACCAACTGAACTTCGTGCAGCACATCATGGCGCTTCTTGAGCGCGGCGGTCGTGCCGGCGTAGTCCTGCCGGACAACGTCTTGTTCGAACGTGAAGGCGCTGCTATTCGAGAGAAGCTCTTGAAGAACTTCAACCTTCATACGATCCTGCGTTTGCCCACCGGTATCTTCTACGCTCAAGGCGTTCAGACGAATGTGCTGTTTTTCACGAAGGGCGAACCGACGAAGGATGTTTGGTACTACGACTATCGCACCGATGTCAAGCACACGCTCGTCTCCAATCCTCTCACGCGCAAGCACCTCGACGATTTCGTGGCGTGCTATTGCTCGGACGATCTGACGAAGCGCCAGGAAACTTACGACAAGGACAAGAACCCGAACGGTCGCTGGCGCAAGTATCCGGCTGAAGAACTTTTAAAGCGCGATTTGGTAAATCTCGATGTGATTTGGATGACGGAAGCAAAGAGTGAGGAGGAGTGCCTCACAATGGACGAGGTGTTTGAGCGCATGGAAGAACGTGTCAAGATCATTCAGAACGCCTTCGACAAGTTGAAGAAGGAGCTTAACTATGAACTTTAAGCGTATGAGGAGATTACTTTTAGAACTTGCAATTCAGGGTAAGTTGGTTCCTCAACATGCTTCTTCAATAATCAAGGATTTTCCTGTGAGGGAAAATCCGGAAACTTCTCCTTTCATTATTCCTAAACAATGGGTGTGGCTTTCAGCTAAAGATGCTTTTGAGCTTTTGTCTGGGCGTGATTTGACTAAGAGCGAGATTCTTGATGCTGTTCCAGAAGGTAAGGCTTATCCCTACATAACAGGCGCAAGCCAGATTGAAGGATCTACCATTTTAATAAATAGATGGACAAAAAATTGTGCAGTAAAAAGTGTGAGGGGAGATTTATTAATTACGTGTAAAGGAACTGTTGGTAAGACAGCATTCAATACAATCGGTGACATGCATATTGCTAGGCAAATCATGGCCTTGAGAGCAAATGCTAAAGTTATCGAGCCTAAATATTTGAAGATTTTTATAGATGCTATTGCCGAAAAGTTGGGAAAAGAGGCAAAAAGCATGATTCCTGGAATAGATAGGAAGACATTGCTAAATAAATTTATCCCAATTCCTCCTCTCGAAGAACAAACTCGAATCGTCGCTAAGCTTGAGGAAGCTTTTGCAGAGATTGACCGCGCAGAGAAGGCCTATGAAGAACTTCAGACGCTTGCTGGTGTTCTCAGAGGACAGATTCTTCAGGAGGCTATTGAAGGCAAGTTGGTTCCGCAGTTGGCGGAGGAAGGTGTTGTCGAGCAGATCGGAGGCGCGCCGGAGGAAGTGCCGTTCGAAATTCCGGAGTCGTGGAAGTGGTGCCATATGAAAGGAATTACCCAAAAAATTCATTATGGTTTTACGGCTTCTGCTGCGAATGCAGGGAATGCAAAGTTACTTCGTATCACCGATATTCAAGACGGACGTGTGAATTGGGATACGGTGCCATTTTGCGATGCCCCGGAGAAGAAACTTGCATCTTGCAAGCTTGGTGAAAGCGATGTTGTGATAGCTAGAACTGGTGGAACAATCGGGAAGTCATTTTTACTGATTGATGTAAGTGATGTGGCAGTATTTGCTTCGTACTTGATTCGGTTGATTCCCTGTGCAGAGGTTGTCAATCCGAAATATTTGATGGTGTTTCTCAATTCACCAGAGTATTGGAAGCAGTTGAAAGCAATGTCTCAGGGAACGGGGCAGCCGAATGTAAATGCAAAATCGTTATCGACATTGTTGCTTCCTTTGCCGCCGCTTGATGAACAAGCTCGTATTGTTGCTAAGGTTGAAGAACTGCTAAAGCATGTCGATGCTCTTTCAGCAAGATAATGTCGTAGAACGGCTGTTCTGGGCTTCTCAAGATCAAGAAGGCCTCGTTTTTCTAGAATGAGGTTAGAAGTCGCAAGACCGAACAGATGCCCCGAGACCCCAAGTTCTCGGGGCGTTTTTCTTTGTGGAAGGACTGCCTGCGTAACAGTAACTTACTACTAAGTTACTGTTGAAGTAATATTAAAACACCAGTAAGTTACTAGTAACTTACTGGTGTCTCTATGATTTCGTAGTGAGATAACTGACCCCTCGGCGTGCTTGCCCGCCGAGGGTGCTTCTGCAATTAAGTCAGCTAAATCCGCCAGGAACCCTCGCCTCGGTGAGGCGGGGAGGAATGGCGGAAAAGACGGCGAAATGCGAGGCATACGTTAAAAGAGGAAGCCTCATATAATCAAATTTCCATACCGTTCCTTCCTCTGTCACGAATGATCCGCGCCATCCGCATTCGACTCTATCCGACGCCCGACCAGAAGAAATATCTGGCCGGTCTTTTCGGTGCCGTGCGGTTCTGCTACAACAAGGCGCTGTATCTCAAGACGCATTTCTACAAGGTGAAGGGCGTCAATCTTCACCCGATTCACGACCTCAAGAAGCTCATCGCCATTGCGAAGAAGTCGAAGAAGTACGCCTGGCTGGCGGAATACGACTGCATGGCATTGCAGGAATCAGTTCGCAATCTGAACAAAGCCTATGGCCGCTTCTTCAAGAAGGAAGCCGGATATCCGCGCTTCAAGTCCCGACGCGGCGAACAGTCCAGCTACCATTGCACCGGCGTTTCGGCAGGCGACGACTTCGTCAAGGTGCCGAAGATGAAGAAGATCAAGGCCGTCATGCATCGGAAGATCGAAGGCAAGGTCAAGAGCATCACGCTCTCGATGGATGCCTGCGGCGACTACTGGGCTTCCGTTCTCTACGAGGACGGCCTCCCCGAAGCCGTACCTGCGACATGCGTTCGCCAGACCAAGACGGTAGGCGTCGACGTCGGCATTGAGACCTTCGGCACATGCTCCGACGGTGAAAAGATCAAGTCTCCCAAAGCTCTCAAGAGAGCCGAAAAGAAGCTTAAGAAGGCGCAACGCGCCTTCTCAAGAAAGCAGAAAGGTAGCAAGAATCGTGAAAAGGCCCGCAAGCGTCTGGCGCGACTGCACCGCAAGGTGAAGCGCCGCCGCAGCGACTTCCTTCACAAGACATCTCGACGATTGGTGAACGATAACCAAGCGCTGATTTTCGAGACTTTGAAAATTCAAGGCATGATGAAGAATCACCATCTCGCAAAGGCGATTGCCGATGCAGGATGGGCTGAATTCATGCGCCAGTGCGAATACAAGGCGAAGCATGAAGGCAGAATCTTTGCAAAGATCGGCACCTTCTTTCCGTCTTCGAAGACATGTTCCGCCTGCGGTCACAAGCTCAAGGAATTGAGCCTTGCAACACGCAGCTGGACGTGTCCACATTGCGGCGCTCATCATGACCGAGACATAAACGCCTCTCTGAATATCAAACAGGAAGGCATAAGAATGTTGAAGGCGGCTGGGCTGACCGTCTTGCGCTCGTAACGTCACGAGCCGAAGCCTGTGGAGACATGTAAGACCCGAACGATCGTCCAGGCGGTGTTGAAGAAGCAGGAAGCCTCGCCCGATTTGTTGGCAAATCGGACGGGGAGCAGTCACCCTCTTAGCTAAGGTCTACATGGAACGACAGGTCGAACCACTTCGAAATGCGCAGGCGAAATGCGATGTGCAATTTCCTTTGTGCTAAGATGTAGGCATGGCGAAAGATCTCATCCATCTTCGCTTACCTCCAAAGCGCCCGTGGCTACGAACCTCAGGGCGCTTTACTTTTGGTGGCTTTGAGTTTTCTGCCGGACGACAGGATGTCGCCGACGACCCGGAAGAAACCACCCCTTCCGAATCCTTTTACACGCCGAACCTCCGTGGCGCTGGGACCAGTAGATATTACTATTGATGACGTCTGTTGAATCTCTCCAACAGGCGTTTTTATTTTGAGAGCAACAAAAACACCTAGGCATTACCTATACACTACCTAGGTAATGCCTAGGTAGTGTATAGGTAATTTGCTCGTGATCCTGGTATACTGGTCGCATCGAAAAACACATGAGGAGCACCGGCTATGAAACCCAAAATCATTGCAGTTGCAGCCACCAAAGGGGGCGTTGGCAAAACCACAATCGCTTTGCAGTTGTCGATCGCAAAGGCAAAGAAAGGTGCTGATGTTTGGTTGATCGACGGTGACAGACAACGTACCGCTACGATTGCGCTGACACTTAGAGACTCGCAAAAGGTGAAGCCCTTGGTGGCCTGTGCTTCGTACCCGGAAGGCCAGCTGTTGAAATCCCAGGTTCAATTACAACGAGACAAATGGGATGCGATCGTTATTGATGTCGGTGGCTTCGATTCATCTACGCTCCGTGCCGCACTGTTGCTTTGCGATGTTTTGTTGGTTCCCTTCCAGCCTAGAAGCTTCGATATTTGGGGACTTTCTGCCATGTCAAAGCTAGTTCAAGAGGCTAAGACGGCTCGCCGTGGTCGACCGCTGAAGGCTTATGCGGTTCTCAATAGCGCCGACACAAGTCCGTCCGGATCGGAAAACGAAGACGCCGTGATGGCGCTTCAGGATTTTCCTGAACTAACACTATTGGATACGAAGCTTTGTCGACGGAAAGCCTATGCAACCTCGTCTGGTTTTGGGATGGGAGTTAGCGAGCTAAAGGTGAAAGACAAAAAGGCGATGGCTGAAGTCAATGCGTTGGTTGAGGCCGTTTTTGCTGATTGGGAGACTGAATAATGCCAATTGCTTCATTCAGAATGGTTGAAGCAGCCAAGTTGAAGCTTGAAGATAGTGAATTGGAAGATCGCTTTCTTTCCGGTGCGCCTGATGCTGGTTACCGGGAAGGAGTTTCCAACTTCGAAGAAGAGGAAGAAGAGACTAAAAAGAAGGAAAAAAAAGTTCGAAAGCTTCGTGGCCGGAAAGCCGTTATCACACTGAACATCGATCCAAAGTTGCTTGATGAGTTCGATGAACTCTGCGAGGATCTTGATCAAACCAGGTCGCAGATGCTAACCATGCTGATTAAGAAAGCGGTAGATCGTGTGATCATGTAAGCGGTCATTAGTCTTCATGACCCACAAAAGAGGGGGCGTTTCTCAGAGAGAAGAAGCGCCCCTTATTTTTTTTGCAAATTGTTGATCGAAGTCAATCTGTAAGGGGGAGGACGGCGGACATTTTTTGAAACAAATGCCTAGGCGATACCTAGGTGATACCTAGGCATTACCTAGGTATTTATGAGGGTTAACCCTTATAAATGGTTGTTTGAGTCTCGTTGCAGTTCCCTTTGTGTTCGCTTTGTGTTCGGATCTTTTGAGACGTCACGAAGACTTCAAGTTTTCAGAAAAAGCATTAAACTTTGTTCATAAAGAAAGACCGCGTTGAGTTCGCACCTCAACACGGTCTTTCAAAAGAGTTTGTTTCGAACTTTTAGCAGAAGTTCGGAACAGTGGTGAGTCTTACGCATTTCTTTGCAGGGAAGGACGTAAGAACTCAATGAAGACGAATGCAGACTCATCCCAGACTCATCCCAGATTCATCCTTTCATCCTAGATTCATCCTTTCATCCTAGATTCATCCTTCATTCATCGCTCATCCTATGCGTCATTATAGCCAACTCC
>OHAY01002537.1_pt1 | contig 14246 bp, 14 predicted proteins | sample 1577191 | NCBI WGS metagenome assembly OHAY01 (sample SAMEA3541504, study PRJEB24748) | human gut metagenome | biome: human gut; feature: human-associated habitat; material: faeces | place: China | collected 2012 | reverse complement strand
AAGCTCCTCAGAAATTACCTGTCCGCCTGTCAGAATAGCGATGTCTTTGAGCATCTCTTTTCTTCTGTCACCATATCCAGGTGCTTTTACAGCAACAACATTGAATGTTCCACGCAGTTTATTTACGATCAGGGTTGTAAGAGCTTCACCCTCAACATCCTCTGCAATGATCAGGAGTCTGGATCCTGACTGAACGATCTGCTCAAGTACTGGAAGGATTTCCTGAATGTTGCTGATTTTCTTATCTGTGATCAGAATATATGGATCCTCCAGATTAGCTTCCATCTTATCCATATCTGTTGCCATATATGCAGAAATGTATCCACGATCGAACTGCATTCCTTCTACAAGGTCAAGCTCTGTTTTCATTGTCTTAGATTCTTCGATTGTGATAACACCATCGTTAGAAACCTTCTCCATAGCATCTGCTACCATCTGGCCTACTTCCTCGCTTGCTGCTGAAATAGCTGCAACCTTAGCGATCTGGTCTTTACCGTTAACTTTGCTGGACATATTCTTAATTGCCTCAACGGCTGCATCTGTAGCTTTCTGCATTCCTTTACGGAGAATGATCGGGTTAGCACCTGCTGCCAGGTTCTTCATTCCTTCATGTACCATAGCCTGTGCAAGTACAGTAGCTGTTGTTGTACCATCTCCTGCTACATCATTTGTTTTAGATGCAACTTCTTTGATGATCTGAGCTCCCATATTCTCAAATGGATCTTCTAACTCGATTTCTTTTGCGATTGTAACACCATCATTTGTAATCAGTGGTGCACCAAATGATTTGTCAAGTACTACGTTACGTCCTTTTGGTCCAAGTGTCACTCTTACTGTATCTGCTAACTGATTTACTCCTGCTTCCAGGGCTGCTCTTGCTTCTGCTCCGTATTTAATTTCCTTTGCCATGATTAAACTGCCTCCTAAATTAGACTTTACTGATTTCACACAAAATATTTAAAATTAACAAACATTCCTTATTCGATGATTGCTAAAATATCATCCTGTTTCACAACAATATATTCTTCGTCTTCAATCTCAACAGATGTTCCTGCATATTTAGAATAGATAACCTGCTGTCCTACTGTTACGTTCATCTTCACTTCTTTTCCATCAACAGCTCCGCCTGGTCCAACTGCCACAACTTCTGCCTGCTGTGGTTTTTCTTTAGACTGTCCAGGGATCACGATTCCTGACTTTGTAGTCTCCTCTGCTACACACTGTTTTAATACAACTCTGTCACCTAATGGTACTAACTTCATATCTATTCCTCCTTAAATCATTTTCTGTATTATTAGCACTCAACAAAAGAGAGTGCTGAAAGATTCTAGATATAAAATAGCACTCTCTTTTTGGTTTGTCAACACACTTTCTATTTAGTTTAGAAGTTTTTTATAAAATCCGTTTTGTATTTTGAATTTCATCACTTTTCCAGCCTTATTCCAGTAACGTTCTTTTATAATTCCTTTACATATCACCGGATCTTCTAAATTCTCAATGCTGCATTCATAAATACCGTCCAATGAATATGATGTAAGTTCCGCTTCTTCAGATACCAGATACAACGTTTCTTCTTCCTCATCATATGCTATGATCTTACATAAATATTCCGTTTCATCAAAAAAACTGTCCTCCAGAATCACACGTTCCATTCGGAGTTTTGCTGTACATCCTTCATATCCCACTGCCTGTATCCTCCTTTTATAGTATGAAAAGGGTATCAGTCGCCCGATACCCTTTATAATTCTTATTATTTTGTACGTTCTGCTTTAATGCGGTCCAGTTCAGTAAATACGTAATCATTGATTACTTTAATATACGTTCCTTTCATTCCCGAAGAGCGGGATTCTATTACCCCTGCACTTTCGAATTTTCTAAGAGCATTTACAATAACGGATCTTGTAATTCCTACTCGATCTGCAATCTTACTTGCAACAAGGATTCCTTCGGCTCCATCCAGTTCATCAAATATATGAATGATCGCCTCCAGTTCCGAATAAGACAATGTGCTGATCGCAGACTGTACAATATGCTCTTTTCTGGTCTCTTCTGCACTTTCTTCATTCACGGATCTTAACATCTCAAGGCCAACGACCGTCGTTCCATATTCGCTCAGAATAATGTCGTCAATTTCATACACCTTATCTTTTTTATAAATAAAAAGTGTTCCAAGTCGTTCTCCGGCAATGTCAATAGGTGTAATGATCGCTTGGTAACCTTTGACAGTTTCTTCGGAAAATCCAAGTGTCTGAAGATTTACATTTTCTTTTGTTGATAAGATACTAAGCAGGCGCTCATTCAGCATATCATCTACATGCTTTCCGATCTCTCTCTCGATCAATTCGGTAATGTAAGGCACACCTTCACATTTGCTTCCGCCAAGCACTTTTCCTTTTTTACTGATCACCAATACGTTCGAATCCAGAATCTCTGTAAGGACTTCACAGATATCGTTAAATACGACTTTGCTCGAACTGTTGTTATGCAGTAATTTGTTGATTTTTCTGGTTTTATCCAACAATTGTACGCCCATTTACATTCCTCCATCCTTATGAATGTATATTATCATACAATTCTGAAACATTCAACGAATTTTCCTAATTTTCCTTAGTATTTTCAATATTTTCTACATATCCACACTGTTCATCACTGCAGACCAGTTTATTTCCCTTTTCAAGCATATATGCGCCACATCTCGGGCATTTTTTTGTTGATGGCTTCTGCCATGACATAAATTCACATTCCGGATTATCTTCACATCCGTAATATCTTCTTCCTTTTTTCGTTTTACGGATTACAACGTCTTTTCCGCAGATTGGGCATGGTACTCCTATTTTTTCCAGATATGGTTTGGTGTTACGGCAATCCGGGAATCCTGGACAAGCCAGGAATTTTCCATGCGGACCATACTTCACTACCATATTACGTCCACATTGTTCACAGATTACATCTGTAACTTCATCTTCTATTTTCACCTGTTCCAGTTCTTTTTCAGCTTTTTCTACTGCTGCTTCCAGATCTGGATAAAAGTTTTCAATAATTGTTTTCCATCTGACTTTGCCTTCTGCAACTCCATCAAGAAGACTTTCCATATTAGCTGTAAAGTTCACATCTACAATACTTGGGAATGACTGCTTCATAATATGATTTACAACTTCTCCAATCTCAGTCAGATAGAGATTTTTATTTTCTTTGGCCACATAACGTCTTGCAATAATTGTGGAAATTGTCGGCGCATAAGTACTTGGACGGCCGATTCCGAGTTCTTCCAGTGTCTTAACCAGTGTTGCTTCTGTATAATGAGCCGGCGGCTGCGTAAAGTGCTGCTTCGTATCAAGGCTTTCCTTCGTAAGAACCGAATCCATATCGAGACCTTTTAATAATACATTGTTCTCTTCTTTTGCCTCTCCCGCTTCTGTGTACACACTTTTGAAACCTTCAAATGAAACTTTGGATGCGGCAACAGTAAAACGGTACTGTCCTGCTGCAATCTTAACAGAAGTGGTCTCATATCTCGCCGGCTGCATTCTGCTGGCGATAAAGCGTTTCCACACAAGCTGATACAGACGGAACTGATCCCTGCTCAGGAATTCTTTCACTGCTGCCGGAGTTCTGGTTACATCAGTCGGACGAATCGCCTCATGCGCATCCTGGATGATTTTCTTATCAGAAGTCTTCTTTGCATCACCCTCCGCTACATATTCTTCTCCGAATCCTTCTTTGATATATTCTCTTACTGCTGCATCTGCTTCCTCTGAAATACGGGTAGAATCAGTACGCAGATATGTGATCAGACCTACCGTTCCACTGCCCTTGATGTCAACACCTTCATATAACTGCTGCGCAATACGCATTGTCTTAGCCGTCGCAAAATTCAGCGCTTTAGACGCTTCCTGCTGAAGTGTACTGGTTGTAAAAGGTACCGGTGCTTTCTTTGTTCTTTCTCCTTTTTTTATGTCTGCAACAGAATAATCTGCATTCTCTACTTCTTTGACAATTGCATCCAGTTCTTCCTTTGATGAAATCGTCATCTTATTTTTCTCTGTTCCATAGAATTTAGCCGTAAGAAGTTTTCTTTCGCCTTTCACTTTCAGATTCGCATCAAGTGTCCAATACTCTTCCGGTATAAATGCATCTATCTCCTCTTCTCTGTCTGCAATAATTCGAAGTGCAACAGACTGTACACGGCCGGCACTTAATCCCCTCTTAACCTTTGCCCACAAAAGCGGACTGATCTTGTAGCCTACAATTCTGTCCAGGACACGACGTGCCTGCTGTGCATCTACTAGATCCATGTCTATCTCTCTTGGATTCTTAAGCGACGCTTTTACTGCATTCTTGGTAATCTCATTAAAACTGATTCGATAAAATTTTTTATCCTCTAATTTTAACGCTTTACTCAGATGCCAGGATATTGCTTCTCCTTCACGGTCCGGGTCAGTTGCCAGATAAATCTTGTCAGCTTTCTTCACTTCCTTGCGAAGCTTTGCAAGGATTTCTCCCTTTCCTCTGATCGTTATATATTTTGGTTCATAATCATTTTCAATATCGATACCCATCTGGCTCTTGGGCATATCTCTTACGTGACCATTCGATGCGGTCACTACATAATTACTTCCTAAAAACTTTTTAATTGTTTTCACCTTCGCAGGTGACTCCACGATTACCAGATAGCGTGCCATAATTTCCTCCATAATAGCGGCTGTATCTTTACTGCAGCCTTATATAATAATTTCTGGATACTTCCTTTACATATCCATTTAATTCTAACGTGATCAGTCTTTCCATTAACTCTGTAACTGAAAGTCCTGTTTCTTTCATCAGCTGATTTGTCCCTTTCGGAAACAAATCGAGACAACTATACACCATAAACTCAGGACTTTCAAGCATTTTTTCACTTTTGTTTCCTTTTTGCCCGATTTCCACCGGATTAATGTTCCATTCATCCATCAATTCTTCCGGGGTAATCAATATCCCCGCTCCCTGCTTGATCAGTCTGTGACACCCCTGACTTAACACACTGTTTACCGGTCCCGGAAGAGCATATACATCCTTTCCCTGCTCCAATGCAAGATCCGCAGTAATCAATGATCCGCTCCTTTCTTTTGCTTCCATAATAAGTATCCAGTCCGCCAGCGCACTGATGATTCGATTTCTTCTTGGAAAATTCCACGCATACGGCTGGGTTCCTGGTGAAAATTCGGATACTATTCCTCCTTTTTCCTGTATATCCATATACAATCCTATATTCTCTCTTGGATAACAGACATCCACTCCGCATCCAAGTACCGCATATGTCACACCACTTTCTTTAGCCCAACTGCTATTTAACGCTCCTCTTTGTCCTGCACCGTCAATTCCTCTTGCCATACCACTTATTATCTGTATTCCTGCTTCTGCAAGGCTTTTTCCATATTGTAATGCCATCTGTTCACCATACGCCGTACAGTTTCTCGCCCCTACAATCGCCGCACTTTTTCTTTTTTCATCCGGAAGTTGTCCGAGTACATATAATGCATACGGAGGATCGGTAATATATTTCAGTTTTTTCGGATACGTCTTTAAAAAGTACGGAATAAACTGTATTCTTTTTTCTTCTGTCCTTCTCCATTTTTCTTCAAGTTTTGTATCTTTTTTTGCATTCTTTAATATCGCCACATCCTTCTCGTTTAGAAAGCGCAGTTTATCTAACTTAGTTTCTTCTATATAATATATGGCTTTTCCAGATCCATATACCTCTCTTAGTTTTTGCTTCTTCAGATCTGTAATCTCTTTTATTCCTGCCAGCCAGTATTCGTAGATCATCTGCTTTTCTCCTTTCTTAACGTCCCCAATATTTTTTATCCAACGACCGATAAGCGATTGCCTCTTTTAAATGCTTCTCCGTCACTTTTTCACTGTAATCCAAATCAGCGATCGTTCTTGCAACTCGTAAAATCTTATGATATGTTCTCGCTGTCAGCCCCATCCTTTCAAATGCCTTCTCCATCAACTTTCTTTCCGCACTGCCTAATGGAATATAGGTCCTGATTTCTCCCGGTCCAAGCATAGAGTTTGTACGGATTTGCGTTCCCTCGTATCTTTTTTTCTGTAATTTTCTTGCTTCTACTACTCTGCTTCGTATTACCTCCGATGATTCCTCCTCTTTTTTTCCTATCCTTTCTATATCCAGTTCCCGATACTCCACTTTCGGTGTCTCAATACACAGATCCATACGATCCAGAAATGGCTGACTTATCTTTCCAAGATATTTCTGGATCTGTGACGGCGTACATGAACATTTCTGCATATCCGGATAATTACCGCATGGGCACGGATTCATGGCTGCTACCAGCATAAATTCTGCCGGAAATGTAAAATTTCCATAATTTCTGGCAATATGTATCTGATGTTCCTCCAAAGGCTGTCTCAACACTTCCAGTACATTTCTCGGAAACTCTGCCAGTTCATCCAAAAATAACACACCTCCGTGAGCCATACTGATTTCTCCCGGTCTTGGTGTCATTCCACCTCCAACTAATGCAGTCTTCGTTATGGTATGATGAACACTTCGAAACGGACGCCTGGTGATCAAAGGCTGCTCTTTATCTATCATTCCAAGTACACTGTATATTCTGGTAATCTCCAGGCTCTCCTCCAATGACAATTCCGGTAAAATCGTCGCAATCCTTCTTGCAATCATCGACTTGCCGGATCCCGGCGGTCCTGCCATCAATAAATTATGTCCTCCCGCCACGGCAATCTCCGCTGCCCTCTTCACCGCATTTTGACCACATATGTCTGAAAAATCCTCTTCTTTATTTTCGAAAATATTTCTTTGTGCGGAGGACCTTCCCTGTTTTTTTCTATGTATCTCTTTTTCATCTCCGTTCAGATATGCGCAGAGTTTTTCCAGATTATCAGCGGGAAGAATCTTTATCCCGCTCACAAGCCTGCCTTCTATTTCATTTTCTTCCGGCAAAATACAGGCAGTACAGCCCTGATTCTTAGCTTCCATAACGATTGGCAGCACACCTGACACACCTCTTATTTTCCCCTCCAGACTCACCTCACCAATCACTGCCACACCTTTTAGTGCCTCTTCCGGTACATAATTCATTGCTGCCAGAACCGCCAGTGCAATCGGCAGATCAAACGACGCTCCCCTTTTTCTAACTGTTGCCGGAGCCAGATTCACAATAATCTTCTTAGCCGGTAATTTCATTCCCGAATTGCGAATTGCTGTACGCACTCTCTCTGATGCTTCTTTTACTTCCGAAGACAGATATCCTACCATGTGAAACATCGGAAGTCCGTTACTGACATCAGCCTCCACTCTGATCATCTCTACACTCAGTCCCTGAACAGCTGCAGATAAAACTGTACAAAACGACATCTACATACTCCTTTCTGTATCCGTATCCACCAGGTTCGATCGTGATTCCTGCACCCGGCTTTTTTCGGTACAAGCTTATTAAATTAAATTTACAATTGATATTCCGGCCGAAATAGCCGTTAAAGAAGCAGCTGCTCATCGCATTGCTGCATAGGATAAAACGAAAAAAGAACAGAATATATGATTCCTCATCTTCGTTAAATGTGCAATCATCATATCCTATTCTTTCTGTTATGTCAATATTTTTCCAGTTCCATTTTCTGTTTCCTGTTGCAGTTTGTATTTCGTTCCACTTTGATCTGCACTTCTTCCATTAAAACGTCCTAACACCACACCAAGTATTCCACTTAAGATCAACAGGAAGTAAAAACTGATCCCACGATTCACCAATACTACAGCAGCAACCGGTACCGAAGAAAACATACCGGTAAATAATTTTACAAAAGAAAATTCACTGATTCCTTCCGCTCCCGGAAACGGAAGAAGCGCTGTTGTCATATATAATATAATCTGATGTAAAAAAAGACTTCCAAATGTACTGCCTGCTTCTCCCATTGCATGATATACTGCCCACGGAACGCTGAACCAGCAGATAATCTGTACCAGGCTCACCCCAATTACCTGTAATGTAAGGTTTGGATCTTTTTTAAAAAAATCTTTGCAATTTTCAAAATCATGTAATATATCATTGATTTTACTTTCCATTTTCTCTTTATGTCTAAATGGAAGTTTCATAACCAAAAAGCGAATCCCTTTTACGATTTTTCTTTTCAGTCTGTCAGATATGATCACGATCATCAGTGCGGCAATAAAAACCAGATTCATAATATAACCAACCAATGCCAGTATCAGCATAATTTTATTCAGGTGTATTCTTCCTGTCAGAATCCAGAACGCTGCAATGTTTTCCATCAGAAATGCTGCAATCTGAAAACTCGTAAGCTCTGTTAAAAGCGCCATCGTTCCATGTGCCACGTGGATCTTATCTTTGCTCATCGCATATAGCTGCAATGGCTGTCCTCCGGTCGCCGATGGTGTTACCGAACTGAAGAAATAGCCAATATATGCATATTTCATAGCCTCTTTAAAGCTTACCCGATATCCAAAAGATACTAAAACTTTTCTCAGATTAATACCTTCTGCAATATTAAACACTGCTGCCAGACCAAGGCCTGCCGTCAGCCATTTCGGATCCGCATTTTTCATTGCATTCCATACAGATTCTATATCCGCACCCTTCAATACAATAAATGTGACTACGAGCACCAGCAATATAAATAACACAATATATTTTTTAACTGATCTCTGACCTTCCTGCTGTTTCATACTTTTCTTCAATCCTTCTAAATTCATATCCTTGTGCCTTTAACATTGGAATTGCTTTTTTCAGTGCTTCAATTGTTCTTCCCGGTGCACCATTTTCTCCTCTTCCATCATGCAGGCATATCACTGCTCCCGGAAATACACGTCTAAGAATTTTATTACAGATACTGTCTGCCGTCTCCTTTGCAGACCAGTCCTGCGCCATTACATCCCAAAAAATCAGTTGCAAATGCATTTTCCTGATGCAGTATAAACTCATCAGGTTCAAATGTCCCCATGGTGGTCTGTATTCTTTTACGTCAATTCCCATTTTTCCCATAATCTTCCTGGATTCTTTCAGATCCCTTTTCGTCCTTCCAGGTCCGAACAGCATTGCACTTTGATGACTCAAAGAATGTATTCCTATCGAATATCCACTTTTTTTCATCCGTTTCACAATATCCGGATGTCCCTGTGCAGCTTCCGCTACCATGAAAAAGGTTGCCGGAACCTGTTCCTGATCCAGAAGATCCAGTAATTTGTTCGTATATACGGTATCAGGTCCGTCGTCAAATGTCAGATATAAAACCTTTTCTTCTTTTTTCGCCATCTTTTTGTCTCTGATAATCCAGTGGTACTTCATCAGATATGTTGGAATGATACTATATCCAAGTGCTCCTGCACCTATAATTCCTGCCTTTACTGCTTTCTTCATTATGCCGTCATCCTCTCTTCCATGATCTCTACCGCCTTATCCAGAGAAACATCTATCATTTCCTTCCGGGCATGTCTTACATTCTCATCCATCTGTTTCAGAAGTTTTCTGTCATTCAGAAGTTTTTCCAGTTCCGGAATATAATCCTCGTGTTTTCCCCATACCACTTTTGCAAATCCTTTTTCTGCCGCATACCTTGCATTGTTCATTTCCTGCTCCAGAAATGGATGAATCACAAATAACGGTACCTGACTGTGAAGAATTTCAAACAACGTGATCCCTCCGGCTTTTGTGATCACAAGATCTGCCCACCGCATATATTTACTGATATTTTCTGTATATCCCAGTACTTTGACATCCTCATACCGGTTCACCCATTCTTCGTACATTTTATGATTCTTTCCCGTAATAACAATGGTCTGAACAGATTGCATACTATGCAATTTTCCCAGTAATCTTCTCAAATCTGGCATGAGGCCAAGTCCGCCTCCCATTACAAGAACTCTGCGAACTTCTTTTTCATTTTCCAGATGTTTCCTGTCCATATTCAAGAACTGCTGACGTACAGGAATTCCTGTTACAAGAATATTCTCTGCTTTTGTACCTTCACAGATCAGATGCTCCTTAATCTCCCTAGTAGGTGCCAGATACAGATCTGTCTGATCTGCTTTCCATTCCGGATGCATGCTGATATCTGTAATACATGTAACCAGCGGTGTCGAAAGTCCAGTCTTTTCTTTATATGATGCAATTGCCTTTACACACATCGGATGTGTACAGACAATAACATCCGGCTGTTCCTTTTCCAGGATTTTCTTTAACTTTTTATAAATCGCAGCTCCTCTCGGCTGCATTTCTACTTTCATTTTTCCAGACATTTTATAAATAAAGTTATATATTCCGTGGCAATGCTCCACCATCAGACGAAATCCCCCAAAAATAAGTTTGCTGATATGTGGATATAATTCTTCCAGGAGATCTTTTTTTACAATTTCTGTATCTTTATCAAGCTTACGGAACTGTTCACAGATTGCATTGGCTGCCATTTCATGTCCCATTCCAAATCTTCCACTTAACACCAGTACTTTCATAACTGCCACCCTTTCTCACATACCTTCTGATATGTCTCTTTCTTATGGTGTTAAGTATAGACTTTGATTCTTAAAATAATTGCCATATAATTCTAAAGATTTCTTAAAGACTTTTCTAAGAAGGAAAAAAGGCTCTCAGTTTTTCAATTGCACTCTTCTCAATCCTTGAAACATATGATCTTGAAATTCCCAACATTTTGGCGATTTCGCGCTGTGTATATTCTTCTTCATTATATAATCCATACCGCAATTTCAATACTATGCGTTCTCTTACAGACAGTTCTGACTCAACTTTCTGATATAATCGTATGACATCTTCTTTTTTTTCGAGCCTGCGATGAACATCTTCTTCTCCCATCTCGATCACATCAAATAGCTGTATCTCATTTCCCTCCCTGTCTGTTCCGATCGGTTCATACAAAGAGACTTCTTTTGACGATTTTTTCTTTCCGCGGAAATGCATCAATAATTCATTTTCTATACAACGAGCTGCATATGTTGCAAGTCTTGCACTTTTTTCCGGATCAAACGTAACAACAGCTTTCATAAGTCCTATTGTTCCAATAGACAGAAGATCTTCCATTTCCTCCGGCGGAGGCTGATATTTTTTTACAATATGGGCAACCAGCCTCAGATTTCTTTCTATCAAAATATGCTTTGCTTCCAGATCACCCTCTGTATATTTTTGCACATAATACTTTTCTTCTGCTGCTGTGAGGGGTTGGGGAAATGATTTCAATACAGCGGCTCCCTCCCCGGCAGTTTTATTATATTCTATGCAAAAAACAGTGATTCTGTGCTTTTCCATTTTTGCACTGAATCACTGTCTTCTTTTCCATAAGATTATTCTGTTTCTTTTTCTGCTCTTCTTAAAATATCATATACCGATGCATCTGCACTGAGTGCCACATAAAGCACCTGTTTCGGATGTGGTGCACTTTCCTGTTCATTTCCATCCTCATCTATGATTTTTTCTACAGTTGCTTCTACATTCTGTCCGTCCGGTTTCATGATCTCAATCACTTCGCCTACCGAGAATTTATTTCGCTGTTCAATCCTGTACAGTCCGTCTTTAATCTCTCCTATGATACCAAGATATGTGTACTCTCTGATATACGTATTACTGTCATAAATCTGGCTTTCTTCACTTGGTTTTCCAAAATAAAATCCTGTCGTGAACTGACGATAGGTACAATTTGAAATCTGATCCTTGTACCACGGCATATTTGCCTCATATTTCTTCGGATCTTCCAGATAATCATCAATTGCCTTACGGTACGTTCTCGCAACTGTTGCCACATACAGGGCCGTCTTCATACGTCCTTCGATCTTAAAGCTGTCGATTCCGGCATCGATCATCTCCGGAATGTGCTCGATCATACACAGATCCTTAGAGTTGAAAATGTAGGTACCTCTTTCATTCTCATATACCGGCATATATTCGCCCGGTCTCGTCTCTTCTACCACGGAATATTTCCAGCGGCACGGATGTGTACAGGCTCCCTGATTGGCATCTCTTCCTGTGAAGAAATTACTCAAGAGACATCTTCCGGAATAAGAAATACACATTGCCCCGTGGATAAAGCTTTCAATCTCCATCTCTTCCGGGATATGTGCACGGATCTCTTTGATCTCTTTTAACGAAAGCTCTCTGGCTGTTACCACACGTTTTGCTCCCAGGTTCCACCAGAAGTTAAATGTACCGTAGTTGGTATTATTTGCCTGCGTGCTGACGTGTCTTTCAATCTCCGGGCAGATCTCTTTGGCAAGCATAAAGATTGCCGGGTCTGCAATGATCAGGGCGTCCGGACCGATTTCTTTCAGTTCTTTTAAATACTCTGCTGCTCCCTCCAGGTCATCATTGTGTGCAAGAATATTCACGGTGACATGGACTCTTGCGCCATGGTCATGTGCAAACCGCACTCCATCTTTCATGTCTTCCATGGAGAAGTTTTTTGCCTTTGCACGAAGTCCGAACGCTTCTCCTCCGATATATACTGCATCTGCACCAAACATAACCGCAGTCTTCAACACTTCCAGACTGCTTGCAGGAATCAGTAATTCTGGATGTCTGTTTCTCATCTTATCGATTCTCCTTCTCTTCTTTTTTCTTCTTAATGCTGAGTGCCACACCGTCTCCCAGTGGGATGATCGATGTCTCCAGCACATCACTGTGTTTTAATTCATAGAGATAATCCCTCATCCGGCTGTGGATCGTACGGTTTCTCCGTTCAACCGCGAACCGGGATTCAATGATATCTCCATCCTGTAATACATTATCCGACATTAAGATGCCACCATCCGAAAGCAGTCTCACTGCCTCCGGCATATAGTGGATATACTGTCCCTTAGCCGCATCCATAAAAATAAAATCATACGGTCCTTCCAATGTTTTCAGCACATCCATCGCATCGCCTTCCAGCAAAGTGATTTTCTTCTCTTTTCCTGCACGGACAAAATTTTGTCTTGCGATCGGTATTCTCTTCTCATAATTTTCAATCGTTGTGATATGCATTTCAGGCTGACTGTACTCACACATAAGAAGTGTGGAGAAGCCAATGGCTGTCCCCACCTCCAGAATACGCTTTGGCTGGTTTAAAGCCAGAAACATTTTCATAAAACTCTGCATTTCTCTCCGGATGATCGGTACACGTTCCTTTATAGCATACTGTTCCAGATTCTCAAGGAACGGTGTATTTCCCATATCCAGTGAATTGATATAGGTACGCATTCGCTCGTCAACTATCACGAATCACTTACCCCTTCCTGTTCATCATCACCTGCCAGAATTCCCATGATACGGTTCGGTGTATATGCTGTACTCAAGAGATAAGTTCCCGGCTGAAGCTGACCATGATAGGTAGAAAGCCTCTCCTGCACATAAAATACAGGAGCACTCTCGATCAGTCCTTTTTTCTGAAGAGTTTTGGCAATCTTGTACAAGGAAGTATCTTCCTTGATCACCACTGTAACTTCCTGTCCTTCTCCGGGACTCATGGCCTGCTGATTAAAGACATCATGTCCAAACTGATAAGAAGCCTTTCCTACCCAGAAAAGTAAAACTATCACACATATATAAAGTACGATCTTAAAAAACGTTCCTGCAACAACAACACCTGCTGCACCTGCACGTTCCCTGGTATCACTCATAAGCTATTTCCTTTCTGTATGTCAGGCGGATAAAGTCATCCGCTCAGTTATCTGCTCACAGCAGGATAACTGTTTTACAGTTTATCTGCTCACATTCCCGGGACCTCTATATCAATACCTTCTCCCAGTTTTATACAGATTCTCTGCATCATTTTACACAAAGCAAGCTCCGCATCCAGATACGCATTCACTTCCGGGTGTCTGCGCAGCTCTGCGGATTCTTTTCCCATCTGCTCTACAACTTCAAACAGATTATCGGAATCACATTCATTCTGGACTTTATAATTATCTGCCCTGAATGTATCCACACGTGCCTTCAGTTCGGGCTTCTTTTTCAGGATATCACTCTGCTTCTGAAATTCCAGATATTCAGGGCTCTCCTTTATAGCCTCCAGAAGCCCTTTAATACTTTCCTCTATTGTATTTGGTTCCATTTTATGCCTCCATAATAATAGGCAGGATCATAGGACTTCTCTTGGTACGTTTCCATACGTAGTCGCTGAGTGCATCCTTCACTGCTGCCTTAATCTTGCTCCAGTCTGTGATACCTTTATCCAGACATCCGTCAAGAGCCAGCTCCACCACTTCTCTTGCATGATCCATAAGGTCTTCT
>OHAY01002533.1_pt1 | contig 14264 bp, 11 predicted proteins | sample 1577191 | NCBI WGS metagenome assembly OHAY01 (sample SAMEA3541504, study PRJEB24748) | human gut metagenome | biome: human gut; feature: human-associated habitat; material: faeces | place: China | collected 2012 | reverse complement strand
TGTACCGTATGTCGAACGTTAAGGTTGGCGATCCTTTATTGGAGATTCGGCATTTAACGAAAGAATTTTTAGTGGAAGATGGTCGGATTTTAAGAGCTTGTGATGATGTTTCTTTGACGGCTCATAAAGGGCAGACCCTGGGGATTGTCGGGGAAAGCGGTTGTGGGAAAAGTACACTGATGCGGACTATTACTCAAATCCATGCTGCCACAAACGGAGAAGTTTTATTTCATGGCGAAGATATTCTAAAAAATAAGGGAGAAAAAGCTCGGCAAAATCGTAAGTATATTCAAATGGTATTTCAGGATCCGACTGCTGCGTTTAATCCAAAAATGCGGATTAAAGATATTATATGTGAACCTCTATTGAATTTTGGCATCATTTCTAAAAGCGAAGTAGACAGTAAAGCGATGGAACTGCTGGAAATGGTGGAACTGCCAACTGAATTTAAAGACCGGTATCCGCATAATATGAGTGGTGGGCAACGTCAGCGTGTTGGTATTGCTCGTGCGTTGGCCTTGGAACCAGAAATTATTATTTGCGACGAAGCAACCTCTGCGTTAGATGTGTCCGTTCAGCGAACTATTTGTGAACTCTTGGTACGGCTGCAAAAGGAAAAGGGAATCACATATCTGTTTATCTGTCACGATCTGGCTCTGGTTAGTTTAATCAGTCACAAAGTAGCCGTTATGTATTTGGGAAATGTTGTTGAAATAATGCCTGCGGAATCCATGCATGATGATTGTCGTCATCCTTATACGCAAGCATTAATGAAGGCCGTGTTTAACGTTGATGTTAAGGCTGAAGCGAAGATAGAGGTTCTGGAAGGAGAGCTTCCAAGTCCGATGGATATTCCTGCGGGCTGTCCATTCCAAACGCGGTGCGTATATTGCATGGATATTTGCCGCCAAGAAAAACCAATATTAAAAATGATTGATGATCGGCATCAGGTAGCTTGTCATTTAGTCAAATAGTGTGGGGGAATAAAATGAATACAAAACAATGGATAGTATTAACCGTAATGATGGGAATTGCTGGAATCGGGGTGGCGGCGAATCCTTTTACAGACGTACCAAAAGAACATTGGGCATATCAGTCCATACAGCAATTAGTGAATGATGGTGTTGTAGAAGGGTATGAAGACCACACATTTAAAGGTAATCAAGAAATCACTCGGTATGAAATGGCTCAAATGACGGCAAAGGCTATGGCACATGCTGATACCGTCGATATGTCACAGCAGATGGCTATCAATCGTTTAGTGGATGAATTTAGTTCGGAGTTGAAAAATTTGGGTGTTCGCGTAACCGCTTTAGATGAAAAGATGGATAACGTCAAAATTAGTGGTGATCTGCGGCTGCGTGTGAAAAACTTCTCTGGGACTAATGCAGATATTTATGGTCCCAAGTACTTAAAAAATACAAGAAATAGTAAATATGAACTGCGTGCGAGAGTACGGGCTGTGGCTAGTATCGACGAGAATACTCAGGCGGTGATTCGTCTTAGCACAGGAAATGTAGAACTAGGAAAGAATTCTGGAGATATTTTGCTGGATAAAGCTTTTTTGTCTCATAATTTCTCTGAAGGTTTGAATGTACAGGCGGGACGAACGGGTTTAACTGTAGGACAAGGGCTTTTATATGATGATGTATTTGATGGAGTTGTTGCAGCGTGGACTCCTGGAAAGTGGCGGTTGACTGGGGCATACGGTTATTTGCAGATGGGATACGGCTATAAAGGACTAGATACTGCAACCTATCGGCCGGAAATAGGATATATTCAGGCAGAAAGATCTATAGGCGAAGTTCATGCAAACGGTTTTTATATGCAGTTTGGTGAAGGAAGCGGTATAGATATCACGAATGGAATGGAATATCAGTCTGTATATGGCTTTGGTCTGAAAGGTGTATGGAATCCTATTACGCTTGGCGGCGAATGGTTGGAAACAAGATATAATGATGAATTTTCTAACAGTAATGCTTGGACCGGATATATTGGCTATAAAGGCACAAATGTAAGTAAGCCGGGAAGTTATGGCATACAGCTCCAGTATTTTGACTTGGATAATCATACTCCTGCATTCAGCTCTACTTATGTACCTACATATGTGCGGGATAATCTGGGTTCTCATTTTTGGTTCTTGCGCAGCGCCTATGTACCGGTAAAAAACATGGAACTGTCTCTAGGGTATGGATTTAGTGGAAAAGATAAGGACAATGATAATAAACTACCTAACTATATCCACGGAGAAATTAACTACTTTTTTTAATAAAAAGCAAATAAAATATCCCAGCATTTTTGCTGGGATATTTTATTTGAAGAATTTTAATTGATTGTAAGAGAAAGTTGAAAATTTGAAGAAAAATAAATCTGAAAACCATTGAATGAATGAGTGTTCATATGTTAAGATAAAGCTGAAAAGAAAGGAGAAGAGCGAATGGGAGATATACAGAAAAAAACGGAAGATGCTTGCGGCGCTATGGTGGCTGAAGTATCTGAGGAAAGAGTTTGTGAACATAGTCACGAACATGTATATTGTCATGAACATGTACATAGCCATGAACATAGCCATGAGCAAAGAGTGATAGAACAGAAAGAAAAATGCGGGCAGGAAGCAATAGAACGGGTATATATCCTCAACGGACTGGCCTGTGCCAATTGCGGTGGAAAAATTGAGGAAGCGGCAGGAGAATTAGCCGGGGTAGAGAAAGCTGAGCTGACATTCATGACGAAAAAGCTTCGTGTATGGCAGAATACAGAGTGCGATCTCACCGAGCATCTGCAGAATCTTTGTGATCAGATTGAAGAAGGGATCACCGTTGCCCGCGAAGGGGTGGGAGAGTTCCGTATATTCCTCATAGAAAATTTAAACTGCGCACACTGCGCCGGAAAGATAGAAGAGGCGATTCGGTCTATGTCGGAAGTAGAGGAGGCCATTCTTTCTTTTGAATTACAGCAGCTGAAAATTAAATCTAAAGAAAAAGATCTTTTAGAAAAAATACAGCAAATCGCGGATTCTATTGAAGATGGTGTTATTTTCCGGGAAGCTGGAACGGAAAGAGCAAAACGGCGGGAACTGGCTATTGGCGGAGTATCAGGCTTGGAGAAATCTGAGATTGCGATTAGTCTTGTGCTATTTTGTATTGCGGAGTGGACGTCTCTTATTCCGGATAGCTATGCGATATATGCGTATGTCCTGGCCTATCTTGCCGCCGGGTGGCGAATCTTGAAAGCGGCAATTGCCAATCTTGGAAAAGGACAGATGTTGGATGAAAACTTCCTTATGGCAATCGCTACGTTAGGGGCATTCGCTATTATGGCCTATGAAGAAGCCGTCGGTGTTATCCTTTTTTATCGTATTGGGGAATTTTTTGAAGAAAAAGCCGTTGCGAAAAGCCGGGGGCAAATCATGGATACGATTGATATGCGGCCGGATGAAGTTCATCGAGTTCGCGGCGGCAAAACGGAAATCGTGGGGATTGAAGACATCCGAATTGGAGATATTCTTCAAATACGGCCGGGCGAGCGAATTCCGCTGGATGGACTGGTCGTACAAGGAAGCAGCCAGATCGATACGGCTCCTATCACCGGGGAACCGGTTCCTGTGCAAGCGGCAGAAGGCACGGCGCTTCTTTCAGGTGCTATTAATATAGACGGGCAGCTGCTGCTTCGAGTAGAAAAAGAATTGGCTGAATCTACGGTTACAAAAGTACTCGATGCGGTAGAGAATGCGGCGGCGAACAAGCCGACAATAGACCGATTTATCCGCAGATTTGCTAAAGTATATACGCCCCTTGTGGTAGCGATTGCGGTGATAACGGCAATTGTTCCTTCTCTGATCACCGGGGAATGGTATCATTGGTTTTATACGGCGATGACGTTTCTGGTGATCAGCTGTCCCTGCGCATTGGTATTATCGGTGCCGCTGACATTTTTTTCTGGTATCGGCGCCGGTTCCAAACAGGGAATCTTGTTTAAAGGCGGCATATCGCTGGAAACATTGAAACGAGTGAAGGCAGTCGTCATGGATAAAACCGGCACACTGACAAAAGGCGATTTTTCTGTACAGCACATTACTCCGGCGGGACATATTGCAAAGGAAAAACTTCTGGAAATTTGTGCCAGTGCAGAGCAGGCGTCAACGCATCCGATCGCAAAGAGTATTGTTGCTGCGGCAAAGCAGCAGGGATTGTTGTTAAGCGCTGCGGAGCAAGTGCAGGAAATTGCTGGTAAAGGTATAACTGCTTTGATTCAGGGAGATAGGATCTCTTGCGGAAACGTCGGACTATTGGCAGAACAGGGAATTTTCGTTCCTGAGGATACAGAACCTCATGCCGGTGCAGTCGTATATATAGGGATAAATCATCAGTATGCCGGGAAAATACAGGTATCGGATACGATCAAGCCCGATGCAAAAGAAGCGGTAAACGCTCTGCATCGAATGGGGATCGTAACAGTTATGCTGACGGGAGATAATGAAAAGGCTGCTAATGCGGTAGGAAAAGAATTAGGCGTTGGAGAAATCCATAGCCAGCTGCTTCCTCATGAAAAGTTAACGGCGCTGCAAAAAAGCAGGGAGGAATATGGACCGGTTCTCTTTGTAGGAGATGGGATCAATGATGCTCCCGTGCTGGCCAATGCTGATGTAGGTTCTGCAATGGGCAGCGGAGCAGATGCGGCAATTGAAGCGGCAGATATAGTTTTTATGAACAACAGCGTTCAAGCGATTGTAAAAGCTCTGCATATTTCCTATAAAACCAACCAAATTGCCTGGCAGAATATTATTTTTGCTATTGCTGTAAAAGTGGCAATTATGGCAGCCGGATTTTTAGGTTATGCCTCGATGTGGGCTGCTGTTTTTGCGGACACTGGTGTGGCCATCTTATGCGTGCTGAACGCGATTCGGATTTTATATATGAAATCTGACATGGCATAAAATATAATGTATGAAAAAATACTCTCTGAATGACAAATGTCATTTAGAGAGTATTTTTTATGAAGTAGAGAAAGAAGAAAATAAATAATAAGAAAATTATTGAAAAGTTAAAAATCAATATTGGATTAAATAAGTATGAAATAATATAAAATATCAATTTTATCCCGTGTATATAAGGAAAATATAGAGAATAAAAAGAGAGAATTGGTGTGATATTTCCGCGTAACTTTGAAAAATAGAGAGTGATAAGAAGTGAGAATCCAGGAGATAAGCAGATTTTCGAAAATGGAAATGTTTAGCTTGAGTTTTTGTATACCGGCATGCATTATTGATACCGAAAATCAAATTTTTATGAATTGACAGAATGAATTGTAAAATATAAAATGAAAAACGTATTCAATATAAAATGAAAAAAATATTAAAGAGGTGGAAGCAGTGGATGGTTTAAATTATGTAGTGCATTTATTTCATCGCGGCGGTTTCGTCATGTATCCGTTGTTGGTATTTTCATTGGTTACGGTGGCCATTGCAGCAGAACGATTTCAATACTACCGGGCAAATCAAAAAGGAGCAATTAAATTCTTTAATACCGTATATGAATTGCTGACACATAATCAGTGGGGAGATGCGAAAGCACTGTGCATGAATACGGATACGGCTATGAGCCGTATTATTTATGCCGGTTTAGTGCATGAAGGACAGCCCAAGTCGATGCAGACTGCATTTGAAGCGCAAATGTCGCTCGAGTCGATTCATTTTCGGCGGTACATGGACTATCTGAGCGCGATAGTAACGTTGGCGCCGCTGCTTGGATTGCTGGGAACGGTCGTCGGTATGATTGGGACGTTCAGTGTGTTGGATGACGGCGGCGGAGCGATGGCGATCACCGGCGGCATCGGAGAAGCGTTGGTTGCTACGGCGACAGGATTGCTGGTAGCTGTACTTGCATTTTGTGTCTATACCTTCTTTTCTCATCAGATGAATACGCACTTATCTGATGCGGAGAAACTATGTCTTAATATTCTGCACGTAGAGGCGGAACAGGGAGGGCGGTAATCATGAATTTCCGCAAAAACTATCAAAATGAATCGCTGCAGTTTATGATCATACCCATGATTGACATTATCTTTTTCCTGCTGGTGTTTTTTATGATGAACAGCTTGCAGACTGTAACGCAGAAAGCGTTGGATGTACAGCTGCCGCAGGCGCAGACGGCATCGGCTCCGGTGCAGATGCCCGTAATTATTACGTTGGATGCGGCCGGTCATATTACCGTAGATTCTAAACCTGCGGCTATTGATGAAGTGAAAGCAATCATGGATAAGCATGTACAGGAAAATCCGAATGTTGCCGTTATTTTGCAGGCAGATGAACGGGCTGTGCATGGTCAGGTTGTAGCGATTATGGATACTTTAAAAGGAGCGGGCGTACATAAGCTTTCCATTGCCGCCCAGCAGAAAGGATGAGCGCTATGAATGCACGCCAATCATGGAAGCGGGCATGTACGGCTTCGGTTGTAGTGCATTGTTTGGCTATCGGCATTTTTAGTGTATTCCTGGGCGGTGTTTTGGAGCAGCAGAAACAGACCGTGTATACGATTGACCTGGATATGTCTTCGTCCCTTTCCTCTGGAAGCGGCCATGCCGGAGGCGGAGGCAGTGCATTCCCGGAGCCGCTGAAAGCGGAAGAGGTAGCGGCGAAAACAGCGGCTGTACAGCATGAAACACCTTCTTTTCCGGATCCGTATGCTTCTGAAGTTTCGCGGCCGGCGACTGTGAGCAATGACAGCGCTGCAGCCGCTGCAGAACGGCCGCGGTATGGAGACGGCGGAAGCGGAGGCGGTACTGGCGGCGGAGAAGGCAGTGGAAGCGGAACAGGAACGGGCAGCGGCCAAGGATATGGAGAAGGCAGCGGCAGCGGGCAGGGAAGCGGAAACAGCGGTGCTTCCGGTACAGGGAGCTCTCCGTTTGATGTAGACGGTTTTTGGGCAGCGCTGAACAGTAATAAGCAATATCCTTATATGGCGGTGCGCCGGGGAATACAGGGGACGGTTACTCTTGCAATAGCATTGGATGGAGATGGAAATTTAATGCATGTGAGCGTAGCTTCAAGCTCGGGAAACAGCATGCTGGATGAAGCAGCCATACAAGCGGCACAGGCGTCTTGTCCTTATCCCAATGCCAGCGGACAGCCGGTCTCGATTAATACGACTGTCGTGTTTAGATTACAGTAGAAACGAGGCAATATTATGCAAAAATGGATACGAATCATTTTAGCGGCGGTTATTGTAGCAATTGCTGCTATAGGCGTACAGTTGTTTATGAAAAATAATGAAGGCGATGGCGGACAGGCAGTACGGATGCTGACAGACAGTACAGGTACGCAAATAGAAATTCCTTCCCATCCTAAACGGGTTGTCATACTGAATGCTTCCAATTTGGACTTATATGCGGCGGCAGGCGGACTGGAGGAAGTCGTTGGAAAGCCAACGTCTACGTCCTTTTCTCCAGACTTGGCTGAAAAGATCAAGGGAATAGAAGAAATCGGCTTGATTCATCAGCCGAATACGGAAAAAATTATTGCTTTAAAACCGGACTTGGTTATTGGAGTAAACGTCCCGTTTCATAATGGTCTGCGGGAAACTTTGAAGCAGGCGGGTATACCGCTCTATATCAATGAACTCAATCGTTATGAAGACGTGTTGGATACACTTAAACTGTATGGAGAACTGACGGGAAAACCAGATGCAGCTAAACAGGTTATTGAAACGATTCAGGCAGACTATGACCGGGCAGCTAAATTAGCTGAAGGAAAAACTCCGGAAAAAAGCGTGATTATCTTTGGAGCGCCGGGAAGTTTCAATATGGCGACCAGCCAAAGTTTCAGCGGGGAATTGCTGAAGCGGCTGAATGGGATTAATATTGCAGACAGTGCAGATTCCGTCAAAGGGCCGTATACAGCGCTTAGTATGGAATATATTGCAAAAGCAGATCCGCAAAATATATTTATCATAGCGATGGGGGCAGATCCTGCGTCGATTGCGCAGTTTCGGGAGGAAATGAACAGTCACGCGATTTGGCGTGATACGCAAGCTGTCAAACGCGGTACGGTTTTTGTACTCCCCAATCGCCTGTTCACGATCAATCCGGGAACGGAAATCGGCGCGGCGCTGGAATTGATGGCCAATGATTTATATGCAGAAGGTAAACAGTGATGGAACATATAGTGATGCAGGAAGACAAACGAATGAAAGTACGTATGCTGGCATTGCTGGCAGGTACGGTGTTGGTACTGGCTGCTTTGGTGGCTGCTGTGGCTTTTGGGGCGGTGCGGGGATCTTTAGATGAAATGTATCAAATGATTTTTGTGGGTGAAAATACGGAAAATTATCGTATTATGTATCATCTGCGCATACCCAGAGCTATCTGTGCCGCTTTTGCGGGAGCCAATTTGGCATTGGCAGGCTGCATATTGCAGGGGATCTTGCGAAACCCTCTGGCAGATCCGGGGATTATCGGTATTTCGGCAGGGGCCGGCCTTGCTGCAATGGCGCTTATGCTGATTGCTCCTGAATGGACGTCGTTTGTGCCAATGGCTGCGTTTATCGGCGCAATCGGCGCGACGGCCATTGTGTTTATTCTTGCCTGGGAACGGGGAGTGCATCCGCTGCGGCTGATTTTGGCAGGCGTGGCAGTAGCTGCGTTTTTTGGCGGCGGCATGACGGCGTTGTCTGTGTTTTTCTCTGATAAAATTCAGGGAACGGTAACGTGGATGGCAGGAGGATTTGCCGGTGCCAGCTGGAATCATGTGCTGATGATTGCTCCGTACAGTGCTGTCGGCATTGTTGGAACCCTTTGTGTATACCGTAAACTCAATGCGCTCCAGCTTGGCGATGAGGTAGCGAGAAGTTTGGGCGTATCTGTGGAGAAAACTCGGTTAGGGCTGATTATCCTGGCGGCGCTTTTGGCGGCGTCTGCTGTCAGTGTCGCTGGTTTGCTGGGGTTTGTAGGTTTGATCGTCCCTCATATTATGCGTATGATCGTAGGATCGGACTTTGAGCATTTGCTGCCGGTATCCGCTCTTTTTGGAGCGGCTCTTGTGGTCGGTGCCGATACAATAGCCAGGACTGTTTTTAGTCCTGTAGAAATTCCAGTAGGTATTTTCATGTCCTTCATCGGCGCGCCGTTTTTCTTATATTTGCTGAAACGGAGGATGAGGGGCTGATGCATACATTACAAGCAGAACATGTACGGCTTCAGTATGGCTCACGAGTCATTGCAGAAGACATGTCGGTCGACTTTTCCAAACCGGAAATCGTCTCAATTATCGGTCCGAACGGATCGGGAAAATCTACGCTGTTAAAAGCGTTGGGCCGGCTCCTGGAGCCGACGGGCGGGGCAGTATATTTAGACGGCCGCTCTTTAAAAGAGTTTTCTTCCGAAAAAGCGGCGCAAATATTATCGATACTGCCGCAGTCAGCGCAGGCGCCTGGAGATATGACGATACGGGACTTGGTGGCTTGCGGCCGCCTGCCGTACCAGTCGATGTTTTCTCAGCTGAAAGACGAAGACATCCAAGCAGTAGATAAGGCTTTGGAAGCGACAGGACTTACCATGATGCAGAACCGCAATCTCAGCGCTTTGTCCGGCGGAGAGCGGCAGCGGGCATGGCTGGCGATGGCCTTGGCGCAGGAGCCGGAAATTCTTTTGCTGGACGAACCGACGACATACTTGGACATTCACCATCAGCTGGAACTTATGCAGCTGGTGGAAGAACTATATCAAACCATGCATATTACGGTGATCATGGTGCTGCATGATTTAAATCATGCGGCGCGGTACAGCCATCGTCTTGTAGCGGTGAAAAATGGAAAAATCGTGGCAGACGGATCGGTAGAAACCGTGTTTACAAAAGAAAACCTGGAATCTATTTATGATGTAAAAGCAATTGTCACTAGGATGAAACAGGGGACGGAAGAACAGCTGGTCTGTTTTCCTTATGAGACGGTATAACGATGACAATGGCGTATTTATTTCGTTATAGAGTGAGAGTGTATTTCACTATCTATAAAATATAAAGTATTTATAAGGAGGCACGAAATATGAAAAGTGCAGTAGTATATTCTTCTTTGACAGGCAATACGAAAATGATTGGCGAGGCTATTTTTGAAGCATTGCCGGGAGAAAAAGAAATTTTTGCGGTAGAAAACGCACCAGCGGATACCTCCGCATATGATGTGGTCTTTGTGGGATATTGGGTAGATAAAGGTACGGCGGACAGCAAAGCGAAAGCCTACTTGGAATCTTTGAAAAATCAGAAGGTAGCGCTCTTTGCTACGCTTGGCGCATATCCTGACTCGGATCATGCCAGAGAATCATTGGAAAAAGGCGGGGCTCTTTTGCCGGAAGGAAATGAAGTAGTGGGCGGCTTTATCTGCCAGGGGAAAGTGGATCCGAAATTAGTGGAAGCGATGGCAAAGATGTTCCCGATAGATCATCCGCATGGAATGAATCCGGAACGGATTAAACGTTTGGAAGATGCTTCCAAACATCCAAATGAAGACGACTGCAAAAACGCTGCTGCCTTTGCAAAAGAAGTTGCTGCAAAAATAGGCGCTTAGGAGATCGGCATGTTAAAAGAATATTTTGATTCTCTGCCAGCAGACAAAAGAGATTTACAGCTTGGCAGAGCTTGTGACGATCCGCTGCGGCATGCGTTTGACAGCAAGCGCGTGGTTCATGCCGGAGTAAATGGAAAACCGCTGGCTCCAGAGGAATCTCAGCAGGTTTGGAAAGAGATGCTGGCAATGCCGCCGGACAAAAAAGAAATCCGGTCGGCATATATCCATATTCCGTTTTGTCAGACAAAATGTTTGTACTGCGGGTTCTTTCAGAATGCAACCAATCAATCTGTAGAGGATCATTATATAGATTGCTTGATTGACGAGATCGAACGGGAAGCGGAATCGCCGCTTTTAAAAGATGGGCTGATTCACGCGCTGTTTATCGGCGGAGGAACACCTACATCGCTGTCACCGCACAATGCAGAACGTCTTTTGCAGACGATACATAACTGCATTCCGCTGGCAAATGACTATGAATTGACGTTAGAGGGGCGTATTCATGATTTGGTACCGGAAAAGATGGATGTATGGATGGCAAATGGCGTAAATCGAATGTCGCTCGGCGTACAGTCCTTTGATACTCATGTGCGGCAGCAGCTCAAACGAATTGACGATCAGGAAACGGTTCTTCGGCGATTGGCTGAATTGAAATCCTATCAGCAATGTTCCGTAGTCATTGATTTGATTTACGGATTACCGGATCAGACGAAAGAAGTATGGCAGCGGGACTTGGAACTTTTAGAAGAATCCGGTATAGATGGAATGGATATTTATCAGCTCAATGTCTTTGAAGGCAGCGATTTGGATAAACGGATTCAGGCCGGACAAATGAGCCGCGCGGCTTCTACGGCAGAGCAGGCAGATATGTATATGCAGGCCTTGGAGTTTATCGAAAAGCGTCCGTTTACTCGCTTGAGCGTATGTCATTGGCGGCGTAATAATCGGGAAAGAAGTTTATACAATACCCTGACGAAAAAAGGGGTACCGATGTTCCCGTTCGGCTGCGGCGCCGGCGGCAATCTGGGCAGTTATTCGACGATGCTGCATCGCAGCTTGAAGCCATATGAAGCGATGGTTGAAGCCGGACAAAAGCCATTTATGGCATTAATCAAGAAATCTCCGCTTCAGCCGATATTCAGCATGGCGATCGATCAGCTGGAACAATGCTATTTCGATCTGCGTCCGTTGGTCAAGGAAGACGCCGCTTTGCAGGAATTGAAGTGGCTGCTTGATACTTGGACCGAAAGAGGGCTTATGACCTATAATGGGCTGCTGTACAAGCTGACGCCTGCCGGAGAATTCTGGCATGTGAACTTGTCGCAGACTGTTGTGGAATGCATTCAGCGGATTTTAACCGGCACGAACGATGTAGTGCAGCAGAAAGTAGCCGCACAGGACAAAAAGGAGAACAGCGACTCTGGAAAAGACGAAAATTTGATGCGTCTGCTCCGGGAGCTGATGGACGGCGTTCCCGACGAAGAACTTCGCCAATTAGCCGCTCAGATGCCGAATCATGTGAAAGACATGATTCAGGCCATGCCGAAAGCGATGGTAAAAGAAATGATGAAAACCATGGCGCCGGATCATATTAAAGCGATGATGAAGAAGTAATCGTAATGAGATGAGAAAAGGGGTAGGACAATGAGAAAAAGTGTATTGACAATGGCAGTATTGACCGCAGTAAGCGCATCCGTTTGGGCAGCGCCTGCAGACAGTGTTACAACAGATGAAGTGGTGGTAACTGCAACGCGGACGGAGCAGCTGGTAAAAGAAGTTCCGGAAAGCGTAGAAGTAATTACGCGTGAAGATATCGAAAATCTGGGGGCAGATAATCTTCGCGCCGCACTTCGTCTGGCAAATAACGTGAATCTTTCTAAAGCAGGAATGACCGGCAATCAGGTCTCTATCCGCGGCATGGAATCGCAGTATACGCTGATTTTAATTGATGGAAAGCGGTTGGCAGGAGAAAATACGACGGCAACTGCCAATGCCTATACACTGGATCGGATCAACATTGACAATGTGGAACGGATCGAAATTGTCCGAGGCAATTCCAGCGCAATCTATGGAGCGGATGCGCTTGGCGGCGTTATCAATATTATTACGAAAGAATCAAAAGACCCAAAATTTACGCTTGGTGTGTCTACCGGGGCAGAAGAAGTAAATAACTGGTATCGCTGGGACTCCGGAAAGCAGGGAAATCTCTCGCTTTCTCTGGACGCCCGCTTTACGAATGTACGGGAAGAAAGCCGCGGTGATGGCAACTCAAATCTGAATGGTCCGCGTCAGCAATACAATTTAGATGCGAAATATGATATCAGCGATAATCGTCACCTTACCGTGAATGCCGGGTATATGAAAGAAAAACTGCGGACAAAGTATGCCGACAATGAATTTGGAATGCCGTATGTTGCCGGACCGATGGCATCGATAATGTATGACCGGCTGTATAACAGCGATCCAGTTTCATGGAACGCAAGCGGATTGTACAGCGGGGAAGATGTAAAGAATTTTATCTATAGCATGCACGGTGCGCTCGATGCGAAAGACAAAAAAGAATGGTATGACAATACGATGAAAAACTTTAGTTTGGCTTATGATGCGCAGACGAACAAGCATGATTTTATGTTCCGAGCTTACTATAGTGAACTGAAGAAAGAATCCCGGTTATATAATGCGGCGGAGCACGCATCGACTCCATTTGATTTTGACTTGGCTAAATACAGTATTTTTGCGGTAGAAGGACGGGATACGGTAGCCGTCAATGATAAGCATCTTCTTACCTTCGGCGGTGAATATCAGCATACGACTTATGAAGGCACACGCGTGGAAGGAAGCGGCAGCGCATCGATGGAAGGTCTTACAAAAGGATACGGCGATCAGTCCATGGATACCCAGGCGGTATATGTGCAGGATGAATGGCAGATCAATGACAAACTGCTCCTTATTCCTTCTTTACGGTTCGACCATAATGATAAATTTGGTTCGTATACGAGCCCGAAATTGGGAGCTACATATAAACTCAATGAAAACTACCGGCTGAAAGGAAGTTTTGGCAAAGGCTTTAAAGCACCGACGCTGGCTGACTTGTATATGGATATGACTCGGAATATGATGGGCGTAGTCCATGTTGTGGGCAACCCGGATCTGGACCCGGAAAAATCGACAAACTTTGAAATCGGGATTGAAGGGGAAAAGAACGGCTACTTCGGTGATATTACCTACTTTCATTCCGATGTAAGAGATAAGATCACGGACGATACCCAAGCGGTGCCCGGAGGATATGAATCTACATATATCAACGTCGATGAAGCGGAAATTGACGGCATTTGCAGCAGGGCGTCTCGCACGGTGCGGCGGAAGGTGCGAAAGTCGGAAGCACCGTCCACAAAATCCACCTCGCTCATATTGGTAGCCATTTTGTAAAAAGCGGATTTCACGGAGGTCATCAGCTTGTTCTCGTGCCGGGTCTCCTGAAAGGCGCACACGCAGTCCGTGTCCGGCTCTGCGTCCAAAATTTCTGTCATTTGCTTTACGATGGCCGGATCCTGTTGCAGGTCCGCGTCAATCAAGCTGATATACTCGCCGTCGCAGTGTTGCAGCCCGGCGTAAATGGCGCTCTCCTTGCCAAAGTTGCGGGAGAAGCTGACCACCCGAATGTTCTGCTGGCTTTGCCGGTGCAGTTCCTTTAGATTTTGCAGGGTC
>OHAY01002527.1_pt1 | contig 14281 bp, 13 predicted proteins | sample 1577191 | NCBI WGS metagenome assembly OHAY01 (sample SAMEA3541504, study PRJEB24748) | human gut metagenome | biome: human gut; feature: human-associated habitat; material: faeces | place: China | collected 2012 | reverse complement strand
TAGAAGATATTCTAGCACAATATACAGGGCTCTTGAACATCAAATATTGGAAGCAAGAGCATAATTCTAGCCTGTTACAGGCTAGAAAAAAAGGATTAGAACTGGCTAGAGGAGAGTATGTAGTTCCTCTAGACTCTGACGATACTGTTGAGCCACTTTTGCTTGAAAAATATTATGAAGCCATAGAACAAGCCAAGATCAAGCCGGATTGGTTAAGTTGCCATGTTCAACGATGTACATCAGCTGGGGAAATCCTTTATTGGCATAATTACAAGCCTGGTATTTATTCCGGCGATATTGTGTTGAAAGATGTTCTTGAAAATAAAATATTGTGGAATATGTGCGGGAAATGCTTACTCCGCAGCTTATATCTTCAAGTAATAGAATTATTAGACATTAATAATTTATACATCAATGCTGCTGAAGATAAAATGCAATTCATTCCATTTGCATTCTTTGCTAAAAAATACCATTCTTTGGATTACATAGGTTATAAATATATATTACATACTACATCATTGACGGCAGACATTCTATCACCTGAGAGGTGGAGTAAATTTTTTTCAGAATCAAAAATTGTCGAGAAACGCCTGATTGATTTTTTCCATCACCATCATGCACCTCAATCTTTCCAAGATAGTCTGCGTCAACTTTCTTTTTCGACCATAAATTGGGCTATGTCGCAAATCGATGGACTCAAAGGTAATGAGTACGCTACGTATCTAAACAGACTTGCTGATAGTTTTGATCATGCGCTCTTATTTGGCAAGCTATTTGACAAATATATTCATCATATACAAGATATTGACTTTTCCTCCGTTAACTTTCCCGTAAAAAAAATTGCAAAAATTAATACAATAGGAATTATTAATGGAATAATGCGCTACGGCGGTGCTGAACGTGCGACTGCACTGCTTCTTTCAAAATTTGTGACAATGGGATATCGTTGTATTTTATTAACAAATGAACCAGAACAACAGGAGGATTTCACCTATCCATCTTCTGTTGTACGTAAGGTGTTGCCTACTGGCCCCGCATCAGAACGTTATCGAGCTATAGGGAAAATTCTGAATGACGAAAATGTAGACTGCGTTTTATTGCCAGATCATACATCTTATTTCTTTTGCATGGATATTCTTGCTTGTAAAGATTCTGGTGTAAAGACCATTGTAATAGAACATAACTCCTTTTTCTATCCTTTATATACAGCGTCAAGAAACTACTTAGGAAGACTTCCATTCTATAAAATAGCAGATGTCATCACCTGCCTTTCTCCATGTAATGAAGTTTGGTGGCGTGCAGCAGGTTTTAACCATATATTTTATTTACCCAATCTACTTACTCTTAACTTAAAATCTGAACATTTTGCTAATTTGGGCAGCCATGAAATCGTTTTTTCAGGCCGTCTTTGTACCATTAAAGGCATAGATTACGTTGTTCAAATGATGCGGCACCTTGTCACGATAGTTCCGGACGCTGTACTGAACGCGCTTGGCCGTTTCGAATCTGAACAGTTGAAAGAAGAAACACAACGAATGGTGAAACAGTACGGCCTTGAAAAACATATCCGTTTTCATGGGCATGTGTTAGATATTATGCCCTTCTATTTGCGCTCTTCAATTCACGTTATGTGTTCACAAGTTGAGGGTGCTCCTATGGTTTTATTCGAGGCGAAAGCATGTAGAATGCCAAGTGTCATTTTTTCTATGCCCTATGTCGATGGAACGACACCAGAAGAAGGCTGCCTTTCCGTTCCACAAGGCGATGTTCAAGGTATGGCGCAAACTATCGCGGAACTTTGGGCACATCCAGAAAAGCATCAGGCTCTGGCGCAAAAGGCTCTTGCGAGCTTGGAAAAATTTTCGGACATATCCATTATTAACAGATGGAAAACATTGCTGAAATGTATTGAAAAAGGTGAAATTCCGCAAATTGATGTTTCCATTGAGCCCGCCGTCATGCTCCGAGATACCATGAACGAATTACAGCAAGTCATGCGGCATATTCAGCCGAAATTGGCACGCAATGAACAACAGGAAGGGCATATCCAATATCTTTCTTCAGAACTTACCAAGATAACAGGACATGCCCAGTATCTTTCGTCCACACTTCTCCCTTATGAACAGTCTCGTTATTACCGTTGTTGTCGCATTATTCACGATAAATTTTCTTTGGGAATTTCGTTAGCTAAACGCCTCCGTTCAGCGATTCGCAATCTTTGTAAAACAGGAAAGCAGCATGGCTAAAAAATTGCAGCTCCTTTTCGTCATAAACCAGTTCTTTAAAGGTGGAGCAGAGAAGGCACTTTTGGCGATATTAAAAATGTTGCCTGAAAATCTTTTCGACATAGATTTAGTTGTTTACGATCAACAAACCCATATCGACGCCATCTCCCTTGAAGGGGATATTCCCGAGTTCATTTCAAAATGCGTGATACATACCGCGCCAGCAAAAAGTGCAGCGGGGTTTCTTCAGCGTCTAAAGAAACGCTTTTTGTTTATTTACGCAGGAATGGAACGCTATCACCCTGATGTAGTTCGCTTTGTGCAGCGTAAGGAATACGATCTCGCTATATCTTATGGGGAATGGTTTCCTACGGATTTAGTGATGAGTTGTGCCAATACTCGCCGCAGAGCGGTGTGGTTGCATGGAGATCCTGCGCAATCGGTACTTACTAATCTAGATACACTGTTTCGTTACGATGCCAAGACCGATTTTTATATCTGCGTCTCCGATCCATTCCGCGATGCATTAGTGCAGTCATTTCCCTTTATAAAGACACGAGCAGTTGTTGTACATAATCCTGTTTTACTAGAAGATATTATCCACAAGGCTGAAGTCGAATATACTGAAAGCGATGTTGATGCACCTGTACTGTTAAGTGTAGGAAATTTTAGGCCTGAAAAAAATTACCTCCGGGCTGTGGAGGCGGCGGCGCTGCTTAAGAAGCGCGGGGTACGTTTTTATTGGCATATCATCGGTGCTTTTTCTCATGAAGCCACGGTTGAAGACGTGAAGTCCGCCATCAAACGCCACAGTTTGGAAAAAGAAGTGAAGATACTGGGTAAGAGGGATAATCCTTATTGCCACATGAAGCATGCAACTTTGTTTGTTTCGACATCCGATCACGAATCTTGGTCCATAGTCATAACAGAGGCCAAGGCATTGAAGACGCCTGTAGTTGCTACTCGAACCGTTGGCGCGAGTTCGCAGATTCTGGACGGGGTAAACGGTATTCTGACAGATTTCTCTGGTGAGTCGCTAGCAGACGCAATTGAAAGATTGCTCCTCAACCAAACTACACTTCAGGATATAAAGAAGAGGCTTGCCTTTTGGAAAACTCCAGATCCCACGCAAAAGATAAGCGAATTGGCCAAGGCCTCCAGCATGCCGCCGACGGACTTGCTGTATGTCATAGATGATGTCAACTATGTCGGAGGGGCACATGTGGCGACGGCACGTCAGGCCATCGCTTTAGCCGAGCAAGGAAAATGTGTGACCGTCTTTTCCGGCTCTCCGCCAACAATTACTGCAAGAAACCGTTTCGCTCCCGTTCCCATCTGGGATTTATATTCCGATCAGTTGAGCGAACTACTCGCCCGCCCTTTGCTAGGATGTCTTGGAGATCGAAAGTATACGCTGAAAGAAAAATGGTTAAAACTTCGAACTAGCCTTGGGCGTCGCTTGGGACTGCACCAACCTATCGGAACATCAAGCGAACAAAACGCATTACTGGAAGAGTTCAATAAAGCCTCCGTACTGTGCGTTATGTCAGAAGGCTCACGTTTTCGTGAACTCGCTGCGCAAAGTACTGCAAAATATAAGGTCCAATGGGTTCATACGAATTATGCCGTGTGGAGCAGGTTGACCGATCAGACGATTGCATTGACCAGAAATGACGGAACGCTGTACAGCCATTTCGATCTGATAGTCTTCATCTCCGAATCGAGCCTACAAGGCTTCAAAACCATATGGCCATCTGTGGAGACGCAAATGGCGGTTGCGCGCAATCTGATGAAAAGCCCCCGCTACGAAGAACTACCGCACTATGTACAAAGCGAGACGCCTCGAATTATCACTGTCGCTCGGCTAGAAAAGGAAAAAGATATTCCGCGGATGATTCGCATCGCGAAACGCCTGCAAAACGAGGGAATCCCTTTTATCTGGAACGTAGTGGGAACAAGCCCTACCCTAGAAGATCTTCGACAATCCGCTGATCGCGAAGGTCTTTCGAGATGCTTTATTCTCTTGGGTAATATAGAGGATCCGTTTCCCCTTATTCGCGAGTCTGAACTATTTGCCCTTTTTTCTCATTATGAGGGCCTTCCCAACACCATTTTTGAGGCATTCATGCTGGGAACGCCGGTCATAGCCACATATGCAGCGGGAGGCGAACAGATTGAGGACGGCGTAAACGGCATCCTCGTGGAGGATGACGAGGACAAAATATATGGTGCGCTTTCAACCTTATTACAAAATCCAAATAAAATAGCTCGATTGCGCTCATCACTAGCTTCGTATCGCTACGACAACGATGCAGTTCTTGAACACGTAAAAACACTTTTTTTTCCCAAGGAGGTATGAAAATGACTCCGCCCAGCATTATACATTTCTGTTGGTTCGGAGAGAATCCTCAAAGCTTACTTATCAAGCGTTGTTTGGCATCATGGACGCGTTATGCACCAGAATTTCGCATCATGGAATGGAACGAACAGACATGCGACATGAACTGCTGTGCATTTGTGAAAAAAGCTGCGGAGACTAGGCAATGGGCCTTTGTCTCAGATTATTTTCGGATCAAAGCATTGACGGAATACGGGGGCGTATATCTCGACACAGACATGGAGCTAAAAGCCCCTCTGTCACCTTGGTGCCGCGGTCATTTTTGTGCTGCTTTTGAGCTTCCGCATATCGTTCACGCTGGATTCTTATATACCCTGCCCAACGAGCCCATAATGAGAGATTTAAAACAATGGTATGAAGTTCAACAACCAGATAGTAACGGAAGAATTGCATTTACAGCGATTCCTAAATTACTGACAGAACGAATAAAAGAGTATTACCCGTCTGTAAAGCTAAATGGAATAGAACAAACTACAGCAGATGGAGCTACTCTGTATTCTGCTAATATGTTTACTATAGACATTTCAGATGGGTGTTGCATCGCAGAACATCACTATGAAGGTTCGTGGAAGGCAAATAATGAATATGGAAACGAGTATCACACAAAAGTTTGCGAGACATTCAGAATCCTTTCCTTGGCACAGTCGAAATCCACACTGTTAAGAAACACCCCTGTCGATGCCGTCATGGAGTGTTATCCGTTGCAGGCAGTCTGCTCAGGGCTGTTAAGATATGCAGCAAAGCACTGGCTTCCTGGATATTGGTATACATGGCTGCAGTGGCTGCTCAAAAGAAAGCCAATTTCAAATAAAGAATGATATTATAAAAGAAAAAACTGAGACAGAAGTTAAAAAATACATATCTACTCCGAAAGAATTTTTCAATATATTTTAACCATAAATTTCCACACAAAAATTTTACATAGCATGTATCATTGGAATAAATTTTGTATATCGATTCTCTATTTAGGTCCATTAATTTAAATATAGAAATACATTTTCCACCAAGTGTGCACTATAAAAAAACATGTTCTAATATCATTACTCTTTTTTGATCCCCTTCTTGTGGTTCATATCCTAATTTTTACCTTTCACACCTGCTACATATAGGTGAACTTTACATTGCTTTACATTAGCCATGAGCGCTTCCTAAACAAGATCATCAATTAACATTTCAAAAAATTTTCCAGATGCTTTTGTCAGGACAACAGATAAAATCAGATGGGTGTTGCCCCTACCACCAAAATCAGTCAGAAGTTCTCGCCAAGGTACACCAGTGCGTATAATGCCAAAAACCACGCTGATAAATTTGCAGTTATCACATGCTATTCCCCTCCAACTTTACTTCCGGCCTGGCAGATACGAGGCAAGCTCCTCGCGAGCCTCGTCGGAATATCATGCCGGCTGTGTGTTGACGCCATCATATCTCACATCTTGAGGTGGGAGGACCCCATAAAGTTTAAGTCTAAACTATATTGTGACTACACTGCCTACGCAAGCAACGCTTCAACAGGGCAATACACCTTGCCACCCCGCCGGGTCGTGAATTCCTTCTTCCCTTCATCGATCAGGGAGGTATCGCTCGCTAGGGTCAGGACTCGTTATTTTCAAGGGAAGGAAAACAGGGTATGCAGGAGGCACGGAGGTTCCCATGCGTACCCTGTTTTATCTTTCCGAAAGTCAGTTGGAGCGTATCAAACCGTTCTTTCCCCGTTCTCACGGTGTTCCCCGTGTGGATGACAGGCGTGTCGTCAGCGGCATCATCTACGTCATCAAGCACGGACTTCAGTGGAAAGATGCACCTGATGAGTACGGCCCCCACAAAACGCTGTACAATCGCTTTGTCAGGTGGAGCAGGTTCGGTGTTTTTAATAAAATTTTCATTGAGTTGGCAAATAAAACACCTTTTGATGGCTCCCTGATGATCGACTCCACCCATCTCAAGGCTCACCGCACGGCGGCAAGCCTGCTCAAAAAGGGGATTCTCCACGTCTTATAGAACGAACAAAAGGTGGCCTGAATTCCAAACTCCATATTGTTTGTGACGGGCATGGGCGTCCTGTCCTGCTTTTGCTGACTGAAGGACAGGCCAGCGACTACAAGGGTGCAGCCATCCTCCAGCATCTCCTCCCCGATAACAGTACGTTTCTGGCAGACGGAGGCTACGACGCAACGTGGTTGCGTGAATCGCTGAAGCCAGAGGGATGACAGTCTGCATGCCACCCCGAAAAACTGGAGCAGGCTGAAGGACTGGCGACGTATCGCAACCCGATATAACCGCTGTGCCCATACTTTTTTCTCAGCCATTTGTCTTGCTGTCACTGTTCTCTTCTACCTTAATTAACGAGTCCTGACCCTAGCTAAGAAAAAAGAGCTAGGATAACGCCATGTATGAAAGGCGCAGCAGACTAAGTAATCGGCAACAGACCGAACTCATAAAATTTTTTGTGGCAGGCGCTACGGCAAGGGCTGCCGGAGAAATGGCAGGAGTAAACCGTAACACAGCCACATCCTATTTCATGCGTTTGCGACGTCTCATTGCTTCGCATCTCCCCAGTTATCGACTGTCCGGTGAAATAGAAGCCGATGAAAGTTACTTTGGAGGTGTAAGAAAAGGTAAAAGAGGACGGGGAGCTGCCGGAAAAATAGCTGTTTTGGGTCTGTTGAAGAGAAACGGGAGAGTCTATACAGCAATTATTCCCGAGGCCCGAACGGAACCACGCTCTGCCCCACAAATTTTACGGCTCTACGTCAAAAACAGGGACAAAGATTTTCCAGGCGGCCATTTCGAGGTTATTTTTCGCATCCATTGTTACTTGCCAGTTTGGCTGTAGGGCATACGCCGATAGGTTCCATCCAGGATAATATTTTTTGCAACGAATTTTTCTCCTCGGCTAAACCAGACGTATCCCCCTTTTTTGAATACTTTTGTGGTAGTGACCGTAGCCTGGCCGCTTTTGATGGTGAAATGCAGTTGGATGTCCCTAGCGTTGCTTTCTTTGGCAGCTTGCGGATGATACACCGCCGTAGTGCTGAAACTATCGCTGCTTGAGCCTGGCTCCACCCGAAACTTTGCGGCGTGTCTGTCTGCCATACGGCAATTTCCAGGCAGTAGCAGCCGTTTCCGTCCCGGCTAATGGTCAGATAGCCATCATCCCCCTGACGCCCGATCAGGCGGTAGAATCCCTCAAGAGGATTGGGCGTGCCCGCAACCCGTTCCGAGTCCGCATTGCTCACCATTTCTTCCATAATCAAGATGCGTTCCGCCAAAGCCTGAGCACAGGCCAAGGCGGCGTTTTTCCCTGCAGGTTCGGCATGCTTCACACTTTCGTCAATGGCCGCATCATTTTCTTTCTCCAATATTTTGTATGATTCTTCGGGTAATGCGTCATAGGCTCTCTGAAGCCCGATCTCGTAACGGTCATACATTGTGCGGTAGGCATCATTATCTTGATACCATGCCTCATGCTGCTGCGGCAGAGCGAAAGCGAACGGGCATAGACAAAAAGACGAGAGGACAAGAAAGAGAAAAGGTATGGCTTTAGGCATTGTCTACTCCTTTATCAGGTTGCACAGGTTGGCCTTGTTCCGAAACAGATACAAAGCTACTCTTTGAATTGTGTTTTCAGGCTCACAATAACCAAAGTGTTCTTTCCTTTCCAGGTATGAGGTTTGGCCAGTGCGGTAACGTTGCCTAGAATGTCCTTTTTGTCGTCCGCGTTGTAGACTATGCCTTTCATCTCAATCAACCCATCCGTGCGTTGCCTGGCCTCGTTGACCCGCGTATAGTAGACAGCCTCACCGGCAGCCCCTTCAAAATGATACCGCGTGCCATCGAACTGATACTTGTCATAGGGAGAGCTCGAATCCGGATGTGTTGCAGAGAGACATTGCCTGAGGTTATAGCCAAAATAATGCTGAAGGCTGTCTTTGACGTAAGCGCAGTCTATGGTCAGAGAACCCCACGGACATCCATACGCGGCACAAGGTTGAATGTGGCTATCGTCGTTCATGAAATTATGCCAAATGCCGAATCGAATCATTTCATAGGGGGTATCTGTATTGAGCACATCTTCAGCCGTGAAATTCATCATACCGATTTCGGTGAAATAAGACAGAAATACGCTCATACGTTTCCTCTCTTCCGTAGAAAAGTTTTTTTCCTCGAATTTCTTTTCACGTATGAAGTCACCGTCAAAGCTGACACCGGAGCCCAAGGCTCCGCTTTTTTTGAAAGCCTCGGGTTCGACGATGGTTGCCGTCTCTCCATGAAAGGCAATCTGGACAGGATTCTTTTCATCGGACTGATCCGCAACCTGCATGCTGTTGTCCTTGAGCCTGCCCACGCCATCCAGCTCACCGCTGTTGAAAGGAGTGCTCTTTTGGCTGGCAACAATATGCACTGCGTACATATCCGCATTTTTTTCCTTCCGCACGGTCATCCAGCCGTCAAAGGTCTTGCTCTGCATCCGGTAAAATCCCTGAACGCCTTCAGGGTGACGGCGCAGCCAGTCCCACATCAGTTCGCTGTTCAGGCTGTCGCGTCCCGTCGCATAGGCATTGCTCCATGCTTCGGTTTCCGATGAGCCAGCGGATATTTCCATCTCGGCCCATTCCGCCATTTCTGCCTGCACAACTTTCTGGACGGCGGCAAAATCTTGGGCGTCAAGACGTTTCCCGGCTTCCTGATCTGTTGTGGAATAGGCCTCAAAGGCTTTCCGGTATTCGCCGTCGGTCATGAGGGCATCGTGATTTGCCGGGGTGGCGGCTGCCGCCGATGCTGTCAGCAGCAGAAGACAAACCAGCGCAAAAAGATTTCTCGGGTGAAGTGCGTGCATGACATTCTCCTTGGTAGCCTCCGGCGGAATCGTCCCTAGAGCGCGTCCAGATTGATGTTGATGATTAAAAGGTGTAGCCACAGGGGAATACCGACGAACAGGGCCTGAACGAGAGACTTGAGCATCTGGAGAATGCGGCTGCCGCTGTTGATGCCGCTCCCTCCGCCCAGCAAGAACACATTTAAGGCCCTGGCCATAACGCTCCCCACAAAAAAGGCCGACGGCAGAACAAAAAAGGCCCCCACTACAATATATGCGAATGTGTTGCAGGAGTCCGTTAATTCTGTTGTCCCGTTCGTGATGCTGAAGGAAAGAGCGATGCCGTCCGGCAGGCGCAGGAATGCTGCAATCACAGAAATTCCCCACACGGCGGCGGGAAGCCAGAAAACGAGGTGGCAAAGCAGCCGCATGGGCCTTTGCAGCCCAACTCCCAGGCGAGAAAGTCTGCCGGGCAGGGGAAATCCGGCACTGCCGGCAGATGCCGCTTCCAATGCTGCCGTTTCTCGCGCCTTCTCCTCGTTCCCTTCGCCATCCATGTGCCTCCTGTCTTTCTTGAAGTACATGGTGTCCAGAAATCCCGTGATCAGGCTGATATCTTCTTCCAGCAGTTTCCGCTCTTCCAGCAGTGTTTTTTTACCGGAGACATCAAATGCGTCGCGGCGCAGGGCTATCAAGACAAACATCTCCCCGTTTTCAAAATGGAACGCCAAGGGAACATTGAGCTTTCGATCGAGATAATACATCCCCTCGATCATCTGTGCCGTCATGACACGCATAGCGTCCCGCGGATCGTGTGCGAAGACCTCAAAGCGCTCCCCAAAGGCCGCGAGTTCCGTTTCCACCCGCTGCCACTGGCCCGGATTCGAAAGTACGCAGGCAACGCTGAAGTCGCGCCGTATCACCTGCACAGGGCCCTTGACCGATGAGGCGACGGCAAAACGCATGACCCTGCCCTGAAACACGTCTGTCTGGACGGTATGGCGCTCTTCGTGACCGTCTTCCGTGGTGGTGACGACCTCGCTGTTCTCCTGAATGCGGATATCACACTGGGAAAAGTCAAGACCGTGATACTTGGCTGTGATCAGGTCATTGCAATGTATGCTGCCGGAAGGGAACAGGCCGAGGGAACCCAGAACATCGGTATTCAGGCCGCCCTCAGGCTGGAACGAAAGATCGTCAAAGACTTTTTCCAGTTCCGCCCGGACAACTTTTTCCTTGAAATCCTGGTTGTAGCGGCCTTTCAGACGCTGTGAGCCATACAGGATTACGCTGCAGCACAGGCTCGCTAAGATCAGGGACACTCCCATCTCCATTCCCATACTCATGGCCGCGGCCATGACCACAGGGAACGACGCCCAGCCAAGAAAGGTAACAGCGCCGGCTCCGATGCGGGTATATTCCATCTGCAGGGCCGCGGCATCGCTCTTTGCGGCCTTGAGACTCCTGCGGAGACGGCGGATCCGTATGAATTTCCAGATTCCCCAGATCAGCAGACCCGCAAGCAGAACAGGGCCGACAAACTCGAAAAGAAGGGCAATGACAATAAAAATAACGTCAGACATATCGATTGAGCAACGTGTGCCGGTTTGGAATAAAACGAATACGGCGTCAGGGAGTCACCCGCCGTGCCGTCACATATTTCCCCCGAAAAACATAACGAGTGCCATCCATGGTAAAGGAGTTGTCGCTGAGGCGTGTCTTCATGACGGTATAGTCCGGGTTTGGAGCATGAACATAGATATCATTACCGATATATATGCCTACATGATCCACCGGACCTGAAGATTTTCGGCCGAAAAATACCAGATCTCCGGGGCGAACATGTTCTTTGGCAACAAATATTCCACTTTTGGCCTGTTCTGCGCTGGTGCGGGGGATGGTAATGCCATGTTTCTTGCAGACATACTGCACCAAGCCGCTGCAATCGAAGCCTGCAGGACTTGTACCACCCCAGACATATTGGCTTCCCAGATAATCCTGCACTGTTGCAGCGAGTTGTTTGCCGAGATGATCTCCCAGAGAGGTACTTTTTTTGGGCTTTATTTCTATACCTGTAATCAGTAACGGCAAGAGTGATATTCTCAATATGGGATGTCGCAGGAGCGGACAAAAGAACTGTGAGTGTAAAGGATTTCCCTGGCAGCAGCGGTTTATTCAGCTTCAGTTTCCCCTCGCGTTTTCTCGTGAAGGTTTTCTTCTTGCCATCTTTCCTATATTCGCCGCGGTAGTCGATGTGTGTTACCACATGATCTCTGGTGTTGTTCTTCAGCGAGAATTTTGCTCCCCATCTGCCATCTCTGACCACAAATTCCTTGAAATGTACTGAAATGTCATTTGGGGAGCAAAAACTCCATTTCACGGGCAGTAGAAAAAACAGCGCTACAGCCAGCACCAAGACACGCATACAACGTATATGCTGCTGTGCAATTTGATGTATGTACATCAAAAATACATCCTTCGCCAAAGGCCGCTCATCAATAAAAACTCTTGAGAGAGGAAGAGCCGTTATGGCATTCTACTGCCTAACTCCATGAAATCTATTTGCCCTTTTTTACCTGGAATTCGTAAGCATATTTTCTATTTTTAAAAATATCGTTCACTCTCCCTGCCTTGTAATCAGAAATAATCTGATCGTTTAAAGAACTCCAGCTTTTACCAATACTTCCTTTTTTATCAATGGGAACTAAATAGTAAAGGGTGAATTTCTGACCAGGGTATATCTCGACTTTATTAACCTTATTTGATTTAACTCTTGAGGTGACATTGACGGTGTTAGACAAGGAAGTATACCGGCCTGGTCCTAATGTATATGAAACCTGAAGGGTTTTATCAAAAATAGCCTTAATTACTTCGCCCTTTTTACTGTTGTTTTTGTGGGTCACAGAAACTTTTAAAGCTAGGTAGCCTGAATTATTTTTATCTTTTCCGATAACTTGAAGTGTAGGCTTACTGTAGGTGACTTTGATCCATTTTGGCGCGGAAAAGGCATCCTGAGCGAAGGAAAAAGTACAGAATGCAGTCAAGAGTATTATAGAAAAATATGTATACAGCTTCTTCAGTGTGTGTTTCATCTTCCACTCCTTATCGGGAAATATGTTAAAGGTTACAGGGAAAAATGTATTGCCACATCCTGTTTTTTATCTTTCTCTGCCTTAAAGAAATCCTGCTTTTTATGTCCATGTATATGCCCCACAATACTGTCTGGCCAAGTCACCAGCATCTGATTGAATTGCGAGACATTCATATTATAAATACGCCGCACGGCCTGCAGGTCTTCTTCGACGTCTGTAATGGAGGTCTGCAATGCGCGAAAATTGTCGCTGGAACGCAGTTCCGGGTAGGCTTCGGCCAGCACGTTGATTTTTCCACGCAGGACATCCATCTGACTGTTGGCTTCAGACCGCTGTGTCATGTTCATCCCCTGGCGCATTTTTACTATGTTCCCCAGAGTGTCGGCCTCATGCCTAGCATAAGCCCTAGTCACCTCCAGCATCTTGGTCAGGGTATCGAAACGCTTGGTTAGAGCCACTTCAATACCGGAATCGGCTTCCCTGATTTTCACCAGAAGTCTGGCGAAGCGATTCATGGTCATGATGTACCACAGAACCGCTGCCACCACGATTGCCAGCGCCCCCAAAAGCCAGATGTTCATGTATCCTCCCGAGTTTTTTCCTGCTCTGCGTTGTGCGCAAAATCGATCATCCTATTCGATACAGATACGGAAGTCTTCTCCTGACCAGCAGGTTCCGTCGCGCTTGGCCTCCCCCCAGCGGGAATTGATGCCGCCTTGCGTCAGTCCGCTTACCTCGGCAGTCCCGGGGCCAGTTTCGACTATGGAAACGGTAAGTATTTCATCCAGCAAAGGGCTGCCGTCCTTTTTCTCGATAATATGCCAGCCGAGCCCCTCATCTGTTCCCTTCCTGATTAGACAACCTGAAGGCCTGTATGTATGTCCACCGGACGTAATCGCGCATTTGCCGGGCCGAACTTCACCAGCATTCTCGGCAAACACCTGTCCGCAACAAGGACCAAAACAGAGCAGAAGTGTGCATAGACGGACATTCCAGAAGAAAAAATAATGTTTCATACCTTCCTCACCTACATGTGGCTTATGAGAGAGTCTTTGGCGAATATTCCGGCATGATCCGGAAGGAGAGGATTTCCGGTTCGAGCATGTCCACTAGGGCCATGAAGCCAAGCCCCACAGCCAGCGCCAAGCCTGCAAGAGCAATGACAAGAAGAACTCGGCTGTCTCTTTTCCGGGCGTGGAAAGCCATACAGATGGCCCCGATACCTACTCCGGACATGAGAATCAGCAGCTGGCAGGTTTGCCGTGTCAGCAGCAGGACTCCCATGACCCAGAACAGTACGGCACAGGCTACTATCGTCGCTACAATCGCTACTCCCCTACGCATGATTCTATTCGCGGCTTGCCTCAATAAGCGTGGAACCATCGGCCATCCAGACCAGGGAAAGGTTCTTATTGGAGGTAACATGCAGACGCATGACAGGGGCGACCGGGTTTTCCCCCTTGACGGCCTCGTCCCAGCATTTCGCAGAAATATAAATACCTTCCAGGATGATGGGATCGGTCTCGCTGAAAACAGTAACGCAACTCTCGGCCATCGTTTCCTCGGCATCGGACTGAGTGGGCGTATCCGCATTATCCCAGAAATGTATTGCATCGGTAATATTCATCTTTTCCCCGTTCTTCACATAAGCGAACCAGGGGCGGTATCCTACGGAGGACAAAGCGAGAATGATGTTCTTGAGACCTTCATCGTCAATGGCCGTATGAAACACGATGCTGCTGATGGGGCA
>OHAY01002512.1_pt1 | contig 14329 bp, 21 predicted proteins | sample 1577191 | NCBI WGS metagenome assembly OHAY01 (sample SAMEA3541504, study PRJEB24748) | human gut metagenome | biome: human gut; feature: human-associated habitat; material: faeces | place: China | collected 2012 | reverse complement strand
TTTTCTTGTTATCCAGCCCTCCGGCTGTATCGGTTGAGCAAAAGTCAGCGTGGGATTGATGTGGTATCTTTATCTAAGTGATACCCCATTTTCCCATTTAGAGACTGCCTGTCTAGATACACCAAGTGTTTCTGCCACAAATTCTTGAGTCATCTGACATTTCATACGGTGTTTTTTAATTACACCCCCTAGTGTTTTAGTATACTCTTCCTTTTCTTTACGTACTGGCTCTGACTTAATATATTTTCTTAATGCGATAATGAGTAAGTAAACAACATAGATGATTACGCTCCAGATAATAAATGCAGGTATAAGCACTAATAATAACATCATTGTATTTGTCATTTTGAATTCCCTCCTCACTTCAAATATAGCTTAATATTGCAAGTTGCGCTATCAACTATCAAGCAACCATAAAAAAAGAAGGCATTGCCTTCTTAACGCATACAAATATAAACAAGATATGCTGTATAAATAGCAAGCATCACAATACCCTGCCACTTAACAAGTTCTTTCTTCTTCCATGCAAATATCCATACAAGAGTACTTACTACAATGAGAATAAATGTATCAATCAAGTTTTCTGCAATAATCGCAACAGGACTAATTACCCCGGCAATACCTAATACAAGTAAGATATTGAAGATATTAGATCCAATAACGTTACCTAAAGCCATATCGATTTCATTCTTTCTTGCAGCTACAATAGAAGTCACAAGTTCTGGAAGACTTGTTCCTAAAGCGACAATAGTCAAACCAATAAGGTTCTGACTGAGTCCTAGCATAGTCGCAATAGCTGTAGCACCTTCTACGACGAAATCACCACCAAATTTAATAGCAGCTGCACCACCGACAATATAAACAATACACTGCCATACTGGTAATAGCTTGATTTCTTCATCGTTGTCTTCGCTTAATGCTTTGTTTCTTGCCTGTAATGCTGAATAGATCATCCATCCTAAATATGCTACAAATAATACAATAAAGATTGCACTATCTACTCTACCTAGCATACTATCTAAACCAAATACAAGTAATAAAGCAGCACAGATAATAGAGAATGGGAATTCTTTCTTTAATGTATCTGTAGAGACTGCAAGAGGTACAAATAGCGTACATACACCACATACAACCATTAAGTTAAATAAGTTAGATCCTACTACATTACTGACTGCAAGAGCGTTGTTGTTGCTCATTGATGCAGTGACACTGACTGCACATTCAGGTAAACTTGTACCCATTGCAACAATTGTAAGTCCAATGATCATTGAAGGAACTTTTAATCTTTTTGTGACAGAAGAACTTCCATCTACAAAGAAATCTGCACCCTTAATCAATAATATAAAACCAACAATTAATATACCAATTTCCATGAAAGTATTCATCATTTTTTCTCTTCCTTTATATATAAACTGATTAATAATCTAACATTTTATCCTACTGCTAGTCAATAGTATCCAACGATTGAAATATATCTAACTATCATTTAATTTAGCTGCTTCATTTACGTTTTCCTTTGATGGCTCTATTTTATGTAAAAGAAGGATGTAAAAAAATCCACCGAAGTGGATTATGCTCTGTTTAATTCATCCATCATTGCGCTTCTGTTTCTATATTGAATCTTCCATTTCTTGATGATTTCATCAACGACTTTATCACCGCCGATAATAGATTTCATGATTCTTAACTCTTCTACAATTTGGTAAAAATGCTTTCTGCCCCCAGTAGATTCAGCCTGTTTTTCAACAATTTCTCGATATATCTGAAGCAGCTGTTCAGGATATTTCTCACTAAGCAAATCAGTATATTGATGCAGCAAATATTTATCGTCACTTCTTAAGAGAACATCTAAAAGCTGTTCATATAGTTGCTCTGTTTCTAAAATTTCACACAAGAACCTTCCAGGAGTAAGCTGTTCAATTATAGAGTCTCTTTCCTTGATCCATTCTTTATCTGCTTAACTAAAATAACTTGAAAGATTTAAGAAAAAATTAGACGCTTAATCTAAATCTTCGCCATTAGAAGCTATCACTTTTTTGTACCAGTCAAAGAATCCTCATTTTGGGGATTTTCTTAATTCTACGTTATAAATCATTGTATCTTCATCTTAAAGAGATACGTGGTCTTTGTCTGAATAATCTGATAGTCTATCTGATAATTGTTTAATAGGTTACCTACGATATATAAGCCAAGTCCATGACTTGTATCTTTTTTTAATTCCATGTGATTCTCCTGGCAGGTATTTTCTATATAGAAACAATTCTCTTTTATCCCTATATCTATTCTTCCATAATCACAGTTATACTTAATCGCATTGCTTATTAAATTAGATAAAACCACACTGAATGCATTTCTACCAATATATATATGCTCTAAACCAACCTTATTATTGATTACGATATTCTTCTGATATGCGAGCAACTCATATTTATTCAGGACTTCTTTAAGAACATCTTTTATAATAACATCTTCTTCATCGTTCTTTAGATGATCTATTGAATAGATAGATAATATTTGAGAGATATTTTTTGAAAGATCATCCACTATATCTACACATTGTCCAAGATATACATCTCTCTCTTTATATTTTCCTACATTATACATCATGTTCTCTAGAATGATTTTAAGACTTGCTAGAGGTGTTTTTAATTCATGAGAAGCAGCCTTTAAAAATTCATATTTAAGTTTTTCAAGTTCGAGAATTTCTTTATTTTTAAGTTCTAGATCATCTATTGACTTCAATAATGTAAAATAGAGTTCATTGATTTGCTTCTTTAAGTCTCCTACTTCATCATCACTGTTATGGACTAAACTGACATTCTTATCTAATTGCATCATTTGATCAGTTACATTCTTAATTTCATCAATATTATTTTTAATTGATTTTGAATAGATCAATGAAACGATAGCAGATAATAAAAGAGAAATAGATAATGAATAAGGAAGAAAACCTAAACTTAAATCTTTAGCATCCTGCAGCATATCAGCAGTAGAGATAAATTTCAAATACAATTGATGTCCATCATTTAAAGTAATACGTCTTTCCTCAATAATTAATGAATTATTGAGGCTGTTCAAATTCACATTCAGATTATTTGTAACTTTTACTTCATTGTCTTTATTTTCTTGACTCACAAATACTTTTATATCGCTGTTTTTAGAATACAAATCAATTGTTCTTTCAATCTCATTGATTTCCTTACCTTCTAGATTATGAGATATTTCATTGGCTGTTTTATTAATATCAGCCTTTCTAGTATACAGATAAGTTCTAGGAAATATCAAGTAAATGGAGATATGAATCAATAAGACAATAATACTGAGAATAGAAAATATCTGGAGAAACATTTTAGGAAATATCTTTAGTTTTTTCATCATCTCTCCAATTTATAGCCTACATTTCTAATAGTTGATATGCAATCTAGATGTAACTTCTTTCTAAGTTCCTTTATATAGACATCAATTACACGATCATAAGGAATTTCTTCTGTTTCTTTCCAGACTTGATCTATAATCTGCATCCTTGACAGAACCTGCCCTTCATGATCAAGAAGACATTTTAATATTTCTAATTCTTTAGGCTTACTATCTATGACTTTTCCATCTATTTTAGCTGTATAACTTGTGAAATTGATTTCTAGATCTTTATATTTGAATATTTCTATAGAACTATAATACTTTTTTATAAGTCCCTCTATTCTCGCTTTTAAGACAGGCAGAGAAAATGGCTTTTCAATATAGCCATCAGCAAGTTGAGTAAAGGCTTCTATTTTGTATTCTTCATTATTAAATGCCGTCAACATTAAAACAGGGATATTACTTTCTTTTCTTATTTCTTTTAAAACATCTAATCCATTCATAAATGGAAGCTGAATATCCAAAAGAACAACCTTGATATCCTGATTAAATAAGGATAAAGCCTCACGACCATCCCTAGCCTCTATGACATGATAGCCCCATTCTGATAAATATTCACTCATACCATCTCTAATTATAGGATCATCTTCTACAATCAGCAAATCCATACTATCCCTCCTTTTTTATATTATACACATATATTTATCTATTAACGTGTATAAATAAGTGATTCTTCTTTATTTTTAAGAATTCTAAATGAAGAAATCACCAACGCCATAATAAGTACAACTGTCATGAAGCCAATAACAATAAACATCATATCACTAGAAACATGCACATTCAGACTCGTAAGTGTCTTATTAAAGCCATCTACTTCAGCGCCTGATCCTAATTGACTTGATACGCCCTGACTTGCTAGTTGTTTAGTTATATCTCCTGTCACCCCATTTAAGATTGTATGACCAAATGACTGTGCTAAAGCACCAGAAACAAAGTAAGCAATAAGATAAGATGGTATCATCATCCATACTAATTCTGTCATCAATTGACCAAAAATTCTCATTTTTGTCATACCTAACGAAAGCATAATAGCTATTTCTTTCTTTCTTGCATTAAGCCAGAGCATAAGAAGAAGCGCAACAACTATTCCAGCAAAAATCAATGCACCATAAAATAATTTATCGGCCATTCCATATAGAGATGAAATAGACATCTGTAAAGCTGGATAATTAGAAGCACCATTTATCAGAACATAATTTCTCCAATCAATATCAAGCTTCTCTAATACTTTGATGACCTGTTTTAAATCATATTGACCTTTCACAAAGAAAGTAGCGTCTTGATAAACAGCTGTCTTTTCTGTTTCACCATATACCTGTGCTGCACTATGCACATCACTGATTAAAGTGTTTTCATATAGTTCCTGGGGTGCACTTGCGCCACCCTTATTATGCCCATCAAAGAGGCCCTTAATTTCTACTTCAACAATCTCATCTGCCTGCTTTTCATTATCCGCATCATATAAATTTGATTTGATTTTAAGATGGTCTCCTACCTTTAAATGATTCTTTAAAGCAAGATCCTTATGCATCAAAATCTTATTTCTATCACCAGCTTTAAGATGCTCTCCTTCTACTAATTTATAAGCCCCTGATACAAACTTATTTTCTTTTGAAGAATCATTCACACCTGTAAGCATTACTGTACTTTTAAAGTTTTTTGCTCTTTCAGGTGATTGATAAGCCAATGTTTCAGGTGTTTCTACAATATCATAATCCACTAAATCCGCTACACTATTGATTCTCTTTACATAAGAATCAATCTCTTTACACTGAGCAATCTGACTAATATCCTGTCCTTTTACATTGCCTCCGCCTCTAGGCGTTCCAGGATTATATTGTCTATTGATTTCCATTGAAAAACTATTTGTGATATTTCCTAAACTCTTCTTAGACGAAAGATCTGTGGCATCTTTTAAGGCTAAGCCTAATACACCTAATGTAGACATGATTGCAATCACAGATATCATAATAAGTGATTTAAGCTTTTTTCTTGTTACATAAGCCCATGCATTTTTTATCATATACTTCTCTCCCTTAAACAATCTGTAATTTCTTATCCTTAAGTTCTAAAACAACATCTGCACTTTGAGCGAGTTGTTTGCTATGAGTCACAACAATCACACACTTATTGCGTTCTTTCGCCATCTTCTTCAATATTGTGATTATTTCATCTGCTGTATTCTCATCTAAATTCCCTGTTGGTTCGTCTGCAAGAATGACAGGTGCTTTAGATGCTAAGGCACGTGCAATAGCAACTCTTTGCTGCTGTCCACCAGAAAGTTTCATAACATTTCTTTTTATCTGATTTGGATTCAAGCCTAATTCGATCAATATTGAGGAAGATGCTTTTTTATCAACCAATCTCACATTTTCTAATGGTGTCAAATAATCAATCAAATTATAATTTTGAAAGACCAAGGAAATATGATGTCTTCGATGATAACTATAACCTTTTTGTTTAATATCTTCTTGTTCAAAAAGAATATGTCCCTCTTGTGGTTCATCTAATCCTGCCAATAATGACAATAATGTTGATTTGCCTGCACCAGAGGCACCAATAATGGCATAGAACTGGCCGCTTTCAAATGTCTGATTCACATCTTCTAAAATATTCTCTCTTGTATTCTTATAGCGATAGCTTACATTATCTATTTCTAATATAGTCATATTAATCTCCTAACTCATTTTTGATAAAATCTCTTGGGGCTTCTTTATTAAAAACATTCCACATGTCGTTATAACTGAAATGATGATTACACCTGCTAGAATCCCATAACTTCCTATAAAAGTCATTCCTTCTTGTCTGAATCCATATTCAAGTAATAGAGAATATGCATTCTTTAATAAAACATTGATCACATATTTCAGGAATATATGACCTAATCCAAAAGAAAGAACCGCCGCTGGTATTGAAACAAATAATAATTCACAAATAAATTGACCAAGAATTTCAGATTTGTGGAATCCTACTGATAATAAAATACCTATTTCATAAAGTCTCTCTCTTAACCATAAAATTAAAATTAAAGAAAGAACGACAAGTGCAACAACAATTAAAGAACATACAATCACTTTTATAATATATTGTATATGTGTAATTGCCTCTAATGTTTCCTCATATGTCTGCGTATCCATTTCAACAAAAGCATCTGGATGATTCTTTTCTAATTGCTTCATCATTAAACGGGTATCCTTTAAATGATCAAAGTACATGATTATTTTATGAACATTGTTTGTCTGTTGTGAAGAATAATCCATAAACAACATATTTTCACTAAAATCTGATGTTAAACCTGTATATCTTTCTTGTTTCTTACCAGAAAAAATACCAATAATCTCATATTTCTTATTATTGTCTAAATTTATAAAATCATGTAATACAAGATGATTCTTTTTCGCAAATTGTTCATGAACCATCACCTTATTACAATCAGTTTCTTGGATATGTCTGCCCTTTTTTAATACAAAATTGCCACTTTTAAATAAGGCATGAGATTTTGTCTGATTCGTTGCGAGATAAGACATAACGTTCTTATATTCATCACTCAAATCATCTCTTTTTACTGACTGTTGTGCTTCTATGACATGAAGGTTTCTTGGTTGAGTGAGACCTTCATAATATAATGTATAGCCTTTAGCTTGTTTGATTTCCTTATATTCCCTATAGTCAAATAATGATTGATCTTTCTTTGTAACCGATAGAGACGTATTTGCTGCTTCATACATGGTCTTTTCTAGCTGAGTGGCTGCTATTGTGATACTGGAAGAAATATATAAACATGAGAGAATAATCGTTAAAATCATCATTATGATCAATGAACGTTTTTTCTTTCTTGTGACATAATAAATAGAACGTTTAATCATTGAAAACCTCTGTATTTTCTAAATCCTTCTTTTCCTTTAAAACAAAACCATTATCATTCTCTTCTAAACGATCAATAATTTCTATATGACACTGTTCCAGTTCTCTTTTAAATGCATCATTCTGATAACTTATGTAATAAGAATACTGTCCATCATGAGAAATACCTATTTTTTTATGATATGTACATTGAGTCAGTTCTGTTATTTCTTTTTCAGACATTCCTTTTTTATACATTCCAATAGTTCCTGAACGTTCTAGGTTCTTTTCCCACTCCATATATTCGTTCATATTTTGAACAACAGCATCCTGCTGCTTACGAGAAACTTTATTAAAAGATAAAAAGGCATATCTTAGTTTTTCATTTAAAGCACTTTGAGAATCAAGCATAACAAGACTTTTATTGTTCATAGCCTCTTTTATATTTTGAGATAAGCTGAATTTAAGACCTAGATACTCATAAACATAATCTTCTTTATAATCTATTGTCTCATTCATTGGCTTAAAACTTGCTTTATCCTTAATAGTCACTGAACTTGTAAGAGCCTCCGTCTTATTTTGACATCCTACTAACGCAATACTTAAGCATAATACTCCTGACATCATTACTTTTCTTATTAATTTCATTTTTTATCATCTCCTTTTCTTCATCATACCCGCCATATATGAAACATCTATGAAATAGAGAAATAAATTGAACTAAAAAAGAGGTAGCTAATTTCCATCAGCAGATGGTACACTAACGATCTTACCAAAACCTTCTACTTCTTCACCGATATAATAGCTTTCACCAGTTAGAGGGTTTTCATAGTTCTGCCAGTCATAGCATGTTTCATGAACCATTCCTCCGTATTCAGCAATACCATTCTTATCGATATCACGGTTCTTATACCACCAGTTATGATATGCAACTAACTTAGGATACATTTCTTTTAAGAATTCCTTATCACCAGTTGCTTCATAAACACTCTGAACTGCCCATGCAGCAAGTGCAGGTTTAGAGTTTCGTTCGTTCCAGTTTCCTCCATCACCGCCACGGTCTTCGTTCTGGTTATAGAAAATACAGTCAATGATAGCACCTTCATCCTGTGGACGAACAGCATCTTCTTTAATGATCTGGTAATCGAATAATGCTCTAATATTATTTTTAGCTAATTCTGGATTAAACTGAGTAGTAGCTACAACCTGTTTTTAAGAGTCCCAAGCCCACATACCAATGAACCGCTTATAAGATATAGATGGTACGATTCCATCATGCTTAATTGCACCGGCTGGTGACAAAAAGATTTTTTGCATTTTAGACAAATAAAAACAATGTAAATTATCAATCAAAATATATGTTCAGCTAATACCTTGAATATTGAAATTTAATTTCTACTTACAAAAACACATACAAGTGTATGTGTTTAAGTGATGATGTTCTATTTTGAAAGTAATGCATCATTTCTAGATAAGAGATAGACGCAATATTGGTTCATGCTGATTCCTTCTTTTCTAGCATGCAAAGCAAGTGTTCTATGTAAAGTCTTAGGAATTCTCAATTTGAATTGTCCAGAATAATCTTCAATGCTATCTGGTTCATTAATCTCAATACCTTCTTCTAATGCTGCTTCTATCCATGCTTTCTCTGCATCCTTTGCGTTATTCATGGCCTCTTCTATTGTATCTCCACAAGTGATACAACCTGGAAGATCAGGATAAGAAACTACATATCCACCCTCTTCTTGATCTTCTACTATTTCTAAACGATAAGGTAAAGCCATATAATCATTGAGCGTTTTCATTATTCTTCTCCTCTTTTTCTATAATTAATCTTACCATTTCAACATATACTCTTTTTATTAGTTGATGTTTAGGTATTGTGATAGGCATACACCCTTTTTTTTCTGAAAGTATAATGGTTGCTTCCTCCTTTAGGATTATTCATTACATATCCATAACTCTCCAATACTTTTCTCAATTCAGAAAAACGTAAATCTTTTGATAATGCACTAATCTTCAAAATTAGTTTATCCCATTTCGACATAATTCATTTCTCCTGTTCTTATTATAATATGGTGTCATATAAGGTGTCAATCACATTATAAATCCACTCTATATACATTCATACTACAAAAAAGAGACAATATCTTACTTATCAGTATTTCTTATAGTTAAGTCTATCACAAAGAAATATCACATAGGCATACCTATATCATAATTGGAACTATTTCTGATGCACCTTACTCTCAGAACGCTTCAAGTGAAATGCATCGTAATTATGTCATTACTACTTAGTCTAAAGACAAATTCCATCAGCTCTTGATGAAAATGCCGCATATCTTTAGAATTTCATTTATTAGAAAAATGACATTTATAAATTTCTGTCTGAACAAAGAAATCATTCGCCTAAAAATTACATAAAGAAGTTATACGTTTACCCAAAAGGTGGCAAAGTCATAGATCCCTGTCACTTCATATATACGTACACAAAAGGCTGTACAATATATCATCCAGAATACAGACGCAAAAACTCCTGACTATTAAGCCACGAGTTTTTTCAATAGTATATTTCTTTCTTTCCAAATCCATAGAGAATTATCTGCTTAATTATATGCATGATTTTTTGCTTCAATAATAGGAACTGTGCGATTTTCTTTACCACATCGAAGCAGGCAGTAATCCCAACCATGATACGTCCCTACAATTTCAGTACAATCTTTCTTACTATATTGTTCATAAGATGCAAATAAGTCTTTAACTTCGTATTTATCATTTACATACGGTTTGAAGTGATAATAGTCTACAAAGGTATACCAGCCTTCTTCTCCAACACCAAAGAAGTTGAACCAATCTTGATGGTTTAGTAATTGACTTCTAGCAACCTTTGGAAGATTCAAATCCAAATAATAGGAACGAACCAAATCTAAGAATATATCAAAATAATCGCATTGGCCTATTCCAAAATGATCATTCAGATCTATTGATATAGCTTCTCTCCATAAATTCAAATTTCTTGGAATGACTGCATAGTTACCAGGACAATGATAATTTTCATGAAATGTATCAATGACTTCAATCTCTTATTTTGTGTAAAAAAGCGGGAATAGGTGCATAATCTTACATTAAATTTTCCATTGGTTTGTCTTCCAAATGTCCAACCTACACTATTTAATGTATCACCTCTGTAACTTTTCTTGCAGTGTTCTCCTTCCATGATATCTGGATAGTTTAATACATAACTCTCAATTGCTTTTCTAGACATATCTGGATCACTATTTCTATTCACTTTATGTATCCTCCTTATGTCTTTAGAATATAGCTTATACAACATAAAGACACGGACTCATTATAATTGTCCGCTCATGTACTTTTCTAAAAAGTTCTTGCAATAACTAAAGTCTAATTTATAGAGTTCATTCTTTTCATCCACACATTCAACAAATCCATACTCTACTAGTTTTATAAGTCCATCCCATATACCCGTTCTTGTAATACTGTTCTTGAATCTTTCACTTGCATGACATATTTGTGTAAAGGAAACTGTTCTTCCTGGAAAATAACGAATACTCTTGACTCCCTTATTCGGTCTATCCGATAAGTGATATAGCTTATCAAAGTAGTTATATAATGGTTGTGTTTCCTGCTTTACTACAAAGCATCCTTCAACACTCTCACCATCTAGGATTCTACCAAGTAATAATATGTTCATAACTTTCTTACTAGTACTTGTCATTGTAAAATCGTCTTTATTCATTGTAGGACGTGTTGCATCCTTCACATTATTAATACACAACAATAACTCTGCAATGTTGATTTCTTCTACATTAACTTCTTTGAGTATTTCACCATTTGGATAAGACTTCATCTTTCTAATATTATTAACTGTTCCTGTTGTTCCTCACGAGTTGTAATTTGCACTATCAGGATTGTTCTTATCATAGAATCTTTCACTATGATCATAGGTCCATTTCGCTACTTCTTCTATATCAGTAAAGTAAGAATACTTCATTTCTTATTTCCTCCATGAATACAAAAAATCTATATACTCCATATTATACAACAATCATCCTACTCATCTCTTTCACAAATAAAAAAAGACCTTAATCACTATAATCGAGGTCTTAATATCAATTATTCAAACTCGACAATACTTAACTTGTTTTGTGTAAGTCTTATGTTGGGTCGTGTCTCTTGTTCTTTTGATTATTTGATATATCCATATTAAACTGCCTATATAAGCTATATGTTATCATTTTGTTATCGCCGTGGATAATAGCAGTATGTTCTGTAATAACTTATAAGCATTTTTGCTTAAAAATCAATACTATTTCTTCATTTTTACAACCACATTTCCTGATTGATTGACATCACCTGCAGTCCTGATGGCTGTTTCTAACTGTTCTAACGGAACTTCGTGTGTAATGATGTGTTCCAAATCCCATTTCCCACAGGACATCATTTTCTGAACATCAATCACATCTTCCGGCATATAGCCTCCTGACCCTATAATACTCTGTTGTGCGTATGTCATATGCAGCAAATCAACAGAACGAAGCGTATTATTTACCGCAACAGAAACAAAACGGCTTTCAAATTTTCCTAATTTTATAAAATCATCAAGAATACTCTTTGCACCAGCAGCATCCAGCCAACAATCAATATCTGCTGTTTCTCCACTCAATGATGGTGCTATACCAAAATAATCTTTTGCTTTATCAGTATAATTTTCCATTGAAGGATTGCAGACAGTAAAGCCAAGTTCTTTTGCTAACTTCAATCGAAAATCAGAGTAATCACACACCATCACTTTATTCATTCCAAAATAACGAAAAGCAACTGCTGCCGCTATTCCAATTGTTCCACAGCCAAAAACAACCGCATTCTGTCCATCTACATATGCGTTTTTACCACAAGGAATCATCCCTCGTCGTGCCGCGCGACATCCAACCGTAAATGGTTCGATTAAACTTGCAAGTTTGTCCGAAATATGCTCATCAACAGCATATAACGAACGATTTTCATTGCATTCAGTACCAGAATATATTCTGAAAATCCCCCAATTGTCCCAGCTCGTTTTGTATCATTTTTCGCATATCGTGGATATGGATATACACGTTCTCCAACTGTAAAATCTTTTACATTTTTTCCTACCTTAACAACTCTTGAAATGGTTTCGTGACCAAATTCACCGCCAACATTTACTTTATGACCTGTGTTTGGACCATGCATAAATACTGCCACATCCGTCCCGCAAATGCTGGAATATATATTTTGTATTAGTACGTCATCATCCCCTACTTCCGGCAACGGAAGCTCTCTTATTTCAATCTTTTCTTTTCCTAAATAAATTCCTGCCTTCATCATATCTCCTATCTTCATTTATGCTGCCCTGTGCATTTTTGCATGACATCTATCATCTGTTCTATCGTATCTTCACAATCATTTTTTAGCCACTGCGCAATGATTGCCATAAGTCCCTGAACATAAAATGCCATCATATACTTTCTGATTTCGTCTGAAACCTGATATCGTTCCAAAACTGGTGCAAATACGAATTGGAACATCTTATCATAACTTTCTTCTAATCGCAGTGCTTTCGTATTTTTTACTGCTGTTAAAAAAAGACGCTTGTTTTCTTTAATATATTTCAAATAGGGCGTCAGATATTGTGGAGTTACTAAGTACAATTCGTCTAACGGACATTCCAGAATGCGTATCATAAAAACATTTGTATCCTGTTTCATATAAGCTAAAAACTGTTCGTTCATATATTCTACACTTTCGGACAACAAATCCTCCAGTGTTTCGTAATGAAGATAAAACGTAGAACGATTCACTTTTGCTTTTTCGCAGATTTCTTTCACTGTTATATACGAAAAATCTTTCTTTTCAAGAAGTGACAAAAATGCCTTGTCCATTTTTACAGCGGTATTAAAATACTTACTTTCATTTTTATTCATTGCATTTCCCCCTTCCTTATGTTTCTGCTACGCAATAGCATATATATAGCTATCACAAGGACAATTCCGTACACAAATCCCCCTGTAATTGTATTCATCATTTTACGATAATCCTCGCCATTGGCGGAAAACTGTGAAATCATTGCAGTCTGCAAGCCAAGAATCAACATCATCGCAGCAATAAAATTCAACACTTTAGCTGCAGAGAGAATCAGACTTCCTACTTTGCAAAATTTCACAATATTTCTAACTGCAATTATCAAAATGTAAAAAGTATATAATGCCGAAAGATAAATCACATATCCCGGGTAAGAAAATCCAGAATTTGTCTTTATCATCAATATAATCATACCACCCATTGAAATAATAAAGAAAACAGACTCCACGCTGTATTCCGATAACAGATGCTTTCATCTTTATTATCCCGATATTTATAACAGATAACCAAATATGCTCGGATCACTCCGAGTATCAAATAGTAAACTGCGATTGAAATAGACCAAACTGAAGCATAATACATTCCGGCAACAGCACGAAATATCATATACAAAAAATTGACTGTCATTCCCTGATAAATACTGATATTTCCCCGAAAAGCCACATCGGATATATATCTATCAGCTATTTTTGAGGATAATACCCATCTCATCAATCTGCTTTTTTGTAAATGTTGTGCTGTTTTTCTTATCACATCGGGTACAGCAACGCTAAAAGCAACAAGAGAGTATGCCGACATACAATAAATCGGATATGCCAACACACTCTCTGTTTTTCCATATACAAAGATGAGAATAAGTGTGGTATAGGAAACCAAAGAAATAGCACTCAATACCCATTTCTTCGGATGCAATATTCGCTTCATTATCATCCTTGCCCACGTCATATCTAATTCTCACTGATTTCTTTAGAAAGCTGCATAATTTCAAACGCATACTTTTGCTTACCGTTTGCCAGCATTTTCTTGTAAATAGGATAGTTGATTCCCATTCCAAACAATCCTATAATACCAACAACAACACCCAAAACAAACATAAAGGTTGTACCATCGCCGATTAAAATGGTACCCATAAGGAGGACAACAACCTGACAGTTGTGATACCCCTCCT
>OHAY01002496.1_pt1 | contig 14388 bp, 18 predicted proteins | sample 1577191 | NCBI WGS metagenome assembly OHAY01 (sample SAMEA3541504, study PRJEB24748) | human gut metagenome | biome: human gut; feature: human-associated habitat; material: faeces | place: China | collected 2012 | reverse complement strand
AACGGCGACATTAACCGTGACGAATATGACAAGTGGCGCTACAATTATCCGAAGTATGATGAAGCTTCCGGTTTTGTAAAAGTGCCTTCTCAACAATTCAGCGATGCTATGGCAGAAGCGTTTAAGGATAAGTTAAAATAATTGCAAACGACAAAAACCCCGTACTGACTTTAATCCGTCAGTACGGGGCTTAATGTTAATATGGTATTTTTGCGAGCCACAAGATATTACTTTTTACTCACAAACCACTCGATACACACAATAAAGTGTGCCGAGCAGAATCTTATCAAAATCTTATTAACGGGCTCTTTGAAAACCTTGAAACCCTTGATATTACTGGGCTTTCAGACTTTTCAATTTATTCCCACTCTTTTCCTAGATTATCGTTTGTCCTATTTTACCTCTATTTCAAGCCATTTTAGTGCTGCTTTAGAGGTGTTTTTCTTTGTCTTATTCTCTTTATTATCACTCCTGTTGCAAAATATGTTGCAATTATAGCAAAAGAATAATTCCCGGTGGCTTGCACCTTGTTTTAGTGGCGGTATCCTTACCGTCAGTCATTCAAAAGCCGCTGTTTGTCGCTTCCGGGTAACAAAAAAGCGCCATATTGCTACGACGCTTTTGTCTTGCTCGGATAATCTTGTTCTGAAATTACTCTTCCTCTTTTGGGCGTAGACTTATCTCTCTGCAAATTGCTCGTCCAGTAATCCAAATGAACTGTGGCAACATTTGAATTCCGTTCACACATTCGGTTTTATGGATAAGAGATGAGTCAGTTCCACCTCCACGGATAAAAACTTCATTCTGTGAGGCTTTAATAAAATTCGGAGCAGAACTTACTTCACCACTGCCAATTAGTATAGGAGTTCCTTCTTTTCTTCGATTGATGACATCTTCAAGCAGGTGGTTTTTTATCTTATTTCTTGTATCTTCCCAAGCTGTTTTTACAACAGTATCTATAAAGCCATCTGAGAATACCAGGCGTTGGAAGCCCATGAATGTATTCATAGTTAACGGATGTTTAACTTCCACTCTTTTCCCAGTAATGTTATCTCGCACGTACTCCTTTCGAGGTTCTTCGTAAATTATGCACAGAAATTCATGATCAGCAAAATATGCGTACAGTTCTGAATCTTCGAAAACAAAGGGACGAGTAGATCCATCTTCCTCTACGACTGTATCTTGCATCATTTCCTCGAAATCAATATGATACAGCTTCATGTCCTCAGTCCGCCCTCCAGAAGGAGTGATTGCTACAGATTTTGCAATTAGTCCGAAACGTTCAAATAATTCAATTTTATTGAGCTTTTTCGAATTTCCACCGAACATTTTTACAACAATCTGCTCAGCAATGCTCTTGTTTTCTCTTCCACCATCAGTTATTTTTGGTACGCCAAAGATATCCGCAAGTTCTCCGATTGTTTTACCTCTGTATTCTTGCTGAAGTTCATGACATTTTTGATCAACAGCCGATATTGTTGAATATCTACCGGGAAGTTGCTCAAGCTCAAAGCCGAAATGCTTTGCAATAATCGTATTTACCGTTGGCTTTTTCAGACGAAACCTTGGTGGGAATTTTGGCGCAAGGTCAATGTAGCTAAGAAATCTACGAAGAGAACCGTGCCTGTCTAGATATTCCTGTTTTACTGCGGATTTCCACGCATTATTCTTTGGGCCAGGATGTTTACTTACTATATCTGCTACCAAATTATGAACATAGAACCAATCGTGCCGAAGGGTTTCTTCGTCATCGTGGCTGAACTCGTGGAACTCATATCCCTTAACAGGAAAGTCCTTATATTCATATGGAGTTACTGCATTGTCCGAAAGATAGTGATAGTACACCAAAAGCATATGTTCCAACTTGTTCCAAAAATGAGAACTATAAAATGTTTGCTCTGCTAAATCATATATTCCAACAGCCGTAATTGACATAGGTTCTTTTGCAACAAAATGGCGTCCGCCATCATCACTTGTTCTCATACCCGTTACTTTTAATTCAGTGTCTATGCGTTCACCATTTTCAACTACGATAAGGTCTGCTTCCTGTTTCGTATCAGGACTGTATCCCAAAACACACTGCTCAATGACAGAACCTGCGATTCCTTTTTGAAGCTTAAAGTCTTCTTGACGAACATGTTCAAACATTCCAATAGTATCGATTTCCTCAAATGTTTTATTGAGAATACCATCGAATCTTCGGACAAGCTCATCCTTTTCATATATATGTTCTGCCATTCTTTCACCATCCTGATTGTTAAATTATTGAAATTTAAGGCTCGTTTTCGATTATTTCGTCAAGGACTCTACCCATTCGTGTAATCATCGGAACAACAAGCGCATTTCCCATACAAAAATATCGCATTCTGTCTGGCATGCCAGTGTTTGTCCAGTTATCATCAAAGCCCTGCAATCGTTCCGCTTCAACAGGCGTGAGCAGGCGAAGTCCACCAGTTCCTGGATCAGCAACCACATGAGTTGAACGGTTAAGTGTAGATTCGCTGGTAAGCATAGTGCGTCCCGGCTTATTCCAAGAATCTGGAAATGCAATTGGGCCTTCGCTGAATACATATTCGTGACCATCTGCCGACTTGCGAGGAATCTTCTTCGCACCTTTGAGATATGTCCATTTAGGCATTTTCTCGTTGGTAATATAGTATTTATCAGCAACATTTTTTTGCAGTATTTGACCAAGGGTAATCGCAGGTTCTTCTTGCTCAATAACCTTTGCAGTATAGATATTGCCCTTGTGCATATAACCTGCATTTTCAAAGTCAAACTTAAACGAATCACTTACATCAACAATATCACCTTCAAGGGCAGTATGAGTGATTATTCCTGCTTCTGCAATAGGGAATGCTTTTATCATAAACCCATCGTTTTGAAGAACAGTTTCTGCTTCAGCATTTTTCATCTTGCTGCCGTAAACCGTATCATCACGATATGCAAAAATAAATGTTCTGCGGCGTCTTTGCGCTGCACCATATTGTGCCGCATTAACTACTCGCCATTCCACACTATAACCAAGTTCTGCAAGGCAAGCAAGAATTACACCGAAGTCTCTTCCACGCTGTTTTGCCGGGGATTTCAAAAGTCTGTCTACATTTTCAAGCATTACAAATGGTGCTTTCTTTGCAATCAGTGTTTCTCTGATTTGCCACCACAAAACGCCCTTCTTCCCCTCAATGCCTTTTGAAGAAGCAAGGGTATGAGCAACGGAATAATCTTGACAGGGAAAGCCACCAACCAGAAGCGTATGGTCTGGAATCATTTCTTTGTTTACCGTGCTGATGTCTTCGTCTGTGTGAAATTCACCTTGTAAGTCCTCACACTCTCCAAAGTGTTGCACATAGCAATCATGCGCCCATTGTATTCTTGCTCCAGGTTCCCATTGCGAAAACCATGTTGTTTTCCAATCTGTTTGTAGCCGGTCGAATCCCAAACGAAACCCACCGACACCTGCGAATAACTCGCAAATTGCCTTGTCCATAAAGTCCTCCCTTGACCATATTGGGTCAATTCACTTATTAGCTATGCCCATAAATATTAGCCCCAGCAAACGCTGGTTCGATGGCATATCATTTTTATTATATCACGGAAAGAGCTTCTTTTCAACAAAACCAGAGCAAAAACTATTTTGCTTTCTTCCATTACTCACTGAACTTTATGACTTCTTGAATACTACCCGAAAAGGAAAAGCCGCTATTCATCACAGCAGCCTTTCCCAGCAGAAATATTCAATTAGTCGTGGATGATTTCTACCGGCTAAAAAGGGATTTTCTTCTTCCGTCCCGGCTTCATTGCTTCTGCAATGTCGCACAGGCGGAGGGCAAGACCTACAGCGAGATTTACCGTTGTGATTGTCTTTCCAACTCTGCCTTTTTGATTGCATTTTGCAATTGTTTTGCAGTTTGACACTTTGTTATTCTCCTTTCTTAAAATGCATAGCTTTCGGCTATGTACCTGACCAATTCATTTCCTAATCGGTCGTGGCAATATTTATTCTTAATACCAATTGCCGAGCAAAACGCCGTTTTTAGATTTATAAGGAAAGCAACAATTTCGTTTCTTTCTTTTGTACTTAAATATATATAGTATTTTTCTGTTTTCATACTATCCACCTCGCTGTTTTTATCTGATTTGATGATATATTAAAGAGAAAATTTTATCAAATATGCAAAAAAAGGCTTCTGCCCCAAACAGGGCAAAAGCCTTAATTTTATCCGATTTTTAGGTTTAGTTGCAAGCCAAAGGGGACTATTTCATCTGCCCGAAAACACGTTTTTGAAAAAAAGTGTTGCAAAAGTGTTGCAAAAACGGTTGTTCAAAAAGTGCCAAGTCCCGAAACCCGCATAAATACTGGGTTTTTCGGCACATCTAAACCAAAGTGAACTATTCCCACTCGCTCCCGAAAACCACCTCTTAAACAATTCTGTATAGGTGATTTGACACGAGTTATTTTAGTTATCTGAAATATCCATAAAATATGGACTCTCCAAACTTCTGTTGTCATTTTGTTGTCAGTTATAACGATTTTTTTATTTTATATGTCGGCGTACTATCTTTATGATCAATGGCTTCTTTTATATCTGCGTTTGGGTATTTAACAAAGTCATCCCAGTCAACAACATATATGTACCCATTATCAATGTTTTCTTTTAATATAGGAAAAAGGTTGTCTTTCTTGTAATAATCATATGTACCATTTTTGTTAGGAAGAATTACTGCAAGAATTGCATTATTATGACTTGTTCTATCGCTTCGAGTAGTTTCTCTTAATGAGTAGCTAATCTCCCAAGGAATCCATTGCGATTTCTGCCGTCTTCCAGCTTCTTTCATGTTTGGAGATATAAGTACTATCGTAACAGTACTGTCATAAATTTTATCCTTTAAATGTGCCCAAATAGCATCCTCTGACCACGAAGATATATCTTCGTCGCTTTTTTCCCCTTTATATATGTCATCGTCTGATAAAATGTTGTCCTTTATATAGTTAACATAATCACAAGGCCAAGTCAGTTGGGTTACATTCGGTATTTTTTTCACATCATTATCTTTGTATTTATAAGAGACAAATATTTTCCTTCCCAATTTTACAGTTCTCCTTTTATCTTTTTTTAAACCAGTCAGCCAGAGGAGTGATATACTTTACATCACATTCCTGACTACAAACATAATAGCCACGAGCAATTGGCTGTCCGTCTTTATATTTTTCTGAGCCATCATAGTAAGCTATATAAGGATATATGCCCATATATTCAGAACCTTTATATTCTCTATCATATGCGCCTTCAGGTTTCATAGGAAATAAAGCCATATGCTTTTTAAATTTTTGAGAATCGCCATATCCCAGCTCCCAATTGCACCATTTTGATTCAATCGCCCCATTTGTGGCGAGAAGAATAAATTTATCACACTGCTTTATTCGCTCTTTTATATTGAGAGCAGTTGTTGCCGAAGTTACTTTAGGCATTGTAGGATCCTGACTATCAATGTAAACCTTAACCCCATATTTTTGTTGAAGAAATCCCAACACACCTTTCAAATCTTCAAGATCATCGTGTTTATGTGAAATAAAAACAGTTGTTTTACGCTGCTCGTATTGAGAGAAACCCAAAATAGGTGATCTAGATTCATTTAAACTTACCCGTGAATAATCACGAAATGCACCTTGCTCAAAAATATTTTTCATCTTTTATGATTCTCCTTATCAGATGATATTAGTCCACTTTAATATAAACACAACAATCAAAATGAGCAACATTAACGGATAAAATAGATATATACTTGGAGATTTAATACAGTCCCAAGTACGAGCTTTTGCACTAAGAATTTCTAAAGGATCATTAGTAAGCTTCATAGAAAAATCTATGGCGTGTTGATCTAAACGCACTTGGTCAAATAAAAATCTAAATTTTCTTTCTAATTTGAGATAATATATATCCAAAACCGCAAAAGCTAGTACAGGCAAAAACGAAAGTCCTAAAATCCACACATTAGTTGTAGAATATGATATTGCAGAAATTCCCGCAACAATTGTGGCAGCAAATCCTTTAAAGATTGCGGATATCGTGGACATTCTGCAAATGGGTTCTTGCAACATCTGCAAATATTCTTTTTTTCCATCTTGCATAGATTTGTCCTCCTTTACTATTTATTTAAAACCTTTATAGCTTCCAAACCCAAGCATATAAGCAGCCATTGCAATCGCCAAATCTTCTGATTCAACATTCTGTTCGCTCGCCATAGCTCTCAGCTCGTCAATAACTGTATCGTGTGGCACAATCGTACCTTCCAACTCTTTAACCGCCTTTTCAATAACGGACGGCAATATCATACACATCTGATAAAAAGCATCGTCCTGTCCTGTTACTAAGGCGTAGAATTGATCAAGACTTACCCTGCGGATAAGTTTATGACCAACCTTTTTCTTATCAACTGTCGTTTCCCATTTGATATTCTGAGAGCGCTGTGCAATCGCTTCTACCAAAAAACAAGCACAGTCATCGTCATTTAACAACTGATTCTGCATTTTGATAAAGGTTTTACCCGCTGAAGCAGAATTCATTGTATTATGTTTGTTTTTCATTTCAACATAAACGGTATGTACATTCCCTGCGTCAGGAATAGGAATACCATCAGCATTTTCATAAATTACATCCCAACCACCTTCTTCACCGTTCGGTGGAACATGACAGTTTTTAATATATTGGAAAATACGCTGATGAAAATATCCAATATCGTTGTTGTTGGACTTGTCCCTTTGACGGAAAATTTCGTTACTTACAATTTCTTCCCAAGAAGATTGATATACTGTCTTGTCAAAAATCAATTTAATCGGATCAATGATATTTTTATTAAAGCGCTTTAAATCAAATGATTCAAGCTTCTCTCCGTATTTTTCAATCGTTGCTTTGACGTGATTTGAAAAATCTTCTTCGCTTATAAAAGTTAAATCCCACATCATAAACTCTCCAATGCTTCTCTTATTTTTACTGCAATTTCATACGCTAAATTAACCGGTACAGCGTTTCCTACCTGTTTATATTGCTGTCCTACACTTCCGCAGAATTGCCAATCATCAGGAAAGCTCTGACATCTTGCGTTTTCTCGGATTGTAAATGGACGAGGCTCCAATGGGTGACAGCGATCAGTCTGCTTTTGACTTGGAGAAGTTAGAACAGTAAGTGAAGGTTCATCTAAACTCAATCTTCTTAAAATACCCGTTCTGCCGCCTTCCATATACCAACAGCTTTTCATATATTCTTTCGCAATATCTTCGGGAATATCTCTCCAATAACCACCCGGAGGAACAAGTTCAAATATTTTGCGTTTATGATCGGAATATTGTGAACCTTCACTTTGCGGACAATCCAAAAGAATATCTCTCAGTACTGGTTTATACTTATGAGGAGCAGGAAAATCAAACTTAATTTTTTGGACTAAATCATTTCTAATTCCAATCGTAATTAAGCGCTCTCTTTTTTGAGCAACTCCGTAATCCCAAGCATTTAAGACCTGTTTTTGTATGGTATAGCCTTCGCTCTCAAAAATATCTGTAATTGTTTTGTATGTGCGCCCTTTATCGTGTGTCAACAAACCTCGCACATTTTCGAACAAAAACATTTTTGGCTGGAGCTGTTCCAAAAATTTTGCGTAATGATAAAACAATGTACCTCGTGCATCCTCCAAGCCTAATCTTTTTCCAGCATAGGAAAATGCTTGACAAGGCGCACCACCTGATAATAAATCAAGCTCTCCTTTTTTTATATTAAAATACTCCTCCAAATTTAAACAAGAAATATTGGCAATATCATCATTGATAACTCGCCAATTCGGACGATTACATTTTAATGTATCTGACGCAGCTTTATCAAATTCTATTAAGCCAATTGTATCAAATCCAGCTTCTTCAATTCCTAAAGCAAGTCCACCAGCACCTGCAAACAATTCAATAGTCATTGGCTTTTTCTCAACAACCTCTGTCGGCTCTTGAACAAACTCTACTACATCACCAATATTACAACTTAAAACTGCACAGATTTTCTCTATACTTTCAAATGACACTGTTTCATTTTTGCCCATTCGAGCCATCACATTAAAGCTAATACCGGCAGCTTCTTTCAATTCAGTACGATTCATATTTTTGTCTATCAGTAGCTTCCAAAGATTATTATAACAAACAGCCACCGTTAATACCTCCGCTATAACTATGGTTTAAAATACAATAATGGTTTATTATATTATAGCTTGTTTTGTTGTAAAAATCAAGTTATCTCACGATTTCGTTAGAAATTCTTTTTTTACTAACACGAACTGTAATTTACTCGATTGTTAACACTAATTATAAAAAATCGGGTGCAGCCATTTAGCTACACCCGAAACTTTTACGCATAAATTACTTCTGTATTCACAATCTCCGTTGCACGATTACAGATATTGTTCATCTTATGCACCCACAGCATTTGATTTTCAGCCTTAAGTTTTTCCGTTAAATTTTCTTTTTCCGCCAGTTGTTTTACCAACCGAGAAAATATATCTGTTGCCTGTTTATCAATATCGGCAAGGTAACTGTTCAGCTTGCAGGAAATCAGCAGATTGGTGTAAAAAGCTCTTTTATGCTCCTTAATATACCTCAAGTGTCTTTGTCCCCAAACACCTACTGGCTTCTGTTCTTCTTTGGGCAGTGAGAGGCAAGGGAGGTAATAATCTCCCTGCAGCTCGTACCATAATCCGTTCTTTTCGTCATAAATTTTCTTTTCCATCGTGTAGTCCTACCTTTCATCTTTGTAATTTCTAAAGCGTGAACCACGCTGTTTAGACTGTTTTTCCGACTTTGCTCTTTCGAGCAAATCGTCAATTTGCTTGTTACCGAACACCTTGCGGAGTAGCTTGTAATCCTTATTTTCCGCACGCAGATTTTCATTTTCGTGTGCTAATTTATCATTGATTTTTGTTAACTTTTCGTTTTCACGATACAGATTTCCGTTTGTAACATTCAAGCGGTGGTAACTGTCTAATGCTTGATAATAGCGGTAGAAAACTTCGCTGATTACTTCTTTGAATTTCTTTATCAGAGGTTCTACAAATTTCATTTTATATGACTTCGCTGACATTAGAGCAGGAGGTTCAGGCAACTGATATTCAGCGTCGGTATCAAGCCTTTGTTCCAGTTCTTCAATGACTTGTATGCCGTTATCGTAGTTCTGAATACGATTGCTGTACGCTTTGTACTCATCCTTTTTCTCGGCAAGTTTATCGTCGAGCAGCTCCACTTCTTTCTCTCGTTCTTGTTTCTTGTAATCAAGAACAGAGAGGTGCTTTTCGTGTGTTCCTTTATGTTCCCACTCAATTCCGTAGCGTTCCATTACAAATGCGAGAGCAGATTTTTCTGCGTTCACCCATTGCTTCCACTCGGTATCTCCACGAGTTCCGCCCTTGAAACCTTGTGCGGCGAGGGCTTGTTTTAGACTAACTCTTGTATCAAGCCCACGCTTGCTGCCGGTTGTAAACGGTACAAAATCAATATGCAAATGGGGCGTTGCCTCATCCATATGCAGATGAGCAGAGAACACTTTTAGGTTGGGATTTCGCTCTTGAAATCCACGGTAATACTCATCTAAAATCTGCCTTGCAAGCTGTCCGTTCTCGCTTTCAGCACTCATATTTTCTTTATCACCAATCTGCAAAATCAGTTCGCGAAATGTTTTTTCTTGCTTTGAATTTCTGATTTTTTCATAATAGTTTTCTATTCTGCGGTCGGCTCTCGTCTGCTTTTCGTTGTATCTTTTTAGTGCGTCATCAAACAATTCGTGATAGGTTTTCTTTATCGGCTCGTTGCAGTAATCAATATTCAAATGCGTTCTGCTACCGTCAACATTTTCAGCCTTGAACTTTCGGCTGTTATGATTAACCGAGCCTTTACCCACCATTGCGCTTATCGTTCTTTGCATTTATATACCTCCAATCTCATAAACTTGCTCGTCCTCGGTTCTGTTACTCTTGTCAAGAGTAACGCAAAAGCACTTTTGACAGACAAGCCTATCAAAAATGCAACCTGCGAGCAGGTTTTGCGCTCTTTGAGAAGCAGGAGAAGCTTTTTGAAAAAAGCCACCTGCACCCTGCAAAAACTTTATTGCGTGACGGTCTGTGTCGATGGTGACGGTGTTTTTGATACCGCACCCACTCCCTAAAACATCGACACGACCGTCACACATCGTCACGCCTGCTCAAGATAGAGCCTAACTTTTCGCCCGTCGTGACAGCGTTTGTTCTCGTAGCGGATACCATACTCGTTATACAAACGCCCTGCGTTGATATTCAGCTTCATAGTTAAAGCATTCGGTTTCAAGTCAACCGCAAGCCATTCCGCTAACGCTGTCGGTGTTCCTTCCCAAGATGAATTATCGGCTGTGATTTTCTCAGCGATAAATTCAAGCAGGGGCTCGGGCGGTTCTTTCCAAAGCTCAGTTTCCAGCTGCTCCAAATTCCAAGCGAGTGTGTTTTCGTTTCGCTTGAGATGAAGTCTTTGGTCTTGCTGATCTCTGCCCGAAACTTCAAGCGTTGCCGTGATTCCTGTTCGCTTTTCTTTCTGAAGAAGAAAAGCTCCGTCGGCTGCACCGAGCAGTCCGTTTGTTCCCGAAATCATATCAAAGGTATCGTCTGCCTTTTGCTTTCGGGTGTGATGAACGAGCAGGAGGGTAATGCCGTAGCTGTCCGCAAACTTTTTAAGCCTTGTGATAATCTCATAATCGTTTGCGTAACTGTAATTATCGCCGCCAACTTCACGAACTTTTTGCAAGGTGTCTATGATAATCAGCTTTGTATCGGGGTGTTCCTGCATAAATCGTGTGAGCTGTTCGTCAAGTCCGTTGCCTAACTGACCTGCCGAAACAGAAAAGAATAGGTCTTCCGCTCCGTCCGTTCCGAACATTCGATACAGTCTTTCTTGTAATCTGCGGTAATCATCTTCAAGAGCAAGGTACAAAACCGTTCCTTTTCGGACGGTATAATTCCACAGCGGTGTGCCTGTGCTGATATGATAAGCGAGTTGTGCCATAAGGAAACTCTTGCCGAGCTTCGGTGCGCCGACAAAAAGGTATGTGCCGGGATAGAGCAAACCGTCGATTAACGGCGGTCTGCTCTGAAAAACGGTGTCGTATAACTCTGTCATCGACATTGTTTTGAGGTAGGAGGGGTCTAACATCTTTCTTAACTCTCGCTGCATTTTCTCAAGGCTATTGATATTTTCATCATTTTGGGGTATAATATTGTTACTACATTTTTGAAACGACTGCTCTGTATCTTCGCCAACAGATACACAAGGGGCGGTCATTTCTTTTTTATTCGTCATTTGCAACATCTCCTTTCAGTCCGTCCATTGTAACGGTTATCAGTTCGATAATATTCAATAAATCATCACTGACATTGTTTCCTGCTTCAATGCGCTGTAATTCTGCAAGCACATCTGCCATTTGATTTTTGAGGGCCTTATATACTCTCGGATTGCCCTGCACAACCACATCACGCTCCATACAGCGACGGTAACAGTATTCCTGTTTGGATAAACCTGAAAGAGCAACAGCACGATTTAACTCTGCTTGTTCTTCGGGCGATACCCTGAACCCTACCGTAATGTTTCTGAAACGGTTGTGCCTATCTACATTTTTTGCTGACATATTAAATTGCTTCCTTTCTGAAATTATTAAGCTTATCCGCCATATCGTCCTGCGTGGACGGAAACAGATGAGCGTAGTTATAGGTGATGTCAATGCTCTCGTGACCTACACGGTCTGCGATTGCCACCGCCGAATATCCCATATCAATTAACAGCGATATATGGCTGTGCCTTAAATCGTGAATACGGATACGCTTAACACCTGCTTGCTTTGAACCCCTATCCATTTCGTGGTGCAGATAGCTTTTTGTTACCTCAAAAATTCTGTCGTTCTTACCGACACCGTAAAGCTGTTTGAGATATTCCTGCATTTCATCTATAAGGAACTGCGGCATTTTGATAGTGCGATTACTCTTTGCTGTTTTCGGGTCAGTAATTACATCACACCTGCCGATACGCTGATATGATTTGTTTATAGTTACCGTTCCACGCTCAAAATCGAAATCAGCGGGAGTTAAGGCAAGCAATTCGCCCTCACGGACTCCGCACCAATAAAGCATTTCAAAAGCGTAAAATGATATGGGCTTGTCCATAATCGCAAAGGAAAATTTCTGATATTCTTCCTGCGTCCAAAAGAGCATTTCTCTGCCTTTCGCCTTGCCCATATTTCCGACCTTTGCGGCGGGATTTTCCCTAAGTCCGTAAAATTTAACGGCGTGGTTGAAAATTGCACTTAATTGATTGTGGAGCGTTTTAAGGTAAACAGGTGAGTACGGTTTGCCTTGCTTATCGGTAGCCTTAATCATTTCATTCTGCCAAGCTATAATATCCTTCGGGCGTATTTCACTGATTTTTCGCTGACCGAAATAAGGCAAGATTTTCGTCCTCATAATATGCTCTTTAGTGTGCCAAGTGTTTTCTTTTATGCGGTTTTTCATATCAACCGTATAAATATCTACAAAGCTCTCAAAGGTCATATCCAAATCTGCTTCAACTTTAATTTTCTGCTCTCGCTCCCAAGCGAGAGCTTCTCTTTTCGTCGAGAAACCTCGCTTTGTCGATTGGTGGACTTTACCTTGCCAATCGGTATAACGGTAATAGACTTTCCAAGTGTTTGTTTTTTCGTCTTTGTAAACTGACATTGTTTAATTTCTCTCTTTCTGTTTTTCGCCGTAACAGGCTCTTTCTAAAAAATACTGTTTGTTTATTCGACCTGAAATCGTGATAAATCCCTGCGCTTTCAGCTCGTCATTAAGCTTTTGGACTATTTTATAAGCGTAAGACTTGGAAACGCCCAACTCGTCCGCTACATCCTGAACTTTCATAAAAGTTGTACTCATAGCAATCCCTCCTTTCAATTTGATTTTTTTGAAATGTTTTTATTTAGTGTCGGAGAACTTTCTGACCGCATTCCGATTTGCCCGAGCGGATACACCATTACCGTGATGTATGACGGTTATTCAGTTTTGCACCAACTAAACGGAATTTGTTTAAGTCGATAATTCATATTATACCAAGCAAATTCAGTTAAGTCAAGTGGTTTTCGAGAAAATCTTAAACTTTTTTGTTTTATTTATCTTGACAAGCACTAACTGTATATGCTATGATGTGTTTATCATCATAGATTGGAGAAGATAACTATGGCAATCAGTGAAAGAATTCGCTTTTTTAGAAATTTAAGGGGTATGACTCAAAAATATCTCGGTATGCAGGTTGGTTTTCCTGAGAAGACTGCGGATATTCGTATGGCGCAGTATGAGTCCGGCTCAAGAACACCCAAAGCTGATTTAACAAACAATCTTGCAGAAGTATTCGGAATATCAGCGCAGGCTCTTACTGTTCCTGATATTGACAGTGACATCGGATTGTTACATACATTGTTTACGCTCGAAGACCTTTACGGTATGAGAGCCGAAAATGTAAACGGAGAAATACATTTATGCTTTGATGAAAACAAGCCGACAGCAAGCAAGTCTGTTTTTGCAATGCTTGCCGCTTGGGCAGAACAGGCTGAAAAATACAGAAACGGTGAAATCACCAAAGAGCAGTATGATGAATGGCGTTATACATATCCAAAGCTTGATACCGCACAGACTTGGGTGAAAGTACCATCGCAGGAGCTCAGTGATGCAATGGTCGAAGCGTTCAAAGACAAACTCAAAAATATGTAAGAGCAAAAAAATATATTGGGGTGAGTATATGGAATTATGGGATGCCTATGATGAGTCATTTAATAAATTGGATTGTGCACCGCTGATTCGTGGTCAAGTTATTCCAAATGGTGTTTTTCACTTGGTTTGTGAAGCTTTAGTCAGACATACAGACGGCACCTATCTGATTATGCAACGCGATTTTCACAAACATCTCGGCGGAATGTGGGAAGCAACGGCTGGCGGTTCGGCATTGCAAGGAGAGCAACCCATTGATTGTGCAAAAAGAGAATTGTTAGAAGAAACCGGAATAATTCCTTCTTCGATAAAACAAGTGGGTACAGTGGTACACAAGCAACATCATTCAATATATTGCGAATTTATCTGTATTACCGAAACAAACAAAAATGCAATAAGATTACAGGACGGGGAAACCATTGCTTATAAATGGGTGACTCAAAAAGAATTGCTTTCAATGTCAAAAGATGAATTAGCTACAACAAGAATACAGAAATACATTAGTGACAAATAATTTTACAAAAAACATAAAAGAGCTATCAGACTTCAAAAATCTGATAGCTCTTTACTTTTACAATAATTCAAATAATGTTGCCATTTTGT
>OHAY01002495.1_pt1 | contig 14393 bp, 9 predicted proteins | sample 1577191 | NCBI WGS metagenome assembly OHAY01 (sample SAMEA3541504, study PRJEB24748) | human gut metagenome | biome: human gut; feature: human-associated habitat; material: faeces | place: China | collected 2012 | reverse complement strand
TTGACACAAATATACGCAATTCTTCGGATATAAACTAATTTTCAACATCTACTTACCAATTTATTTTTTTACCGTCACTAAAAAGCAAAAGAAACAATCAAAAAAGACAAAGGTTCTACCGGAATCGCTTCCAACAGAACCTTGCCTTATCTAATCCACTTTAGCCTATGGCTGTGCCGCCCATGTTTATCTCGTGCAGCAGCTTCACGTTGCGTTCGAGGTTCAAGATTTCTTCCTCCAGGTTGTTGGCATAGGCGTTAAACTCCTGTCCTATGGTTAGAAAGCCTTTATTCGGTAAAGCATTCCTATCTCCACGCGGTTGGTGTTATAGTTTGTCAAGCCGCTCTTCTTGCTGTAGTCATATTTCCTTCCTGTGTAAGCGAGAAAGAGGCGAAGGTCTTGCTTTTGCTCGCGTGCAGGATAATATTCTATGCATCCCACACATCCCAAGGCCTTGCGGTAGTTGCGAAACTGCTCCGACTTGGTAACGTCAGCCGTCTCATACATGCCCTTGGCAACAAGGTTCCAGCAAGGAGCAATCTGCCAGTTGAGCTTGCTCACCACACCCTGATATCTGACCTTGCCCACATAAAGGTTTTCTGTCATCGGTGCCAACCGTTCCGTCACCTCGTTCGATGCAATCTTCATCCTGTCGAGGTCGTCGTAGGTCATGTTATAGTCGAGATAACATCTCAGATTGTTCAGCCGCAACTGTTGTCCGAGGCGCAAGAATCGGCTATTCTTGTGCTTGGCCTGTGTGCGTAATGTGTAAGACCACCGTGTATTTAGTTTGCCGTCGAAGAACTTTCCGTTCCATCTCAGGTTGTAGGAAAACGGAGCGTTGGCCTTCTCCAGCTTTTCCATTCTTATCGATGCGTTGTCTTGCAAACATGAAGCGTCTTCTGCCGCCCCCGTTGTGGCGTTGCTTACCGTCTTCGCGTCTGTGACCATGGCGTTTTCTCCAAACTCGTCAGCAAGCTTGCCGTTGTAGGTGTTGCAGACCTCCACCGAAAACTCATGGTTGGGTGTTGGCGAGTAAAGCACGTTTATGCCACCCTTGGAACCGTCCACCTTATCTTCTATGTCAGAAAACTGGTAGACGAAAAGCGTGTTCTCGTCATACTCGAACGAGCCGAGCGACTGGTTCTTCTTGCCGCCCTGAATGGTCCAATGGTCGTTAAACCGCCAGCCCACCATCATATAGTCGGTTGCCTTTGCAAAGTTGTCCTCGCTCTGTGCGCTGCTCGCCTTGTTCAGCCGATGACGGAAACGGTAAAAGATGTTGTCTGTGAGCCATCCGCGCATCTCCAGTCTCAGGTCGCGGTTGTAGAACCGTGAGGTCCACTCACCCTCACGCGAGTCGCGTGTCATCTGGCAGCATGCGCCGTAGTTGAAATAAAGGTTCACCGCCTCGCTTTTCTTCTCGTGCTTGCTCACCATCTCATAGAGCGACTTTATGTCGATGTCGTTGTCGCTCATTTCTTCATTGCTGTCTTGCGCCATGATGTGTTGAGGCGTCATTGCCGCCATCATAAGGGCGCAAATAAAAATATTTCGTTTCATCTTTTGCGTTACAAGAATTAGATAATTTTTTACAAGATCAGAATAATCCAATGTCGTTCGCTTTTCAGCTTATTTAGGGTTTTCGCTTGTGACCTTGCTGCAAGTGCTTTCTGGGCTTAACGTCCGTGTTTTGTGCTTTGTCTTTAATAGTGCTATGTCTCCTCAGGTAAGGGTGTCACCTTGCAACGTCAAAACTGTCACGCTGCAAAATTAGTCATTTCTCCAATTATTTGTTTTTAAATTTTCGACAATTATTTGTAAAAAACAAAATAGGGGCCGAATTTCTAAAAAAAAACTTATAATGCGGGCTTTGCAACCGAGTTGCAAAATAAAAGTGTTATTTTTGCAATGTGAAATTATCTGTACGCAAAAATCTGTCGGTGCTGGCGTTGGTTCTGTTCCTTGTGCTGGTGCTCTTCCCCCATCATCACCACGATGGTGGCGCGTTTTGCGTATCGGTAAAACTGTGCCAGAAAGACGGGCGCGTGAACGATGAACACACGCACCATTGCCACAACCCAAAGCTCGACCAGCATCATCTCTTTGTGCCTGCGGGGCAGAAAGAGCTTCACGCCTTGCTTATTCTTGACGGCGGCGACAGTTTCCCTGGCGCTGGCTTTGGAGGCTTAGGCCCGTTTCTTCCTTGCGGTTTTTGGAAGGGCAACAGTTGCGCCCTTTCTCTTTACGCGTCTGTAGGCAGAACCCTCTTTGCTTCTTCTCCTGTGGCGCTTCTTGCTTGCTGCCATGGTAAGCATTGGAAAAGGCGTGGTCCCCCGACCGTTCAATAGTTTTTCTTTTTTTTATTACACTTTTTTCTATCGGGTTATTGCTCAGCAAAAGCCCGGTACAAGCTTACTGTCTTAAAAAAAACTGTAACCGGACGGTTTGAAAATTTTGAAACAGAACCGATTTAAAAAATCAGCAACAAGACCAAACACAATGATTATCAGATATTTTAATGTGCTCATGGCTGCTCTTGCGGTCATGACAATGGTCTCATGTCATGGTGCCGCATCGGGCCACGACCATGACCACGAGGGCGATGAGGCCGTAAACGAGAAAAACCATGACGACGAGGATCACGCCCACGAAGCCGACGAGCACGATGCTCACGGCGAAGAAACCGACGACATCCATTTCACCGAAGCGCAGGCCAAAGCCTGCAGTCTGACGGTGCAGACGCTCACACCTTCGCCCTTTGCCGAGGTGGTGCATGTGAGTGGACGGGTGCTCCCGGCACAGGGAGCAGAGGCCACGGTCACAGCTACCATGGCGGGCATCGTGGCGTTCACGGGCAAGAGCATGACCGAGGGAGCTGCCGTGAGCGCTGGCACAACCCTCTTTGTTGTCGACGCCAAGAGCATGGCCGACGGCAACCCTGCTGCCGTGGCGCAGAGCGAGGTGAAGGCTGCACGGCTGGCTTATGAACGTGCCAAGAAGCTGGCTGCCGACAACATCGTCTCACAACGCGAGCTGGAAGAGGCGCGTCAGCGCTTTGAGGCTGCCAAGGCCACAGCCAAGAGCCTGGGGTCGGCAGCACAGCGACGTGGCGTTGCCACACCCATTGGCGGCTACATCAAGAACCTGCTCGTCAAGCCGGGCGACTATGTGGCGGCAGGACAGCCGCTTGCCACCGTCACACAGAGCCGACGGGTGCAGCTTCGCGCCGATGTGCCTGAACGTTTCTACACCATGCTGCCGCGCATCGTAACGGCCAACTTCCGCATGGCCTACGACAGCGAGAACCGTGTCTATTCGATAAAGGAGCTTGGCGGACGACTGGTGTCGAAGGGCAAGGCCTCTGACACCGACGACCATTTTGTGCCCGTGATCTTCGAGTTCAACAACACCGGCGACATCGTGGCTGGCAGCTTTGCCGAGGTCTATCTTCAGGGAGCGCAGCGCAACGGCGTGCTGGCGGTTCCCTCTGAGGCTGTGACCGAGGCGCAAGGGCTCTTTTTTGTTTATGTTCAGACCGCCGCCGACATCTACCGCCGCGTGGAGGTCAAGACGGGTGCCACCGACGGCCGCCGCATAGAGATTCTCTCTGGTCTTAAGGCTGGCGACAAGGTGGTGGCACACGGAGCCACACAGGTGCGTCTGGCCGCCAGCGCAAGCGTGGTGCCTGAGGGGCATCATCATTAAGTTGACGAGTTGACAAGGAGATTTGTCCATTCGCTCGGCTTTGCCGCTTGTATTAGCAAGAACTTCACGAGCGAAGCGAGTTATCTTCCTATAACTTCCAATAACTTCTTTCGCTTGCGAAATTTAAAAAAATAGAAACAAAACATTCAGAAATCGTGTTAAACAAGATAATTTCTTTTTCGTTGCACAACCGCCCTGTCATTCTGTTCTTCAGCGTGCTGCTCATGATTGTGGGCATCTGGACGGCGTACAAGATGGAGGTTGATGTCTTCCCCGACCTCAATGCTCCAACCGTGGTGGTCATGACCGAGGCACAGGGCATGGCATCTGAAGAGGTGGAACGCCTCGTGACCTTCCCCATAGAGACCGCCGTCAACGGTGCCACCGACGTGCGCCGCGTGAGGTCATCATCAACAACAGGCTTCTCGGTGGTGTGGGTAGAGTTCGACTGGGGTACCGACATCTACCGCGACCGACAGATCGTTTCGGAGAAGTTGGCAACCATCGGCGATGCCTTGCCACAAGGGGTGGGGCAGCCCACGCTCGGCCCGCAGTCGAGCATCCTCGGCGAGGTCATGTTCATAGGCCTCACAGCCGACAGCACCTCCATGGGCGACCTGCGCACGCTTGCCGACTGGACCGTTCGTCCGCAGCTCCTCGCCACGGGTGGCGTGGCTCAGGTCACGGTCATGGGCGGCGACATCATGGAATATCAGATACGCGTTCATCCTGAGCGCATGCGCCATTATGGTGTGACGCTCACACAGGTCATGGATGCCACGCGCAACATGAACCGCAACGCCTCGGGTGGCGTGCTCTATGAGCGCGGCAACGAGTATATTGTGCGCGGCGTGCTCACCACCGCCAACACCGAACTTCTCGGACAGGCGGTCGTGGCAACCACCGCCAAGGGACAGCCTGTGGTGCTTGCCGATGTTGCCGACGTCGAGATGGGCGTGAAGAGTCCGAAGATGGGCCTGGCTTCTGTCTCGGGCAAGCCTGCCGTCCTGCTGACCGTCACCAAGCAGCCGTCGACGAGCACGCTTGAGCTCACTGGGAAGCTCGATGAGGTGGTGGAGCAGATGCGGTCGGCGCTGCCCAAGGACGTGAAGGTGAACACGCAGCTCTATCGTCAGCAAAACTTTATCGACTCTTCCATCTCCAACATCAAGAAGTCGCTTGTCGAGGGAGGCATCTTCGTGGTGCTCGTGCTCTTCATCTTCCTCATGAACGCCCGCACAACCGTCATCTCGCTTGTCACCATCCCGCTCTCGCTGCTCATCACCATGCTTGTGCTCCACGTCATGGGGCTCACCATCAACACCATGAGCATCGGCGGCATGGCCATAGCCATCGGCTCGCTTGTCGACGATGCCATTGTCGACGTTGAGAACGTGTTTAAGCGGCTGCGCCAGAACGCCCGTCTGCCCAAGGAGCAACGGCAGAGCAAGCTCGACGTGATCTTCCATGCCTCTCACGAGGTGCGCATGCCGATTCTCAACTCCACCCTCATCATCGTGGTGAGCTTCGTGCCTCTGTTCTTCCTCTCGGGGCTCGAAGGCCGAATGTTGGCACCTCTGGGCGTGAGCTTCATCGTGTCGCTCTTCGCCTCTACCGTCGTGGCTCTCACGCTCACACCCGTGCTCTGCTCTTATCTGCTCAAGGACGGAGCTGGAAGTGAAGGAAGTGAAGAGGGAAGAGGGAAGAGTGAAGAATTCAATAGCTTGAGCCTTGAAAATGAAGGGGGAAGAGTGAAGAGTGAAGAATTCAATGGCGACAGCCCTCATGGGGCGGGCTCTCAGGAGCCGCGGTGGGTGCGTGCCATGAAGGTGCGCTATGAGCAGCTGCTCATGCGTGTGCTCGACGGTCCCAAGCGTGCCATCCTCATCGCCACAGGCGTGCTGGTGGTTCTCACGCTCGTGCTCTTCTTCAACCTCGGCCGTTCCTTCCTGCCGCCCTTCAACGAGGGGTCGTTCACCATCAACGTGAGCACGCTCCCCGGCGTGTCGTTCGAGGAGAGCGACCGCATGGGTGAGCAGGCAGAGCGTCTGCTGCTTCAGGTGCCCGAGGTCAAGGACGTGGCGCGTAAGACAGGACGTGCTGAGCTCGACGAGCATGCGCTGGGCGTGAACACCAGCGAGATGGAGGTGCCCTTCGAACTTAAAGACCGGAGCAAGGAAGAGGTGATGGCCGACATACGCTCCAAGCTGCGCACGCTCCCCGGTGTGAACGTGGAGATCGGGCAGCCCATCTCTCACCGCATCGACGCCATGCTCTCGGGCACCAAGGCGGGCATTGCCATCAAGGTGTTTGGACCCGACCTCACCACGCTCCATTCAATAGGCCTGCAGATCCAACAGGCCACACGCTCCATCGACGGCGTGACTGACCTTAACGTGGAGCAACAGGTGGAGCGTCCGCAGCTCGTCATCCGTCCGCGTCGCCTGCTCCTCGCCAGCAACGGCATCACGTTGCCTCAGTTTGCCGCTTACGTCAACGCCGCCTTGGGTGGCGAGGTGGTGAGCCAGGTGCAGGACGGCGGCAAGACCTTCGACCTTACCGTGCGCATGGCCGATGAAGACATCAACTCTATCGACCACATACGCAACATGCTCATCGACACAGCCGACGGCCGACAGGTGTGTCTCTCCGATGTTGCCGACATCTTCTCTTCTGCCGGTCCCAACACCATCAGCCGTGAGAACGCGCAGCGCAAGCTCGTGGTCTCGGCCAACGCTCAGGGACGCGACCTGCGCAGCGTGGTCAACGACATGCGGCAGAGCATAGAGACAAACGTGAAGCTGCCCGACGGCTACCGCGTAGAGTATGGCGGACAGTTTGAGAGCGAGGCATCGGCTTCGCGTCTGCTCCTCGGCCTCTCGGTGGTGAGCATCGTCGTGATCTTGCTGCTGCTCTACCTCCAGTTTCGCTCGTGGAAGCAGAGCGTGGTGGTGCTCCTCAACCTGCCCCTTGCCCTCATTGGCGGCGTGCTCGCCCTTGTGGTGACGGGTGGCGTGGTGAGCATTCCTGCCATCATCGGCTTCATCTCGCTCTTCGGAATGGCCACCCGCGGCGGCATGCTGCTTGTCGACCGTTACAACGAGCTGGCGCGTCACGGTCTGTCGCGTCGCGAGGTGGTGGTGCGTGGCTCGCTCGACCGTCTGCTCCCCATCCTCATGACGGCTCTCAGCTCGGGCCTCGCACTCATTCCCTTGGCGCTCGGCAGCAGCTTGCCTGGCAACGAGATCCAGAGCCCCATGGCGCAGGTCATGCTCGGCGGTCTGCTCACCAGCACCCTGCTCAACCTCATCATCGTGCCGCTCATGGCACCGCTGAAGGTTAAGGAAACTGGCGATTGATTATGAGCATCAGCTTATTTTTTGCGCTTTGCGCATTTTTAAACATTAATTTCCATTAATTGAACATTCTTGCGCTCCGTGGGTGCTCAGGCGCTTCGCGCATTTTTAAACATTAATTTCCATTAATTGAACATTCTTGCGATCCGTAGGTGCTCAGGCGCTTCGCGGAGTATGAACATCAATTTTCCGCGCGAAGCGCGTATTAATGATAATTAATGGGTCATTAATGAAAATTAATGTTTAAAACAACACGAGCGCGAAGCGCGATGTAAATAATAAACTTTGCGAAAGTTCAGTTAAAGATAAAAACAAAGAATTGTTAAAGACGAAAAACGATGAAGAAAAATATGACATGGGCACGAAACGGCGTGCTCTTCATGGCTCTCTCTCTATGCGCCCTCACAACGGGGGCGCAGGAGGCCGATAAGCAATCGGCGCAGGGGGCCGATAAAGAAAGATTGGCGCAGGAGGCCGAGCCGACAACGTTTGGTGTGTGGACAGCGCAGATGCAGACCATTGCCCGCAACAACGCCTCTTTGCGCGCCCTCCACAGCTCGCTTGAGGCCACGCGCCTGGCCAACGGCGCCGACAATGCCTTGCCCGATCCCGAGGCAGAGGTGGCTTACATGTTTGGCAGTCCGAAGGGGGTGCCTAACCGCACCAACGTGGCTGTGACGCAGACCCTCCCCTGGGCCGTGCTCACAGGCCACCGCTCGCGCCTGTCGAAGGCTGCCAACTCGTCGGCGGCTGCCACCTACCGCGTGGCCTTTCAGCGGGTCATGGGCGAGGCCGATGCTGCTCTCGTGAGCATGGTCCATCTTAACCGCTTGTGCCGCGAACTGGAGAGTCGTCTTGCTCAGGCACGCGACATCGCCTCGATGTATGAGAAGAAGTTTAAGGACGGCGACATCAGCATCGTTGAGCTCAACAAGGTGCGGCTCAACGCGTCGGTGGCTGAGGCCGAGCTGCAACGTGCCAAGGCCGACCGCCATGCCGCCGGGCAGACGCTTCAAGCTCTTAACGGCGGACAGCCGCTCGCCGTCGCCGACACCCTTTATCCCGTGGTCGCGGCGCTGCCGCCGCTTGACGTGCTGAAGGCGGACCTCGCGCGCAGCGCAGCCGTGACACAGGCTGAGGCATCGGTGGCTGAGAGCGAGGCTGCCATAAAGCTTGCCAAGACGGAGGGGCTGCCACAGCTCACCGTGGGCTTTCAGGGCGAATATATAAAGGACAACAACTACAGCGGTCCGAGCGTGGGACTCTCCATTCCGCTCTGGGGCAACTCGCGCCGCAAGGTCAAGGCGGCGCGTGCCGAGCAGGTGGCGCGCAAGCTCGACCTGCAGGCCGTGCGCCAGCAGCAGCAGATGGAGCTGGAACAGGCCTATGCGCAAGCTGTGGAGCTGCGGGCCACCGCCGACCGTCTGCGCTCTGACCTCAACGCAGCATCTTCCGACAAGCTCTTGCGCCGCTCGCTCGAGGCAGGACAGCTGTCGCTGCTCGACTATCTGCTTGAGCAGTCGTTCTACTATTCGGCCCGCACCGCCCTTCTCGATGCTGAACGCGATGCTCAACTGGCTTTGTCTCAGTTGCGCACGCTGATGTATTAAGTGGACGGAAAATAACCGCAAGCCTGCTTCGTGCAGCATGAAAAACGGATAATTGTTGAGCCTTGTTTTAGTTAAAACAGTAAAATTTTCTCAATAATTATCCGTTTCTTTATCTCAATAGAAAGATAAACGTTATCTTTGCAGACCCGATGACGGGGTATGGACGACTATAAAAAACAGAATGAAACCCAAAATAATTAATTTTTAAACAAAAAAGGTATGAATAAGAAAATGATGCTTTTAGCAGTTGCAGCCGTCGCTCTGATGGCTTCGTGCTCAGGCAAGAAGACGGCTCCCAACGTTAGTGAAGCCGACTCGGCAAACCAGGCAGACACCACAGCTGCCGCAACCGTTGATCTCGCTTCTGTGGCTGGCACCTACGAGGGCACTCTCCCTGCTGCCGACTGCCCGGGAATAAAGACCGTGCTCACAATCAACGCCGACAGCACCTACGAGCTGAAGCAAGACTATATTGACCGCCCCGACTCACACGACGAGGCCAGCGGCGTGTTTCAGGTGCTCGATGGTGGCGTGCTCATGCTCGTGCGCCCGTCAAGCGGCGACCACACCTTCTATAAGGTTAAGGACGCAGGCAGCATCGTCATGACCGACTCGCTTGGCAACGAGCCCGAGGGAGAAATGGCGAAGCTCTATGTCTTAAAGGTAAAAAAGTAAAAAAGGGCTGACACCCTTGAAAGGGAAGAGTGAAGAACGAAGAGTGAAGAATTCATGTGCTTGTTTCTCACATAGCCTTGGCCATAGAATTCTTCACTCTTCACTCTTCACTCTTCACTCTTCACTTTTCTCTCTTCACTTTTCACTTTTCACTCTTCACTCTTCACTTAAAAAAATGAATGTTCTGATAATAAATGCCAGTCCGCGAAAGAACGGCAACATCGACCGCATGCTTAAAGCCATGCAAGACGAGGCTGAGCGCCTTGGCCACGAGGTGAGCAATGTGCGTGTTGACCGGCTCCATGTGGCTCCGTGCCGCGGTTGCATGGCCTGCAGGAGCAAGCTCCGTTGCGTGTTGCCCGAGGACGATGCGCAGCGTGTGCTGGAGCAGATAAGGTGGTGCGAGGTCCTCGTCATCGGTGCCCCGTGCTATTGGGGCAACATTCCCGGCTCCCTGAAACTGCTTTTCGACCGCATTGTCTACGGCATGATGGGCGAGAACCGTCTCGGCATCCCCGTGCCGTTGCACAAGGGCAAGAAGGCGGTGGTGGTGACAACCTGCACCACCATCTGGCCTTTCAACATCCTTGCCAACCAGACGCGAGGTGTGAAACGCGCCCTCAAGGAGATTCTACGCTATAGCGGCTTCCGCCTTGTCAAGACCATACAGAAGGGCGGCACCAAGAACGGCAAGCCTGTGAGCGACCGTGAGCTTCAGCGCTGCAAGAAGGCCATGAGAGCGGTCTTCTGATTGTTGACAAGTAGACAAGTTGACAAGTAGACGAGTTGACAAGTAGACGAGTAAAAAAAATTGTCTCTATTGTCTCTATTGCCTTTAACCCCCCGCAAGCGGAAACCGCAAGCGGAAAGTGGAAAGCAGAAACCAGAAAACCTTTCTGTTGTCTTATAAAAAATCGCAAGCAAGCGGAAAAAACAAAAATATCAAATAAAAAACAATGTTACCTCCCAACTTACAAGCGCGTGTAGACCGCGCAGTAGACAATTTTATGCAAGGCTACGGCTGCTGCCAATCGGTTGTGGCAGCCTTTGCCGACCTCTACGGTCTCGACGACACCATGGCCAAGCGCATAGGAGCAGGCTTTGGTGGCGGTGTCGGCCGCATGAGGATGATGTGTGGTGCCGTGTCGGGCATCGTGGTCCTTGTGGGCTTAGACTGTGGTCAGACCGAGGGCAGCGACCGCGAGGGCAAGTCGGCCTGTTACAAGGTTGTGCAGGAGCTGCTTGCCCAGTCGAAGGCTCAAAACGGCTCCCTCATCTGTGCCGAAATTCTTGGTTTGAAGGGCAACGTCAAGGCTCAGTCGAGCTACGAGGCTTCTGCCCGCACAGCCGAATATTACAAGACGCGCCCCTGTGCCGCAAAGGTAGAGAGCGCGGCACGCATCTTTGCGGAATATCTTTTAAAGGTAAAAAGGTAAAAAGGTAAAAAGGTAAAAAAGGCTGGTGCCTTGGGAAGGGAAAAGCGAAGCCTTTTTTACCTTTTTACCTTTTTACTTTTTTACCTTTAAAAAGCCCTTTTTACCTTTTTACCTTTAAATAGCTTCTCATAGCGTTAAGCACCGCCGCCACGGTAACGCCCACGTCGGCCATTACCGCCATCCACATGTTGCCAAGACCAACGGTGGCGAGCAGCAGCACAGCTACCTTCACGCCAATGGCGAACCACACGTTCTGACGTGCTATCGCTATGGTGTGGCGCGCAATATTTATCGCCACGGCAATGTTGCTAGGCTTGTCGTCCATCAGCACCACGTCGGCAGCCTCGATGGCAGCATCGCTGCCCAAAGCTCCCATGGCAATGCCCACGTCGGCACGCTTAAGCACAGGAGCGTCGTTTATGCCGTCGCCAACAAAAGCAACGCTCTTGCCGTGAGCTCTCTTGCCCTGATAGCTCTTGCCTTGAGCGTTTTTAAGCTGAGCGCCCTCGCCTTGAGCCTCCTCGCCGAGCAACCGCTCGATGTGCGCTACCTTGTCTGTGGGCAGCAGCTCGGCGTGCCACTCGTCTATGCCCAGACGCTCAGCCACCTCCTTGCCCACAGCCTCGCGGTCGCCCGTGAGCATGACCGTGTGCTCCACGCCAAGAGCCTTCAGGTCGGCAATGGTCTTGGCGCTGTCCTCCTTGATCTTGTCGTTGACCACGATGTGGCCCGCATAAACGCCGTCAACCGCCACATGAATGATCGTGCCAGTGTGGTGACAGTCGTGCCAACGGGCAGAGAGCGCATCCATCATCTTCGTGTTGCCCACGCACACCGTGTGGCCGTTGACCACAGCCCTCACGCCTTGGCCCGCAATCTCCTCCACCTGTTCCACGCGGCACCCGTCGCACGCCTCGTTGGGAAAGGCGTTGCGCAGGGCAGCGCCAATGGGGTGGGTGGTGTAATGTTCCACATGAGCGGCGAGATGCAGCAGCTGCTCCTTGTCATAATGGTCGGGGTGCACAGCCTCGACCTCAAACTGTCCGTAGGTCAGCGTGCCCGTCTTGTCAAACACCACCGTGCCTATGTCGGCCAGGGCGTCAATGTAGTTGCTGCCCTTCACCAGGATGCCGTGGCGCGAGGCTCCTCCAATGCCGCCAAAGAACGTGAGCGGCACGCTGATGACCAGGGCGCAGGGACACGACACCACGAGGAAGATGAGGGCTCTGTGAAGCCATGTGGCAAACCCCGCGGCGTAGCCGCCTGTGACAAAGAGCGGCGGCAGGAATGCAAGGGCGAGGGCCATGAACACCACGATGGGCGTGTAGACCCTGGCGAAACGCGTGATGAACGCCTCGCTACGCGACTTGTTCTTGTCGGCGCTCTCAACCAGGCTGATAATCTTCGACACCGTGCTCTCGCCGAAGCATCGTGTGGTGCGCATCTCCAGCACACCCGTCAGGTTTACACATCCCGATGCCACCGTGTCGCCAACCGTCACGTCGCGCGGCGCGCTCTCGCCCGTCAGAGCCACCGTGTTAAGGGCCGACGAGCCTTTCGTCACCACGCCGTCGAGCGCCACCTTTGCGCCTGGGGCCACCACGATGGTCTCGCCCACCTTCACCTCGTCGGGCGCCACGGTGAGCACCTCCTCACCGCGCTTCACCTCTGCCGTGTCGGGACGAATGGCCATGAGGTGTGAGATGCTGCGCTTGCTGTTGCCCTCGGCATAGCCCTCGAACAGCTCGCCCACCTGGAAGAAGAGCATCACAAACACCGCCTCTGCAAACTCGGTCTCTGCTCCGGGCAGGAACCCGATGGTCAGGGCGCCAAGTGTGGCGATGGTCATGAGAAAATCTTCGTTGAACATCTCGCCCTTCACCACACCTTCTGCCGCCTCCTTCAGCGTGTCGTGGCCGATAAGGAGGTAAGGTACAAGGTAAACAAGCAGCAACTGCCATGTGGCGAGACCGCAACACTTCTCCACAGCCACAGCTCCGATGAGCAGCAACGTGGTGGCGATGATAAGCCATAGCTTGCCCTTCAAACCTCCATGCTCGTGGTGGTGATGCTCATGCCCGTGCTCATGCCCGTGCTCATGCTGATTCCCAATCTCATGCTGATGCTCTTCATCCGAGCAGCAGCAACAATGTCTATGCAATTTTTCTGTCATGTTTCTTCGCTTTATTTTTTTCCCTTTTATCGTTTCTTTTTTTCTTAATCGCTTGCAAAGTTACGACATGTTTGCTGCAACCGGGTTGCATTTATTGGTATTGAACTTTCGCTTTTAAAATATGGCAATTATCTCAAGCAAGCATCGCCGCGCTCGACCTTGTCGCTTGCCAGAGCGTCCTCGAAGAGGGCGAATATCCATAACCGCTGGTTGAGCTGCCGAAGGCAGCGAAGCCTGCGGTCCCCATGAATGATGGTAAGATCGTCCTCGAAGAGGGCGAACATAGGAAATGTTTGCACAGCCTGCTTGTGTTCGCCCTCTTCGAGGACGCTTGCTTGAGATAATTACCACATTTAAAAGCGAAAGTTCAGTAAGGGAAATGTGAAAAATCCTGACCTTCTTTAAAGAGGAAAACTAAAAATTCATTTTGACCCATTTTGACCTTGACCCATTTTGACACCCTAACGCGGTCTGCTGTGTCTTTCCAGAATAAGGTTGAAAGTTCTGCCACATTTGCAACCTGCGCAGCCCTATGTCTATCAGCATTTTATAGAGACGAATAACAATTGGTTGAGGATTGCATTGAACAACTACAAATCTTTCCTTGCTCCTTTTGATTTTTTTTGTATATTTGCAGATGCAAAAACGATGCTGTGGGCAACAGTCCGTTGAAGCTCTTAGACCGACAAATAAAAGACACATTGACAACAAAAGCGAAGGAGTGGGAACAATCAAGACGACAACCTGAAGAAGAATGAAAGAAGATCAAGCAAACGGCAAGACGACAATCTGAATAAAATTTTAAGAAGATTTTAAGAATAACCCCACGAAGAAGGTGCAGAAAGCGAGCAATCGTTTGCACTTTATTTTCCGTCCTTTTTGCGCCGTTGATGCAGACCGTCCGAGAAAAAGGTGTTAATTTTGGAGCAGAAAGATATCACTAAAGCTTAAATTAAAACTAAAAAATTACCATTTGCAACCATGCAAAAGAATTACTTATTTCTAAATTTAATGGTCCTGCTCATAGGCATGACCTTTGGGGGATTTGCCCTTCAACCGTCAATGGCGGCAACCGGTTACACACCAACGGTAACAGAAGACGAGATCACGGTCTTCCTTGAAACATCATTCGACAACGCCAAGGTGTGGGCGTGGAACGACAACCCACAGCTCACCACAGCAGGATGGCCTGGCGACGCCATGACCCTCATGGGAAAGGCAGCAAACGGCAAGAACATTTTCAAGTGGACATACACAGGCGACAAGGGCGCACCCACAGCCATAATCTTCACGCATGACGGCGGGCATAAACTCAACGGCGGCGACCAGGAGTATGTCAACCACGGCTATTATGTGGAAGGCGCATACACCATCGACATCCTGGACTGCAACGGCGGCGACCACGGCTATGCCTTTGCCACCAACTTCAACCCTG
>OHAY01002485.1_pt1 | contig 14440 bp, 10 predicted proteins | sample 1577191 | NCBI WGS metagenome assembly OHAY01 (sample SAMEA3541504, study PRJEB24748) | human gut metagenome | biome: human gut; feature: human-associated habitat; material: faeces | place: China | collected 2012 | reverse complement strand
GAACCCGTGTTACCGCCGTGAAAGGGCGATGTCTTAACCGCTTGACCATGGAGCCGTATATTTATTTGTCACTGTGTTTTTCACACGACCGAGATTTAATATATCATAGACTCGGTTGTTTGGCAAGTGTTTTTTTGAATTTTCCGAAAAATTTTTATTTTTCAGATTTTTTCTTATTTTCTGCGGACAGCAAAAGCTTTACCTGCTTTTCTGTCCGCATCTTGTCCGGTTCATAATCGTAATAACGAATCCATATGTCCCTTACAGAAGTGTATGATATAAAATCAAACGTGTTACATCAGAATCAGATCTTACATGCCCCTATCGTCATCTTAATTATTAGCGATTGTGATCTATCCTGTCCATATGCTCAATCAGCCGGAATATCTGACTTGTATATCCCCACTCATTGTCATAGAAACAGATGACCTTGAAAAAGTGGGAATTCACTTGAATTCCCTGCCTTGCATCAAAGATCGATGCATGTGAATCTCCGATAAAATCTGAAGATACCACTTCATCCTCTACATAATCCAGAATGCCGGACAAATATGTCTCAGAGGCCTCCCGGACTTTTTTGCAGATCTCATCATATGATGCCGGCTGCTTTAACGCTACATTCAGATCAACAATTGATACATCTGAAGTTGGAACCCTGTAAGAAATACCACTCATCTTATCCTTTAAAGCCGGAATGACAAGCGAGATTGCTTTTGCGGCTCCCGTTGTAGATGGAATCAGGTTACCAAATGCCGAACGTCCGGTTCTCCAGTCTTTCTGGGAACGGCTGTCCACAACCTTTTGTTTTGCAGTTGCGGCATGAATCGTTGACATCAGCCCATATTCGATTCCATAATTATCTTCCAGAACTTTACAGATTGGTGCGAGACAATTCGTAGTACATGATGCATTCGATACAACCGGCATATCCGATGTATATTTGTCATGATTAATTCCCATGATAAATGTCGGTGTATCCCCGTCTTTTGCCGGTGCTGAGATAATAACTTTCTTCGCACCGCCTTCTAAATGGGCTTTTGCCTTTTCCGTTGTACAGTATGCACCTGTTGCATCAATAATATACTCTGCACCACATGCTCCCCATGGAATCAATGCCGCATCTGATTCTGAAAATACAGGAATCTTCTGTCCTTCAATGATCAGTCCATTCTCATATGTATCCAGTTCTCCCTGAAAACGTCCAAATGTAGAATCATACCGGATCATATACTTCATATAACCCAGGTCTGCATTCCGTACATTGATTCCGCATACTTTAAAAGTGTCTGGTTGATTAATGGCGATACGGAGTGCTACACGTCCAATGCGTCCAAATCCGTTAATGCCGATTGAAATTGCCATGTTACAATTACCTCCTATAAGACATACTTGTCTGCCGGTTATCCTGTTCCGGTCTCTGTTGTTAGAGGGGCACTGTTTTTTGGCTCTTTCTGATTCTTTTTGTACTCTGTTGTCAATGTAACATAGGACGATATAAAATGCAACACGTCCAAAAGTAATTAAAATATTAACGATTTTTTACATCTGATCAGCTTTCTCGACGAATCCCCATTCCAACTGGTTTTTCATTTCAATTCTGCCAGCACCTGATCATATTCCTTGTCCAGATGATATGCCAACATACAAATTGCAATTAATCCCCATGCCAATATCACTCCGTAAATATACAAATTTTTAATCATTGCGACAGCTTCCACTGTCTCTGTAACACTTCCGGTAAATCCGGATAGCTGCATCAGTTGACCGATTGCCCATCCGGCCACACCGCCACCAAATTTTTGCCCGACTGTAAAGGTTGAAAATATCAACGCATGCACACGGATTCCTGTTTTCCAATGGCCATAATTAATCACATCCGCCAACATGGTGAACGTAAGTCCGTTAATCGGAGCTTCTCCGAGTCCCCGCAGAATGGAAGCCACTAAAACTAATTTTATATTTTCCGGATTAATCATCAAAATAACTTGAGCAGCAATACATATGATAGCTCCTCCCAGGACCAGATTACGCTTTCCGAATTTCTTAATCAATGGTGCCATACAGATAATCCCAAGAATCCACGGAATTTTCTCACACGTCTGCATGACTCCCATAATTTCCGCATTTCCAAGCACATACTGCGCATAATAAGTAGATACTGTTCCATTGACATTCTGATATAAAGCAAGTGCCATTACCATCAAGAACATAATAATAAAATATTTATTCTGTAAAGCTGCTTTCAGGCGAACCAGGAACGGAAGATTTTCCGCTTCTGCTGCCGCTTTCGTGTGAAAACGTTCCTTTGTTCCTAAAAAGGTCCACATTAGCATTCCAAACGCAATAATTCCATATACCGCCGTTACTATAATCCATGCCCTCTGATCTCCACCAAGAAAGTTAATCAGTGGCAGTGATAAGGCGGTTACAATCATGTTGCTGACAGGCGACATAGACATTCTGAAAATATTTAATTTAGCCAGATCCTCTTCATCATTTGTCATCAACGGCGCCATTGCCGAATATGGAAGATTTAATGCCGTGTAGACAACTGTCGTACACAAATTATAAGTAACAAAGATATAGATTGCCTGTACCATTTTGCCCGCATGCGATGGGACTGCAAATAGTGCCGTAGCTGAAACCGCATACGGCGCGGCCATCCACAGAATCCACGCTCTTGCTTTTCCATGTCTGGAATTAATCTTATCCATCAATTGGGCAATCAAAAGATCTGAGACACCGTCAAACACTCTAGATACCAGCAGGATCGTACCTACTACTCCTGCTGATACTCCGATTACATTTGTATAAAAATATACGATAAGACCAGATGTGAGTGCATATACTACATTACACGCAACATCTCCCATACCATAAGCTATTTTTTCTGATATGCTTGTCTTCATATACATTCCCCACTTATTTTCCGTTCCGCTTATTTAAATCCTCAATGATTTGCGGATACATTTTATCAAGTTTGTAAAATTTTAACAATATAATATTCAATACTCCAACAACAAACGGAACTGCGATAAACAACAGTTTAATTGCAAGTACTGCGGATCCTGCCTGTGTATCTGCAAATGATAGTGTTCCATCATATTTGCTGAAATTGAGTACCCATCCAATGACCGCCGTAACAATACCTGCTGCGATTGTTCCTACAAATCCCTGCATACTAAATGTCAGACCTTCAACACGAATTTTCGTTTTCCATTCCCCATATTCAACTGCATCACTTACCATCGCAGAAGACACTGCAAGCAAGAAGCAATATCCTATTCCCCTCATAGCAGCTGTAATAATCAGTACCGTTGTATTTTCTGTAAATGGTAACAATATCACATAGCTGACACAGATAATAATCCAGCCAAACATCGTAGTCTTTCCTTTTCCATACTTCTTCACAACCAGATGTACAAAGAAAAAGGTTACAATTGCAGGAACTATATAAGCCGTATTCAATACACTAATCATACTGCTATTATGAAGAACCGCTTTACTATAATATGTATTTACCGTACTAATAGCTTGGAAGAATATATTAATACAAATAGATATCGCCATAAGCATATGCCAGTATTTATTTTTCAGCACTGCTTTTACTCCGTCAATAACACGAATCTTTTCTGTCTTCTCTTCTTCATTTTCATGAATTCTCTCTTTACACCCTGCAAAACATAAAAAGAACAGAATTGCTGCAATAACTCCAAATATTCCATATACGATACTCCACGCTTTCTTTTCCCCCACATACTCTGTCATAAAGTTTATCAATGGGAGTGTTCCTGCTGTAACAAGGAGACTTGCAATCTGTGCAAACAACTGACGAAAGATATTTAACAATGTTCTCTGATACTGGTCTTTGGTCATCATTGTAGCCATAGATCCATATGGAATATTAATCAGAGAATAAACACTCATCATCGCATTATATGCAATAAATACATAGATAATCTGATACAGCTTTGCTACATCCGGAACTGCAAAAATTGCAAATGTTACGATTCCAAATGGAACTGCAAACCATAAAAGCCAAGGCCTTGCCTTTCCATATTTAGAATGTGTATTGTCAATCAACCATCCTGTAAGTAACGCAACAACTGCGTTGATCACCCTGGCAATGAGAAAAATGGCTCCAATCGTTGCCGCATTGATATTTACCACGTCTGTATAATAGAACATCAGGAATGTTCCCGTAGATGCCCAGATAATATTACTTGCCGCATCACCACAGCCATAGGCCATCTTCTCTTTCAGACCAAGTTTCTTCCCTATTGTGTCCATCACTTCATTCCTCCTATCTAACGTTCATCATATTCTTTTCATCTGATACAGTACACAGCCATGGTTTTCTACTTCTTCTGTTCCTTCTGTTACCTTTTTTCCTGACCAGATTTCTTTTGCATCTTTTCGAAGATATCGCTCTGTCAATTTACCTGGAATTTCTTTCTTTTCATCTGATACGTTAAAGATTGCAATATATGTACTTTCCTTATTTTCACCGGACCAGACGATCCATTCATCATCTCTGTACTCCTGTCTCTGTCCTTCCAGCGTGCGATGCATTTCATTTACCTCTGTATTCGTCAGCAGTGAAAGAGTCCAGGCATCCAGATCAGCCAGTTCCCCGCCATACATTAGTGGCGACTGGAAGATAGACCATAATGTAATCATTGTCTTTTGTTCCGGTTTCGTAAAGCAAGTCATACGGTCTGCCTTTCCACGCTCACCGGAACGGATTCCAATATGTCCAAGCGGAAGCATATCGCAATCAGGCCAGTTTCCTTTACGGATAAATGGCGACCAATAATTACAACGATCGAACATATCATAGAGCAATTCCCACTCATCCCAGAAATCGTCTGTAAGTCTCCACATATTGGCATTCTTTTGGAGAAAGCTTCCATCCTGAAGTCTTGCCGGTCCCGGTGAAAGGGAAAGTACAATCTCCCGTCCCGTTTTATCAATGGCCTTTCGAATACCTTCAATCTCTTTTCTATGAGAATCTCTGTAAATCGTTGAATATGCAATGTCATCTACCTTAATGAAATCAACTCCCCATGAAGCATACAGTTCCATAAGAGAATCATAATATAACTGTCCTTCCGGAATTGACATATCCACTCCATACATATCTGAATTCCATGGACAAATGCTGTTAACAGCAATCTGATCTGCTGTTTTGTCCGTACCTTTGATATGCATTCTTCCGTGAACAGCCTGTCTTGGTATTCCTCTCAAAATATGAATGCCGAATTTCAAGCCAAGTTTATGTACATACTCCGCAAGTGGCGCAAATCCTGCCCCATCTGCCGAACTCGGAAAGCGATTTTCGGCCGGAAGTACACGACTGTATTCATCCATTTTCAAATCTGCGAATTTACGATATGCTGCAGACTCAGCCCCCGGCTCATACCATTGAATATCTACGACAACATAGTCCCATCCATATACTTTAAGCTTTTCTGCCATGATATCCGCATTTCTTTTTACTTCCTCTTCTGTGACAGACGCTCCATACACGTCCCAACTATTCCATCCTTTCGGTGGTGTTTTTGCAAATTCTAACATATCTTTTCCCTTACCTTTCTATATTATTTTAGGGTGCACAAAATACAGGTCACTTTTTGCAAACTGACTTTTTTTCTCATAACTATAGCTTTTTCTTTTTCTGTGATTTTGAATCGATTCGTTTCGTGTCTGATTTTTTAGATTATTTTTGTCTTTTCTTTCTCTTGTCTACATTGATATCATATACTATAATCTTATTATCATGTTAGTCACTTTTGTTTGGTAATTTATAAATTTTGTCGGATATTCACATCGCTGAAAGGAGTTTATATGGAAATAGAAAAATTAAATCTATACAGAGACACCAACTGGAATGATATAAAACTTCGTTTCTGTGGTCACTCAGAATGTCTTCCACTTCATTCCTATGGCCCTGGAACAAGACCTTATTATCTTATGCATTTCGTTCTTTCCGGTAAAGGGCGCCTTGTAGTAAATAAAACAGAATATCAGATTACAGAAAATCAACTCTTTTTGGTCGAACCAGATCAGATGGTCTTCTATCAGGCCGATAAGGAAGACCCCTGGACATATTCGTGGGTCGGTTTCAATGGTAAACTTGCACCATATTTCATGCATCGTCTTGGATTCGGTTACCCCTCACTTACCAAGGAACTTTCTACAGAAGTCTTTGAAGAGATTAAAGATCTCCTCGATATTCTGATTTCCATAAAAAATAACAATACAAAAAATGATCTGTATACGAATGGAATCCTTCTTCTCCTTCTTTCAAAAGTCGGTACATTTATCGAAGATTCCAAAGAACTTCCAGAAAGAAAAAGTCGTCAAAATTCGGAAAGTCATGTCCAACGGGCAATTTCCATTGTAGAAGATTTCTACGGACGGGATCTGACTGTTCAATATATTGCAGACAAACTGGGCCTGAATCGCTCCTATCTCTCAGAGATTTTTTCAAAGCAGATGGGTGTTCCATTAAAAAAATATATACTGGATTTTCGCATCACCCAGAGTGAAGAATTTCTTTTCACCTCTGACTGGTCTGTAGACTATATCAGTCAGATCTGTGGATTCAATTCTCCTTCTTACTTTTCAAAAATATTTAAAGAATATCATGGAATATCTCCTACTGAATATCGAAAGAGCCGTCACAAACGTGAACACCAGACCGTTCTAGTGAAATGAGCAATCAATAGTTGATGTGTACAGATTTTTCACTACCTGGCAGATTCGGACCTTAATCCATTAGAACCTACACCATCAAACGCATTACAGGAAAAGGCTCTCTGGCATTTGCCAGAGAGCCTAGTCTTTTAAAAATCTAGAGAATGGATTTTTTAGAAGCACATTTTTCGGGGTTGAATATTCATTCTTTTGTACTTCTCATACAATATATCATATGAAATTCACTATGAATATAGTTTTAATCGACAGATTTCATTCTATAAATTGTGTGTCGCACACAATTATGATAAAATATATCTATACTCTGATCAACATATATCAGGAGGACCACACTTATGGCAATTAAATTACAGTCCCTGTATGAAGCAATTAACAACCAATTTGATGTCATCCTTCATACCAATAGTTTTTATGATAAAGAAGTAACCTGGATCCATACCGTCGAACAGGGTGAATTCTCCCATCTGCTCCACGGTGATGAACTAATCTTTAACTCCGGTCTGAATTTTACCTCTCAGGACTGGCTGAAAGAGTTCTTAAAGTCATTGAAAGACGCACACGCCAGCGGACTGATCATCTCTGTAAAATCACGTCCTGCATTTTCCCAGGAGATTATCGACTATTGCAATGAGATACAGCTTCCGCTGTTCTCCACTTCCTGGGACACTCCGTTCATTGATATCATGCGGATCTTTTCTGAGATTCTGTTAAAAAACGAACACCGCGAGACCAGTCTTGCCGCTGCTTTGAAAAATGCGATCTATTACCCCGAGAATGAAGACTCCTATCTGAATCCTCTGGAAAGCAATGGATTCTTCCGCGACATGAACTATACTGTCCTCATGATCAGCTGCCACACTTATGACAGTGATTCCGGTAATTCTTACCTGGAACAGCTGGAAAAGAAGATCCGTTATTTCATGTCTAAAGGAATCGTATATGAAGAAGGGAAGCATCTGATCGTATTGTTTGCCGGTGAATCTGTAAACGATATATCTCAGAAGCTCTACGATGTCTGTCAGAATAACTCCGATGTCTATGTCGGGATCGGAACTACGGTCTCGCAGCTTACAGACATTCACCGCTCTTACGAGACCGCATTTACCGCCTATCAGCTCACCAAAACTGCTCTCCCGAAGAACTTTCTTGAGTACGATAAGCTTGGTGTATACAAACTTCTGGCCGATATCCACAATCAATCTCTGACAACGGATTTCCTGAACTCCACACTTGGCCCGATTCTTGACTATGACGCTGTGCATCATACCGATTATCTGCATATCCTGGAAGTCTACTTTGATCATGACTGTAGTATCATCCATACCGCAGATGCACTTTATTGTCATAAGAATACGCTGTCGTATAAACTGAATAAGATAAAAGAACTTCTGGATTATGATATCCTGACCAATGAGAACCGGACAAACATCATGCTTTCTTTTTATATTTTAAGACTGGAAAAGCGCAGTATATAAATGATCATCCCCTCAACTTCTGCATGATTTCAAAGACTACGGACCTGAATCTGTGTTATAATTTCAAGTAGAAATATCTAAACAACATAAACGTGGGAGGGATTCATTATGGATCAGAATCGAATCAAACGAAACCAGATGTTAGGCGCAAAGATTGTAAAAGAACTTACAGCCCGCAACATGGAAGCTTATTATACAGACTCCAAAGAAGATGCTCTGAAGAAAGCATTGGAATTAATCCCGGAAGGAAGCAGCATCTCCTGGGGCGGTTCCATGTCTGTCAATGAGATCGGCTTAAAAGAAGCTGTCTGTCAGGGAAATTATCAGGTATACAACCGCGATACCGCACCGACACCGGAAGATAAGCGCAAGATCGAGCTTGCGGCATATGATTGTGATTACTTCCTGACCAGTGCAAATGCGATCACGGAAGATGGAATTATGATCAATATTGACGGACATTCCAACCGTGTATCCTCTATCGCTGCCGGACCACGGAATGTGTTGATGATCATCGGAATGAATAAAGTTACACGCGATGTAGATTCTGCCATGTCCCGTGCAAGAAATGAAGCCGCTCCGATCAATGCACAGCGTTTCAACCTGAGCACTCCTTGTTGCAAAACAGGTGCCTGTTTCGACTGCAAAACACCGGATACGATCTGCTGTCAAATCCTGATCACCAGATATTCCAAGACACCGCAGCGCATCAAAGTCATTCTGGTAAATGAAGATCTTGGATTTTAACATACAGATTTTCTTGACTTCATCTTACGTATTTGTTATACTTAACAGTACGTAAGGCATGGCGCCATAGCCAAGTGGTAAGGCAAAGGTCTGCAACACCTCTATCACCAGTTCAAATCTGGTTGGCGCCTCTTATATAACCTCGGAAACATCATGTTTTCGAGGTTTTTCTATATCTGAAAGGAGTATATATATATGAAATCACTCGTACTGGCTGAAAAGCCATCTGTTGCCCGCGATATCGCCCGTGTTCTCGGCTGTCACAAGAACATTTCCGGTGCGATCGAAGGCAGCAATTATATCGTCACCTGGGCACTCGGCCATCTGGTCACTTTAGCAGACCCGGAAGAATATGATAAAAAGTTCAAAGCCTGGGATATGTCTTATCTCCCGATGGTTCCAAAGAAATGGGAGCTCGTCGTGATCAAACAGACATCCAAACAATACCATAATGTAAAGACACAGCTTTTCCGGAAAGATGTCTCTGAGATCATCATTGCCACCGATGCCGGACGTGAGGGAGAACTGGTTGCCCGCTGGATCCTGGACAAATCCGGCTGTCATAAGCCGATCCGCCGTCTGTGGATCTCCTCTGTTACCGATAAAGCGATCAAAGAAGGGTTTGCCCACTTGAAGGACGGTCGTGCGTACAACGACTTATATCATGCCGCAAGAAGCCGCGCAGAGGCAGACTGGCTGGTCGGGATCAATGCCACCCGTGCATTGACCTGCAAGTATAACGCCCAGCTCTCCTGCGGACGTGTACAGACACCGACACTTGCCATGATCGCACACCGCGAACAGCAGATCCGTTCATTTAAACCGGAAGATTATTATGGACTGCGTTGTACAACTTCTGTTACCGGTGGTTCTGTCGGCACTATGGCTTCTATCGTCACATGGACATGGCAGCAAAAGAAAAGCGGTTCCCTGCGCTCCTTTAATAAAGACCTGATAACCGGCCTTGATAAAAAATTAAAGAACCAGACGCTTACCGTGACGGATGTGCATACCTCATCCAAACGGACACCTTCTCCGGGCCTCTATGATCTGACGGAATTACAGCGCGATGCCAATAAGCGCTTTGGCTTCTCCGCAAAGGAGACATTGAATATCATGCAGAGTCTGTACGAACACCACAAAGTCCTCACCTATCCAAGAACAGACTCCCGCTATATCGGTACGGACATTGTGCCAACGATCAAAGAACGCCTGAAAGCCTGCAATATCGGACCTTATAAGAAATATATTCCGGAGCTCTTAAAGAAACCGCTTAAGACAAGCAAAGCCTTCGTAGATGATAAAAAAGTCAGCGACCATCATGCGATCATCCCGACGGAAGAATATGTCCAGATGGAACATATGTCGAACAATGAACGCAAGATCTATGATCTGGTCGTACGCCGTTTTATCAGCGTCCTCTATCCGGCATTTGAATATGAGCAGACTACACTGAAAGCTGAAGCCGCAGGTGAAACATTTACTGCAAAAGGAAAGGTCATCAAAGCCGCCGGATGGAAGGCCGTATATGCCGATGCTGCATCTTCCGGTTCCTCTGCTTCACAGTATGATGCTTACGGGGATTATGAAGATTCTGAAGATTTTGGAGAAGATTTCCAAAATAATGATATGTACTTAAAGGCTTCAGAGCAGGCACTTCCTGTTCTCCACAAAGGCGACACCCTGACTGTCACACGCACGAATATCACAAGCGGTAAGACCAAAGCTCCCGCCCGTTTTACAGAAGCGACACTTCTGTCCGCCATGGAGAATCCGGTACGTTATATGTCTTCTGATGATAATAAGATGAAAAAAACTCTCGGTGAAACCGGCGGACTCGGAACCGTAGCGACAAGAGCCGATATCATTGAAAAATTGTTCCACTCTTTCCTGCTGGAAAAGAAGGGAAATGAGATTCTTCTGACATCCAAAGGAAAACAGCTTCTGGAATTAGTCCCGGAAGATTTGAAAAAACCGGAGCTTACCGCTTCCTGGGAAATGGAACTTGCCAAGATTGCCAAAGGAGCACACAAAGAACAGGGATTTATCAAAGATATCGAAAGCTACACCAAAGAATTAATTCAGGATATCAAGACTTCCGACGGAACTTTCCGTCACGATAACCTGACTAATACAAAATGCCCGCACTGCGGCAAGCGTATGCTCTCTGTCAAAGGCAAGAACTCTCGCATGCTGGTCTGCCAGGACCGTGAATGCGGCTACCGCGAGACGATCGCACGCACCAGCAATGCAAGATGTCCGAACTGTCACAAGAAGATGGAACTGATCAAAAAGGGGGACAGTGAGACATTTGTATGCTCCTGCGGCTACAAAGAGAAGCTGGAAGCATTCAAGAACCGTCGTGCCAAAGAAGGTGCCGGCGTATCTAAGCGCGATGTCCAGAAATATCTGAAGAAACAGCAGCAGCAAAATGACGAACCGGTGAATAACGCATTTGCACAGGCACTGGCGGGACTTAAGTTAGATAAATAATATGCAAAAGGAATAACAAACCTTTGCTAATCTGGTTTGTTATTCCTTTTCAGAGAGAGAATAATTATTTCATTGTCTTTTCAAGTTCCCATGACCGAATGCTTTCAATCATCAGATCTCCACCAATTGCTGTCATTTCATTTTTCTGATCATCATCCACATTATATATATTACAAGAAAAATTATTCTGATAATCATTGCTGAATATTTCTAATGAAATTTTGTCAGAATAAATATGAATATCCAGATGCTCTTTGCCCATTAAATTCAATGGACATCTTGCGACTCCTTTACTCCAGCCATCGGAATTATTACGGTCAAAATACGCTTCGGCTTTTCGCAGATCAAATAGGATCTCTGTCTTCTTTCCCTGAGACATTCTTAAGTTCAGCCTAATCTTGTCTGCAGTTGATTTTTTCAGATTTATCCGCATTTCCGTTTCATAAACACAGCCACTCCGAAGTTCTTTTTTCTCGTCTTCTTTTATCAGAATGTCCGCTTCTTCCTGCTTATTCTTCCGGAGATCCTGTAATTCTTTTACAGGAATAAACTTTAATGTATTATCTTCTGCTAATACTGCCTCTCTCGGAATGTTATAGAATCCGCACCAGCCTTCTTGATATGTCGGACCCCAGTCTTTCCAAAATGGCATCCAATCCCACGCATTCGCCCATCCTACCAGAATCCTTCTGCCATCCGGTGCCAGGAATGACTGTGGTGCATAATCAAATCCCCAGTCTATTTCCCCAGAGGTTGTATAGAAAAATTTTCCGGTGTCATAATCAAAATTTCCTACCAGATAAACACTGGTACGCTCTTTTCCACCCATCGGAGAGAACATCAACACATATTTATCTCCTACCGGATAGAAATCCGGGCACTCCCACATATAGCCCCATTCGCCTCTGCTTTCTGCAAGGACGTTGACAAATTCCCAGTGGAACATATCTGTTGATTTATACAGTCTCGCCTGCGCAAAGCCATTTTGGCTTGCTCCACAAACTACATAATAAGTATCATCGTGTTTCCACACTTTTGGATCCCTGAACAAATCTGTTGGAACACCTTCCGGTGCTGTAATCACCGGGTTCCCTTCATATTTTTCAAAATGAATCCCGTCCTCGCTATATGCAATGCACTGCGACTGTTCAAATCCCTTTCCATTATTACAGGTTCCTGTATAAATCAGGAATAACTTTCCATCATGTTCAATCGCACTGCCGGAGAAGCAGCCCCCTTTCAAATGATCATCATATACTTCACTTGGTGCAAGCGCTAATGGCAGATACTCCCAATGAATCATATCTTCACTGACAGCATGTCCCCAGTGCATATAGTCCCAAAATCCGGAATATGGATTATATTGATAGAAAAAGTGATACTTTCCTTTAAAATATATCAACCCATTTGGGTCATTGATCCATCCAGTTTCTGCCATAAAATGATAGTTCTGGCGAAATTTTCCCTGCTGTATTTTTTCTCTTTTTGCTTCAATTTCTTTCTGGGCTTTTTCTATTCTTTCAATCATCAGTTCTTTTGACATATTGTGCCTCCGGTATTATTACTTATATTCTTCACGAAGTTTCTTTGCAAATTCAGTATTAAGCTTTGATTCCCGGCGGGCCTTATTTTCTTTAATTCTGAACTGTTCTTCTCTTGCAGGCTTATACTCTTCCCAGCGTTTTGCCCATGATTCTCTTGCTTCTTTCATTTCTTCTGTTAATTCCGGCATCTGAAGATTACGTTCTGGAAGTACCGGTACATTTGGAATTCTCTCTTCTACAGGAAGAATCGTAATTGGTTTTGCTGTTGGCAGTGTCTGATACCAGTATGCCGTTGAACTCCAGTCATCTGACAGATGGTTCGCATGTCCATGTTCAATCGTAACTTTCAGACTCTTCTCAAATCTTACTGGATCTGTAATGTGGAAACGATAAGATACCTGGAATCCATCCGTATCACTTTCATGTACAATTGTTCCAAAGAATGGATATGCATTTTTCTGCATTCCCCATGCATGATTGAAATAATCCTCTGTTCCTGTACCATTTAATGACGGGTATTCCTCTCCATCAATGAAGAACATATCATTTCCTTCTCCCCACCAGCTTCCCTGGTAGTGTTTTACAGTAAGGTTACATCCTACATAATGTCCCGTTCCTTCTACGTCAAGCACCGTATAGTTATTCTCACCTTTAAAATTGGTTACATTATTAACTTCCGGACAGTTTGTCTGAAGGTCTGGTCCCCAGCCCTGACAAGGATTTTCTCTGTGCCAGCTTGCATGGAAATATGCTGTATTCTCATCCAGTGGCTCTTTATACATTTCATAGTCAATATTGAAATATAAAATAAATGGAAGTTCGTTTTCATTTACAATCTCAATTTTTGCTTTTTTATTAAAAGGCATTGGGAAATAGCATGACACAGAACAAGGAGCTCCATATCTTCCTGCTTCTTCTGGTTTCAGCGAAACATTAAATGGCAGCGAAGAAAAATTGCCCGGATAACTGTTACCAATACAGAAGAAATCTCCCAATGGTGCAAGTACACTTGGTGTATCCTGATCATCCCATGTAATCTTGATCAGAACTTTTCTATAATAGAATGGATCATAATCATCCCAGATAACTCCAAGTGCCGGATGAATCTCCATAACCGGAGCTGCTGAAGCATTTAATACCGGATCAAGAATACTTGGTGCTACTACTTTTCTGCAGGAAGAAGTCATCCAGATATGTGTGATACATCCAGGTCCTTCCACTTCTCCAAGAGAGATTGTCTCACCTGCCGGGATTTCCCAATAATCCTGATTCTTACCTCTCTGATCCCAGCTGGCAAGTCTTCCGTTTCTGGCTTTTTTTACAGTTGTCAAATCTTTAAATAATCCTGATACATTGCTCATAATATAAGTCTCCTTTTCTTTTTGTTAATAATTATCCTTTCACAGCTCCCGCTGTCATACCCTCTACAATATTCTTCTGGAATAATCCATAGAAGATCAG
>OHAY01002483.1_pt1 | contig 14446 bp, 9 predicted proteins | sample 1577191 | NCBI WGS metagenome assembly OHAY01 (sample SAMEA3541504, study PRJEB24748) | human gut metagenome | biome: human gut; feature: human-associated habitat; material: faeces | place: China | collected 2012 | reverse complement strand
GCCGCGCCGTCAACCTCGTCGGCCACAGCTTCGGCGGCGCGACGACGCGCCTGTTTCTCGAGCTGATGACAAACGGCAGCGCGGAGGAAGTCGCAGCGGCCAAGGCCGCCGGCACCGCGCCGAGCCCGCTGTTCACCGGCGGCAAGAGCAGCTGGGTGCACTCCATGACCGAGGTCGCAGCGCCGCACAACGGCACGACCTTCATCGAGTCCAACGGCACGATCATGGACGTGTCCACGAACCTGGCCGAGACGCTCGCCAAGGGCTTCGGCATCACGGAGCTCAAGAACCTGCTCGACTTCCAGCTGGAGCAGTTCGGCATCTACAAAGACCCCGATGAGACCGTGCTTGAGACGCTGCAGCGCGTGTTCAGCACCGACTTCCTGTCGCACAACGACAACGCTTTCCTCGACCTGACGATCGATAAGTCGCTCGAGATCAATGACGGCATCGGCATCGAGCCGAATGTCTACTACTTCTCCTACGCCGGCAACCAGACCGTGCAGGACCCGGTCTCCGGCAACTACATCCCGTCAGCCAGGATGTGGACGCTGTTCTACCCCGGCGCATACAACATGGGCAAATACTATGACAAGTACACCGCCGGCGGCTTCTACATCGACAAGAGCTGGCGCCCGAACGACGGCATGGTCAACACTGTCTCCGCCTTCTACCCCATCCACAGCGACGGCACCTGCCTGACGAAGGACGGCAAGCAGGGCTGGACGAATTACGACGGCTACTCCAACATCAATTTCCAGCCCGGCATCTGGTATGTCATGCCCGTGCAGTCGTTTGACCACATCCAGTTCGTCGGCGGCATGCTCAACGGCAGCCTCGTCAAGACGCGCGCACTCTACCGCGGCATCATGGAGGACATCTACAGCACCTATACCACCGCGGCGACCGGTACCGCCTTCCCGTTTACGGACGTGGCTGAGACGCGCTGGAGCTACCCGTATATCAAGGAGCTGTATGACGCCGGTGTCGTCAGCGGCACGAGCGCTACGACCTTCTCCCCCGCCGCAAACGTGACGCGTGCACAGTTTGTGACCATGCTCGCCGGGCTCGCCGGTGCGGACGTGTCGAACTGCCCGGCCACGCCGTTTCGCGATGTGCCGGAAGGCGCGTGGTACGCGCCCTACGTCAACTGGGCGCTCGCCAACGGCATCGTCAGCGGCACGAGTGCCGTGACCTTCTCGCCCGACGCCAGCATCACGCGGCAGGACATGGCCGTGATGCTCTACAGCTACACGCAGCGCTTCCAGGTGCATCTGCAGCAGCAGCCGGTCAAGCCCTTCACGGATGCGGGCAGCATTGCAGCCTATGCTCAGATCGCCGTGCAGACGCTGCAGCGCGCCGGTGTCATCAGCGGCATGCCCGACGGCAGCTTCCAGCCGTACGGAACCGCTACCCGCGAACAGGCCTGCACCATGCTGTGCATGCTGTAATGCACAAAACAGTCAAAACGTCCTCCGGGGTACCCGGGGGACGTTTTTCCATGCGCGACAGGCGTCCAATCAGAAGTCTGGACAATTTTGCGCATTTGTCCAAAAGTATCTCATTTCTGGCGATTTGATACAAAATCGGCGTGGTGTCCGCATTGAAAACGGTCATACGCAATACTATAATACTCAAAAAATAACAGCGTGCTCCGGCGCGCCGGAAAGGAATGTGCATACACCATGAAAAAAAGCAAGAAGTTTTTGTGTCTGCTGCTCGCACTGGTGATGGCCGGGAGTCTTCTGCTCCTGCCGGCGGCCGCTGCGAACACGCAGTCCGGCGCAACGCGCTACCCGACGGTCTATGTCCACGGCCTGATGGGCTGGGGCGAACATGACCAGATCTATTCCGCCGTCCCCTACTGGGGTCTGTCGACCGACCTGATGCCGTATATGACGAGCAAGGGTTATGAGAGCTACGCCGCCTCCGTCGGCCCGCTCTCGAGCGCGTGGGACCGCGCGTGCGAGCTCTACGCCCAGCTCACCGGCACGACCGTGGACTACGGCGCGGCGCACGCCGCCGAATATGGCCACGCGCGCTACGGCGCGACGTATGACAAGCCGCTGTTTGCCGGCTGGAGCGCGAGCAAGAAGATCAACCTCGTCGGCCACAGCTTCGGCGGCGCAACGATCCGTCTGTTCCTGGATATTCTGGCCGACGGCTCTGCAGAGGAGCAGGCTGCGGCCAAGGCCGCCGGCACGGAGGTCTCCCCCTTCTTCGAGGGCGGAAAGGCCGACTGGGTCTATTCCCTGACGACACTGGCTGCCCCGCACAACGGCACGACCTTCCTCGAGTGCTGCGACAACATGGCGCAGTTTGCGGCCGAGGCCTCGACCGCGATGGCAAAGCTGCTGGGCATCTCGGACTTCAAGGGCGTGTATGATTTCCAGCTCGAACAGTTCGGCTTCTACCGCAAGGACGGTGAGACCGTGCTCGAGGCGCTCGACCGCGTGCTGCACTCGGACTTCCTGTCGCACAACGACAATGTCTTCCGCGACCTGACGATCGACCGTGCGCTGGAGCTCAACGACGATATCGAGATCCAGCCCAATGTCTATTACTTCTCCTACGCCGGCGACAAGACGCGCCAGAGCAGCGCCACCGGTGAGCGCACCTCTGCCGTCGACATGACGCCGCTGTTCGTGCCGTTTGCAAACAGAATGTGCAGCTATTATGACCAGACGACTGCGGGCGGCTTCCGTATCGACAAGACCTGGGCACCGAACGACGGACTCGTCAACACCGTCTCCGCCCTGTATCCGACCGACAGCGCCGGCCGCTGCCTGACCAAGAGCGGTCAGACCGGCTATATCCAGCAGGATGGTTACTCCAACGTCAGCTATCAGCCCGGCGTGTGGAACGTGATGCCTGTGCGCCACTATGATCACGGCAACTTCATCGCCGGCATGCCCGTGCCCGATCTGGCGTCGCAGAGCGTGACCGCGCTGCGCCAGTTCTACCTGAGCCTGATGGACAATCTCTCCCACGTGAGCGCGGCGTCCGGTCTGCCGTTCACGGATGTGGCAGCCGACCGCTGGAGCTACACCTACATCAAGCAGATGTACGATGCCGGTGTCGTCTCCGGCATGACGCCCACGACCTTTGAGCCGGCGGGCGATGTCACACGCGCGCAGTTTGTAACCATGCTCGCCGGCCTTGCAAAGGCGGATGTGTCGAAATACCCGGCCACCTCGTTCCGCGACGTGCCGGAGGGCGCGTGGTATGCGCCTTACGTCAACTGGGCCCTCGCCAACGGCATCGTCAGCGGCACGAGCGCCACGACCTTCTCGCCCGACGCCAAGATCACGCGGCAGGACATGGCCGTGATGCTCTATCAGTATACGCAGCGCTACGATGTCGCACTGCAGCAGCAGACGGTCACGCCCTTCATGGACGAGAGCAGCATCTGCGCCTATGCTCTGCCCGCTGTGCAGGCGCTGCACCGTGCAGGTGTCATCAGCGGCATGCCCGACGGCAGCTTCCAGCCGCTCGGCACTGCGACCCGCGAACAGGCGTGCGTTGTGCTGTGCACCCTGTAAGACAGCTTTCAAATCCACCGCATTGCCCTCCCGGAGCCGTCCGGGAGGGCATTTTTGCACGCTCGGCACAACCTTTCCTTGTAATTTCCGTCGCTGTCATGTACAATATATCTTGCAGCTATTGATTTAGCGATTTTAAGCGTGAAATTGGCGGCGAAAATCTGGGGGAAAGAAGAAAAAGAATTTATGGACAATGAACTGAAGAAAAAGTATGGCCTGCCGACGGCGATCGCACTCGTCATCGGCATCGTCATCGGCAGCGGCGTGTTCTTCAAAGCCGAGAAGATCCTCACCGCGACCGGCGGCAATCTACCGCTCGGCATCCTCGCCTGGGCAATCGGCGGCCTGATCATGATCATCTGCGCGTACATGTTCTCCATCCTCGCCACGCGCTACGCGCACGTCAACGGGCTCGTAGACTACGCCGAAGCGCTCGTAGGCAAACGCTACGCCTATTACATGGGCTGGTTTACAACGTTTATCTATTTCCCGGCCATGACGTCCGTGCTGGCCTGGGTCAGCGCGCGGTATCTCGGCGTGCTGTGCGGGTTTGACATCACGGGCGGCCCGGTCATGGTCCTTGCGTGCCTGTTCCTCGTCGGCAGCTACGCGGTCAACGCCCTGTCTCCGATCCTGGCGGGCAAGTTTCAGGTGGCGACCACGGTCATCAAGCTCATCCCGCTGCTGCTCATGGGCATCGTCGGCACAATCGTCGGCCTTGCCAACGGCACAACGATCGAAAACTTCACCACCGTCGTCACAACCGTCGAGGGCGGCAACGGCCACGCGCTGTTCACCGCCGTGGCGGCAACGGCCTTTGCATACGAAGGCTGGATCATCGCCACGAGCATCAACGCCGAGCTCAAGAATGCCCGGCGCAACCTGCCGATCGCGCTTGTCATCGGCACGCTCATCGTGGCCCTGACGTACATCCTCTACTACATTGGCCTGTCCGGCAGCGTCTCGAATGCGGAGATCATGGCCGGAGGCGAGGCCGGCGCCAAGCTCGCCTTCGAGAAGATCTTTGGCCGGGCCGCCGGCGTGGGTCTGTTCGTGCTGGTCGTCGTGTCGTGCCTCGGCACGCTCAACGGGCTCATGCTCGCCGCGACGCGCAGCCTCTACTCCGTCGCCGCGCGCGGCAACGGCCCGAAGCCGGAGGCGTTCCTCGGCATCGACCAATACACGAACATGCCGGCAAACTCCGCCATCGTGGGCGTGCTCATGTGCGCCGTCTGGCTGACATATTTCTACGGCGCCAACCTCACCGAGGGCTGGTTCGGCCCGTTTTGCTTCGACTCGTCCGAGCTGCCGATCATCACGCTCTACGCGCTCTATATTCCGATGTTCCTCAACGTCATGCGCCGGGAAAAGGAGTTGAACGCTTTTCACCGCTACGTCATGCCGGTGCTGTCGATCGTGTGCTGCATCTTCTTCTGCGTCGCGGCCGTCGTGTCGCATGGCAAAGCCGTGCTCTACTATCTGATCGTGTTCGCGGTCATCATGGCGCTGGCCATCCCGTTTTACCGTCAGGGGAAAGAAAAGACCTGACGCTCCGCGTTTTCGAGGGCGGCGCTTTTGCGCCGCCCTTTTTCGTTGCCCGCGCGGTGCATTTGTGGTATACTCGCGGCAGACTGAAAAATGAGGCGACGACATGGACATTCTCTATCAGGACAACAGCATCCTCGTGTGCATCAAGCCGGCTGGCGTGCTGTCCACGGACGAGCCGGGCGGCGTGCCCGAGCTGGTGCGTCAAACGCTCGGAGACCCGAAGGCCTGCGTGCGCACCGTGCACCGGCTCGACCGCGTAGTCAGCGGGCTGATGGTGCTCGCGCGCACGCCGGGCGCTGCGTCGAAGCTCTCGGCGCAGATCCGCGAGCACGACTTCGGCAAGACGTATCTGGCCGTCGTGCACGGAGCGCCTTCGCCGCTGCAGGGCACCTATCGTGATCTGCTGCGCCGCGACCCGAACGAGCGCAAGACCTATGTCACCGACAAGATGGCCAAGGGCGTGCAGGAGGCCGTGCTCGATTACGAAGTGCTCGGCACGCGCGCAGAGCTTTCGCTCGTGCGCATCTATCTGCAGACCGGGCGCACGCACCAGATCCGCTGCCAGTTCTCGTCGCGCGGTCTGCCGCTCTGGGGCGACCGGAAGTACAGCACCCTGCCAGATGACGGGCCGATCGCGCTCTGGTCGCACTGCCTGCACTTTGCCCACCCGGAAACCGGCGAGGTGCTCTACTTCGAGCAGCAGCCGCCGGACTGCTATCCGTGGGACCGATTTACCGAATTGGACGACTGAAATTCCCCGCGCTGCCGCGCGGGGAAAATTTTTACGCAAATCAGCGCCGTTGTCCTATAAAATGTCTTGCGAACGACACTATGTCCCGATATAATGTACACAAATTGCCGGTTACTGTGAGAATTTTTAATGCGGAAACAATCACTTGACTGGAGGTTATTATGAACAAAACGCGCAGATTTTTGTCCCTGCTGCTCACGCTCGTGCTCACGCTGAGCCTATGCGTGATCCCGGCTGCCGCCGCGAATACCCAGGCCCGCTCAGACGACCCGGTCGTGTTCGTGCACGGCCTGATGGGCTGGGGGCAGCGCGACAAGATCAACCGCATCATGCCCTATTGGGGCATGACCACAGGCAGTCTGACAGACTACCTCTCCTCACAGGGCTATGAAACGTATGCCGCTTCCGTCGGCCCGATCTCGAGCGCATGGGATCGCGCGTGCGAGCTCTATGCGCAGCTCGTCGGCGCGCGCACGGATTACGGCGTCAAGCATTCTCAGGACTTCGGCCACGACCGCTACGGCATTGACTACGAGCAGCCGCTCTTTGACGGCTGGGGCACAGAGCGTGCCGTGAACCTCGTCGGTCACAGCTTCGGCGGCGCGACCACGCGTCTCTTCCTTGACATCCTCGCCAACGGACGTCCGGAAGAGGTCGCCGCAGCCAAAGCCGCCGGTGTCGAGCCGAGCCCGTTTTTCCTCGGCGGCAAGGGCAGCTGGGTACACTCATTGACCGCCATCGCCGCACCACACAACGGTACGACGTTCATTGAGACCTGCGGTGACTTTACGATGGTCGCAGCCGAGCTCGCCACCTCGATCTCCAAGGCGCTGGGTCTGTCCGCATTCAAGGGTGTGTACGACTTCCAGCTCGACCAGTTCGGCATCCGCAAGGACGACGGCGAGACCTTCTCGCAGGCGCTCGAGCGCGTGCTGCACTCGGACTTCCTCTCGCACAATGACAACGCCTTCCTCGACCTCACGATCGACCGCGCGCTCGAGATCAACGACGACATCGGCATCGAGCCGAACGTCTACTATTTCTCCTACGCCGGAAACCGGACCGTGTCGAACGCGGCCGGCGACAGCTTCTCCCCCTCGCCGGCTATGTGGGGACTGTTTCACCCGGGCTCGGCGAAGATGGGCAGATACTATGACCGCTACACCGCCGGCGGCTTTTACATCAACAAGCGCTGGCTGCCGAACGACGGCATGGTCAACACCGTCTCCGCCCTCTATCCCACCCACAGCGACAGCACCTGCCTGACCGGTGACGGCGCGCGCGGCTGGAAAAACTACAACGGCTACACCGACACCACATTCCGCCCCGGTCTCTGGTATGTGATGCCCGTGCAGACGCTCGATCACATCCAGTTCATCGGCGGTATGCTCAACGGCAGCATCCTCAACACGCGCGCGCTCTACCGCGACATCGTGCGCGACATCTACAGCACCTATCCATGACGGGCGCGCACTGCCCGGCATGACCCAACAGCAGAAGGGACGCATCCGCTTGGATGCGTCCCTTTTTTCGTGCGCGCCAAACGCTGTTGCGCACTGCACACGGCGCCGGGAAATGATCGGCAGGTTTTCGTCAAAATGTCTTGCAATCAACAAATTCCACAAGTATAATATAGACACATTGCCGGTTATGTGAGAAGGATGAACCTGTGAAAACAACAAGACAAGGGGGTAAACCATGAAAACAACACGTCGACTTTTGTGTCTGCTGCTCACGGTGGTGCTCGCGCTGAGCCTGTGCGTCATCCCGGCCGCTGCCGCAGACGGCCAAGCCCGCTCAGACGATCCGGTCGTGTTCGTGCACGGTCTGCTCGGCTGGGGACAGCGCGACAGGATCTACCGCATCATGCCCTACTGGGGCATGACCACCGGCAGCCTGACGGACTATCTGTCCGCGAAGGGCTATGAGACGTATGCCGCCTCCGTCGGTCCGCTCTCGAGCGCGTGGGATCGCGCGTGTGAGCTCTATGCGCAGCTCGTCGGCACACGCACGGACTACGGCGTCAAGCACGCACAGGACTTCGGGCACGAGCGCTACGGCATCGACTACAAGCAGCCGCTCTTTGACGGCTGGGGCACAGAGCGTGCCGTGAACCTCGTCGGCCACAGCTTCGGCGGCGCGACCACGCGCCTTTTCCTTGAGATCCTCACCAACGGCTGCCCGGAGGAGGTCGCCGCAGCCAGGGCCGCCGGTGTCGAGCCGAGCCCGTTTTTCCTCGGCGGCAAGGGCAGCTGGGTGCACTCGCTGACCGCCATCGCCGCGCCGCACAACGGCACGTCGTTCATTGAGTGCAACGCAGACTTTACAAAGGCCGCGGCCGAGCTTGCCACCTCCGCATCCAAGGCGCTGGGGCTGTCCAAATTCAAGGGCGTGTATGATTTCCAGCTCGACCAGTTCGGCATCCGCAAGGACGAAAACGAGACCTTCGCGCAGGCGCTCGAGCGCGTGCTCAAATCCGATTTCCTGTCGCACAACGACAACGCCTTCCTCGACCTCACGATCGACAAGTCGCTGGAGATCAACAAGGGCATCGCTATCCAGCCGAACGTCTACTATTTCTCCTACGCAGGCGACCAGACCTCGGCCGATCCGCGCACCGGAAACCACTATCCCACGGTGTCCGCCATCCCGTCGAACGGTATGTGCGCGCTGATGCTGTCGTTTTCGTACAACATGGGCAAATACTATGACAAGCACACCGCCGGCGGCATCTACATCGACAAAAGCTGGCTGCCGAACGACGGGCTGGTCAACACCGTCTCTGCCCTCTATCCGACCACGACGGACAAAAACACCACCGAGTGCCGCAAGCAGGACGGCTCGCAGGGCTGGGTCAACTATGACGGCTATTCCGATATCGCCTTCCGTCCCGGCATCTGGTACGTCATGCCCGTCACACGCGCCGACCATATGCAGTTTGTCGGCGGCATCGCCAACAAGAGCATCGTGCAGACGCACCTGTTCTATCTGAACCTGATGGACGATATCTACAGCACCTACCGCACCGTGCAGCCGGATGAAACGCCCTTCCCGTTCACGGACGTGCCCGAGAGCCGCTGGAGCTATCCGTACATCAAGGAGCTCTATGACGCGGGCGTCGTCTCCGGCATGACGGCGACGACCTTCGCCCCCGCCGAAAACATGACGCGCGCGCAGTTTGTGACCATGCTCGCCGGGCTGCAGGGTGCGGACGTGTCCGCATACCGGACAGGGAAATTCACCGACGTGCCCGCAGATGCGTGGTATGCGCCCTATGTCAGCTGGGCAGCCGAAAACGGCGTCGTCTATGGCGTCTCTGACACCGCGTTTGCGCCCGGTGCCGACATCTCGCGGCAGGATATGGCCGTCATGGTCTATCGTTACGCCGAGTGCTTCGGCATCCGGCTGGGCACGGATGTCCCGCCCGTCACGTTCGCGGACACCGGTGACATCGCAGCCTATGCCCTGCCCGCCGTGAAGGCGCTGCAGCGCGCCGGTGTGATCAGCGGCATGCCCGACGGCAGCTTCCGTCCGCGCGAGCACATGACGCGCGAACAGGCATGTGTCGTGCTCTCGGCACTGTAAAACCAAGATAAGAAACCGCAAAAGAGGCGCAGCCGCACATCCGGCCGGATGTGTGGCTGCGCCTCTCGCGCGCGGAGAACAAACAGGACAACAGAAAGAGAAAGCAAACGAAATGCGGCCTCAGGGGTGCGGCTTGCCCTCACGGTAGTTTTTCATCACGTCGCGAAACAGCTCCGCACTGGACGGCGGCGTCCAGACGATCGCGTTGGCGCCCGCGCCGATGGTGGCACGGATGCTCTGCTCATCCGCGCCGCCGGTCGCGATGATTGGGTAATCCGGGAAGCGCTCGCGGATCTCGGCCACGATCTCCGGCGTCTGCGCACCGGCGGCCACGTTCAGGATCGCAGCGCCGTCCTCGATGCGGTGGCGGTAGTTTGTGTCGGAATTGGCCACTGTGACCACGACCGGCACATCGACGCTGCTGCGGATACGGTTGAGGATGCGTCCCGGTGTCGGCGCATTGACGACCACGCCGGTCGCGCCCTGCATCTCGGCGTACATGGCGAGGTTCACGACGCGCTTTCCCGTCGTCAGCCCGCCGCCGACGCCGACGAACACCGGCAGGTCGCTCGCCATGAGCAGCGCCTGCGTGATGATCGGCTGCGGCGTAAAGGGATAGACCGCAAACACCGCGTCGGCATTGACATTGCGGATGATGCTCAGGTCGGTCGAAAAGACCAGCGACTTGATGCGCTTTCCGAACACCATGATACCGCTGCACGCATCGATCACGTCCGGCACGCGCAGCGCAAACTGGCGCAGCGTGCCGTCGATCGGCGTGGGCATCTGCGGCGCAACGTGCACGTCGCCAGGCGTCGTCACCTGACGGTCGTCTGCGGCGGGCGCATCCTCGCCGACGCCGCCGAGCTGCAGCGGCTCGCTGTCGAGCTGCTCGAAGTCCTCCGTCTCCGGGGCCTCGGCCATATCATAGATCAGATCACGGTTCTTGCTCATAAAATTACCTCCTTGCGGTTATGGGGGATATTTCTTGACTTTTGCAGGCGGTTGTGTTTTACTGTGGTTAGAAAAGTTGCATCCTGCCTGTAGATAGAAACCAAAGTTTCGTTTTTTGATTAACGTAACTTTGGTATAAACTATTTCTACCGGTTTGTCAAGTCCTTTTCCGAAAAAAATGTTTTTTTGTTTCTGCAAGAACGGAGGGCACATCATGGGCAAAGACATCGACGAGGCCGCGAGCGGCTTCGGCAACGTGTTCCGCGACCGGCTGACCTATCTGATGAACGGCAACAATGTGTACGGCAAGCCCGTTAACACGCAGGAGCTGGCAGATGAGATCGACATCAGCCGCCCCGCCGTGCGCAAATACATCAAGCCCAACGACCGCCGCGAGGTCACGGTGCCGTCGGCGCTGGTCGTGAGCCGCATCGCGCGGTTTTTCCATACGACGCCGAACTTCCTGCTCGGCTTTGACACCGAGACCGGCAGTGAGGACGCGCAGCGTGCCGGCGAGAGCGACGTGTATAACGCCCTCGGCCTCAGTCAGGAGGCCATCGACGGGCTGCACCGGCTGCGTGCGCAGGCCGTCACGGAGCCCAGGGCCGCCGAGCTGCTGCGGCTGCTCGACAAGCTCATCTGCAGCTACACGCACGAGACGGATAAGCTCCTGTAAATACGGTTTCCGACACCCCCGACCGGGTATTTTCCGGCCGGGGGTGTTTCGTCCACACAATATTAATATGAATAACAGAAACAGTACGCCTGCACAGGTTGACCTGAACGCGAAAAAAGCGTATGATGTAGTGTAACTATCCTGTGAGAAAAAGAGGAAAAACTATGCAATCAATATCGCCGCAGGAGCGCCCTGCCCCGCGCTGGCTGACCGGTGCGCTCATCGGCCTGTGCACAGCGCAGCCGCTGCTGGATGTGCTGTCGTTCTGGACGCAGACTCTGGGCCGCGCAACGAGCGTTTCGCTTGCACTGCGGATGCTTTTGCTGGCCGCCGCCGCTGTGCTCGCGTTCGTGCTCTCGGAGCGCAAACGCGCCTACCTGATCCTGTGCGGTGTGCTGGCGCTCTTTTGGGGGGCGCATGTGCTGGCCTGCCGCCGCGTGGGCTACGCCGCACCCATGTCCGATCTGATCAACTTCATCCGTGTTGCACAGCTTCCGGTCTATACCTTCGCCCTCATTACGCTCTTTCGGCACACGCCGCACTTTCCGGACGTGCTGGAGGATGCCTGCACGATCAACCTGTACCTGATCGCGCTCATCACGCTCGTGTCCGTTGTGACCGGCACAAGCATGCCCACCTATGCGAAATTTCACATCGGCTGGAGCGGCTGGTTCTGGCTGCCCAATTCGCAGAGCGCCGTGCTCGGCGTGCTGACCGTGATCTCTCTGCTTGCGGCCGTTCGCCGCAAAAAGCTCACCGCCGCCGCGCTGCGCTGTGTGGTCGGCTTTGCGCTGCTGTTCGTACTGGGCACGCGGCTGGCCTATGCCGAGATCTTCGGCATTGCCGCCGGCGTGTGCGTGAGCATGGCGCTGACCCGTCAGTGGAACGCGCGCGCGCTGGCCGTCGTGCTTCTGTGTGCCGCTTTGTGCGGCGGGCTCTATCACCAGAGCCCCATGTACCGCAACCGGCAGGCTTATGCCGAGAGCGTGAGCGAGCAGCAGCAGTCGGCCGGTGAGTTGGGCGCCTCCGAGCAGGAGACGCGCGATGCGCTCTACCGCAAATACCAGCAGGTGGCAGTTGATCGCTTCGGTCTGGAAAAGGTGGAGCACGCATTTCACGACTCCATGGACGTGTCCGTTATCGGCGACATCCGCCTGACAAAGCTCGTCTACTGCCGCCTGCTCATGGCAGAGCTGCCGGTCACGAGCCGGCTGTTCGGCTTCGAGCTGGAGGCAACACGCTGCCAGGGCGCCATTTTTGACGCGGAAAACGATTTCCACGGTGTGTACTATCTCTACGGTCTGACGGGTCTGGTGCTGATGGCCGGCTTCCTGCTGTATTTCATCGGGCGTGCGCTCTGGCGCATGCTGCGCGAGCCCGGAAAAGCCTGCACGCTTCCGGTGTGCGCCTTTGGCATGGCAGCGGTGATCCTGATCGTCAACGCCTATTTTTCGGCCAGCGTTCTCCGGCGGCCGAACGCCTCGTTTTATCTCTCCGCCGCACTGGCCGCGCTCTACTGCCTGACGGTGCGCGCCGGCGCTGCGCCGTGTGAAGAAGGAGCATCCGCATCATGAGTCAGAATCAGAACAAGCGCACCCTGCGCACCATCGGGTTGGTCGTTGCAGTCACACTGCTGACCAAGATCCTCGGCATCGTCCGCGAGGCGCTGCAGGCCGGTGTATTCGGCACGCAGACGGCCTTTGATCTCTATACGATCTCCTATAATTATACGATCTACATCTTCACGACCGTCGCCTACGCGCTTTGCATTGCGGCCGTGCCCGTGATCTCGCGCCACCTTGCCGAGGACCGGAACAAGGCCTTTGCCGTAGCCGGGAACCTGATCTGCGTGAGTGTGCTCGTGAGTGCGCTGGTCGTCGTGCTGCTCTCGGTGCTGATCCGCTTCGCCCCCGTCGGCCACTGGCTCGGCGTGAGCGACGCAGACCTGCCGACTCTGCGGACATATCTGCAGATCTGCCTGCTGACGCTGCCGCTGATCGTGGTCATCTACCTGCTGGTCGCCGTGTTCCAGTCCATGGAGCACTATACGCTGCAGGGCAGTCTGAGCCTGCCGTACAATCTGCTGCTGATCGTGTTTCTCGTGCTGTTTTCCAGCAGCGAGCGTGTGCTCGAATATGTGCTGGTCATCTGCTTTGCGTGGCTGCTGCAGTTTGCCATGACGATCCCGTGTATCGTGCGCGAAAAATTCCGGCTCATCCCCGGGCTGCACTTCCGTGATCCCGATCTCAGGCTCTTCGCCCGCACGACGGTCGTGACGGTGTTTACCACGTCCATCTTCCTGCTGTGCTATCTGGCAGACTCCAATACCGTGTCTGCATTCGGCAGCGGTGCTGTGAGCGCCGTGTACTACGCGGACAAGCTCTTCACGCCGGTCGCAACGACGCTTATCTACAGCATCAGCGTTGTGCTGTTCCCGAAATACAATCTGACCTATTCGCAGGTAAACGCGCAGGAGTACAAGCGCTATGTCGGCGGCACGGTAGAAAACACGCTGTTTGTTATCCTGCCGTTCTCGGCGCTGTTTTCCGCCTTTGCCGTGCCGATCATCCACGTCCTGTTCGAGAGCGGCAACTTCAACACCGTCTCCACGCAGATGACCAGCAGCGTGTTCGCCATGTACGCGCTGGGCATGGCGGGCTTCTGCGTGCTGGACCTGATCAACAAGGCATACTACACCATGCACAAGACGCTGACACCGCTGCTCATCAATGCCGTGGTGCTGGCGCTGAACATTGCGCTCAACCTCGTGTTCCGGAGCAGTCAGAGCTGCGGCCTGATCGCACGGACGACCGCCGTGTCGCTGACCGTCGGCGGTGTCATTGCGCTCGTCTGCTTCTTCCGCGACACGCGCGGCAGTCTGCGCACCGGCAAGCTGCTCAAAAACCTCGCCGCCGCCGTGCTGACCGGCATGGCGATGTGGGCGTGCGAAAGTCTGCTGTACCGGCCGGGGCTGAGCAAGCTCCTGACCCTGCTGGAATTCTGCGCGCTCGGCCTTGTCGGCATCGGGCTGTACGCCGGCATCTGCTGGCTGCTGCACGAGCGGGAAGCACTGCAGACGATCGTGCAAAAATTTAGAAAGCGTGCGTGATTATGAAACAATTTCTCCACTCTTACCGTCTATTTTTGATCGTGGCAGCGCTGTGCACGCTATCGGCCTTCTGGCTGCTCGGCGCCCGAATCGGTGTTGAGCAGACGCAGCGGCAGGTCGACGTGGTCGTCAGCTACGAGGACGTCTGTGCGCTCTCGGACGCATCCGGCATCCCGGTGCAGGACTGGCTGACGCAGCTGGCGGATGCCGGCGCGCGTGAGCTGCTGGTCACACCGGCCGAGCTTGCCGACCCGGACATCCTGCGCGCCGCGCAGGATGCG
>OHAY01002478.1_pt1 | contig 14469 bp, 10 predicted proteins | sample 1577191 | NCBI WGS metagenome assembly OHAY01 (sample SAMEA3541504, study PRJEB24748) | human gut metagenome | biome: human gut; feature: human-associated habitat; material: faeces | place: China | collected 2012 | reverse complement strand
TTGCAATCCCATCACAATGACCCACATATAAGCACAAGTCTTAGGAATCATCAATCTGACTGTTCTAATTTGTTTTAACACAAACACTCTTTCCAGAAAACGCAATTCCAAATCTCAATATCTTTTTGATTCCTTCACCCTTCATTTCAGAATCATATTCCATATTATGAATCTGACAAAGAGCTTCATTTGCCAAAAGCGTTAATTCATGATCATCAAGATTCTTTTTCCACTTTAGCTCCATAATCATTCCAGGATACTTATCATCTCTAGGAATTAAGCCAATATCAAATCTTCCTTTACCAGACTCTCTATTTGATTTTATTTTGTACTGATTATCCATCATCGAAATCAATCCTAAAATCAATCCATGATAGAAAGATTCACTAGCCGTACCATAAAAGCTAATTGCTTTATTCATATATTCAGAAATAGCTTTTTCTAGTTTTACATAATCATTTAAGAACAAACTTTCCGCAATCTTATCTGCATTCGTTCTTGAAACTGCACCAATCTGCATCAAATGTGCCAAAACCTCACTTTTATAAACGGAAGCTATCTCCTTATTGGGAATCGATACTTGACACAAATAAGATCCATCCGCCTGCAATTCTTTAATCGTTGTTTTCAAATACCCAGCTACCAATAATAAACTATAGATATTAGCTGGATCATCTGTAAGTGAACGATAAACAACATTTTGATCAATTCTTGCCAAAACTTTATCCCCACGAATCAAAGAATAAAGCTTTTCTGTTATATCCTTATCCGCCAATTTTAAAACATCTTCGAGAATCTCATTCTTTCCAGTATTCACCCAATATGCCTGTGGAACACACCCCTTCGAAATATAATTAATAACAGACCACGGATTATAGATTTCTTCATTCCCAAACAAATATCCATCATACCATTCTTGAAGTTCACTCTCTTTTTCAGCAACTCCATAATACTCTAACATTTTACTTACTTCTTCATTTGTAAATCCGAAATAACGATCATATGCTTCATCCATCACTGAATTCACAGTTAAATTATTTAATCCACTAAAAATACTTTCTTGAGCAATTCGCAAAATTCCAGTTAAAAAGCCGTAAGAAAGATTTTTATTATCCTTAAAAGCACCAGAAAAGAAATTTCTCATAAAGCCAATGATTTCATCATAAAAATCCTTAGAATACCCTTCCTGAATTGGAGTATCATATTCATCAATAATAATAATTGGAGCTTGATCATAATGCGTCGCAAGCATCTTAGATAACTTTTCAAGTGAAAAAGACAATTCCACTTCATTTTCTGTTGCACTTAATACTTTATTAAAATACACCTTCTCATAATCCGATATTTTTTCACTACTCAACAATTCTTGATGCCTTCCATATTCTTCTTGAAGTAAAGATTTAATTTTCTCTACAGTGGCTTTCCAAGAATCAAACTTTACATCTTTAAAAGTAAGAAAAATCACAGGATATTTACCTTGATGCATTCGATAGTTTTCCCCACACTTCCAAATATTCTTATCTTTAAAATATTTAGACGTATCCTCATCCACCTTTTCAAAATACACTCTAAGCATATCCATATTCAATGTTTTTCCAAATCTTCTTGGTCTTGTGAATAATGAAACCAATGGCTTTTGATCTAAAAACTCCTTAATTAACATTGTTTTATCCACATAATAATAATCCGATTGAGCACGCACATAGTCTGAAATACCAATAGGCAATGACTTTCTATCTGTACTCATCGCTTTTTTACAGTATTCACCAGACGAAATTCTTCCATCTACCGGTTTTGTTGCTTCATCTGGAATTTCCCAATTTTTTCCATTTTTAACAGCACCCGGAATCCTTCCCGATTTACACAAATTCGAAACTGCACGAACACTAATATTCCAAATTAAAGCCATTTCTTTGCAAGTCTTCATATGAACACCACCAATCCTACTACCATAAGTATATCCATCATTCAGAAATATGTCGAATTCTTTCGGTAATTTATTCAGTAGAATATCAATTTATAATGATATTTTTCCTTTTAGGAAATAAAAAAGGTGCAATGAAGCACCAAGTTTTGTTAATCAGAATAATAATTGCAATCCCATCACAATGACCCACATATAAGCACAAGTCTTAGGAATCATCAATAAACCAATCTTTGGTTTTGTCTTAGACCACAATGTAACTGGGATGTAACAACCAAAAGAAATAATGATGGCTGCAACCATACGGTTCATATGCAAATCGTACATATTTCCTGAAATGGCATAAAGAAGAATCACACCAATTCCAGTTACGGCAAACACAGCATTACGAATCACAGAAAGCTTCCTATTTCCTTCTTCGGAAGTCCAGTTGTTTTGTGGTAAGAAACATACGACGATACGAATAATAGCTGAAATCCAAATCATAGCCTCGACCCAAAGTGGAGCTTGTAATGTTGGGAATGTTAATTTCCAGATAAGCAATAAAATAATATAGAATACGGTCATAGTGATTGAAGATACCTGCAATCCAATTCCAAGCTGTCTTTTAATTCTATCATTTGTACCATACACAGCTCTTTTAATACGAGGAACCAAGTGAAATGCGTCTCCACCACACAATGTTAATGTTAATACACCATATAATATGAACAATGGATTTCCTTTCGAATATACGAAGAATAAGATTCCGGCAATTAAGTCAAAAATCAAGTAACAAGCATCAAAAATTGCTTCCATTAAATCAGGAATTTTTTTCATTTGAAATCATCCTTTCTGCATTGTCATACACCTTTTGAAATACACTCATAAACACTTTGATCTCTTCTTCACTAAGACCTTCAAACATATCTTGTGCAAACTCCTTTTGCGCCCATATTCCATCTTCAATTACTTCATTAGCCAATTGTAGTAAATGAATAGTTACATGCTTTTTATTGTCTTTGTCGATTCTTCGCTCAATAAAGCCACGATCTTCTAATACTTTAAGTGAAGTCGAAACATGAGACTTTGTAGACTTACGAATACGAACAATGTCCGCAGCCGTATTATACGCAGGATTGTTGTAAATAAACATTAATATGTCATACTCCAACTGTCTTAACTGATATTTTTCGCAAACACCAGAAACCTTCATTTCATAATATCTCGTTATCGTTTTATGTTCATCCCAAAAGTGCATATGCACCCTCCTCATCGTTCTATTTAGAACGTTTTCATTCTATAGCTACTCTATAGGTTTGTCAACAACTTTTTATTGACACTTTTTATGTAAAAATACTATGCTAACTATAAGGGAAGGAATCCAAATATGCATACACAAAAATCTAACTTTCAAACCATGAAATACTTCTTTTACATCTTAATGATTGCGATTTTAGGATGGTTTATTTGCATGCAATTATTTGGTGCTAACGAACAAAACTATAACGACCCGTCCAAATTCATAATCTATTCCGGTTCCTTTTACTGGCATAAAGAGGATGGTACGAAACAAAAAATAAAGGTTCCCGGAACCTATGAAGTAAAACCAGGCCATACCATGGTCCTGACAACAACATTGCCTAAAGACTATGATGAAACGTCTTTTGCGATTCGATCTTCTTTGCAGGACATTCAGTTCTACATAGGAAATTCATTGCGCACACAATATTCCACAAAAGATACAAGAATGGCTGGTAAAAATTCAGCGAGTCGCTACATCTTTTGTCCTACAACCTATAAAGATGCAGGAAAAACATTACGCATTGAACTGACAACCTACACTTCAAATTATTCTGGCATTGTCAATGAGGTGTATTGTGGTAATAAAGCCGAAATTTGGCAAAATATATACAATACTTATGGAATATCCACATTTATTGCCTTCTTTATCTTATTTTCCGGCATCACATCCATCCTGTTTGGCATAGCCCTAAAACATGTCTACCACACAACATTCGACATGGAATACTTTGGATGGTGTATGGTCATGGGCTCTGTCTGGATGCTTGGAGAATCCAAAATTCGACAAATCCTAGTTCCTAACGCATCCGCGTTAGCTGCTTTATGTTTTGTGATGATCATGCTGAGTCCATTACCCATCTTGTTCTATGCGGACAACATTCAAAATGGCAAGCACCAAAAGCTCTATCGAAATATTGGTTATGTCGTAATTTTAAACTTTATTGTTTCTTCCATTCTCTATCTTACAAAAGTCAAAGACTACATTGAAACATTGCCCGTTGCACAATTACTACTCGTCTTTGTGTTTATCCTAATATTCATTCATTTGATGCAATACATACGCAAAAATAAACAAATAAAATCCGACTACATTCTATTGATTGGACTCTTTCTAGTCCTAGTCTGTGTTGCTATTGAATCTGTATCTGTTTATTTTGTCGCAACTATTTCAGGTATCTTTATTGGCATAGGCATGATTATATTGCTCTTCACTAACATTATTCGTACCATCCAAAAGATTCATATCATAGAAGAAAATCGTCATCAAACGGAGTTGGAAATTGAAAAGAAAGAAAACAAAAAAATAACACTTCAAATGATGGAATCCCTTTCTACTACCATTGAAGCCAAAGATGAATATACACGTGGACACTCAAGGCGTGTAGCCCAATATGCAGCCTTGATTGCGAAAAATATGGGTTGGACAAATGAAGAGATTCAAAACCTTAAAAACTGTGCTTATTTACACGACATTGGAAAGATTGGTATTCCAGACCAAATCTTAAATAAGCCTGGCAAATTAACAAATGAAGAATTTAATTTAATCAAACAACACACTACAATTGGACAAGATATCTTAAAAGATATAACGATCATTCCGCATATCGATGAAGTCACAAGAAGTCACCATGAACATTATGATGGTACTGGCTATCCAGATGGACTTAAAGGAAATGAAATTCCAATACAAGCACGTATAATTGCGTTAGCCGACAGTTATGATGCCATGAATTCAAGAAGAATCTATCGTAACGCATTAAGTCATGGACGAATTTATCATGAAATCCAAATGAATGCGGGTACGCAATTTGATCCTGAAATCACAAAAGTCTTCTTGAAATTAATGGACAACGGATCTTTATTTCACTTAGAACACGAAATACTTCCATCCCAAGAAGACACAATCAATAAGTTTATTTCCGATGTTGTGACAACCATGCAAGATCAGGAAGAAACAAAAAACATCGATTATCTTACAGGCCTTCCTGTTCGTAATGTAGGACAAAAACGCATTGCGAGCGCTATGCAAAAGACAAATGGATGCCTAATCTTCTTGGATATGGATAATCTTAAAAAAATCAATGATGTCTATGGACATAAAGCTGGAGATAGAGCCCTAAAAAGCCTTGGAAAACTATTGTTAGACATTTCAATACCTAAGATTGCATGTCGTATGGGAGGGGATGAATTCCTTCTGTTCTTACCACAAGCGAATACAGAACAAGCCGAAAATACAGTTTCAAATGTGATTGAACAATTCAAAGAAATCATTAAAGACGATAGTGAAACTCATTTTGCAGCCCTTTCTGCAGGCATGCTCATGTGCACTCGAAACGATACGTTTGCGGATGCCTATTCAAAAGCCGACAAAGCCTTGTATTATGTGAAACAAAATGGTAAGAACAACTATTCTTGGTACAACCAAATCCATTATGGAAACACAGCCAACACAAGCTTAGACTTGCAACAAATCGCAAACTCCCTACAAACAAGTGGAAACTATTCAGGCGCATTACACCTAGAATATCGCGATTTCACAAGACAATATGAATACATACACCAATTGATGACACGAAACCAATGGAACTGTTATCTAGTCATGGTTACTATGGAAACTGTACAAGATACACTTCCATATATTGAAGAAATCGAAGAAGCCCTTGACCATATGGGTGAAGCTATTCAAGACAACATTCGAAAGGTGGACGTATGTACACGTTATAGTGCTATGCAATATTTGATTATTCTATCTCATCCTGCTGAAAAACAAATTCCAAACATCATGTCACGTATTTTTATGGAATACTACAAGCTACAGGATAGTCAGCACTTCACACCTAGCTATGAATATATTTCTATGAAGAAATAATGGAGATTGACAATTTAGTCAATCTCCTTTTGATCTACTATTATCTGTTTTAAAATATCTCGATTCATACGCAGAACTCTTTCTTTTACCGCATTATATAAACATATTGTCTTGTCTGTAAGATAATATTTATGTCTTTTTGTCTTATTCATAAGACAATATCCATATATTTTTGTCTTATATACAAGACAAAATCCTTCCGATAAGTCGAAAAGCTACTATACTAATCTTCGTATGTGATTGTTTTTGAATTAACAATCTTTTTAAACTCCTCATACTCCATGAGGTATTATACTATTTTTTTCTAACCAAAAATAAAAAGCATCTGCATAAAACAGATGCCTAAAATTCAAATAAATCATCAATCGTTAGTAATACAGCTCCATCTTCTTTTGCTTGTCTTACGACTGAATCCGAATAGCCAGACTTACTAATAAACCACAAATATTTCTCTTCTAGATTTGGAAATGCTTGAGTAGCCATTACTAAATCTTCATACTCATCATATGGCATTGGCTGGGAAGTAAATTTGCACTCCACAAAAACACCTTTTTTACCAGTACGATCCAACGCAAGCAAATCTACATCGTCCTGTGCTTTTAAAGTTGGATTTGTCCCCCACCATTTACCCAAATGATAAGGTATGAAAGGAAGCTTTCTACTTTTAGCCAAACGAATCAAATATTCTTTACAAATATCCTCAAATACATCCCCCATTAGATTGCTTATATCCTCCATGATTTCCTTAGATGCATCATTGGCTCCTAACATGGCATAGTAAGAATTGTTTGTGAATTCATAGCGAAACCAAAACTTAAAAAAATTGTCTTTAATCACATAAATCGACTTCTTGCTCGTCTCTTTATCACCACAAGGAATCCTCTTTTCAATCAAACGAAGTGTTTGTAGCGTAATCAAATATTTAGATACCTTTGTACGCTCCTCATGAATATAATCCGCAATATCAACCACTTTATTTCTTCCATTCGCAATGGCAGATAAAATACTACTATACACATTGATTTCTCTTAATTCCGCCTTCAATAGGTTATCTGGTTCTTCATGAAGATAAGCTCCATTACGAATAATTTTATTCGCTATATTTTTCTCAACAGATAGTTTGGGATCAAAAGCCTCTAAATATCTTGGAATCCCACCCAATATTCCATACGCCAACAATTTATCTTCATTACTATATTCAGGAAAAAAAGCGCTACTCTCTAAATAATCAAATGGCTTTATTTCTAAAGTCGATGTTTGTCGATCATGAAGCGGACTTTTTCTACCCATAACATCACTTTCCATAACACTTACAGAAGAACCACACAAAATTAAAAAGATATTTTTCTTTTTCCAATTATGATCAATCACATGCTGCAATATTGACTTTACAGAAGGATTCTCATCAATAATATAAGGAAATTCATCAATTATCACGGCAATTTTTTCAGTAGCCTTCTCCCCAATGTAATTGAATGCATCCTCCCAACTTTTAAATGAAGCTATAAAATTCTTATCAAAATGATATTGAATCACTTTAGAAAAGTCCTCTAAGTTTAGCGCATCATTCTTTTCTCGAGCAGGAAAAAAGATTGCGTTCGAATGTTCGGAAAATTTCTGCAGAATCGTTGTTTTACCAACTCTTCTTCGACCATACATTACTAAATATTCAAAACAATCACTATTATATAATTCATTCAAATGATTTAATTCTTCTTTTCTTCCTAACATCAAATCACATCCTTTATATTTGTATACTTACGAGTAGTATACTCTAAAGTATACAAATATTCAACGATTCTTTCGCTGTATTTTTCTTTATTCTCCCAATTCATCCAACATATCATCTACACCATCACGATAACTTTCATCATTATCATAACGATCCTCATCATAATCACCTGAATATGCATCATCACTTCCTTCATCATAAGATGATGATGAATAAGATGAAGAACTCGAATTTTGTCCCTCTTCCTTTTTACGTTTCTCTTCCCTTGCCTTAAACTCACTCAATTCCGTACGACGCCTATTCTCAAGACGATACTGTTCCATTTGCGCTTCCCATTCTGCCTCTTCCTTTTTCAAAGAAATATATCCATATCCAAATAATAATCCAAGAATAATCAAGAAAATAATTCCACCCCCTACCCTTAGATTCATTATTTGGTTGAATGACCTTTTTTTCCTGATAATTTTCACTAGGATCAGCTTCAGGCAAAACTCTTTCCTGATTTGAATAATCACTTTGTTTCTTTGTTGTTTGAACTTTTGGTGGGATATTCACCGAAAACCTTAAATGTATATCATATAATCTTCTAAGGATAAAACCGGCTAACCAATCAATAAAAGCATCCTCAAATTCAATACTAAAACAAGTTAATAAGCTAAGAAACTCAAACATCGATTCATCCATTAAGGATGAATCAAAACAAGGATCATTCTTTAACATTGTCTTAATTTCATCCTCTGACTTACCATCATATCTACGAATCAGCTCATCATCACTCATATCCAAGATTTCCTTAATGCCATCTCCCACAATCTTTTTACGCGTTTCTATATCTAATTTTGACTTTTTCGGTGTTTCTTTCTTCTTTTCAAAAACAGGTATCTGAGGCTGCTTTGTCTCCTTCTTCTTGGAAACAGGTACATCCACACCATACTGCTGCATTACCTGTATTAACTCATTTGTAAGTAAACCCTTCTTATTAGCCTGAATATAAATATCTTCATAGATAGGACAAAGACTACAAGCTTCACTAAACTTATCTTCTTCAATTAAAGAATCAACAGATTGAACAAACTCATACGAACTATATCCCTTAATACACTCTTCGCAAATAGATGCATAAAAATGTCTTAAGTAAACAGGAATAAATACAGAAATGTAGAAATCATTTTCTTTACATTGTTTAGAAACATCCTCCATATGCTTCTTTGTTTTACTCGAATCTAAAATCATACGATATAGAGTACTCGCCAAAGGATTGCACAATATACCAAAGTTTACATTTAAACAAGACTCTAACATCTTTTCTTTCACTAATTCAACTTCAACTTCCAATTGCGATGTACTTCCCTGCATTTTAAGTACACAAATTTTTTCAAGACTTGAAGCATCACGATTCAGATTATTCGTATTCATATTTGAAAAAGGAAGTTCAATATCTTTATATTCACCACGAATCAGTTTATCCTCTACATCATTTACTAAACTTGAATACTTTTCTTTACACTCATTATAATATTCATACCAATCTAGAAACTCTTTTGAAATTATTATATTTTCCATTCACTATACCCCTGCATTCTAGCCGCCTCATACAAAGGATGCATATGCGCTTCTAACTTATGCTTAAACTCATATTCCGTATTTTCTTTGACATACAATTCTTCAATAGCCCACAAAGACTGAAGATTCTTGGCATAGCACTTCTCAAATAGCTTATGAATTGAATCATATTCTACAACACTCTTATATAAGTCATACTCCATATTCGCCATCTTATTAAAGTACAAATCCCACTCTGGTAAATGATTACTCTTTGAGCGATTTGCGCTCGCATTGCTCGGTATCAAATTCCACATTTCATCATGTGCTACATAAGACCACGGAATGAAGTGATCCACATCAAACGTAGATTCTAATTTATTACCTGTATATATATCCACAATTTCTTTATTTGACACTTCAATATGCGCATTCCACAAATCACGAACTCTTTCTAAATGTCTTACATTATTCCTTTCATCATCCAGTTTATTAATAATTCCCGGCACGCCCGGATTGATCATTTGAAGAAATTGAATCTTATTATACTGAATCCAATTTTTAATGATCATATAATTATCCATTAAGAAAGGAATCCAAGCTTCCTGCAAAACAACATATTTATGTATACCCATCCCATTCTCAATAATATAGGGAAAATGAATTTCTTGATTCAACATTTGAATATATTCAATACGATACGCATCCCCTTTATCCTTAGTAAGTTCAGATGAAAAACTACTCAATAGTTTATAGGGAACATTCTTTGCCAACTTTCGCTTATATTCCAAAACCAAATGATTCTGCTCTTTTAATACACTACGAATTTCATCTGGTTTAGAATTCTCATTTAAAGACGTATTTTCAATCAGGACATCAATAGCTCGATTGATCGCATCTCTTCTTTCTCCTTCAATCATTGGACCCAAAAACAAATGATACTGTGTTACTGTATACCAAGCTGACACAATCATTTCATCAAAGATTTCGTCAAATGCAAAACGATATTTTTTCAGCATCAAATTCATAATAGCTTCTAACCAATAAAATTTGTAACACTGCGTAGGATGATCCAACATACTCCCAAAAGCTCGATAATCCAGTTCTCCAGAATACGCATTGTTCTTTATAAATTCCATATTCATACCCATGTTCTTTCTACCAAATATTATAACCTTTTCGATCTATGATTTCATTTTAATGCTGGTATAATGTTAGGTATGAACTATCAAAATATACAGAGCGGCCTATCTACCGCATTTTTAGACAAAAATATATCTTCCAACGTATTATATCGACCTCAATTTATTTCAAACGACTATAAGAATGGAAGAAAAGTACTAAGCACTATTGAAGATGAACTATTACACTGCGACTCTTTTCTAATCAGTGTAGCCTTCATTACCATGGGAGGAATTACCCCCTTACTTCAAACGCTTCGTACTCTAGAAGATAAAGGCATCCATGGAAAGATTCTAACAACGGACTATTTGGCATTTAGTGATCCTAAAGCGTTAGATAAACTCGCTACATTTTCGAATATTGAACTTAAAATGTATCTAGTACCCGACTCAAAGAATGGTTTTCATACCAAGGGATATATCTTTCAATCAAATGAAATCTATAAGATCCTTATAGGTTCTAGTAATATGACAAATACAGCACTTACTACAAATCGAGAATGGAATACAAAAATTGTGTCCACAAAATCCGGAGAATTCGTTTCTGAAATGTTAGATGAATTTGAAGAATTATGGAATCATCCAAACACATATTCCTATAATGCATTTATTGGTGCATATAGAGTGCATTATGAAGAATACAAAAAGGTGAAACAAAAAGAAGACATTAAATTACCTTCTAAACAGTTGATCCCAAATTCTATGCAGAAAGCCTTTATTTCCAATCTTAGAAAGCTTCGCAATGAGAATGAATCAAAGAGTTTGTTGATTTCAGCCACAGGAACAGGCAAGACCTACGCCTCGGCCTTTGCCATGCAAGACCAAAATCCAAAAAGAGTCCTATTTTTAGTGCATAGAGAGCAGATTGCCAAACAAGCTCTTCAAAGCTACAAAAATGTATTTAAAAATACAAAGACATTTGGGCTTTTATCTGGAAACAGCAAGGATACAGATGTAGACTACTTGTTTGCAACCATGCAAACGATGTCTAAAAAAGAAGTGTATTCAAGTTTTGCCCCTGATACATTCGATACCATCATCATTGATGAGGCACATCGCATTGGAGCTAAAAGCTATCAAGAAATCATGGACTACTTTAAACCAAAGTTTTGGCTAGGAATGAGCGCAAGCCCAGAAAGAACCGATGACTTTGATGTATATGCAGCCTTCGACCATAATATTGCCTATGAAATTCGTCTTCAACAAGCTCTAGAAGAAAACTTATTATGTCCATTCCACTATTTTGGCATTACTGACTTTTTAACAAACGGAAACGAAACCGATTTTACAGATTTCAACTACCTTACATCGAACCAAAGAGTCGACTACATTATCGAACAAACCAATTACTATGGATATAGTGGAGAAAGAGTCAAAGGACTCATGTTTTGCAGTTCCAAGAAAGAAGCGGCTGCCCTTAGTGAAAGATTAAATCTAAGAGGGTATCGAACCATCGCTTTAAGTGGAGAGGATTCTCAAGAAAAAAGAGAAGATGCGATTGATCGCTTAGTATCCGATACAAGAAGTGACTATCTACAATACATTTTAACTGTAGATATTTTTAATGAAGGTGTCGACATTCCTGAAATCAATCAAGTTGTACTATTAAGACCTACACAATCGCCCATTGTCTTTGTCCAACAATTAGGCCGAGGCCTAAGAAAATCAAAAGGCAAAGAATATGTTGTCATTCTAGACTTCATTGGAAACTACAAAAACAACTTCATGATTCCAATCGCCCTATCTGGAGATCGTTCTTACAACAAAGACAATATAAGACGATATGTTCTTGAAGGTGAAAGAATTATTCCAGGATCGAGTACGATTCACTTTGATGAAATCAGTAAGAAACAAATTTTTGCGTCGATTGACACCGCCAATTTTGCGGATATCAAGCTCATTAAGGATAGCTATAAAAATCTAAAGAATAAACTTGGAAGAATCCCTACTCTTATGGATTTTGAAACCTATGGAGAAATTGACGTACAAAGAATTTTCGACAACAAATCACTAGGATCTTACTATGCCTTTTAAAAGAAATATGAAAAGGATTATAAGATCAGATTGAATGAACTTGAAGAAAACTTTATTAAGTTTATTTGTACAAAACTTGCCAATGGAAAAAGAAAGATAGAGCTTGAAACACTAAAAGATTTAATCAATGATCAAGAATATACTTTCTCAAATGACATATCACAAACAAATGTATTAAGCATCTTCACCAATGAATTCCCTACTGGTTCTGGAAAAAATACGTTTAAAGATTGTATTTTTATTGAAGACAAGAAGATTTCAAAACCATTTAAGACATGTTTAGAAAACAACGAATTTAAATCCATGGTAAAAGAAATCATTGAATATGCATTGGATCAATATAATAAACATTATAAGAATACATATAAAGATACAAACTTTGTTCTTTATCAAAAATATACATACGAAGATGCCTGTCGCTTATTAAATTGGCAACACAATGAAGTTCCATTAAATATTGGCGGATACAAATATGATCAAACAACCAAAACATTCCCTGTCTTTATCAATTATGACAAGGCAAATGACATTCAAGATACCATCAAATATGAAGATCATTTTATCAATGAAAGTCAATTGATTGCGATATCCAAATCCGGAAGAACCACAAGCAGTGATGACGTACAAAACTTCTTGTACGCCAAAGAAAGAGGGATTGAAGTTCATTTGTTTGTGCGAAAGAACAAAGATGATAAAACAAGCAAAGAATTCTATTATCTAGGCCATATGCAAGCAGAGATAGATAATACCAAACAGTTTGTGATGCCAAACACACAAAAAACAGCCGTCGAAATCTTATGGCAATTGGATACACCCGTAAGAGAAGACATTTATCGATACATTGTAGAGGAGTGATTTTTTGAAAACAATACACGTAGTAGCTGCCATTATTAAAGATGAAAATAAAATATTCGCCACCCAAAGAGGTTATGGCGAATTTAAAGACGGATGGGAATTTCCTGGAGGAAAAGTAGAACCCAATGAAACAAGTAGACAAGCCATTGTTCGTGAAATCAAAGAAGAATTAGATACAACCATTCAAGTCGAAGAATACTTTGATACAGTCGAATATGACTATCCAAACTTCCACCTATCCATGGAATGTTTCATTTGTACAATTCTTGAAGGAAATTTAACTCTATTAGAACACGAATCTGCAAAATGGCTTACTAAAGACACATTAGACTTAGTAGATTGGCTACCTGCAGATTTAGGATTAATCGCTAAACTAAAAGAAATATTATAATCCCATACAGCATTTTAAAATACCTAAAAACGAGCATTTCATCTTTACATAAAGAACAAATGCTCGCTTTTCTTTTGCCAAACTGTCAAATAATCAACAAATTTTCAGGAATTAATAATGTTTTCACATTGAAGTTTTATAATTGGAATTGGCTACTGGATGTGGTTGGTGGTTACCTCTTGTTAAGGAGTTTTGAAGCCTTGAATCTTGAATTCCAGGTAAGTAGATCCTTCTATTTTTTTGCAGGAGGAAAGCTTATGCATATATATCTACATATTGATGTTGCTATGTGCTTATTTGCCATAGTAGAAATACTAAAAGTAACATTGATGATTATAGAAAAATGCAAAAAGCACTAATCACCACTAGCAATGGAAAAAGATTAGTGCTTCAGCATTAATTTTATTTCAGAGTAACCACTGCTTTTCCAGTAGTCGTTCTCTATATGTATTATACAGATAAACCAAATGTATTTCCACAAGAAAAGCTAGAAATCCCATACAACATTTTATCAGCCCAAAAAAGAATCATTTGTACTTTATATAAAGCATATACTCCAATTTTCATACAATCCAACTGTCAAACAATCAACAAATTTACAAGAATTAATAATGTTTTCACATTGAAGTTTTATAATTGGAATTGGCTACTGGATGT
>OHAY01002477.1_pt1 | contig 14469 bp, 14 predicted proteins | sample 1577191 | NCBI WGS metagenome assembly OHAY01 (sample SAMEA3541504, study PRJEB24748) | human gut metagenome | biome: human gut; feature: human-associated habitat; material: faeces | place: China | collected 2012 | reverse complement strand
ATTTTGATTTATATGTGGCAGTTCCACGTGTTCTGTTTCCACTAAAATTGATACACTATATCGGTAAGCCCTATAACAAACAATATTGCATATACAAGCATATTAGCTTTCGCCCAAACGGAATATATAATATCCGGATTGCTATATTGCAGATTATCTCTCAATATAAAGAAGAAACCCAATTTACTGGACGATGACACATACTCAAACACTATGGCTGAGTATATCCATATTCCCGTTGCCCAGGTAAAAAGTTTCCAATTTTTATTGCAATAAGTCCACACATACATAACCACTTGAATCAGTATTACGCCAATCATTCCGAGAATTACTGACCACCTGAATCCAATATTAAATGGCATTCCCGTTGTTTTTGCCTCTGGAAGATAAATTGACTTTACATCTCCCATATATCTGTGCATAAGCAAGATTAATCCAACCGCCAAAAGCAGCATGCCAACGCTCACAGCATCTGTAATAATTCTCTTTTTATAAGTTCTCATAGTATATCACCTCAATTCTTTCCTTGCATGCACTTTACTTAAAAGTACTTTTCGACACTTATATGATATGCAACATCTACAATATGAAATCCGCTGAATATCATATTCACTTCCTCCGAAGTCAGCTCTCTTATATACTGAATTTCATATGCACCAGTTTCGATATTTAATGCTACCATTCCTCTTTTTTTATCTAAGTTGGCTACAAGCAAATCACCAATACATCTCGCATTATCTTCTTTCTCAATCATTGCTATCAGTTTTCCACCTTGGAAGTCAAATGCCCCAACATATCTTGTAAATCCTGTTGCGATATCATTTTTTATCATTTCATCGTTCCAATATGTATCTTTAAGGAGCTTCTTCTTAAGTTTATCAATATCTTTAATAACCCTCGACAGCTTGCCTGTTATGTGCATTTCATTTAACTGCCAGTAAATGCCTTCATCAATAAAATTCGATGTAACACCTTTGTATCTTCTTTTCGATACATCTGAAAACATAAGGAAATAGTCAAGTACATCTTTGTCTGGTGGTAAATATCCTTTCAGCAGCTTAACAATAAAATGGTACATTCTTGCAGATTTATTATCTTCCAAATCATACCTTCCATCTAAAATACCATCGACATAATTCAAAGAAAATACTGTCTGTGAACTGTTTTTTTCTCGTTCCAGTCGTTCATGCTCTGATATAAAAAAGAAATTCCTAAAGTCCCTCATATTGATCTATTTGAAAAAATCACACAAGCAAAAACGTCATAAATAAAAATAGTGGGAGTGAATCCTCTGATTGTTCAGCGTGTTCACTCCCTTTTCTTTGTTCAGTGATGATTTTAAAAATTACGGTGGCAAATGGGTGGCAAATAGACTGAACTCCACTCATAAAAGCCTGTAAAACCGCTTATTTACATGATAATAAACAGACCGTCTCAATATGATCACAAAACGGAAACATATCAACCGGCCAGGCCTCCTGCATCTGATAGCCTTTTTTCTTTAAAATACGAAGATCTCTTGCCAGCGTTTCCGGATTACAGGAAACATAAACCACCTTTTTCGGTGCCAGTTTTGCAAGGCAATCCAGAAATACTTCACTGCTGCCACTGCGCGGCGGATCCATGAAAACAACATCCAGCTGCTGATCTTCTGCAGCCATTTTCAGCATAAATTCTCCGGCATCTTCGCAGTAGAAAGTGATATTTTTTGTCTGATTTCGCTTTGCATTTTTAATGGCATCACGGACAGCTTCTTTATTAAGTTCTACGCCGGTCACCTGTTTTGCCTTTGATGCTGCGATCAGACCGATCGTGCCGATCCCACAGTACGCATCGAGCACGGTTTCTTTTCCGGTCAGCCCCGCCGCTTCGATTGCTTTCTGATAGAGGATCTCCGTCTGTACCGGATTGACCTGATAGAACGACTGTGCAGAAATGCGGAACGTGCAGCCACAGAGTTTATCTTCGATAAATCCTTTTCCATAGAGAACGACGTCTCGTGTTCCAAGTACCATGCTGGTTCCCCGGTCGTTGATATTCTGAACGACCGTCGTAATCTCCGGATGAACTTTTCGCAGTGCTTTGACAAAATTGTTCTTGGATGGAAATACCGGCGATGCCGTGACGAGCACGACCATGATCTCTCCGGTAGAAAATCCGCGCCGGATCAGCACATGACGCAAAAGCCCATACTGTGTATCTTCATCGTACGTTTTGATTTTAAAAGATTTCAGAAGTCCTCGGATCGTGACGATGATCTCATCTGCTTTCTGATCCTCGATCATGCAGGAGTCCACCGGAACAACCTTGTGTGTGCCTTTCTGGTAAACACCGGAAATCGCATTGCCTCTGCGGTCACGGTCAAACACAGCATGTACTTTATTGCGGTAATGATACGGATCTTTCATTCCGATGATCGGATGTACTTTTCCAAAAGAATCCAGAAGGATCCGCACACGTTTCTCTTTGTGCTTCAGCTGTTCTGCATAAGGCATTCCCTGAAATTCACATCCGCCGCATTTTTTCGCCACCGGACAGACTGCTGCTTTTTTTGTTTTGTTTTTTTCCATGAATGATTATTTGCAGAGTTCTGCAACCACCTGGTTGATGACTTTTCCGTCTGCTTTTCCTTTCATATCTGCCATTACATTTTTCATGATCATGCCTTTATTTTTTGTAGCAACGACCTCGGCAAATTTTTCCTGAATGTAAGCTTTAACCTCTTCTGCACTCATCTGAGCCGGTGCATATTCTTTGATCACATCGTAACGGAACTGATATTCTGCTTTAAGATCCTGCCGGGAGTCCGGACAGGTATCGATCTGTTCTTTTGCTGTTTTCAGCTCTTTCAGAATTACCTGATCAACCATGCTTTCCGGAATATCATCTCTGCATCCGGCATCGATCGCTGCTTTTTTTACTGCAGAAACCAGAGAAGAAATTGCTTCCTTGCGTTCCTTATCTTTTGCCTTCATAGCTGCTACCATGTCTTTTCTTAATGCTTCTAACTGCATTTTTAAATCCTCCCATCATTCCTGGATAAAACTTTTTATCCCATTGTCATTTTTGCTCATTATAGCACTTCTCTTTCTTTCCTGTAAAGTTTTCACTGTTTTTTTTCTGATTTTGTGCTATAATAATTCCACTGATGACAGGGTCAAAAGACGATCAGGTACTTTATCTCTGGCATTACCATTCTCAAACCGAAAAGAAAGGTGGAATTTATATGATCATTGCTATTATCTCTATCGCCGTCCTTGCGGCTGTGATCGTTTCCTGCGTGGTTGCTGTGGTTGCCGGTGTAATCGGCAGCAAATCTCACGATGAAGACGATGCCTAGAACACAACGACCAGCAACATTTTAAACTGCTCTTCTCATAAAACTTCTCCCTCTACCGACACTGTAAGCACCTGCCATGGTATAAACTTACCACTTTTTTTCATTGCTGTCACAGCTGCATTTTGAATTCCGCCGCAGCATGGCACTTCCATCCTTATGATTGTCACACTTTTCACATCATTCTGCTCCAGGATTGCCGTAAGTTTCTCACTGTAATCAACCGGATCCAGTTTCGGACATCCGATCAGCGTGATTTTTCCCTTCTGGATCTCTTTTGCAAAATTTGCGTATGCAAACGCAGTACAGTCTGCTGCGATTAAAAGATCTGCCCCGTCAAAATAAGGGGCATTGACCGGCGTAAGCTGAATCTGGATCGGCCACTGCCTGTTCTTTTTTCTCTTATTTGCTTCCACAGCTGCTTCGTCATATGCCGCTGCTTCCCGCTCAACAAACGTGATCGCTCCGGTTGGGCAGGTCGGCAGACAGTCTCCCAGTCCGTCACAATAATCATCCCGCAATAATTTTGCCTTTCCATTTACCATACCAATCGCATTTTCATGACAGGCTTTCGCACATAAACCACATCCATTGCATTTTTCTTCGTTTATCTCAATAATTTTTCTTATCATTTATCTATATTCCTCCTAATAATCACGCCTGAAATTTTTTTCAATCACTGTTCATACCTTTACAGTGCCCCTTGCTTTTCTTTTTTCCGTGTAGTATGATGCTGAACAAAGCCAGCAGATTTTCTGTCAAACCATTTTTTCCGGTCTGAGATCTCTGCCTGACTTTGACCTGATCCTAACATAACGTCTGTGAAAAATCGGTGGTTATAACCACTGAATCACAATCAAAATACCGTTAAATATCAACAGTACTATTTTTCCGCATACTGTTGTTTTGACCTGACAGGAGACTTTATGAACTTTTTAGAACTGCCTCTGTTTCAGAGCCTTTCCGATCAGGAACTGGAACAAATGAAGACTTCCGGCTGTCTGCGGACGGCTTCTTACAAAAAGAATGATATTATATTTTCTACCGGTTCCACTGTTTCTGAAATCGGCATTGTTTTATCCGGAAGCGTAAATGTAGAAAACATTGATTTCTGGGGAAATAAGAGCATTCTGGGAAATATGAATGAAGGACATATTTTTGCAGAAACCTATGCCCTGTGCCGGGAACCGATGATGGTAGATGCCGTTGCCGCCAGCAACTGCGAAATTCTTTTTTTGAATCTGAAAGTTTTACAGGAAAAAAGCTGCACTTCTCCCTGGTATCTGAAAATACAACGCAGCCTTCTTGCAATGTGCAGCCGCAAAAATTTGATGCTCTCAGAACGGATTTTCTGCACTTCTTCAAAAACAGTTCGCAGCCGACTGCTGACCTATCTGTCCGCACAGTCCCGGAAACACGGCAACCATCGTTTTCAGATTCCGTTCGACCGGCAGCAAATGGCAGACTACCTGAATCTGGACCGCAGTGCCCTGTCAAAAGAACTTTCCCGTATGAAAAAAGAAGGGATCTTAGATTTTCACAAAAACGAATTTGTTTTAAAAAATGAGATGCTCTGAATTTTTCACACATCAAAATGTATGATATTGGGGCAAAAGTCCCCAACTATATTGGAGGAATTGAATATGTGTACCGCAGCAACTTATAAAACAAAAGATTTTTATTTCGGACGTACTTTAGACTATGAATTTTCCTATGGTGATGAGATCATCATTACACCACGAAACTATCCTTTCGTTTTCCGCCACACAAAAACACTGGAAAATCACTATGCACTGATTGGCATGGCGTGCTGTGCCGACAATTATCCGCTCTATTACGATGCCATCAACGAAAAAGGACTTGGCATGGCAGGACTGAATTTTGTCGGAAATGCTCATTACCAGCCGCTTTCTGATTCAGAAGAAAATATCGCATCTTTTGAATTTATTCCATGGATTTTAGGACAGTGTGCCACCGTAAAAGAAGTAAGGAGCTTTCTTGGCCGCATGAATTTATGTGACACACCGTTCAGCGACCAGTTTCCATCATCCAGCCTGCACTGGCTGATCGCTGACCGCAGCGAAAGCATCACCGTAGAATGTGTTGCAGATGGCATGAAAATTTATGACAACCCGGTCGGTGTACTGACCAATAATCCACCGTTTGACCTGCAGCTGTTTCAGCTCAACAATTATATGCAGCTTTCCGCAAAATCACCGGAGAATCATTTCTCCGATAAATTAAATCTGAACACTTACAGCCGCGGCATGGGTGCACTCGGACTTCCGGGAGACCTCTCCTCTCAGTCGCGTTTCATCCGCGTGGCATTCACCAAAATGCACGCTATTTCTGATGAAAGCGAAGCTTCCAGTGTAAGCCAGTTTTTCCATATTTTAGGTTCCGTGGAACAGAGCAGAGGCTGCTGCGAAGTTGCCGAAGGAAAATATGAAATCACGATCTACACCTCCTGCTGCAATGCCGATAAAGGGATTTATTATTACACGACGTATGATAATCATCAGATCAGTGCCGTTGATATGCATAAAGAAAATCTGGAAGCAAAAGAACTGATTCGCTATTCCCCGATAAAAGAAGAGCAGGCATATATGGAGCCGTCCGGCGATACAAAGGCAGATTGTCCGTTCATGGCATAACAGTGACCAAATTCGTATTCATGACCATGTTCCTTCTGCACGTTTGCCCGTTCCTGCTGCGATAATACAATAGGGATTCCGGTCAGCTTCCGGAGTTGATCCCGCCGTATTTTCACGCGTTCCATGGCTTTTGCCACCTGTTCTTCCGTCGGTGCACACAAGCCTTTTCCCCGCCCTTGTCCGCGCAGCAAATCAAAACCGATCCGCCGTATATTTCCCAGAAAATACGCAAAATCGATGCAGCTTTCCAATTCCTCTACATTGTCAGCGCTCACCACGCAAGTCAAACCGAGAGCGATCTGATGTTTTTTCGCATTTTGGATCCCCCGCACAATTGCCGCCGAAGCGCCGCGTCCATCTTGCTGCAAACGCAGCCGATCATTGACAGACGGCTTTCCGTCTAAACTGACTCCAATCGCGGTCTTATGGCGATATAAAAACAGCGCCATTTCTTCCGACAGCAGAGAACCGTTCGTCTGTATCTGCATTCTGGCTGGAATCTTGTTGGTTTCCACATACAGCACCGCCTGCCGCAAGACCGCTTCATTCAGAAGCGGTTCTCCGCCGGTAAACTGGAGAATAAAAGGCTTCCCACCGGAAGCGGCAAGATCGATCGCTTGTTTTGCTACTGCAAAGGGCATATCCATCGGCGTATGCTCCGAAGCATAGCAATACCGGCAGGAAAAATTACACCGTCCCGTCAAGCTAAGCGCCAACATCCGAATATCAGCGGTCTGCATCGGCCCGTTCCTCCAGCTCGCCTTCCATTTCCAAATATAATTCCCGAAGTTGTTCCAGCGTTTCTTCTTTGGCATTCCAAAGACCGCGCTGCTGTGCTTCCAATAATACTTCCGTCATGCGCTGCAGCGCCCATGGATTGACTTCTTTCATCCATTCCTGCACGGTAGGATCAAATGCGTATTTTTCCGCATACTTCTCATACATCCAATCTTCCATAACCGCACTGGTAGCATCCCATTGATAGCTGTGGGCAATATAATTGGCCATATCCGCCGCGCCTTTGTAGCCATGCTTCATCATACCCTCGATAAATTTTGGGTTGATCGCCTCGCTTCGGAAAATACGCTTCGCTTCTTCCTGCACGCTATGCATAACGACTTTTGTACGATCCGTGCTGTCTCCGCAGTAAGAGCGGGGCGCCGTACCTTTTATACTGCGAACCGCAGCGATCATTCCGCCGTGATATGCGTTGTAATCGTCGCTGCTCAGCATATTCGTTTCATGATTATCTTCATTTTTTATCGTAATATCCAGGCTCCCCATTCGTTTGCGGAATTGTTCCGGCATAAACCGGCCTCTTGTCTTACCGCCATATGCATGGGCTCCCCAACGGACATATACATCGGCCAAATCATCGATCGTTTCCCAATTCTTGGCTTCCAAAAGCGCCGCTACTCCCGCGCCGTATACGCCCGGCTCATCCCCAAAAATTCGAAATGCCGCTTCTCTCCAAGCCGCTTCCTTTTCCACCCCTTCCGCTTCTAACTCTTGGCTGTCCGCAGCCACATGCTTCTTGATAAAATTCAGCTCTTCCGGCTCATCCAGTCCGGCTGCCAGCAGTACCGCCTGATCCAATACTTCCATCACAGACGGCATAGAGTCCCGAAACAATCCGCTGATACGAGCCGTTACATCAATGCGCGGGCGCTTCAATTCTCCCAACGGGATCACTTCCAGCCCATTTACCCGCATACTGCCGGCCTGCCATTTCGGTTTGATCCCCATGAGATATAAAAATTCTGCAATACACTGTCCATGACTCCGCATATTCGCGCCGGACCACAATACAATCCCAATGCTTTCCGGATACCGGCCTTCTTCTTCAATAAAGCGGGAAATCACCTGATCGCCCAGCGTTTTTCCAATCTCCCACGCAGCCGGTGTCGGCAGCGTCCGCGGATCTACACCGTAAAAATTCCGTCCGGTCGGCAGTAAGTCGGCTCCGCCGCTGCTAGGCGCTCCGGACGGACCCGGTTCGATATACGATCCGTTCCAGCCGACCAGAAGGTTGGTCATTTCCTGCTCGGTTTTCATAAGATTCGGATATAAGGTATGACAGATATATTGGCAAATCTGCTGCAGCTCTTCTTGACGCTCTGCAGGAGCCGATGCAATCCACGGCAGCTGCTTGGCTTCCTTCCAGCCCGAGTCTGCAAAAGAATGGCTCTGCAGCACGCGGATCAATTCTTTACTCTGCTCTATAATACGATCGATTAAATATCCGTTCGTTATTTGCAAAGGCGCATAGATCTGACTGCTGTTTTCCAAAAGCTCATAGTAATCCGTCCCGTATACCGCTGCAATCGCCTGATTTAAACTGGGAATCTTTCCATTTTCTAATCGCGTAAGCAGCCAGATATATTCGGTCAGCCCCTCCTCTTCCGGCGGCTGCCCTAAAATATGAAGCCCCGTATGGACCTGCATATTTTTCAAATCTGTAATGTAATTGTGCAGCGCCATGATGTATTCGCCAAACGGCTGTCCCTCTTCATACGGCACTTCTTCCTGCAAATTGGCCTGGAGTACTTTTTCTTTTACCAACGCTTCCAGCTGCGGCAGATTCTCCGGCTGGGTATGCTCAAAGTGAACATATTCGTCCATGATCTTTTCTAGTTCTTCCAACTCGTCATACACACCGGCCTGGGCCTGCGGAGCCGGCAAATGTTCGATCAGGCAGGCGCTCCCGCGCCGCTTAGCCTGTATCCCTTCGCCGGTAATCGTGATAAGATACGGATACATATTGGGCAAGTCTCCCAATGCCATATCCGGATAGCATTCCTCGCTAAGACCGGCATTTTTTCCCGGCAGCCATTCCAAAGACCCGTGCGTGCCAATATGCCCTACTGCATCTGCCTGCCAAATCTCCCTGATCCAATAATAAAATCCTAAATAGTGATGAGTCGGAGCGGTAAACGGAGAGTGATAAATTTTGCTGGGATCTTCGCCAAATCCACGCGGCGGCTGAACCGTAATAAAAACATTGCCGTTCATGGTCCCTGGTATCAGCAAATTGCCGTCATACTCCATCACAGATCCCGGCGCCTCGCCCCAATCGTTTATCAGCTGCTCCTGAACCCGTTTGGGAAACGTATTAAAAAACGTACGGTACTCATCTCCTGCCAGCGTATTCGCCTCTGCCAGCTGTTTTTCCGTCAGCATATTCCGGTCATTGGTAGCATTTTCCGTCAGCTGTTTTATAAACGCTTTTCCATCTTCGGGAATGGTATCGATCTGATACCCCTGAGATTTCATAAGCGCCAGTACACGGCGGATGCTTTCAATCGTATCCAGCCCTACTGCACTGCCAATATTGGAATTTCTCGGCGGATAGTTGTGAAAGATGATCGCGATTTTCTTATCCTTATTTTCTTTCCGCCGGAGCATAGCCCATTTTTTCGCTTTTTTAGCCATCCGCACCACTCGTTCCTGTATCGGAAGATAGCGCACATCGCCATTATCCAGCACCTTTTTTGAAGCAACCGGCACGCCATGAATAATGCCGTCAAATTCCGGCAGCGAAACGCTGATGGATACTTCCATCGCATTCATCCCTTCAAAGGTATCCTTCCATTCTTCACACGGAGCGATCAGGGTATATCCCTGTAATACCGGCACGCCCCATTGTTTCAGATACTCCACGGTCATCGATCCGCTGCTGGTCATTGAAAACTTCATAACATTGATCAGCGCATCGACAGCAGGAATCCCGTCCATACAAAAATATCGGGAAAATACAGTCTCTAAACTGGGCATCCCCATTTCTTCGATGGGCATTCCATTGCTGAATACACAAATGGCATTCATTCCCTGCGCCTCAACCTCCCGGATCAGCGCGTCCTGATACCCTAAGTCCTTCCACACCCATTCATCACGATAGAATAAAATCCCTATGGTCGGTTTCGCGTCATCACAAAAGGCCTGCCGGTATTCTTTTATATCTTCATATACCTTTTCTGCCTGCGGATGGTAAATGCCGCACCAATGGATCGGCGTCGGCTGGGGAATTTCTCTTGTCTCCTTTGCTGCAAGCGCATCTGCATATCGCCAGAGATTGGCATAATTCTGCTCCCCGCCAAACATAAAATATTCTTTGACCGCCTGTACTTCTGCCGCCGACAGCTGCAGACTGTATTCGCCTTCACTGGTACCGGCCGCATCAATATAATGCGGGATTTTTTTCTTTTGTATCTGCGCTAAAAACTGTCTGAGAAAGGGCGTATCCATACCAGTTCCCATCCATTTAACCAATATGAGCTGCGCTTCGCTTATCCGCTGCTGCCAGGCTCCGTCCCATTCTGTTTTGTCGGTGATCCAGATGCAGCTTCCTTCTGCCGTCATTTCTTTCTGTACCTGCTCTAGAGTTTGCTGCATCATTCCCATTCTGCGAATTACATTTGTCAAAAATAATATTTTCCCCATTCGTATACCCTCTTTATCAAAAAGTTGCTTTACGCATTTTTCTCAGCAAATATAAAAAGTACGGTGTCCCCAGCAGGGCTGTCATAATGCCAACCCGCACTTCTGCCGGCGGCATCACGATGCGTCCGATTGAATCGCACAATACCAGAAACAAAGCACCGCCCAGCGCGCTTGCCGGAAGCAGTACCCGATGATCCGGGCCAAACAGCATGCGCATCATATGCGGCATGACCAGCCCAACAAATCCGATATTGCCGCTGACGCATACCGAAGTCGCCGTCGTCATTGCCGCCACAAAAAGCAAGCCCATACGAAAAGGGAAAACCGGCATGCCGACCGCTCTCGCTTCTGTTTCTCCCAATACGAGTATATTCAGATGCCGCGCCAGCAGCAGCATAATCCCAATCCCCAGCACAACCGGCCCGACAGCCATATATACATGTTCCCACCGCCGGTAATCCAATCCGCCAACCATCCAAAATAAATATTGCTGTAATTTTTGTTCATTCATAAACGTCAGCAGACCGGAAGTAAGCGCACCTAACAGCATCCCAACGGCAACACCTGCCAACAGCAGCGTCATAACGGGAATCTTTCCGTGCCGCATGGCTAAAAATACAGTAAGCACCACAGCGGCAATACTGCCGCAAAACGCAAAAGCCGGCATTACAAACATACTCTGCGTCGCCCAGCCTAAGGCTATGGACAGCACGGCTCCTGTCGCCGCGCCGGCAGATACGCCGATGATTCCCGGATCTGCCAGAGGATTGCTGAATATCCCCTGCATAACAGCCCCGGCTATACCGAGCGCCGCTCCTACCAGTACGCCGATAATCATGCGCGGCATGCGAATAAACCAAATCACGGCCAGCTGTTCCGCAGTAAATTGCTCCGGATCTACCGGTATCCCCAGCTGGTGCAAGATAACCGATATCGTATTGCTGATAGGAATAGGTATTTGTCCAAACGTCAGCGATAAGCAGGTAACAGCCGCCAGCAGCAAAGCAAGACCTATGAGCCCCATCTTTTTTCTTTTGATAATCCCCATTATGTCTCCTCCTCAAACCGCTCTGGATATACAGCCTTTGCAAACTGTACAAGCTGTTCATCCGTGCGGTGATAATATCTTTCATTCTTGTCCAGCTTTGCAATCTGTTCCATTTCTTCATCTGTTAATGCAAAATCAAAGATATCCATATTGTCCTTAATGTGTTCTGCATTTTTACTTCCAGGAATTACAACAAATCCCATCTGAGTATGCCAACGGAGAATAACCTGTGCAGGTGTTTTTCCATATTTTTTGCCAAGTCCTGCAAATACCAACTCATTCATTAATGCTGTATCTCCATGTCCCAGCGGATACCAGCTCATAAGCTTAATTCCATATTTGTCTAAAGTTACACGAAGTTCTTTCTGTGTGAAATATGGATGTGCTTCCACCTGAATAAACTGAGGTACAATTTCCCACTTTGTTTCCAACTCTTCCATATATTTTCCTTCAAAATTCGAGATACCAATGGATTTTGCTTTGCCCTCTCTATACGCTTTTTCAAGCATTCTGTATCCGGCAAGCCAGTTGCCTGCAGGCTGGTGTATATAAAGTAAATCCACATAATCAACACCAAGTCTTTCTAGAGTTTCTTCTACAGTATTCTCATTTTCATATTCACTAGCCCATATTTTTGTTGATAGAAATATATTTTTTCTGTCAATTCCACTATCCTTGATTGCTCTTCCAACTGCACGCTCATTTACATAAGCATTTGCTGTATCAATTAGGGAATATCCCATTTTTAATGCCTCTAATGTACTTGTGTAGGCATCCTCTGGTGATAACATAAAAGTTCCTAGTCCAAGCATTGGACATTCCAAATTGTTATTCAACTTCATATTTTCCATCTTTTTAGTCCTCCTGAAATTTTTCTTTATCAAGCATTTTTATTACTTTTGCCGGATTTCCAACTGCTACTGCATAATCCGGTACATCCTTTGTCACTACAGATCCAGCTCCCACAATTGCGTGTCTTCCGATACATACTCCCGGAAGTATCGTAGCTCCAGCTCCTACCCAGGCATATTCTCTTATCAGAACAGGCTTACAAGTCAGAGTACACAAATCATATGGATCATGATTATTGGAAATAAGCTGTACATTTGCAGCAATCATAGCATTGTCTTCAATCGTTATTCCACCTCTTGCCATTGCAAGAAGATTAGAATTGATAAATACATTCCTGCCAATCTTTACGCTTCCAACACATGCTCCATTAAGCGGTGGTGATATCATACTCCCATCTCCTAGGTTATTTCCAAACAATTCCTTTAATAAATGATTATATTCATCAGTAAAAGGCATTGTATGATTAATCTGAAATAATATTTTTGTCTGACGTTGCCCTTCTGTACTTTCTTTTATTGACGCAGTTCTTACATCAACACGTATTTCCTTGCATTCCATTTTTCTAACCTCTATTTCTGTATCCATCTTTCAAGTACATCTTTCGCTTGATCTACGCTGCTTCCATGTATCGCAATGCCTTTCTCAATCACTGCACCTTTTGCACTTTTTTTAATATCACTCTCCGTATTTGACAATCCGCTTCCTTCATGCGTACAGAATGGATGAATTTTCTTTCCTGTAAAATCATAACTTTCCAGAAAAGTATATACAGCCATTGGCATGGTTCCCCAGTAATTCGGGTATCCAAGATAAATCTCGTCATATTGATCTATGTCCTGTGGCAGATTTAGTATCTCTGGTCGTTTTCCTGTCTGTTTATCCTCTTTTGCCTGTGCAATGCAGGTATTATAATCAGCGGCATAGGGAATCTTTTGCTCGATTTTGAAAAGGTCTGCTCCTGTCATATCAGCTATCATTTTTGCAGCTTTCTCAGTATTGCCAATCTGAATATATTTCATGGAACCGCCAAAATAATTTTCATCTGCTCTTGAATAAAATGCTACCAGCTTTGCCATTTGTACTATTCCTCCTTTGTCCATACCAGTTTTCCTGTTTTCATTGCTTCTTCATACCGTGATATCTTATAAGAAAGCCTGTCCATAGTTTCCTCTATCTGCTCTTTTTGCTTCTGAAGAATATCCATCTGCTCATTCAACAACTCAAGTCTCGCAGGTATTGTAGAATCTCCCGCCCTAAATAGCCTTTGATATTCAATCAGACTTTCTATGGGAAGTCCTGCATTTCTCATACATACTGCAAGCTCAACCCATCTAAGATCTTCTTCCTGGTAATCCCGAATTCCTCCGGATGTTCTTGTAACTTTAGGAATCACATTAACCCTCTCATAATAACGGAGGGTATCCTGTGAAATACCATATTTTTCTGACACTTCTTTTATTGTCATATTCTTCCTCCACAATTTAAAGAAGATTTTTCACACTCTGTATCCATTCATTAATTTGTTCCTGAGGTGTCTCCAGATTACTTCCACCTGTAGAATCAAACTGTATCTGCATATCGCAAACCACATTTGCGCCTTTGCAGGCTGCTTTCATATCCTTTATTACATGCCCTGGCCAGCCACCATTTGTCATAAAAGGTACTACTGTCTTTCCGGTAAAATCCTGTTGGTGCAGAAATGTTTTTACAGCCGGAGCCATTGTGTACCACCATGTAGGTGTCCCAACTGCGATGACATCATAATCTGCAATATTGATATCCAGCGGTTTAATTTCAGGTTCGTATCCGCGCTGCACTTCATTCTGTCCCTGATTTACCACATCATCATAACTGCCAGAATATGGAACTACGGTATCTATTTTTAGAATATCGCTATCAGTCTCACTCTGCAGCATTTTTGCAATTCTTTCCGTGTTTCCATTTGACCATGAATAATATATAATCAGTAATTTCTTCATCTTTTTACCTCCTGTTTCGATTAGCATACTACTTGAAGTTAACTCCAAGTCAAGAGCTTTTGATTTTTTCTTCATAAACGCTGGTATGACGCAGACTGTGGAAGACCCAAGACTCGCTACTGGCGGTTGGTTAGACCTTACCAGACAGGCATTCCACCT
>OHAY01002475.1_pt1 | contig 14486 bp, 15 predicted proteins | sample 1577191 | NCBI WGS metagenome assembly OHAY01 (sample SAMEA3541504, study PRJEB24748) | human gut metagenome | biome: human gut; feature: human-associated habitat; material: faeces | place: China | collected 2012 | reverse complement strand
ATCCGCTCTGAATAAAAACTACTCTTCGCCCATGATCACTTTACGCATGACGTCGATCAGTTTGGCGTCGGACCCGCCGCCCTTGCACTGGGCGAGCACTTCGGCCACATCTTCCCGGAACATATCCTGATGGATGGCCTGATCCTGATCCGCTTCCTCGTTCTCGGAAAGCTCGGACTCCAGATACCCCTGCGTCCACAGCAACAGCTGCGCGAGGTCTTCAGTTTCCGTCATGCCGTCAAGATCGGAACAGCGGGGCTCGTTCCCGCCTTCGGGGACATCATACTGCACTTCTTCAAGAATACCGTCGAGCGTTTTGCCGGGGTTCTTGGCGCAGACGGCCATGATGCCGCTCTCGAAATTTTTGACGGCCTCCGGGACGAATACCGTGCTTGACCCCTCCGCGGCGTAGCCTTCGAGGAAGGCCGTAACAAGCCGCCGCGTGCCCGCGTCCAGCCCGTTATACTGCTTGCAGGACAATTCAAACGGATCAACGTCATTGCCGACGCCCTTCATGGTAAAGGTGCTGAAATCGTCCAAGGCCAGAGCGTTCGACGCCATCATCATGACGCCCGCGACACCCAAGCAGGCAAACGTGAAAAAACGCTTCATACTCGCTACTCCAGAAAGAAGCGGATCGGGCTGCGAACGGGGCCAGCCATGTTCAAAAATATGCCGGAGCCCCCCGGCTCCCTGCGGCACCATGCTGCAGGGATTGCCCGGAGTATCGCATGTTCGAACGCTTGTCCATATGCTTGTATGATAAGAAAAACGGCTAGGTTGGAGAACGGGGCGACGGCATGGGGCAACAGCGCCTTCCCGCCGCCCGGGGGCCTTACGAAAGAGCCAGGACGGAACCTTCTGCCCTCCGTGAAACTGTCCCGGCTGCACGGAAAAAAATATCCGCAACGCCTCTCCGCATGTCCCGTAAACGCGATTTCGACCGTCCATATCCAACGGAAAAATTGAGCCCTTGAAAAAGAAAGAGCCGCCCGAAGCGAATGCTCCGGAACGGCTCCTCCATGTTGTATCCGTTTATATCCTAGAAGCTGTAACTGGCCCGCAAGACCGCGCCGAGCGCACGGTCCACGTCCGTCTTGGAAAATTCGTCGCCGCCCTTGTCATACAGGCGGAGCTGGCGATCAAACAGCAGTTCGGCGCCAACCGTCAATTTCAGGTCTGCAATGGGCGTGATGTCGAGGTACGCGCCGCCCGTATAGCCGGACTCTTCCACGTACCCCTTCCCGGCGACGCTGCTGTCGTTGGACAGGCGGTAGATGTCGCGATCCCATTTCGCCGCCACGCGTGCCGCGAGCAGATCATTGAAACGATACTGCACCCTCGTGCCGGGAAATCCTATAATGCCGGACAGCCCATAATCATGCTCGTTGCGCCACTCAGCCCCGACTATCGGCATGACAAGCGGGCGCACCGGAGAAATCAGGCCCGCCGCCCCGACATGGAATTTCAGGTCGTAGGTGGGCGAGAAGGTCAAGCCGCCGCGAGGCGCGAACGTAAACGAGTCCCAGATCTGATCTTCAAAGCCGGAAATGATGGAGCCGCCCGCAAACCAGTTCACCGACTCGCCCAGAGCGCCATTGAACGAAGCGTCCAGCGTCAGCTTGTTCAGCTGGTCCCACGGTGAGCCCTTTTTGCTGAAATTCACCGAGTCGGAATGGCTCCAGCTAAAGTCGGAACGCTTGTAGGCCAGCGTGAACCACTTGTATCCGGCGGATCCCCCGGTTTCCGTCTTGGAATACGAACCGCCTTCGTCCACATCGGCCTTTTCATAGCCTTGCGTGTATATGTTGAAGCGCGGCCCGTCCGATTCCCATGCCCATGAAGTATCCGGCATACCGAACGCCGCCAGAACCATAAGACATGCGGCAACGGTGAATCCCCTGAACTGTCTTGCGATCATCTTTTTCTCCCAAAAGCGTTTTACTGCCCTTCCGGGCGGAACGAACAATTAGAATACACCGGAAAGTATCGTGTTGTACACCCCCGTCTTTCCACGCTCCGGGACAACGGGCGTTCTTGCAGTATTTATGCTTTCCCCGCAGGCAGAACAAAAGAGGGAAAGACAGCGGCGGCAGCGCCGAAAAAGCCGCATTTTCCCCGCATGACCGGAACGGCGGGTGCCCTGCCCCCAGGCGGCGGAGGCGTCGCGGATCTCGACCTTTTCGTTGTGGATGTAGAGGTAGACGGGGCTCTTGGCTTCGCCTTCGATGATCACGAAGTCCCAGCCCGCGAACTTGAGCTTGTGGGCGAGTTCGCCACCGACGTGGGCAGAGGCGGCAGCAGCTTGAGCACCAGCACCAGAGCCAGAGCGGCGATGATGCGGTACAGCATTTTCTTTTGTTTTTTCGTCACAGGTACCAGCCTCCTTTTGGGGCAGTTTTCTCAGATTCAACAGGTTTTCCCCACAAGGGGCTTGTTTTCCACGCTTTCCCCCGGCTTTTCCACGAGTTTTTCCCGCAAAAAGCCGCAAATGCGCGTTCATTTTTCTATTTTTGCGTCCAGAATGTTGAAAACGCCGTGGAAATTGTTGAAAACTGATTTATTTTTCCACATTTTCCACGCGCATCCCGGCAGTATCAGTCGAAACTCAGATGCCGAAGATCTCGCAGTCGTCCTCGACCTTCTTGCAGGCGGAGAGGACATTCTGCATAGTAGCCTTGACGTCCGCGCCCTCATCGAACTCGATGTTCATCTTCTGGGTCATGAAGCTGACGGTAGCCTTTGCGACGCCGGCGACCGTGTTGGCGGCATCCTCCATCTTCTGGGCGCAGTTTGCGCAGTCAACTTCGATCTTGTAGCTCTTTTTCATAATAAGTACCAGCCTTTCTTTCTATATCCCCGCTCCGCCGCCGGGTGCGGCAGAGCTTGCAGCGTTTTGGGGGCATCACTCTTCGATGTGGTCCATGCCCATGGAGAGGATGCTGCGCACATGGTCATCGTCCAGTGCATAGTAAACGGTCTTGCCGTCGCGGCGGAAGCGGACGAGCTTTGAGTCCTTGAGCACCCGCAGCTGATGGCTCACCGCCGACTGGCTGAGCTGGACGGCATTTGCAATGTCCTGCACGCACAGCTCATCGTCGTGGAGGGCGTAGAGGATCTTGATGCGGGTGGAATCGCCGAACACCCGGAACAAATCGGCCAGCTCGTAGAGCACCTCATCGTCCGGCAGCACCGGCGGGGCCTTGGGCAGCTTCTGTTCTGGGGCAAGAGCATTCTCAGCCATCGTTGTCATCCTTTCGCTTCAATATATGAACATCTGTTCATGTGTTCATGATAACACGCTGTATGGCTCCTGTCAAGGGGATTTGCGCAAAAAAACAGCATTCTCTTAAAATTGATAAAGCAGACCGCAAAACGCAAGAAATTTGCAGTTTTATTTTGCAGAAAGGGTGCAATTTAGGGCAAAAGAAAAAGGCAGTCCTCACCGAACTGCCTTTTTCTAAAGCACTGCATTCATGCCCGCTTCTTCTTTTTATAGTCCGCCGCCCACGGCAGATACATGAGGAACAGCGCCAGCGCGGTGGCAGGCAGGAAGCCCAGGATATAATATTTTTCGCCCAGCAGGGCCGTGAAGGTGCTGGTGATGATGTTCCCGTAGGGATTATTGAGGAAATAGAAGTTGGTGTTAAGGGACTGATTCAGAAAGTAGATGGGCAGGGCAGAGCCGAACAGGAACGCCAGCACCTGCGGCACCCGCCGGGGACTGGGACGGTAGCCGCCCGCCACCAGCAGGACTGGATAGAGTACCAGCAGGGCATGGATACTGACGGAGTGCAGATTGATGAGCGTCCACCAAGAGGGGACATCCAGCCAGCTGGGGCAGAGCAGGGCCAGCATTGCACCCGGGATACAGAGGGCATACAGCTCCTCTTTGCACCAGTTTCTGTCCGTGATCGTGTTGTACAGACAGACGAAGACGTTGATATTGCACAGGTGCAGGGGCAGATAGCTCCAATTCCACTGGCTGGTCAGGGCCATCCCCAGCAGAAGGGCAGCTTCGTCCAGCAGGAGCAAAGCGGTGACTCCGACTAAAATGCGCCGCCGGGTGCGGGCAGAACTGCGGCGATACCACAGGGCCGCCCCCACGATAAAGGCAAGCGAAATGGCCAGCTCCATGAGGTGGACAGTGCCATACAGCGGGTAGCATCGGTAATCGGCCCCGTATTCGGCGTGGGTGATGTCGTAGGATTTCCAGAAATCGTTCATCTTCTTTCCCTCCTTGTCCAGCTTATGATACCGCGTTTGGCCTCAGACGGAAAGAGTTTTGAAGGAAAATCCCGAAAACAGGTGCAATAGTGTGAGTTTTGTGGTATCCTTACAAATGTGAAATTATCTGCCGCAAACCGCGGCATCACGACAAATTAAGAAAGAGGGAATTTTTATATGTTAGAAACTGGAATCCGCGGCAAGCAGAGCGTCGCCGTGACCCCCGAGAACACCGCCAAGACCATGGGCAGCGGCACGCTGAATGTCTTCGCCACTCCCGCACTGGTGGCGCTGGCCGAAAAGACCTGCTGGATGAGCGTCGCCGACGCTTTGGATGAGGGCTGCGGCTCTGTGGGCACCAAGCTGGAGCTGGAGCACACCGCACCCACCCCCGTGGGCATGACCGTCACCTGCGAGAGCGAGCTGACCGCTGTGGAAGGCCGCAAGCTGGTGTTCAAAGTCTCCCTGTACGACGAGAAAGGCCCTGTGGGCGGCGGCGTCCACGAGCGCTTTGTGGTCAACGACGCAAAGTTTGCCGCCAAGGCCGAGAGCAAGAAGGGCTAAGACTCTTTTTTCTCGGCAAGCTCGATGGGCGGCGGGTCGGCAGCCAGCAGCTGCTGCTCGGCCCGGGCCTGAGCTTCCTGCAAAAGCCGTGCCGCCTGTTCGCTGGCACGGAACAGCTCTAAATACATCGCTTTATAGTCCGGCGCAGCCAACACCCCCTTCCGTGTCCCATCACGTTAGAAGCTGTTTTTGTAAGCAGAGTGCATCGAACGACGAGAATTTTTGCTCGCAGACAAGGCGATTTTCCGCAGCAATCCTGAGCGGATTGCAAGGGAAAGCAACGCAGTATGCGGGCAAAAAGGCCGTTCGGGCGGTGTGCAATGCTTATGAAAACGGCTTCTAAAGGGTTAGTCTGCCCGGCAGGCTGCAAAAAAATCAACCGAGGAGTTTATCATGAAAAAAACCAATCTCTCGTGGGTGGGTGCGTTGCTGGTGTTTGCCCTGCTGCTGTGGTGTACCGCCGCAACGCCCGGCAAAATCGACGACCCTTCCACCTACACCTGCGCCGTGTACAGTTCGGCGCTGTCCCTGCTGCCCCCTGTGGTAGCCATCGTGCTGGCCCTGAACACCAAAGAGGTCTACACCTCGCTGCTGGTGGGCATCGCCACCGGCGCACTGCTCTACGCCAACGGCAATCTTGAGCTGGCGCTGACCACCCTCTTCTTCAACGAAGACGGCGGCATGGTGTCCAAGCTGTCCGATTCCAGCAACGTCGGCATCCTCGTCTTTCTGGTGATGCTGGGCATTCTGGTGGCCCTGATGAACAAGGCCGGCGGCAGCGCCGCCTTTGGCCGCTGGGCCTCCACCCACATCCACACCCGGGCGGGCGCGCAGTTCGCCACCCTGCTGCTGGGCATCCTCATCTTTGTGGACGACTACTTCAACTGCCTGACCGTCGGCTCTGTCATGCGCCCGGTCACTGACCGGCAGAAGGTCTCCCGCGCAAAGCTGGCCTACCTCATCGACGCCACCGCAGCACCCATCTGCATCATCGCGCCGGTGTCCAGCTGGGCCGCCGCCGTCACATCCTCTGTGCCGGAAGGCTCGGGCATCAACGGCTTTACCATGTTCCTGCGCACCATCCCTTATAACTACTACGCCATCCTCACCATGGTGATGAGCCTCTTCCTCATCTTCAGCGGCCTCGACTACGGCCCCATGAAAAAGCACGAGGATAACGCCCTGCTGGGCGACCTCTTCACCACCGACGACCGCCCCTACGGCGACGACGTGGACGACAGCAGCGACACCCGCGGCCATGTGGTGGACCTCATCGCGCCGGTGCTGGTGCTCATCGCGGCCTGCATCTTCGGCATGGTGTACACCGGCGGCTTCTTTGAGGGCGTGGACTTCGTCACCGCTTTTGCCAACTGCAGCGCCTCCATGGGCCTCGTGCTGGGCAGCGCCATTGCCCTGATGTTCACCTTCGTGTTTTACCGGGTGCGGGGCGTCATGACCTTTCAGGACTTCGCCGCCTGCATCCCCGAGGGCTTCAAGGCCATGGTCAGCCCCATGCTCATTCTGACGCTGGCATGGACGCTTTCCGGCATGACCGGCCTGCTGGGCGCAAAATACTACGTCGCAAGCCTGCTCAGCGGCTCTGCAGCGGCTCTGCAGTACCTGCTGCCCATCATCATCTTTGTGGTGGCGGTCTTCCTCGCCTTTGCCACCGGCACGTCCTGGGGTACTTTCTCGATTCTGGTCCCCATCGTCTGCCATGCGTTCCCGGAGGGTGAGATGCTGGTCGTCTCCATCGCCGCCTGCCTGTCCGGCGCGGTCTGCGGCGACCACTGCTCGCCCATCTCCGACACCACCATCATGGCCTCTGCCGGCGCGCATTGCAGCCACGTGAACCATGTCTCCACCCAGCTGCCCTACGCCATGACCGCCGCCGCCATCTCGGCGGGCTGCTATCTGCTCTGCGGTGCAGCACAGGCTGTCCTCGGCGATGCCGCCAACACCCTGACCTCCTTCGTGCTGCTGGCCTGTGCCATCGTCATCGAACTCGTCGTGCTCAGCATCGTCAGGGCGCGGATGGGCCATACTGGGAAGGAAGAGGTCACAAAATCTTAACGGAATCGTAGATTTTTGTCTTCCCCTCCGGCGCAAATCATGGTATACTTATTAAAAGAGTAAATTTTTTGAGCTATTTGCTCACTGGAGGAAAACCCCATGCTGGAAGAAGTCTTTCAGGACGTCTATACAAAATTCAAGCTGCATTTTTATCAGAATGTATTTCAGCGCTTTGCCACCCGCGAAGCCACGCTGACTACGGTGGAGTCCTTCTGCATGGAGGGCATCATGGCGATGGGGGAGCCCACCATTGCAGAGTTTTCCCGCATGATGGGCATCTCCACCCCCAACGCGGCTTATAAAATCGGCAGCCTCGTCAAAAAGGGCTATGTGGAGAAGATCCAGTCCACCACCGACCGCCGCGAATACTTCCTGCGCCCCACCCAGAAATACATCGATTACTACAGCATCAGCTATTCTTACCTGCACACGGTCATCGAGCGTGTACGCAAGCGCTTCCCGGCTGAGGACTGCGACAAGATGGAGCAGATGCTCTCGGTCATCAGCACCGAGCTGATGCCGGAGCTGGATATGCTGGCCAAGTGCCGCCACCCTGAGGCTCCGGCAGAAGATACCACCCACTGACAAGCACAAAAGGCCCTCCCAGGCAAACCCGGGAGGGCCTTGTTGTTTGCAGGGAGCTTACCCTCTTACAGCACCATAAACAGGGTGCCGGCGGCGACGAGGGCGCAGCCCACCATACTTTTGGCGGTAAAGGGCTCGTGGAGGAACACAAAGGCCAGCACCAGGGTGATCACCACGCTGAGCTTGTCGATGGACACCACCTGAGAGGCCCGGCCAAGCTGCAGGGCCCGGTAGTAGCACAGCCAGGACGCCCCGGTGGCCAGCCCCGATAGGATGAGGAAGAGCCAACTCCGGCGGCTGATCTCCCCCATGCCCCCCTGGGCCCGGGTGAGGAACACCATGCCCCAGCTCATGGCCAGCACCACCACGGTGCGGATGGCGGTGGCCAGAGTGGAGTTGACCCCCTCGATGCCCACCTTGGCCAGGATCGAGGTAAGGGCCGCAAACAGGGCCGAGCCCAGTGCAAATACAAACCACATAAACAGACCTCCGTTTTTGCTGCCCAAAGCGAAGCGCGGCCGCCCCGACGGAACGGGACAGCCGCAGCTTCATGGGAATGTAAAAGACAGAGCTTGTCTGGATGTTGGGGGTTATGCCTTCTCCTGTGCAGCGTTTGCAGCGGTGCGCTTGTTGATCTTGCTCTGGTTGTAGACAGAGTAGACGATGACCAGGATAGCGACCGTTGCAAAGACCATTGCGATGGGAGAAGTGGTGATGGCGAAGAAGTTGCCGCGCTGGATGTTCATGTAACGCACGAAGTTCTTCTCGCACATGGGTCCCAGAATGAGGGCCAGCAGGATGGGAGAAAGGGGGAACTCGTACTTGTTCATCAGCCAGCCGATGATGCCGAAGGCGACACAGACGCCCACGTCAAAGGCATTCTTGTTGATGGAGAAAGCACCCAGCAGGGAGATGACGAGGATGATGGGGTAGAGCATCTTCTTCTCGACGGAGACGATCTTTGCAAAGAAGCGGACGCCGAGGCAGCCGACGACCAGCATGCAGAGGTTTGCCAGCATCAGAGCCGCGAAGACGCGGTAGACGGTGGGCAGCTCGGTGACGTACATCATGGGGCCGGGGGTGATGCCCTTCATGATGAAGGCACCCAGCAGGATGGCGGTGACGGAGTCACCGGGGACGCCCAGAGACAGCAGGGGGATCATAGCGCCGCCGGAGCAGCCGTTGTTGGCGGACTCGGTAGCAGCAACGCCGTTGGGGATGCCGGTGCCGTACAGCTCGGGGTGCTTGCTGGCGGACTTGCTGGCGCCGTAGGAAACGAAGACGGCGATGTCACCGCCTGCGCCGGGGATGGCGCCGATGAAGGTGCCGATGAGGCCGCCGGAGAGGATGTTGGGCCAGATCTTCTTGATGGTCTTCCAATCGGGCAGGACGTTGGTGATCTTCTCGTTGGACTTCTGCTCATGCTCTTCGCCGCGGATGATGCGCTCAACGCCGGCGATGACTTCAGAGACAGCGAACAGACCGATCAGAGTGGGGATGAACTGGAAGCCATCCAGCAGGCCGGTCTGCTTGGTGGTGATGAAGCGGGGGATGCCGTTGGTGGGGTCGAGGCCGACGGTGCAGAGCAGCATACCGAAGAAGGCGCTGATGAGGCCCTTGGCCACAGACTTACCAGAAATTGCGACGATGACCGACAGGCCGAAGACGGCCAGCATGAACATCTCGCCGGGGCCGAAGTTCATGGCCATATCAGCGACCAGCGGAGACAGGAAGGTCATGACCAGTGCGCCGATGACGCCGCCGCAGAAGGATGCGAACATAGCGACGGACAGAGCCTTGCCGGCCTGACCTTTCTTACACATGGGGTAGCCGTCCAGCAGGGTGGCGGCTGCGGCGGGCGTGCCGGGGGCGTGGATGAGGATAGCGGAAATGGAACCGCCGTACATACCGCCGCAGTAGATGCCCAGCAGCAGGCCGATGGACGGGATGAGGTCCATGCCGAAGGAGAAGGGGATGAGCAGCGCCACGCCCATGGTGGCGGTCATGCCCGGGATAGCGCCCAGCAGAACGCCGCCCAGTGCGCCGATGAAGGTCATCAGAAGGACCTCGGGGTTGGACCAGACAGTAGCATAGCTGGAAAGAAGCAGACTAAAATCCATAACTGTGCTCCCTCCTTATATCATGTCCACGAGGGTGCGCAGGAAGTTCAGCGGACCCAGCGGAATATTGACGGTAAGCACCTTGTAGAACACCAGCCACATCAGCAGCGGCACCAGAACGCTCACAAGGACCATCTGCACCCAGTTGCGCTTGCCGATGAGGAACATGATGATCATCGAGAGCACCACAGCGCACAGGATGTAGCCGCAGCTCTTGAACAGAGCCGCGAACAGCACACAGAGGAGCATGACGAGGTAAGCAGCGGCCACGCCCTTATCCTTGAGGGGATTCAGGGTGCCGACTTCGACAGCAACGGGGTCGGTGGGCTTCATGGTACCCATCAGCTTGAAGATGGACTGGATGAGCAGGACCACCGAGAAGATGAGCATACCCACGATCATGACGCGGGGGAAGGTAGAAGCCTGCACATAGGTGTTGGCCACCTCAGGGAAATTATCGGTCTGGAACCACGCCCAGATGCCGATCGCGAGGAAAATGATGGAGCCTACCAGATTGGAGAAGGCCATCGTTTTCATTTTGTCTTTGTTCAAAAGGGGTTCCTCCTCTCTATATCTTCTCATAAAAAGGGGCAGGCATGAACTGCCTGCCCCAGCAAATACTCAGAGAGACAAATCAGAGGCCGACAGCGTCCATAGCAGCTGCGACATCGACAGCAGCCTGCTTCAGGTAGTCAGCATAGCCCTGTGCATCCAGATAGGAGATGGCCTGACCGTTGTTGTTCATGAAGGTCACGAAGTCAGGATCCTCGATGGCAGCGGCGCAGGCCTCTTCCAGACGGGTCATGATGGCATCATCAACGCCCAGAGGAGCGGCCATACCGCGCTGGGTGTAGTAGGTGATGTCGTAGCCCTGCTCCTTGCAGGTAGGAACATCGGGGAAGACGGGGTTGCGCTCTTCGTCCATGACGCCCAGGCAGATCAGGTCGCCGGACTCGATGAAGCTGCGAGCTTCGGCCAGAGAGACGGTAACGCCCTGAATGAAGCCGCCGGCTGCGTTCTGGACAGCGGTAGCAGCGCCTTCCTGATAGGTGATCATCTGGATGTCGATGCCGGTAGCGCTCATCAGGTAGCCGCCAGCGATGTGCCAGACAGAAGCGTTGGAAGAACCGCCCATCTGCACCTCACCGGGGTGAGCCTTGCAGTAATCAATGAAACCGGGCAGGTCGGTGATGCCGTTGTCAGCAGCCCACTTTGCGCCGACGGTGATGGCAGCTGCGTCGGTGTTGACGCGGCACAGGGGAGCGTAATTCTCCCAGGTCAGTTCACTGGTGCCCAGCTTCTTATAGGTAGCCAGCTCGAAGGTGATCATACCGATGGTGTAGCCGTCGGTGTTGGCGTCTGCGATCGCCTGATGGCCCAGGATGCCGCCGCCGCCAGTCTGGTTATCGACAGTCAGGGTGACGCCCAGGTTCTTGCCCATAGCCTCGCAGAATGCGCGCAGGCAGGAGTCCGTGCCGCCGCCTGCAGACCAGGGGCAGATGACGGAAATACCCTTGGTGGGGTAGTCGGTGGACTTGCCGCCGGCAGCGGTGCTGGCAGCAGTGGAAACTGCAGTAGAGGTGGCAGTGCTGCTGGAAGAACCGCCGCAGGCGGTCAGGACGCCAGCTGCACCCACAGCAGCAGAAGCTGCGAGGAAGTCACGACGAGAGATCTTTTTCATTTCTTGTTACCTCCGATTCACGTTGCGTTTATCCGTATTATGGCAGCGCCGTGCTTTGCTCACAGCGCCATTCCTTCCGCATACGGGTCGCCTTTGGATATTATGATAACGCATATTTTCTCATCCCGCAATTAGATTCAAGCACAAATTTTCCAGTCATTGTTTGTACAAAGTGACCCATCTGATTGGTTTTTGGAGCTTTCTGCAAGCCATCCTTTCGATTCCTAGCTCTTATATCCAAAATTCTTTGCTGATGTATTTTTGATGAATACAGTCATTCTGAAATTCCATCTGTTCATCATCCGGATTCCATTGTATAATAATATTGTATAAAAATGTCGTAATATTATAAAGATACGCAGCCAGCCGCCCGCGCGGCCCGTTCGGAGGCGATGTTTTCATGCTTTACCGCATCTGGTCCCTTCTCAAGGAAGCATATCATTACGAAAAGCATTCTACGCTGGACTCAGACTACCTGCGCCAGGTGCTGACGCTGGCTGTCGTCGTGCTTTTTGCGCTGAATCTCAGCTGCAACGGCCTCGGCAGGCCCGTCGTCTTCGTCCTCACCGGACTCATCTGCCTTGTGCTTCTGATGGTGGAGTGGCTGCTGCCCCGGGCGAAAAACGAAAAGCATCTGGTCATGTTCTCAAACACGGCCCTCATCGTCATGGGCCTGCTGCTTCTGGTCCTGAACGAGAACGACGGCTTCCAGAACCTGTGGTTCTTCCTGATGCCGGCTACTCTTTTCGTGCAGTCGGGGCTGCCCATCGGCCTGCCGTTCTGCACAGCCTACGGCCTCGCGGCCACCTGCTTTTTGTGGCTGGGTCCCCTTGCCGGCAGCACCCTCTACCGCCGGGACTATGCGCTTTTCTACCCCGCCGCCTACTGGTCGTTCTGCCTGCTGATGATAACGGCGGACATCTTTTACAAACACTACCGCATCCGGCAGGAGCAGAGCGAAAAAGAGATGGAACGTGAGGTCCGGGCCACCATCTGCGAGGCCCGGCAGCTGATGGTCAGCTCTGTGGCCGCCATCAGCCAGATGATAGACGAAAAGGACCGCTACACCAGCGAGCACTCCCACCGGGTGGCCGAATATGCCCGCCTCATCGGGGCGCATATGGGCTTTGCCGGCGAGGAGCTGGACAGCCTCTACCGGAGCGCCCTGCTCCACGACATCGGAAAGATCGCCGTGCCGGACGCCATCCTCAATAAGCCCTCCCGGCTGACGGACGAGGAGTTCGACATCATGAAACAGCACACCGTCTGGGGCCGAAAAATTCTTGAGGGGCTGGAATTTCTGCCTCAGGCCGACTGCGGTGCCAGCTACCACCACGAGCGGTTCGACGGCAAAGGCTACCCCGCCGGGCTGAAAGGCGGGCAGCTGCCGGAGATGGTCTGGATCATCAGCGTCGCCGATGCGCTGGACGCCATGGGCTCCGACCGGTGCTACCGCGGCCACTGCGACAGGGACTACATCATCGGAGAGTTCCGGAAATTGAGCGGGACGCAGTTCGAGCCTGCGGCGGTCAAGGCCGTGGTGGAGCTGCTGAAAAGCGGAGAGATAGCGGTGCAGTGACGCGCCAAAAGGATGTTTTATGAACAAGGATACGCTTGAACGGCTGCGCGAGACGGTACTCGTCCCCCATGGCGACCCGCAGCTGGCCCTCTACGCCAAGCTCGTCGTGGGTCTGCTCTGGCTGGTACATCTGCCGCTGGGGTTTCTGTACGGTGCGCCGCTGCCGTTTTATCTTCTGCTGGGTGGCATGATGCTTCTGGACGGCGTCAACCTCTCTCTGTCCCGCCGCAGTGCCAGCCGGGCGCGGGAGCTGGGTGCAGCGCTGGCGTTTCTGGCCGGCAGCGCCCTGCTTTTCCAGAAGGCTTATGTGGGCTATTTCAGCTGGTTTTTCCTTCTGATATTCTCCTTTTCCTGCACCTTCGTGCTGGGTCTCGTGGACGGTACTTTTATCAACCTTCTGGGCTTTCTCTGGGTGATGGCCTGCCTGCACGGCGGGCTCATCCCCGACCCCGCCGCCCTCTACGGCGAAAGCTTCGTGCTCCGTTTCCCGTTCCTCTACATCTGCATCCTCGGGGTGGCCTACATCATCATGTTCTCCATCCAGCGCTACTGGGTGGACAAGGCCAAACGCCATCTTTTATTGCAGCAGCGCATCGACGCGGAGAAGGGCAAACTCTCGGAGATGTCGCTGAAGGTCATCACGGCCATGTACAGCGCCCTCAGCTCCAAGATCCCCGAGATCGACCTCCACTGCCAGCAGACTGCGGAGCTGACGCAGGAGATGGCCCGCCGGATGGGTCTGGATGAGGCCACCTGCCGGGACGGCTACTATGCGGGCCTGCTGCACGAAGTAGGCACCGTGGGCCTGCCCGATGATGTGGTATTGCAGCGGAACATCACCGAGGAGCAGTACCAGCTCTACAAGACCTATGTAGAGCGGGGCTGCACCAGGCATCAGCCTGTAATACTGCCAAATAAGATCCATCAGATAGCCGAACGAGTCGTTCTGCTTTTGATGATAAGCATCGTTACCGATGCGCACAGGTTTCGATCCCCTATATCCCTCAAGATGCTCCAGGATCACCTCGGTCAATTTTCGTTCACCGCGGATGCCGTACATGATCTGATAGTCCTGCCGGGACATGAACGTGGACTGGATGAATTTCATGAACCGTCGTGCGGCGCCAGTGTGCCCGACTCGGAATATGGTCTCGATGGACATCGAGGCGTCACGCAGCCAGCAGAAGCGATAGTCCCAGTTGCGTGCCTCACCCACGGCTTCAGGCAGGCTGGTGGTCAGCGCAGCCAGCATGGCACCGTTATAGTAGGAGAGCAGTTTCAACACCAGCATACTCCGTTCGATAACCTCATTGTAACAGGTATACTGTTTGGTGCGGTTGGTCCAGTTGAGCCAGTAGACCAACGTGCGGCAGTACTCGATTTTTTCGCGTTCGATGTCGATCGGAATAACTTTCTCGTTGTACGACAACAACAGGAATTCGTCCTTTTCGAGCCGGATCTCCTCGCGGTCAGCTATGGCCTGCAGAGGAAGCGAGGAGTATAGATACTGGCGATCCTTATTGTCCGCTGAACTGTAACTTTCGACGAATTCGGCGGTGAAGTGGAATTGGACGGCTCCCCGCGCATAGTTTGGGGCCGGGTCGTAATGTACCCGAAACCGGGGAGTGCCTGCTATCAGGCGAATATATCGGTAGAG